>Ga0070688_100001670_pt1 | contig 11103 bp, 5 predicted proteins | sample KBSS13HmetaG_FD_64679 | JGI IMG/M metagenome (GOLD analysis project Ga0070688, IMG submission 64679) | Switchgrass rhizosphere microbial communities from Kellogg Biological Station, Michigan, USA - KBS S1-3H metaG | ecosystem: Host-associated > Plants > Roots > Rhizosphere ...
GTGCGACATGGGCGTGCTCAACAACTACACACCGGGCTACCTGAACTGGCCGTCGCACAACGAGCCGACGCTCGATGCCTGGACGCAGAACAACGGGACGCTGCGGCGGAAGTTCCTCGTCAACATGCTCAAGGCCTTCTACGGCGATGCCGCGACGCCGGAGAACGACTTCTGCTACGAGTGGCTGCCGAAGCGGAACCTGACGAAGGACTACAGCGCGATCGGGATCTTCGAGGCCGCGCTCGCGGGCTCGCTCAAGCTGCTCTGGATCACCGGCCAGAATCCGGCCGTGACCTCGCCGAACCTGCGGGTCGTTTACGACGCGCTCGACAAGCTCGACATGCTCGTCGTGCAGGAGCTGTGGGAGACCGAGACGGCCGCCTTCTGGGAGCGGCCCGGAGCCGACCCGTCGAAGATCCAGACCGAGGTGCTGCTCCTGCCGGCCGCGTTCTTCATGGAGAAGAACGGGTCGATCTCGAACTCGGGCGGGATGGTGCAGTGGCGGTACGCCGCCGTGAAGCCTCCCGGCCAGGCGAAACCCGACGGCGAGATCTGGGACTACGTCTACCGTCGCGTGCGCGACTTCGTGCACGAGTCGAAGGAGCCGCGCGACGAGATCCTGAACAAGTCTTCGTGGACCTACCTCTCGGCCGAGGACGTCCTGCGCGAGATCAACGGCAAGGCGCTGCGCGACGTGCCGGCGGCGAAGCTCAAGGCCGGCGACATGCTGACGAAGATCGCCGACATGCAGCCCGACGGATCGACGGCCTGCGGCGGATGGATCTACGCCGGCGTCTTCGCGGGCGGCGAGAACCTCTCGAAGCGCCGCGACGGCGTCACGGATCCGGGCGGGCTCGGGCTCTTCCCGAACTTCGGCTGGGCGTGGCCGAACAACATGCGCGTGCTCTACAACCGCGCGTCGTGCGATCGCGACGGCAAGCCGTACGCGAACTCGAAGCCGATCGTCTGGTGGGACGAGAAGGCCGGGAAGTGGACGGGATACGACCTCCCCGACGTGCCGGTGCTCACCGACGGACCGAAGACGCGCAACGGGCAGCGCGCGTTCCACATGAACGCCGAGGGCGTCGGGCGCCTCTTCGCCGCCGTGTACTCGGACCCGGATCCGAAGGAGACGGACGAGCCGCGCGACACGAGCTACGTGCCGAAGGACGGGCCGTTGCCCGAGATGTACGAGCCGGTCGAGAGCCCGGTGGAGAACCACCTGCACCCGAAGGTGCGCCACAACCCGCTGCTCAAGTACCCGCGCGTCCAGTCGCACCAGCCGATCGGCACCGTGAAGGATTTCCCCTACGTGCTGATGACGTCGACGCTCGCCGAGCACTGGTGCGCCGGATCGACGACGCGGAACATCCCGTGGCTCAACGAGCTGATCCCCGAGCCGACCTGCGAGATCCCCTTGAGCCTGGGCGCGAAGATCGGCGTGAAGACGGGCGAGTGGGTGGACGTCTCCTCCGCGCGCGGCAAGCTCACCGTGAAGGTCGTCGTCACGCCGCGGATGAAGCCGCTGAACATCGACGGGACCGAGGTCACGATCGTGTGGATGCCCTACAACTGGGGCTTCAAGGGTCTCTCGACCGGCGTGAGCGTGAACCACCTCACGATCGACGCCGTGGACCCGGGCGCGGGCACGCAGGAGACGAAGGCGTGCCTCGTGAACGTGGTGAGGTCCGATCAGCGCGCCGCCGCGCAAGCCAACGCGCGAGGAGGGAAGTCGTGACGCCGTTCACCGCCGAAGCTCCGGACAAGGTCGACAAGATCCCGATCAAGTCGACGCTGATCGACATCACGAAGTGCATCGGCTGCCGCGCGTGCCAGGTCGCGTGCAAGCAGTGGAACGACAAGGACGGCGAGCCCACCGAGATCGAGTCGGCCCTGGGCTTCCAGAACCCGGCGACGCTGAGCGCGAAGACGCTGACGCTGATCACGTCGCACGAGATCGTCGACGAAACCGCGCCGGGCGGACTCCACTACGCGTTCACGATGCAGCGCTGCCTGCACTGCCTCGAGCCCGCGTGCGTCTCCGCCTGCCCGACGACGGCGCTGTTCCGCCAGGACGACGGACCCGTCTCCTACGATTCCGACCCGTGCATCGGCTGCCGCTACTGCATCCTCGCGTGCCCGTGGGGAGTGCCGACGACCGACTGGGACACGCTCAAGCCGAAGATCCACAAGTGCACGCACTGCTCGGACCGCTGCGGCCAGCCGGCGCCGGCGTCGCGGAACGGGAAGACGCTCACGAGTGAGGAGAGCCAGAAGTTCCTCGCCGACATCATCGCGCCGGCCTGCGTCAAGGCCTGTCCGGCCGACGCGCTGAAGTTCGGCAACCGCGACGAGATGCTCGCGGAGGCGCACCGCCGCATGGCCGCGCGTCCCGGCAAGTACGTCGACCACATCTACGGCGAGCACGAGGCGGGCGGAACGAGCGTGATGTACCTCTCCGCCGTGCCGTTCGAGAAGCTCGGGTTCCCGAAGATCGGCACGAAGCCCTACACCGGGTTCACGCGGTTCGCGCTGCACGCCGTGCCGCCCGCGGTGATGGCGGTCGGCGCGCTGCTCGGCGGCGCCTACATGTTCTTCAAGCGCAGGGCCCTCGTGGTCGCGGGCGCCGGCGGACACGGGACGGTCGCGGCGGACGTGCACGACCATCACCCGGAGTTCGCGCCGATCGCGCGCAAGGTGATGACGCCCTTCGCGTGGGTGCTGCTCTTCCTCATGGCGTTCGGCGCGGCGTCGTTCGTCACGCGGTTCGTCCTCGGCCTCGGCGGCAGCACGGGTCTCTCCGACACGTACCCCTGGGGACTGTGGATCCTGTTCGACCTCGTGTGGATCGCCATCGCGGCGGGCGCGTTCGCCACCGCCGGCCTGATCTACGTCTTCCAGCGCAAGGACCTGTACGCGCTCGGACGCTCGGCCGTCCTGATGGGACTCCTGAGCTACACCTTCGTGACGGTGACCCTGATCGCCGACCTCGGCCTGCCGCTGCACTCCTACCAGCTCGCGCTGCGGGCGCCGGAGCAGTCGGCGATGTTCGAGGTCTCCTGGTGCGTCGGTCTCTACGTCACGATCCTCGCCCTCGAGTTCATGCCGGTCGTCTTCGAACGCTTCCACATGGCGAAGGCGAAGGAGTCCTGGCAACGCCTGTCGGGCGTGTACGTCGCGTTCGCGACGGCGCTCTTCGTGTACATGCTGTCGCGCAACTTCCTCTTCGCGGGCCTCGCCCTGGTGATCTTCGGGGCGCTCGCCTGGCTGTTCCGCGCGCGGGAGCAGAAGCCGTTCGAGCCGATCATGCTCGCGATCGCGGCCGTCACGCTGTCGACGATGCACCAGAGCTCCCTCGGCTCGCTCTACCTCCTCATGAACGAGCAGCTCGCGCCGCAGTGGTGGTCGCCCGTGCTGCCGGTGTCGTTCTTCCTCTCGTCGATCGCAGCCGGCACCGCGCTCATCGTGCTGGTCGAGCTGTGGATCGCGAAAGGCTGGCAGCGACGCCGGAACATGGAGCAGCTCGCCGCGATGGGGCAGATCACGTTCTGGGCGCTCCTCGTCTACATCGCGTTCCGGGTCGGCGACATGGCCGTCCGCGGCCAGATCGCCGACGCGTTCTCCGGGAAGCTCGGCGGACTCCTCGCGGTCGAGATCGTCCTCGGCGGCGTCGTTCCGCTCGTGCTGCTCCACAAGAAGTCCTTGCGGCTGCGCCCGGGCGCCCTCTTCCTCGGCGCGCTCCTCGCCGCCGGTGGGGTCGTGCTGAACCGGATCGACGTCGTGCTGTTCGCGATGGATCTCCGGGGCACGATGCCCGGGTTCGCGCCGAAGTCCTACACGCCGTCGGTCGTCGAGTGGGGCATCTCGATCGGCTTGATCGCGGCGACGATCTTCCTGTTCGGATACGGAGCGAAGCGCCTGCCGGTGCTCGCGAAGACCGGGCCGGACGAGGCGCACTGAGCGCATGACGCTCGACGACTGGCTGAAGTCGCACGCGTACCTTCGGCAGGTCGCGAGCGTGCAGGCGCGCGTCGAGGCCGCCCTCGACGCGATCGAGCTCGAGCAGCCGCGTGTGCCGAGCTGGGAGGAGTACGCCGAGGAGTTCGGAGCGGGCGTGCCGCTGCTCTCGAGCTCGACGGCCGCGATCGACTTCGAGCCCGCGGGAAAAGCGGCGAACGCGCTCGTCGAGCGGCTCGCTGCCGACGGGCTGCCCGGCGCGATCGGCGAGGAGACGAGGCAGCTCGCCGCGGAGTTGCGCAGCGAGATCCGCTCGCCGCGTCGGATCGTCGATTGGCTCCTCGGCGACGACGCGTTCGCGCCCAGCTCGCCCGGATTGTTGCGCTACCTCGGCTGGACGGCAGCAGCGGCCTGCTTCGCTCCGCTCGTGCGCGCGTACACCGAGTGGCGGAACGAGGAGCGCTGGATGAAACCGTACTGCCCGACGTGCGGATCGGCGCCCGCGATGGCACGCCTCGTCGGCGTGGACCCGGGCCGCAAGCGCTTCCTGTCGTGCGGAGCCTGCCTCACGAACTGGCAGTTCGGCCGCACGCGCTGCCCGTTCTGCCGCGTCGACGCGCAGCGACTCGCGGTCGTGTCGGTGACCGGCGAGGGCGGCCTGCGCATCGATTACTGCGAGCTCTGCAAGGGGTACTTGAAAACGTTGAACGCTCTCGACGGCGACGCGTTCCTGATGGCGGACTGGACGTCACTGCACATCGATCTCGTTGCGCACGACCGCGGCCTGAAGAGGCGCGCCGCGTCGCTGTACGACCTCGAGTCCTGCTTGCCGACGTCAGCGAAGCAACCCGCGGAGAGCTGAGGCGGGCCGCCCGCCGCGCTCTCACAAGGACCAGTCCACCCGCCCCGTCTGCGTCGCGTTGAACGTGCTCGACGCCCCGCATCCGCCGAGCACGATCGGATCGCGGTAGTACACGAGATACCAGCGAGCCTGACCCGCCTGGATCACGTCGCCTCGCGCGGCGGAGCGCGCGGATACGGTCGGATCGCCTGCGCCGAAGTCGGGTGCGGAGATGCTTCCGCCGACGGCGGTCTTGGTGAACAGGCGCTTCAACGCGCCCCCGACGCACCGCACCCCTTGTCCGTAGACGACGCCGGACGAAACGCTCGCGGTGCCCTGGAGCACGATGCTCGTCGCCGTCGCGCGCTCACCGCTCGTGGTGAAGACGACACTGTCCGACGACAAGTAGTCGTTCCCCGAGGCCGCGAGCGACGCACCGCCGGTTCCCGCGGAGTTGTCGCAGCCCCGTCCCTCGCCTGACGCGGCGTTCGAGCACGGACAGGCGACCACGCCGTTCACGCCTGGATCGCAGAGGCTCGTCAAGACGGGAGCGACGGCCCGCAGCATGAACTCGTTCCCCCCGGCGGCGATCTCGGAGACGACGGCGCCGTGCGGCAAGGTCGGGAGATGGTTGAAGTAGCCGCCGTATCCCCAGACGACGAGCGTGCCGTCGCTGCGCTGCGCGAGGTTGTGGAACCACGCCGCGGCGATCGCGACGTAGGTCAACCCCGAGGGGAGCGCGGGAACGTTCATCTGTCCGTTGCCGTAGGCTCCCCAGGCGACGACCGAGCCGTCGCTCAGGCGGCCGAGCACGTGGCGCAAGCCCGAAGCGATCTCGACGTAGGCTAGACCAGCCGGCGGCGGCGGAACCTCGCATTGACCCGAAGTGTTGTCGCCCCAAGCGACGACCGAGCCGTCGCTGCGCCGCGCGACGCTGTGCAAGTCCCCGGCCGCGACCTCGACGTAGGTGACGCCGGCGGGGAGCGGCGGGACGTTGCACTGGCCCTCGAAGTTTCGCCCCCAGGCGACGACCGAACCGTCGCTCCGTCGCGCGAGACTGTGACCACCTCCGCCGGCGATCTCGACGTAGGTCAGTCCGGCCGGGAGCGCGGGGACGTTGCAGGCGCCGTTGTAGTTCTGTCCCCACGCGACGACCGAACCGTCGCTGCGCCGCGCGAGGCTGTGATAGGAGCCTGTCGCGATCCCGATGTACGTCAGGCCGGCCGGCAGCGCGGGGATGTTGCACTGGCCGTCGTTGTTCGATCCCCAAGCGACGAGTGAACCATCGCTGCGCCGAGCCAGGATGTGATCACCTCCAGGCGCGAGCTCGACGTAGCTCTGCCCGGCCGCGAGGGAAGGAACGTTGCATTGACTCCATCGATTGGATCCCCAGGCGACCACGGATCCGTCGCTGCGCAGCCCGAGAGTGTGTGAACCTCCTCCCGCGACATCGGCGTACGTCAGGCCCGACGGCAGCGCGGGAATGTTGCACTCGCCTTCGTCGTTGCGACCCCAGGCGACGGCCGAGCCGTCGCTGCGCCGCGCGATGCTGTGGAAGGACCCGGCTGCGACCGAGACGTACGCAAGACCGACCGGCAGCGAGGGGACATTGCACTGTCCGGCGTAGTTCGCTCCCCACGCGATGACCGAGCCGTCGCTGCGCCGCGCGACGCTATGATCGAAGCCCGCCGCGACCTCGACGTACGTCAGCCCGGGCGGAAGCGCAGGGACGTTGCACTTGCCCCACGAGTTGCTTCCCCAGGCGACGACCGAATTGTCGCTGCGCCGCGCGAGGGTATGGAAGGCTCCCGCTGCGATCTCGACATAGGTCAAGCCGGCCGGGAGCGGAGGCACGTTGCACTGTCCGTAGAAGGTGTCCCCCCACGCGACGACGGATCCATCGCTACGCCGAGCGACGCTGTGCTGGCTCCCTGCAGCGATCTCGAAGTAGGTCAAGCCGGCCGGGAGCGGAGGCACGTTGCACTGTCCGTAGAGGTTGTCTCCCCAAGCGAGGATCGAGCCGTCGCTGCGTCGCGCGAGATCGTGGCGGAATCCCGCAGCGACTTCGACGCAGGTGAACCCGCCCGCAACGACGCACTGGCCGAAGTCGTTCTCGCCCCAGGCCACGAGCGAGCCGTCGCTGCGACGCGCGAAGCTGTGGGACTCTCCCGCCGCGATTCCGACGAACCCATCGTGAGTCCAGCTGCTGTTGGCGACTTTCGCGCCCCAGCCGAACACGTGCGACTGGACGGCGACGACCGGGAGCGCGAGCGCGATCGACGTGATGAACCAGAGGACCGGACGAATCGGCACACGGGTCACGCTCCACCTCCAGTTCAGATGCGCGGACCGGTTGCCGAGCCGGACAGCCGCGCGGCCTGCGAGGTGATTCTATCAGAGGTGGGTCGAAGGCTCGGCGGAATCAGGGCGGCGTCACCGCCACCGCGACCGATCCGTCGTAGAGACCGTACGCGTATCGATCTCCGCCCGGCGACCAGGCGACGGCGGACGTCACGGCGATGTCGGTCTGCTGGTCGAAGTTCCAGAGCATCGCTCCGTCCGCGACTCTCCAGAACCGGATGAAGCCCGCTTGCTGCCAGAGTCCGTTCTGGTCCTGATACGGATCGTATCCCGTCGACACGATGCGCTGTCCGTTCGGCGTGAACCGCAATCCGCTCACGCCTTCCTGCGAGTTCGGCGACGACAACGTTCGAGCGACGCCCCAGTCGCTCGTCCGCCACAGCACGATCTGATTCAGCGGCGACGGACTCCACGCTGCGAGCAGGCTCGAATCGGGCGAGAACGTCACTTTCGAGCCGCCGGGGAGCACGCGGACCACGGCTCCCGTGGAACGCTGCTGCACGGTGATCCGGCCGCGCTTCGCGGCGGTCTGGAAACGCCCGTCCGGCGAGAAGTTGAACGTCGTCGTGACCTCTTGATACCCGCTGCCCGTCACATGGAAGAACGTGAAGTCCGAGAAGCGCCAGCGCGAGATCGTCCCGTCGCCTCCCGTATTGCCGAGCAGCGTCGCATCGGGCGCGAAGGTCATGATGCCGTTCGGCTCCACAGTGGCGATGATGTTCCCGAGAGCCATTCCGTCCGTGACTCTCTGCACGCGAACCGACATGCCGAACGCCCGGTTCTCGACCCCGACGAGAGCGCCGTCCATCGAGTAGGCGATCTGTCCGGGCCCTTGCGAGTGCTGCGGCTCGAGGACCGAGTAGAGCAGCGTCCCGTCGCCGGAAGCGCGCAGGCGGAACCAGCGATCCGTCGAACCCACGGAGACGTTGTCCCCGAACGGCGACCAGCCCACGGCCGTCACGCTGTTCGAGAGTCCGCTGGGCGTCGGGATCTGCCAGACGATGTCCGGTGCGTTTTGCGCGACCGCGACTCCACCGAGACATGTCGTGGCCGAAATCAGGATGGGAATGAACTTCATGAAGATGCTCCGCAGGAGAGTGCGTACCCCGAACTCGTTCCGCGCGGCAATTCCTCTGCCAAGCCCGCTCTCCGTCACGGCGCGCCCGGGTCGTCGCGGACGACGAGTCGTGACGGGAAGGAAGTGCCGAGCGCGGAACGGAATCCAACTCGGATTGTAGAAACGCACCACGGATGCGCTCGAGGCAGCTCCCGGTGACCTGTTCGTCACGGCTGGCGGACGGAGCGCGACGCGGAACGATCCGTGCGACGCGACCGCCATGAACATCATCCTGAGGATCGAAGGCGACCCCGAGGAGATGCGCAGCGCGCTCCCCGAGCGCCTGGACGGTTCATCGGAGGTCGACGTGCAACTGCGCCTGGGGAACCGGCCCAAGTACGTCGGTCGCCTTGCCCACCTGGAGATCGTGCGGCAGGACTCCGACCGGTGGATCCTCACGCTCTCGACGAGCGGCGACCTTCAGGAGCCCGTGCCTCGCGGCGCCCCGGTGACGCAGGAGACGGGACCGCGCGAGGATCCGGCACGACGCTCATGAGTCGGACTCCTGCGCGCCCCGCCGCGACTCTCACCAGACGATCCGCACTCCGTTCGACACGTTGAACGTGCTCCCCGTCGGCGAGCCGCAGAAGCTCGGGTTCGGGTCGCGGTAGTAGACCTGGTAGAAGCGCGTCGCTCCCGGGACGATCGGGTCGCCGAGAGCCGCCGACCGCGCCGTGATCGAAGGATCGCCGCTCTGCGGCGCGACGACCACCCCACCGATCGCGCTTTTCGCGAAGAGGCGCTTCAACGAGCCGCCCGTGCAGCGCAGCCCGTCTCCGTAATTCGCCGGAGCGATGCTCGTCGTCCCTTGCAGGAAGATCGAGAGCGCGCTCGGCAGTTCGCCCGACGCCGTCAGCACGACGGAATCCGGGCTGACCTGGCCCGCGCTCGTGAGGAGCGAGCCGCCCGTGCCGATCGAATTCTGGCAGCCGTGCTCGGAGGTACCGCTGTTCCCGCACGGGCACGCCGCGGACGAGCCGTCGCCGAAGCAGAAGAGCGTCCCGGGCCCCGCGCACCCTCTCCACTGCGCGATCGCGTAGGAGGAAATGCCGTCCGCGACCTGGAAGTTCCCGCCGACGTAGAGATCCGGCCTGCCGCTCGCCGGATCCGCGAACGCCGCGAGCGCGAGACCGTTCCCGTTGAGACCGCCGCGCAGCACCTGCCAGCTCGATCCGTTCCACTTCTTGATCCCGCCGGGCGTCTCGCACGCCGCGTACAGACCGGCTCCGCTGCCGTCGTCGAACACGGAGAGTCCACGGGTCGGCGTCAGGATCCCGAGCGTCGCCCAGGTCGAGCCGTTCCACCGCGCGACGTTGTCGGCCCCCGCGCATCCGGCGAAGCTGAACCGTCCCCCGACGACGAGCTCGGGACCGCTCCCGAAGTCGAACACGCTCAGCGCGAACGCGTGGTCGTTCGCCTGCGCCAAGCCGACGCCGCAGCCGAGCGCCGACCAGCTCGCCCCGTCCCACTTTGCGACCCGCTGCGCGTCCTGGCCGCCGGCCGTCGTGAATCCGCCGCCGACGAAGAGCGCCGGTCCGCCGCCGTCGTCGTGGACGACCAATGCATCGACGACCGAGTTCAGGCCGGCGCCCAACGGCGCCCATGCGCTTCCGTTCCACTTCGCGATTCGGGCCGCGGGAGATCCCCCCGCCGTCGTGAACTCTCCGCCCGCGTAGAGCGCGGGACCGCTCCCGTCGTCGAACACCGCGAGAGCCTTCACGAGTCCGCTCGTGCCCGATCCGAGCGCGGACCACGTTTGTCCGTCCCACCGGGCGATGTTCGCGGCGGGAGCGGACCCGGCCGAATCGAACCGTCCGCCGACGTAGAGCGCCGCTCCGGATCCGTCGTCGTAGACGGCCAAGCTGTACACGGAATTGAAATTGGCTCCGCTGACTCCGCTCCCGAGCGCGGTCCAGCTCGCCCCGTTCCAGCGCGCGATACCGGACACGGGCGCTGCGCCGGCGGCGAAGAAATCTCCGCCCGCGTAGAGCTCCGGCCCCGAGCCGCCGTCGAAGGTCGCGAAAGCCCGGACGATGCCCGCGTCGCCGTTGTGCGCCGCCGCATCGAGGCCGGACCAACTCGCGCCGTTCCACTCCGCGATTCCGCTGACTGCGACCGAGCCGGCCGTCCCGAAGCTGCCGCCGGCGAACAGCACGGGTCCGGCGCCCGCGTCGAACTCGCCCAGCGTCAGCACCGCGCTCTGCGTTCCGGTCCCGACGGCGGACCAAGCCGATCCGTTCCACTTGGCGATGTGTTCCGCGGCGACGCCTCCGGCCGTGCTGAAGTCGCCTCCGGCGTAGAGCTCTTCCGCGCCGGGAGGACCGTAGACGCTCAGCGATCTGACGATGTACCTGAAGGACGGGCCCATGCCCGAGCCGACGTCGGACCAGCTCGAGCCGTTCCACCTCGAGATGCCCGAGACGGGCACGCCGCCGGCGAAAAGCTGGCTTCCGGCGACGTAGATCGCGGGGCCGCTGCCGTCGTCGTAGGCGGCGAGATCGAAGACAGCGCCCAGGACTCCGCTTCCGAGTGCCGACCAGGTCGCGCCGTCCCACTTCGCGATGGCGTGCGCGGGGACGCCGCCGACGTGGTCGAAGGCGCCGCCGACGAAGAGCGCCGGTCCGTTGCCGTCGTCCATCACCTCGAGCGCGTAGACCTGGTTGTCCGGCGCGCCCATGGAGCTCGACCACGTCGAGCCGTTCCAGCGCACGAGGGTGTTCCCGGGAAAGCCGCCCGCGTACAGGGCCGGGCCGCTGCCGTCGTCGAACACCGCGAGTGCGTCGACGGGCGAGTTCAAGCCCGCTCCCACCTGCGACCACGACGTGCC
>Ga0070688_100001671_pt1 | contig 11100 bp, 10 predicted proteins | sample KBSS13HmetaG_FD_64679 | JGI IMG/M metagenome (GOLD analysis project Ga0070688, IMG submission 64679) | Switchgrass rhizosphere microbial communities from Kellogg Biological Station, Michigan, USA - KBS S1-3H metaG | ecosystem: Host-associated > Plants > Roots > Rhizosphere ...
CGAAACCGTCCGGCTCAAGCACCGCTACCTGGACCTGCGCCGCCCCGCCCTGCAGCGCAACTTCCTGGCGCGCTCGACGATTTACCAGACGACGCGGCGCACGCTGGCCGAGAACGGCTTCGCCGAGATCGAGACGCCGTTCATGGTCAAGTACACGCCGGGCGGCGCGCGCAACTTCCTGGTTCCGTCCCGCCTCAACCCGAGCCAGTTCTACGCGCTCGCGGAATCGCCGCAGATCTTCAAGCAGCTGTTCATGGTCGCGGGCATGGACCGCTACTTCCAGATCGTGCGCTGCTTCCGTGACGAGGACCTGCGCCTCGACCGCCAGCCCGAGTTCACGCAGATCGACCTCGAGATGAGCTTCGTCGTCGAGGAGGACGTGCAGGGCGTGGTCGAGAAGCTGATGGCGGCGCTGTGGAAGGACGTCCTGGGCGTCGAGCTGTCGCTGCCGTTCCCGCGCCTCCCCTACGCCGAGGCGATGGACAAGTACGGCTCCGACAAACCCGACCTGCGCTTCGAGCTGCCGCTCTGCGATCTGACCCAGGTCGTCACCCGCCACGACGGAGGCGGCGTGGGCCTGTTGCAGTCCGCGGTGAAGGCGGCGGGCGGCGTGGTCAAAGGATGGCGGCTGCCCGCGGCGCACGCGAAGGCGCTGTCGCGCGCAGATCTCGACAAGCTGGAAGAGTTCGCCAAGGGGTTCGGCGCGCGCGGGCTGGCGCGGGCGCGAATCGGCGAGGGCGGCGCCTGGACGCAAAGCCCGATGAAGACGATGACCGACGATCTGCGGCGCGCGATCAACGAAGCCGCCGGTCTGGCTGACGGCGATCTGCTGTTCCTGCAGTTCGGCGCCAAGAAGCTGGTCAACGCCGTGCTGGGCGGACTGCGCCTGCACGTCGCCGACAAGCTCGGCCTGATCCCGCGCAGCACGGGCCAGGGCAAAGACGGTTGGCGGTTCGCCTGGATCATAGAATTCCCCTTGTTCGAAGCGACCGAGGAAGGCCGCCTCGTCGCGGCGCACCACCCGTTCACCTCACCCAACGCCGCCGATCTGGAACGCCTCGAGAGCGACCCCGGCTCGGTGCGCGCCCGCGCCTACGACCTCGTGCTGAACGGCAACGAGATCGCCGGTGGGTCGATCCGTATCCATCGCTCCGACGTCCAGGCGCGCGTGTTCCGCGCGCTCGGGCTCAGCGACGAGGACGCGCAGGCGAAGTTCGGCTTCCTGCTGGAGGCGTTCAAGTACGGTCCCCCGCCCCACGGTGGGATCGCGGCCGGCGTCGATCGGCTGGCGATGCTCCTGTGCGGCGCGGATTCGCTGCGCGACGTGATCGCCTTCCCGAAGACGCAGAAGGGTACCGACCTGATGACGGACGCGCCCGGACCGGTGTCGAAGCGGCAGCTCGACGAGCTTCACATCGCCCTCAAAGAATGACGGCGGCGGCCGCGCGGCGGGCGGCGACGCTGGAGCGGTTCGCGTCGCACACGTTCGATTTGCTGATCGTGGGCGGCGGCGCGACCGGTGCGGCCGCCGCGCGCGACGCGGCGTTGCGCGGACTCGAGGTCGGGCTGTGCGACGCCGGCGACTTCGCGGCGCAGACCTCCAGCCAGTCCTCGAAGCTGATTCACGGCGGCCTGCGCTACCTGCAATACGGCGACCTCCATCTCGTGTTCGAAGGCCTGACCGAGCGCCACCGGCTGATGCACACGGCGCCGCACCTGTGCCGGCCGATCGAGTTCGTGTTTCCCGGTTACCGCGGCGAGAGCCCGCGTCTGTCCACGCTGGGCGTCGGCATCGCCCTCTACAACGCGCTGGCGCTGTGGCGGCCGCCCGCCCGTGGCCGGAAGCTGTCGGCGCGCGAGCTCTACCGACTGGCGCCGCAGCTGCGCACCGCGGGCCTCGCGGGCGCGATGGCGTACGTCGATTGCCAGACCGACGACGCCCGGCTGGTGCTGGAGAACGTCCTCGACGCCGAGGCGGCGGGCGCCGCCGTCGCCAACCATCTGCGCGCCGAGGCGTTGCTGCGCAATCGCCACGGCCGGGTCACCGGCGCCACCCTGACCGACGCGGAGACCGGGACCGCCCGCGAGGTCCGCGCGCGCGTCGTGCTCAGCGCGACCGGGCCGTTCACTGATGCCTTCCTCGCAGGCGCCGCGCACCGCCTGCGCCCGACGCTGGGCGTGCATCTGGTGTTCGACGCCGCGCGCGTGCCGCATCACGGGCGGGCGCTGGTCCTGCGAACGCCGCGCGACAACCGTCTCTTCTTCTGTTTACCCGCGGGGGCGCGCACCGTCATCGGCACCACCGACACGGACTGGCCGTCGGGGCAGCCGCCGCGCATCGACGACGACATCCGCGCGCGCGGCGAGGACGTCGCGTACTTGCTGGAAGCCGCCAACCACGCGTTCCCCAGCCTCGAGCTGACGCCCGATGACGTGCTGTCGACCTACGCGGCGCTGCGGCCGCTGCTCGCCACCGCCGCCAACACGCCGTCCGAGACGTCGCGCGAACACGAGATCGCGCGCGCGGGCGATGGCTTGATCGTGATCGCTGGCGGCAAGCTGACCACGCTGCGGCGCATGGGCGAGGAAGCTGTCGATCGCGTGGTCGAATCGCTGCTCGCCGGCGGTCTGGAGCGCGCGCTCACGCCTTGCGCCACCGCCGATCGCACCCTGCCCGGCGGCGGCGCGCTGCCCGCCGCGCTCGCCGAGGCGGATCTGCCGCCCGACGTGGCGGCGCGTCTGGCCGCCGCCTACGGCAGCCGCGCCGATGCCGTGCTGCGCCTCGCCCTCGGGTCGAGCGAGCTGGCGCGCCGGATCGATCCCGAGCTCCCCTACCTCTGGGCCGAGGTCGTTCACGCCGTCCGGGCCGAATATGCGCGCTCGGTCGGCGACGTGTTGCGCCGGCGCGTGCCGCTGTTCCGGGACGCCCGCGATCAGGGCCTGGGCGCGGCCGAGCGCGTGGCGACAATCCTGGCCGACGAGCTCGCCTGGACAGCGGCGCGGCGGGCGGGCGCGCTGCTGGACTACCGCGCCACCGTCGACCGCTCGCGCCGCTGGCGTGAGGATCCGCCAACTACAGGATCGTGATGACGCCTTCGACCGCTCGCAGGCGCGCGTAAAGCACCAGCACCGCCTCGGCGCTCGCGCACGGGACGCGCAGGCGGTGACTGACGTACTTGCCATGCGCGGACGGATGCCGCTCGTGCGCGTCGCTCGCCAGCGGTCCGCCCAGCCCCACCGCAGCCGCGGCCAGCACCGCGGCCTCCACAGCGGCGTCGCTGCGCGCGATCACCGAGATCGAGAAGTCCCCGGGGAAGACGTGGTTCGCTTCCAGCAGATCGATCGCGCGTCTGCGGGCCTCGGGGCTGTCGCCGGGGTTCAATCGATTCTCGTCGTCGAGTCGCGCGCCTTCTTCCGCTCGATGTCGGCGGCGGCGCGCGCTTGCCCGTAGGGCAGCGGCTTGTCCGTGCGCAGCACCTGGACGGGCAGCATGACGCTCATCGATTGCGGCAGCGGCTCGAAGAACCAGGTCCCGACGACGTCGGACAGGCATTGGTTGATCGGGCAGTCGGCGCCGTACGACGAGTACGCGACCTTCTGCGATCGGATCTCTCCGCTGCGGGCCAGCGACACGTCGAAGCGGACGTAGCCCTTCTTCTGACAGCTGATCGGCAGCACGTCGAAGCATTGGTGCAGCGTCCGCGCCTGCAGCTGGGCCTCGCTGCGCAGGAACGTCTCGACCTGGAGCGGGGTCGCATCGTAAGGAATCGCTGACCGCATCTCGGCGTCGCCGATCTGCGCGCCGACGCGAACGGCGCACAGCACGCTGGCGAGCGCTGCCGCCTGAAGCGGCAACAGCGCCTTGCGCGCGAACCGCCGCGTGGCGCCCGCGGGCAGCGGCGGTACGCCTCCCCCGTCGGGCTGATTGCGCACCACGAAGGTCGCCATCCCGACGTGGATCTCGGCGCGTGAATCGGCGGGCAGTGGAACGTCAACCACGCCGTCGCCGATCACGCTCTCGAGCGGAATCGGAGCTCGACCGCTCTCCAGCTGACCCGTGATACCCGGCGCCAGCCGCAGCACGTAACCCCGGGCCGTGCGGCGCACCAGCGTCAGCGGGGACGCGGCGAACGCATCGTCGTCGATGTCCGCGCCGATCCCGTAGCAGCGGGCGCGGCGCGCGGCGCGCGTCGCCGCGAGGAACGCGGCGCCCAGGCCGGCGATCATCCAGACCGTGAAGTACGGGACGGCATAGACCACCCGGTGCGCAGCGAGCAGGGCCAGCCCGACCAGCAGCGCAGCCATCACCGACATGCCCGCGACGACCGCAAAGGTCGTGATTCCCGCCCGCCACTCGCCCCGTCCCGACAGGCGGCGCTGTGAAACCACGCCGCCGCTCATGAGGTACGCGATCTCGACCGACTGTGCTTGCTTCACGGGAAACCTCGCGGCCGTATGTTTTGTCTGCGAGTCGATTCTACGGCAGACCCGAGCGATGTGGTCGTCGAGAATTCGGACGAAAGACCGACGCTCGTGTCGCCCGTGTTCGCTCTGCCCGAGCCCTGCTCTCGTTCGATTTCTTGGCTATCCTGGAAAGCGTCCCGACGCGCTTCAGAAACCGATCTGGCTGAGGGTGCTGACGGCCAAGTGCAAAACATCTTTCGCACCCTTCGCCCATCGGCGCTTTGGGCCGCGCAACCCCTGAGGTGACGCGGCCGTGACAGTTCCTCGACGGGATTTCGTACTAATCAGGGTGGGGATCGGTAGGTGGGGTTCGGGAGGGGTGCGTAGCCGCGTTCGCGGCCCCGGCGAAGGCTTCCGACAAGTTTCATGTGATTTCAATGTGTTACAGGCGGTTGTTCAGATGGCACACACCGTGCTAAATGAGGGCGCGACCTTCGGGGAGGACCGAGTTCATGGCCCAGGCCGCAACGCAACCGATGCCCATCAACGGCAAGACGACTAAGACGAAGCCCAGCCCTGCAGCTGCGCCCGCTGCACCCGCCGCGCTGCCGAATCGCGAGAAGGCACTTCAGATTCTCTCGAAGTCGATTTACAAAGAGCTGCGCGAAAACGGTTACGAGCCGAAGCAGATCGTCGCGCTCGCCACCGAGATCATTTCGCTGGTGACGACCGATATCGGCGACGTTCCGTCAGCCAGCCGCAGCAGCTAGTTTTCCTAGCGTTCCGCGAGCTTCTGAAGCATTCTTCCGCGCGCCCCAGCCCGGGCGCGCTTTTTTTTGCGCCCGCGGTCGGGCCGGTGAGCCGGACAGCAGACCATGGCGATCAAGACGATTTCCGAGCTGGATATCTCGGGACGGCGCGTGTTCATCCGCGTCGATTTCAACGTCCCTTTCAACGCCAACGGCGCTGTCTCGGACGACACACGCATTCGCGAGAGTCTGCCGACCATCAAGCTCGCCCTCGAGAAAGGCGCGCGGGTCGTGCTCGGCTCGCATCTCGGCCGCCCCAAGGGCAAGCCGGACAAGAAATATTCGCTGGAACCGGTGGCCGCCCGGCTCGCCGAGCTGATCGGCGCGGACGTGGCGCTGACCGACGAGCCGGTCGGTGACGGCGCGCGCAAGGTCGTCAACGACCTGCGCGCCGGCGCGGTCGCGCTGCTCGAAAACCTGCGCTTCTCCCCGGGCGAGGAAGCGAACGACGAGACCTTCGCGCGTACGCTGGCCACCTACACGGACGTCTACGTCAACGACGCGTTCGGGACGGCGCACCGCGCGCACGCGTCGACCGCCGGGATCGCGAAGTTCGTGGGCGACAAGGGCATCGGCCTACTCATGGAACGCGAGGTGAAGTTCCTCGGCCGCCTGCTGGGCGACGTCGAACGGCCGTTCGTCGCGATCATCGGCGGCGCCAAGGTGTCCGACAAGATCGGCGTGCTCGAGAACCTCCTCGCGCGCATCGACCAGCTGCTGATCGGCGGCGCCATGGCGAACACCTTCCTCAAGGCCAAAGGCGGCAAGATGGGGCGCTCGCTGGTCGAGGACGACAAGCTGGCGATCGCGCGCGCCTTCCTCAGGAAGGCCGAGGACGCGAACGTCGACGTGCTGCTGCCCAGGGACGTGATCGCCGCGGCGGGGACCAAGTCCGAGTCGGGCCGCGTGATGCAGGGGATGGCGGTGCCCGATGACCTGGCCGCGCTGGACATCGGCCCCGACACCGCGCGCGGGTTTGGCGATGCGATCGCCCGCGCCAAGACCATCTTCTGGAACGGTCCGATGGGCGTCTTCGAATCCGAACCGTTCGCGGCCGGCACGCTGGCCGTCGCGCAGGCCGTCGCCTCGGCGCGCGGAGCGCTGTCCGTCGTCGGCGGCGGCGATTCGGTCGCGGCCGTGCACAAGAGCGGCGTGGCCGACAAGATCACGCACATCTCGACCGGCGGCGGCGCCTCCCTCGAGTTCCTCGAGGGCAAGAAGCTGCCCGGCCTGGCGGCGCTGGAGAGCTAGACGACATGGCACGCACGCGACGCCCGTTTTTCTGCGGAAACTGGAAGCTCAACGGCTCGATCGCCGAGTCGTTGGCGCTGGCGACCGACGTGCGCAACGGGGTCGCCAGCCTGCGTGACGTCGACGTGGCCGTCGGCCCCAGCTTCACCGCGCTGTACGCCGTCGCGAAGCGGCTGGAGGACGGCCCCGTCACCGTCGCGGCGCAGGACTGCTTCTGGGAAGAGAAAGGCGCGTTCACGGGCGAGGTTTCGCCGGCACAGCTCGCCGACGCTGGCTGCAAGCACGTGATCATCGGCCATTCCGAGCGCCGGCAGCTGTTCGGCGAGCTCGACGCAGCCGTCAACCTGAAGGCGCGTGCCGCCATCCGCGCGGGTCTCACGCCCATCATCTGCGTGGGTGAGACGCTGGCCGAGCGCGACGCGGGCGAGACCATCGGCCGCGTACAGGCGCAGCTCGACGGCGCGCTGGCGGACATGGACGACGCCGCGCTGGAACGGGTCGTCATCGCGTATGAGCCGGTGTGGGCGATCGGCACCGGCCGGAACGCGACCCCTGCGCAGGCGCAGGAGGTGCATCATTTCATTCGCACCCGCGTCGCCGCGCGCGCACCGGCGGTCGCGGCGCGGCTGCGAATCCTCTACGGCGGCAGCATGAAGCCGGACAACGTCCGTGCGCTCATGGCCGAGGTGGACGTCGACGGCGGCCTCGTCGGGGGTGCCTCGCTGTCCGCGGAATCGTTCGTGCGTCTCGTCAAGGAAGGCTCCACGCCATGACCACTTTTCTGACCATCGTTCACGTTGCGGTCTGTCTGTTCCTCATCTTGGTAGTGTTGCTGCAGGCCGGTAAGGGCGGCGGCATGGGCATCGCGTTCGGCGGCGGCGGCAGCCAGACCGTGTTCGGGTCGTCGGGCGCCGGCAACTTCCTGACGCGCCTGACGTCGATCACCGCGATCATCTTCATGGTCACGTCGCTGGTCCTGGCACACAACTCGAGTCAGGCCGATACGAGGCGGCTGGAGCGCCTGCAAGGCAAGAAGGCCGCCGAACAGGATGTCGAGAAGGCGCGCCTGGCGAAGCTGAAGGAAGAGATCGAGAAGGCCGCCGCGTCCAAGTCGGGTCAGTCCGCTGCGCCGGCCGCGCCCGGAGCGGCTCCGGTGGCGCCTTCCAGCGGGGGCGAAGAGACGCCGACCAAGCCGGGGCAGGTTCCCCTGATCAAGCTATCGCCGCCCAAGCTGGGCGAGTCGGCCAAACCCGGAGCCGCGGCGAAACCGGGCGCCGACGCCCCGCCCGCGGCACCGGGCGACAAGCCCGCTGCGAAGCGGCGCAAGAAGGCCGCGCCCGCCGCGGGCGAAGGCGCCGCTCCGGCCGCACCGCCACCGGCGGCACCGCCCCCGGCGGAGTAAGCTCGGGCGGTACGCGATGGCGCTACCGTTCACAAAGGTCGAGGGGCTGGGAAACGACTTTCTGGTCGTCGACCTGCGTCCGGGCCGTCCCGCCGCCGCTGACGACGGACCGTCGCCCGAGGATCCCGCGGTCGTGCGCGCGCTGTGCGATCGCCGGTTCGGCGTGGGCGGCGACGGCGTGCTCGCGATCCTGCCCAGCGAGATCGCCGATGCGCGCATGCGGGTGCTCAACTCCGACGGCAGCGAGGCCGAGATGTGCGGGAACGGCATTCGCTGCGTGGCGAAGCTGCTGCACGACACGGATCCCACCCTGCACCGCCCCACCCTGCGCATCGAGACCGGTGCCGGCGTCCTGGCGCTGGAGTTGGACGTCGAGCACAAAGGCGGCCGCGCCCGCACGGTGGCGGTCGACATGGGCCGCCCGCGGCTGACGCGCGACGAGATTCCGATCCTCCCGCACGGAACGACGCGCGTGCTGCGCGAGCCGATCTCCGCGCGCGGCCGGACGTTCAACCTCACCGCAGTTTCGATGGGGAATCCGCACGCCGTCATCTTCGTCGACGATCCGACCGCGCTGCGTCCATTGGCCGAGGAGTTCGGCCCCCTGTTCGAGACGGCGGAGCGCTTCCCGAAGCGAACCAACGTCGAGTTCGCGTACGTCCGTCCAAGCGGCGAGATAGACCTCGTCGTCTGGGAGCGCGGCGCCGGGATCACGATGGCGTGCGGCACGGGCGCGTGCGCAACCGCGGTCGCGGCGTGCCTGGAGGAACGACTGCCCCCCGGTAAAGAGCGACTGGTTCATCTGCCTGGCGGGTCGCTCAGCATCTTCGTCGCGCCGGACTATTCGACCGTGCGCATGCGCGGTCCCGCCCGCACCCTGTTCGAAGCTTCGATCGACGTCGCGCACCTGATGAGCGGGCATTAGCGCCGCCGTCAGGTGCTCTGCTTTCACGGCGCGTCGACGAGATATCCCGAGAAACCGATCTCCGCGCGGATGCCGCCGCCCGCGGGGATGTCGGTGTTCAGCCAGACGCGCGCCTCGACGATCTGGCCGGCGTCCGCGAACATGGGCGCCGCGATGCTGCCCTCGAACGACTCGCCCTGCCCGTCCCACCAGCCGCGGTCCGTCTGCGGCACCAACGTGTAGAAGAGCCCACCGCCGGTGCTGTTCCATGCGGTGACCGAGGCCTGCGGCTTGACGCCACCGGCGCAGTTGGTCAGGGCGGTCTCGGTCTGGATGATCAGCCGCTTGCCGGCCGGCACGGTGTAGATGGTCTGGCGCGCCTCGCGCCCGCTGAGCGCCGACAGGATGCCGATGCTGGAGACGGGCGTCGGGTTGTTGGCCGGCGCGGTCAGCACGGTTCCCGACACGGAAACCGGCCCGCCGAGCGACACCGGGCCGCTGAGCGAGATCGGTCCACCCAGCGACACGGGCACCGCGTGGGCGGCGTCGTTGACGACGAGCGTGTGGCCCGGTGGCGGCGCGGCCTGCAGCGGATGCGCGACGATGAACGGCACCGCGCAGACGGCGAGCACGGCAATTACGGAAACCGCGATTCTTTTCATGGCGTTCTCCTTGAACCTTTGGTGACTCGCCGACGGAACGCGATGGCGCCGGAGCTATTCCCGCGCTTCTTGTTCACGCTCAGAAGAGCGAGCCTTGCGGCGGGCGCGACGGTGAGGACGTCGCGGGCGGCGGCAGGCCCAGGTGCTCGTAGGCGCGGCGGGTAACCTGGCGGCCGCGCGGCGTGCGGATCAGAAAGCCTTCCTGGATCAGGTACGGCTCGTACACGAACTCCAGCGTGTCGCGATCCTCGGCCAGCGACGCCGCGAGCGATTCGATGCCGACCGGGCCGCCGTCGAAGCGCTTGATGATCGTCGACAGGATCTTGCGGTCGCCCGCGTCCAGGCCGACGGCGTCGACCTCCAGCCGCTGCAGCGCGAACTCGGCGCCGTCGCGCGTGATGCGGCCGTCGCCGCGCACCTCGGCGAAGTCGCGGATGCGGCGCAACAGACGGTTCGCGACGCGCGGCGTGCCGCGCGCGCGCCGCCCCAGCTCCTCGGCGCCCGCGTCCTCGATGGCAATTCCGAGCAGCCGCGCCGATCGTTTCACGATCGCGGTCAGCTCCTCGGCTGAATAGAACTCGAACGTCTCGCGGATGCCGAAGCGATCGAGCAGCGGCGACCCGAGTTGCCCGGTCCGCGTCGTCGCGCCCACCAGCGTGAACCGCTCGATCGGCAGGTTGATGGCGCGCGCCCCGGCTCCGGTGCCCGTCAGCAACTCGATGCGGAAGTCCTCCATGGCCGGGTAGAGGCTCTCCTCGATCACCGGCTGCAGGCGGTGGATCTCGTCGATGAACAGCACGTCGCCGCGCCCCAGCGACGTGAGCAAGCCCGCCAGGTCGCCCTTGCGCTCCAGCGCCGGCCCCGACGTCACGCGCACCTCCGTCCCCATCTCGCGCGCCAGCAGGTACGCGAGCGTCGTCTTGCCCAGGCCGGGCGGCCCGGACAGCAGCACGTGGTCCAGCGCATCGCCGCGCTTGCGCGCCGCCTGCACGTAAACCGCCATGTTGTCGGCGATCTTCCGCTGGCCGACGAACTCCGCGAAGCTGCGCGGGCGCAGCGCCGCGTCCTCGTCGCGCTCCGTCCCGACAACCGCCGTCTCGGGCGAAACCGCGCGCTCCGGCTCCTGGTCCTGCTCGTCGTCGTGTTTCTTGCGGGCCATCGCCTAGCCCTTCCGCAGCGCGGCCAGCGCCATGCGCACGTTCACGTCGAACGGCTTGTTCTCGTCCAACTTCTCGAGCAGCGGTTCGACCTCCGCAGGCTTGTACCCGAGCAGCACCAGCGCGCCGTACACCTCCCCGAGGGGACCGACAGGGGCGCTGGCGGGCGGTGCGGCCGCGCCCGCCGGCTTCCCTTTTCCGGCCTTCGCGCCCATACCGGCGCCGACGGTCAGGATCTTCTCGCGCAGCTCCAGCGCCAGCCGCTCCGCGATCTTCCCCCCCACCCCTTTCACCTGCCGCAGGCGCCCGACATCGCTGGTCGCGATCGCGCGCACCAGGTCCTCCGTCTCGATGCCGGCGAGGATCGCCAGCGCGACGCGCGGGCCGACGCCCTGGACGCTGAGCAGCGTCTGGAACAGGCTCTTCTCCGCCGTCGTCGAGAATCCGTACAGGCGCAGCGGTTCGTCCGCGACGAAGTGCGCGTGGATGTGCATCTGCACCTCGCCCGGCC
>Ga0070688_100001674_pt1 | contig 11093 bp, 9 predicted proteins | sample KBSS13HmetaG_FD_64679 | JGI IMG/M metagenome (GOLD analysis project Ga0070688, IMG submission 64679) | Switchgrass rhizosphere microbial communities from Kellogg Biological Station, Michigan, USA - KBS S1-3H metaG | ecosystem: Host-associated > Plants > Roots > Rhizosphere ...
GTGAACGTGCCGCCCTCGAGATCGACGAGCTGGAGCTTTCCGTCGCGGGCCCGGGACACGACATCGGCACGGTCGGCAGCGATCTGCTGGACGGACTTACGGTCCGCGTCTCGGATGACGGGCACGACGAGTCCGCTCGGGGCGGCGACCGCGAGTCCGACGTTCGCGGCCGAGAACCGGTGGATCTTCCCGTCGACGAAGTTCGCGTTCACGGCACGATGGCGCATGAGCGCCGACGCGACGATCCGGGTGAGTACGTCGGAGACGGTCGGCTTCGTCTCTCCCTCACGGAGAAGCTCGAGCATTCGCTCGCGCGTCGCGACGAGCTCGGACGCGTCGGCGCTGACGGTGAGCTGGAAGACGGGCGCCTGCCACGCCTCGGTGAGGCGGCGCGCGATCGTCTTGCGGGTCGAGGTGAGCTCGACGACCTCGAACTCCGGCTGATCCGCCGCGGCAGGTGCCGGTCGGATCGCCGCCTTCTCGACGTCCTCGGCGATCACGCGACCCTCGGGCCCCGTGCCGACCACCTGCGCGAGGTCGACACCCCGCTCGCGCGCGATGCGGCGCGCGAGCGGGCTCGCCTTCACGGGCTCGCCCTCTGCGCGCACCGTCGGCATCTCCCCCTCAGGCGCGGGTGCGAGTTCGGCGGTTGCTTCTGCCGACTCCACACTCGGCTCTTCCACGGGAGCCTCGGCCGCAGGCGCCTCGGGCACCGGCGCTTCGGCCGCTGCCGGTGCTGCGGCGGGGCCACCGTTTTCGCCGCGAGCGTCGGCCAGCACCGCGGACACGTCCTCGTCCTGGGCGCCGATGATCCCCACGGTCGTGCCGACGTCGACCTCACCGTCCGCGACGACGATCTTCAGGAGGACGCCGTCGGACTCGGCCTCGACCTCCTGTGTCACCTTGTCGGTGTCGAGCTCGTAGAGCGGCTCACCCTTCGAGACGGCGTCGCCCTCGGTCTTCAGCCAGCGCACGATCGTCCCGGACTCCATGCCCTGGCCCAGCCGCGGAAGCTTGACCTCGGTGGCCATCGTTAGCTGCGAGCCACCGTCCGCCGAATCGCAGCGAGAACGTCATCCGCGTGCGGGACGACCCACTGCTCCATCCCTGGCGCGAACGCGAGCGGCGCGAACTTCGCCCCGACTCGCTCGATCGGTGCGTCGAGCCAGTCGAAGGCTCCGTGCTGGATCACCGCGGTGAGCTCGGACCCGAAGCCGCCGCGCGTGATCGCCTCGTGCGCTGTGACGCAGCGCGTCGTCTTCTTCACGGAGGCGATGAGCGCCTCCTCGTCGAGGGGAAGGAGCGTCCGCGGGTCCACGACCTCGACCGAGATGCCTTCCTTCTCAGCTTCCTCTGCCGCCTTCAACGACTCGTGGACGAGGCGTCCCGTGGCGACGACCGTGACGTCCGTCCCCTCTCGGTGGACGCGCGCCTTGCCGAGCGGGATCGGCTCGAGCTCGTCCGGAACGTCGCCCTTGATCGGGTACAGCGTCCGGTGCTCGAAGAAGATGACCGGGTTGTCGTCGTAGATCGCCGACCACAGCAGGCCGCGGACGTCCTCGGGGGTCGACGCGAAGACGACCTTGAGCCCGGGCACGTGGACGAACCAGGCCTCCAGTTGCTGTGCGTGTTGCGCCCCCGGCGACCAGCCTGCGCCGCCCTGCGTTCGAATCGTGAGCGGGACCTTGATCTGACCGCCCGACATCGTCCGGTGCTTCGCAGCCTGGTTCACGAGTTGCTCCATCGAGATCGTGAGGAAGTCCTCGTACATGATCTCGACGATCGGGCGCATCCCCTGAATCGCCGCGCCGATGCCGCTGCCGACGATCGCCATCTCGGAGATCGGGGTGTTCCTGACGCGCCCCGGCCCGAACTCGTCGAGCAGGCCCTGCGTCACCGCCATCGAGCCGCCCATCTCGGCGATGTCCTCGCCCATGATGAAGACACTGTCGTCCTCGCGCAGCGCCCTCCCGAGCGCGTCGCGCACGGCCTCGCGGTACGTCAGCTCAGGCATAGACGTACTTGAGCGCGTCTTCGGGCGCCGGATCGGTTCCGGCCTTGGCGAACTCGACCGACGCCTCCACCTCGGCGGTGACCTCCGCGTCGATGGCCGCATGCTCGTCGTCCGAGAGCTCGAGGCGCGCAGCGAGCAGCTTGATCGGGTCCTTCGTCTCGCGCTCCTGCTTCAGAGCGTCCTTGTCGCGGTAGACCTGCGGGTCGCCGACGAAGTGCCCCGTCAACCTGTGCGTGCGCAGGTGGAGCAACACGGGCCCCTTCCCCGTGACCGCGTGCTCGCGGGCGGCGAGGGTCGCGAGATAGACGGCCTCGACGTCCTGGCCGTCGGCCTCGATGAGCTTCATGCCGAACGCCGCTGCCCGCTTGCCGAGCTCGTCCACGGGAAGTGGGAGCTGCTGGCTCGCAGGTGTCGACTCGGCCCAGCCGTTGTTCTCGAGGCAGAAGATCGCGGGCACCTTCCACAACTGCCCGAGGTTCAGCGACTCGTGGAAGCTCCCGGTGTTCGTCGCGCCGTCGCCGAAGAACGCGACGGCCACGCGCTGCTCGCCGCGCATCTGGAAGGCGAGTGCGGCACCGACGATGCCGGGCAGCCCGCCTCCGACGACGGCGTTCGCACCGAGGTTCCCGACCTCGACGTCGTACAGGTGCATCGAGCCGCCGTAGCCGCCGCTGCAGCCTTCGACCTTCCCGTACAGCTCGGCCATGATCCGCTCGACGGGCGTCCCCTTCGCGATCGCGTGACCATGCGCACGGTGCGTCGAGGCGATCACGTCCTCACGCTGGAGGGCGGCGCACACGCCGGTGGCGGTGGCCTCCTGGCCGATGGCGACGTGCAGGAAGCCGGGCAGCTCGCCCGCTCGGAAGCGATCCTCGACCTTCTCCTCGAACCGGCGGATCAGCAGCATCTCGCGGAAGAAGCCGCGCAGGACTTCCTCTGAGACGCCGCGCCCCCCGGACTCGGCCCGCTCTTCGACGGTCGTCATCGACCGGCCATTATGCTGATCCGCCGATGCGGGCTGCCGAGCAGTGGGAACAGATCGAGCAGGATCTCCCCGCCGACTGGTCCGAGACCCAGCTCGCGTTCACGCCGGAAGGCTCGGTCGCGGAGGCCGCTGCGGTGCTCGGTCCGCTTCAACCGGGCCGTGTCGGCAGCGAGCTTCGGCTCCACATCGAGCGGGCCGAGGGCGGCGTCGAGCGCGCCCGGAACATCTTCCGCGCGCTCGACCGGCGGCGGATCTGGGGGACGCTGAGCGTCGTCGGCTCGATCCGCGACGTCGCTCCCCTGGTCGAGGCCTCCGGCTCCGAACGGCCAGGCTCCCTTGCCGAGCAGTGGGATGCGGCGCTGGCGGAGCTGCCGCCGGACTGGAGCGATGTCCTGTGCGTGCTCGAACTCGACTCGAGCGACCACGTGCCGCGGGCGGCGCTCCTCGGCGCGCCGCTCAACCCGACGCGGGTGCACGGCGAGGTCGCCCTCCAGTTCCGCGCGTCGGGGAAACAGGGCTACGGCGTCTCGCCGCAGATGGCGCGGCGGTGCTTCGAGCGGATGGACGCCGAGACGATCGCGGGGTCGCTCAGGGTCGTCTACGGCCTGTCCGACACCGAGAACGCGGTGACGCAGGGACCGGTCTGGCGCCTCGCCGGGAAGTCGGTCTAGTTCGGCGCACGATCGGAAGTCGTCAGCACGCCTCTACGCTCACGCTCTGGCATCTGAATGCGCGCGCTCCGCGGCCCGCCACGATCGAGATGCCTATGCACGCAGCTCGGCCCCGAAGCGGTCGGTGAGCGCCGCGACGATCCGGTCGCGGATCTCAGTCGCCTCGTCTTCCGTGAGCGTCCGCTCCGGAGACTGGAACGTGAGGTGGATGGCCACGGACTTGCGCCCGGCGCCGACCTGGTCTCCGCGATAGACGTCGAACACGCGTGCCTCGCGGAGGAGGTCGCCCGCGGCGTCGTGCGCCGCGTCCACGAGGGCTCCGACCTCGACGTCCTCGCCGACTGCCACAGCGACGTCCTGCAGTACGGCCGGATACGTCAGGACGTCCTCGTAGACGATCACGTCGGCTGCGGCATCGACGAGGGTCTCGAGGTCCAGCTCGAACGCGCCCCACGTTCCCTCGAGCAGCGTCGGATGCAGCTCGCCGAGCCAGCCCGCGTCGGAGACGGCGGCTTTTCCGGGATGGAGCAGGTCGTGAGAGCCTCGTTCGACCCGGAGCTCGAGGCCAAGCGCGCCGTACAGCGCCTCGACGACACCCTTCACGTCCGTGTATCCGCCCTGCACGACTCCGGCGACACGCCAGCGCTCCTCGGGCAGTTGCTCCCCGGAAGGCAGGTAGGTGCGCGCGATCTCGAACAGCGCGACCCGGTCGGCTCCCGCGTCTACCCCCGTGCGAGCGGCCTCGACGAGCCCGGGCACGATCGTCGTCCGCAGGATCGCCTGGTCGGACGTCATCGGGCTCGGCAGCCGGATCGCGTCCGGGTTCGGATCCCAGCCGACGAGGCTCCAGGTGTAGGCCTCCGAGAGCCCGGCGCCGACCAGTGCGTCCTCGACGAGGCGTCTGAGGCGCTGTTCCTTCGTGAGCCTCCCGCGAACGTGACGCCGGAGCGGCAGCGTCAGCGGCACCCGATCGAGAACCGATCGCGCGATCTCCTCCACGAGATCTATCTCGCGTGAGACGTCTCGGGCGCGCCAGGTCGGAACGGTGACGTCCCAGTCGTCAGCCACGTCGAAGCCGAATCCGGCCAACTGCGCGCGCTGGTCGTCCTCCGGCACGTCGAGCCCGATCACCTTCGACGCTCGCTCCGGTCGCAGACGCACGACTGCGCGTTCGGGCAACCCCGCATGCACGTCCGCCTGTCCCGTCAGGCGCCCGCCCGCCAGTTCGACGAGCATGCGGCTTGCGAGGATCGCGGCAGGCTCGGCGAGGTGGGGGTCGACGCCCTTCTCCCAGCGATTGGATCCAGCCGTGCGAAGCGCGAGCCGCTCCGAGGAGCGAAGGATGCCCATCGGCTCGAAGTTGGCCGCCTCCAAGAGCACCTCGCTCGTCGCGTCCGTGACCTCGCTGTCCTCACCGCCCATGATGGCCGCCAGGGCGACCGGGCGTTCCCCGTCGGTGATGAGGAGGTCGTCCGGGCCGACACGTCGAAGCGTGCCGTCGAGCGTCCGTACCTCCTCGTCCTTCCGGGCGTGGCGAACTGCAATACGGCCTCCGGCGAGTTTCGCGCGGTCGAACGCGTGGAGTGGGCTGCCCCAGACGTGCATGACGTAGTTCGTGACGTCGACGACGTTCGAGATCGAGCGCATGTCGGCCAGATGGAGGCGCGAGCGCAGCCATTGCGGCGACGGGCCGATGGAGACGTCGCGGAAGACGCGCGCGATGTACCTCGGGCAGGCACTGAAGTCGTCGATCGTGACGTCGACCTCCTCAGCGTCCACGATCGCCGGGTCGTCGGGCGCCGGTGGATGGAGGTCGCCGCCGAGAAGCGCCGCGACCTCGCGCGCGAGGCCGACCATCGAGAGGAGGTCGACGCGGTTCACGGTCGGAATCACGTCGAGCACCTGGTCGCGTATCGGCAGCACGTCGACCAGGGGCGTGCCCGGCTCGAGACCGTCGGGCAGCAGCATGATCCCGGCGTGGTCCTCCCCCAGGCCGACCTCGTCCTCGGCGAGGATCATCCCGCGCGACGCCTGCCCGCGGAGCTCGCGCTCGTCGAGCGGCTGGTCGAAGATCGGGAGATACGCGCCCGGGAGTGCGACGGCGACAGTCGCGCCCGACTCGAAGTTCCACGCGCCGCAGACGATCTGCCGGGCGTCGCCCTCTCCCACGTCGACCTGGCACACGCGCAGGCGGTCGGCATTCGGATGCGCACCCGCCTCCAGCACGCGCCCGACGAGGAACCGACCGACGTTCCCGTCGAAGTCCGGAACGCCCACATCGATGACGCGCTCGACCTCGAGCGAGGAGATCGCGAGCCGATGAGCGATCTCGTCGACCGTCGCGTCGACCGTGACGTACTCGCGGAGCCAGGAAAGAGGCGCTCTCATCAGAACTGCCCCAGTAGCCGGGGATCGTTCCGCCAGAGCTCGCGGAGATCCGGGATTCCGTGCCGGAGCACGGCGATCCGCTCGAGACCCCACCCGAAGGCGAAGCCCGTATACCGTTCGGGGTCGTAGCCGACGAACTCGAAGAGGTTCGGGTGGACCATCCCCGAGCCGCCGACCTCGATCCAGCCCGAGTGCCGGCAGACCGGGCACCCCGATCCGTCGCAGACGTGACACGACACGAGCGCCTCGACCGACGGCTCGGTGAACGGGAAGTGGTGCGTGACGAAGCGCGTTCGCCGCGACTCGCCGAACAACGCCTTGCAGAGGTAGTCGAGCGTCCCGAGCAGGTCGCCGAGCGTGATTCCCTCGTCGACGGCCAGCCCCTCGACCTGGTGGAACGTCGGCACGTGGGTCGCGTCCGGTGTGTCGCGCCGATAGACGCGCCCCGGACAGACGACGTAGACCGGCGGCTGCTGGGACTCCATCGTGCGGATCTGCGCAGGCGACGTCTCGGTGCGGAGCACCGTCTCCTCGTCGAGGAAGAGCGTCTGCAGGGGCGAGCGCGTCGGGTGCCCGGGCGGGAAGTTGAGGGCGTCGAAGTTGTAGGTCGTCGTCTCGACCTCGCGTCCGTCCACGATCGAGTACCCGAGCCCGAGGAAGATGTCCTCGAACTCGCGCCGGATCTGCGTGATCAGGTGCAGGTGCCCGCGCAGCACGCGCGTGCCCGGGAGAGTCACGTCGACGCGCTCTTCGGTGAGCCTGCGGTCGAGCTCGGCGCGCTCGAGGGCGTGCTGGCGCGCGTCGATCGCGCTCTCGAGCGTCTCCCTGAGCGCATTGAGCGCCATGCCGGTCTCGCGATCGCGGACCTCGCGCAGAGCGAGCTTCAGCTCGCTCTTGCGCCCGAGGTACTCGACGCGGACCTGCTCGATCTCGTCCACCGTCGCGGCCGCCTCGGCAGCTGCGAGGCCGGCTTTCTCGAGTGCTGAGGCGTCCACGGGAGGGCCGAGGTTACCAACGTGCTTCCCGCTGATTGAATCGCGCCGATGACGCTCTACGACCGCATCGCGTCGATCTACGACCCGTGGAGCCGATCCGTGACGGAAGACGTCGAGTTCTACGTCGAGCAGGCACTCGCCGCCGGCGGCCCGGTCGTCGAGCTCGCCGTCGGCACGGGGCGGATCGCGATTCCGATCGCGGTCGCGGGGATCGACGTCATCGGCGTCGACTCGTCCCCGGCGATGCTCGAGGTCGCTCATGCCGCCGCCGACGAAGCCAGCGTGTCCGAGCGCGTCGACCTCCGCCTGGGAGACCTCCGCGATCCGCCGGTGCCCGAGCGTGTTCCCCTCGTCATCTGCCCGTTCCGCTCGCTGTTGCACATGGAGACGGAGGACGAGAAGCTGCGCGCGCTTCGCGCAGCGCGGAACCTGCTCGAGTCGGGCGGCAGCTTCGTCTTCGACGTGTTCGCGCCGAGTCGGGAGGACATCGAGGAGACGGACGGGCGCTGGATCGAACGGGAACCGGGGATCTTCGAGCGTGCCGATTGGGACGAGGCCGCTCGAACGCTCTCACTCTCCGTGCGCTCGGACGACGGGGCAGCGACGACCTTCGGGCTGCACTGGCTTTCTGCCCCTGAATGGCTCGGGCTCCTGGACGAGGCGGAGCTCGAGGTCGAGGCGCTCTACGGCTGGTTCAATCGGCGGCCGTACGACGGCGACGAGGACATGCTCTTCGTCACGCGGCGACGCTAGATAGAGTCGAGCGCGATGGTCTGGCTCATCGTCGTCATCGTCATCCTCATCGTTTTGGCGCTCGCCGCCATCTGGTTCTACAACAACCTCGTCCGCCTGCGGAACCGCGTCGACAACGCGTGGGCGCAGGTCGAGGTGCAGCTCAAGCGCCGCTGGGACCTCATTCCGAACCTCGTCGAGACGGTCAAGGGCTACGCGGCGCACGAGCGCGAGACCTTCGAGGCGGTCACGAACGCGCGCGCCGCGGCCCAAAAGGCGCAAGGGCCTGCCGAGGCCGCCCAGGCCGAAGGGATCCTCAGCCAGGCACTCGGCCGGCTGTTCGCCGTCGCCGAGGCCTATCCCGAGCTCCGGGCGACCGAGAACTTCCAACAGCTCCAGGCACAGCTCTCGGAGACGGAGGACAAGGTCGCTGTCAGCCGGCAGGTCTACAACGACTCGGTGCTGACGTACCACAACGCAATCCAGACCTTCCCGGGCGCGCTCTTCGCAGGGCCGTTCGGCTTCACGACCCGCGAGTTCTTCGAAGTCGAGGACCAGGCCCAACGGGACGCGCCGGTCGTCGACTTCTAGCGTTCGCGGCGCTCGCCGCGACCGCAGCACTCCTCGTCCCGGCCGCGGCGTCGGCTGACAGCTTCTCGCTGCGCTCGGCGGACGTCGGCGTCCAGGTGCAGCCGGACGGCTCGATCGGCGTGAGCGAGCGCCTCGAGGTCAGCTTCTCGGGCGACTTCCACTTCGGATACCGCGACATCCCGCTCCGAGCCGGAGAGTCGCTCGTCAACCCGCTCGTCGTCGAACGGGGGGTCGCGTACACGCGTGGTACCGACACGGAGCTCGCTCCGGGGACGCGGGGCACCTTCGGAGTCGAGCGCCGCGGCAACACCGTGAGGATCGTCTGGTACTTCGACGCGCAGGACCAGACGCGTGCCTTCACGATCTCGTACACGCTCCGGGGCGTCGCGGTCGCCTACGACGACGCCGTCGACGTCAACCTCAAAATCTGGGGAGACCAGTGGGGCGAGCCGCTGGACCGGCTCGTGGCAGTGGAGACTGCCCCGGGAAAGATCCTGCGCGCCTGGGGCAAGCCGGTGTGGGTTCGCGGAGACGTGGAGCCCATCGGGACGCGCGCGACGCTTCGCGCCGTCGCCGTCCCGGCGCATCAGTTCGTCGAGCTGAGGACACTGATACCGCGCGCAGCGTTCTCTGCGACCACCGGCATGCGCGTCGCGCGCGGGAACGGGTTCGCGCGGATCGTCGCGGAAGAGCGTGCGGACGCCGAGCGCTACCAGCGCGATCACGACCGGATCCAGGCGCTCGAGGATCATCCGCTCCGAACGGGTCTCGTGCTGCTCGGTCTCGCGACGATCCCCGCTCTCCTCGTCATCCTGCTCGTCTTCTGGTTCATGGGACGCGAGCGCGGTACGGGCTATGACCGCGAGTACGAGCAGGAGCCGCCGACCGATACGGAGCCCGCGCTCGTGCCGACGCTCCTCCGGCAGGGAGGCGAGGCGGGGTCGTACGAGTTCACGGCGACGCTCTTCGACCTCATACGGCGTGGCGTCTACAAGGCCGCTCCGACTACGAGCGAGCGCTCGATCTGGGGAGGGCTACGGCACCAGACGATCTCCGACCTCGCGATCTCGGCCGGCGAGGATCGCGAGCTCCGCGCGTGGGAGCGCGACGTCGCGAACGTCGTCGACGGCGTGCTCGACGGCGGCAGCGAGCGACTCTCGGACTTCCGCGAGAACATCGAGGACGAGCGCGCGTCGATGCACCCGCGTTTCTCGAGCTTCAAGGAGCACGTCGCCGACGAGACCGCGCGCCTGCACTGGTTCCGCTCGAACGGTGCCATCCCGCTCGTCGTCGCCGGCGTTCTCTTCGCCCTCGCCGGCGCGCTCCTCGTGTACCTCGCGGTTCGCCACTGGCGTCCGGTGTATCCCCGGTACTCCGACGTCGTCCTGGTCGGGATCGGAGCCGGTCTCATCGCCAACGCTGCGCTCTGCTTCGGGACGCTCCTGTTCAACCGGCGGGCCTGGAAGCGGCGCACGCATGCAGGACAGGAGGAGGCCGAGCGCTGGGAGGCATTCCGCCGCTACCTCTCGGACTTCCCGCGCCTCCAGGAGGCGCCGCCCGCGACGCTGGCGCTCTGGGAGCGCTACCTCGTGTACGGCATCGCGTTCGGGATCGCCGAGCGCGTGCTCCAGGGCGCGCAGCTGCACATGCCCGAGGCGCTGCACGAGGCGAGCACCATCTACTGGATCTCACCTCACGGAGACCTCGGCTCCGGTGCGTCGAGTCTCTCGATCGGCGATCTCGCGTCCGGCTTCGGAAGCGCGCTCGCTCCGCCGAACTCGGGTGGCGGCGGTGGAGGCGGCGGGTTCTCCGGCGGCGGCGGTGGGGGCGGTGGAGGCGGTGGCGGCGGGTTCGGCTGACGTTCTCTTTTCGCCGATCGGTATCCGCTCAGCGCGGATTCCGATCGCGAGAGTCAAAGACGCTCGGAGCGACAATCGCTAGGCAGCGGCCGGGACGGCCATGTCCCCTGAAGTCATCTGGTGCTGCGCGTCGGGCCGTGTCACCCTCAGCGCATGAGGGACGCACACGGAGCGCCGCGCTGCGCGCCGCACGTCACCTCACCCACATAGGTCCGCCAGCGGCCTAGCGCAGCCGCGGGACGACGCCGGTCGGGAGCGGCGGATCCCCCGAACGGGGGTGTCAGTCGGATGCCCGCCGACGACAACCTGACGAAGACCCACGTCTTCCCCGAAAGGACTTGCGGCATGTTCACAAAGGGCAACACGCGCTATCTCGTCGCCTCGCTGACGGTACTCGCCGGCCTCCTCGCCAGTCTTGGCGGCGGCTGGTTCGACGGCAGCTGACGACGACTCGAACGAACCATCCAACGGTCTCCCGTCCGGATCCGGCGGGAGACCGTTTCCCGTTTGCCTAAGGCTCTAGACCTCGGACTCCTGGAGCGCGCGGGCAGCCCGACGGTACAGGCCGGCTGCCGCGGCGTCGTCCCCACGCAGGCTCTCGAGGTCGCCCCTGGCGAGCCAGGCGGAGCTGCGATGGCTCGCAGAGCTCGCCCGCTCTGACGTCGCCTCGGCGCGCGCGAGCCACCCCTCCGCCTCCTCGAGCCGCCCCTGCGTCGCGAGCGAGCGGCCGAGCACGAGCTCGGCCGTCCCCACCTCCTGCAGATGGTCGGTACGGCCGTCGAGGAGGTCGAGCGCCTTGCGCGCCTGTGCTTCCGCGAGCTCGGGCTCGTCGAGGTCGAGCCGGATTTCGGCGAGCGA
>Ga0070688_100001676_pt1 | contig 11084 bp, 11 predicted proteins | sample KBSS13HmetaG_FD_64679 | JGI IMG/M metagenome (GOLD analysis project Ga0070688, IMG submission 64679) | Switchgrass rhizosphere microbial communities from Kellogg Biological Station, Michigan, USA - KBS S1-3H metaG | ecosystem: Host-associated > Plants > Roots > Rhizosphere ...
TCCATCACCTGCTCCCCGTCCCAGGTGAACCAGGTGCTCCTGAACGTGCTCAACAACTCGGCCCAGGCGATGGACAAGCCGAACGGGCGCATCACCATCACCACGCGCTCGTCCGGCGACGGCCTGGTCGCGATCGACGTGGACGACAACGGCAAGGGCATCGATCCCGACGTGATGCCGAAGATCTTCGACCCCTTCTACACGACGAAGGAGCCGGGCAAGGGCACGGGGCTCGGCCTGTCGATCGCGTACAAGATCGTGAAGCAGCACGGCGGACGCATCGACGTTCGCTCGACTCCCGGCGTCGGCACCAGCGTCACGGTGATCCTGCCCATCGAGCCGCCGCCCGAGCTCGCCACGGAATCCGCAGGAGAGGAAGCCGCAGCATGAGCGAAGTGAAACAGATCGGGCGGTACGAAATCCGCTCGCTCATCGCCAAGGGACCGACCGGCGCCGTGTATCGCGCCGAGGCCGAAGGCAAGCCGTATGCGGTGAAGCTGGTCGACGTGTCGCGCATCCAGCCCGAGCGCCTCGAGCAGCTGCGCGAGGCGGCGCATGCCATGGCGCGCACGCGCCATCCGTCCATCGTGCCCTTCGTCGAGCTGATCGACCACGGCAAGGTGATCTGCCTGGTGTCCGAGTTCGCCGAGGGCGAATCGCTCTCAGCGCTCCTCAAGGCCGGCGAGAAGTTCGATTTCCGCCGCGTGTGGGAGGTGATGCGCCAGGTGCTGGAGGCGATCGAGGCGGGCCATGCGCGCGGCGTGCACCACGGCAACCTGCGCCCCGCCAACGTCTTCGTCGACAAGCAGGGACGCGTCTCGGTGGGCGACTTCGGCATCGCCGACCTCACCGGCGGCGAGGACCACGCTGCGGAGTTCATGGCGCCGGAGCAGATCGCCGATCGCCGCACCGATGCGCGGACCGACCTGTACCAGGCGGGACTCCTCACCTATCTCCTGATCACCGGTCACATGCCTTTCTCGGGCACGCGCGCGGCAGTGATGCATCGCGTGGTGCAGGAAAGGCCCCCGGATCCCTCGACCTTCGCCCACAAGATCGCGTGGCAGCTCGACTGGGTCGTGCAGCGCGCGCTATGCAAGGATCCCAACGACCGGTTCCATGCCTCGCGCGAGTTCCTCGACGGCCTGCGCCTCGCCCTGCAGGAATCGCTGGGCGCGCCGTTGCCGGCCTCGCCGCCACCCGTCGCCGCCAAGTCCATCGCGCCGGCCGCACCCGCGACGCCCGCTTCCGCGCCCAGGCCGAAGCCGATTCCCGCCGCTGCGCCGCTCGCGGAGAAGGCGAAGATCATCGCTGCCGCGAAGGCCGCCAAGCCGCAGATGGCGCAGCCGGCCGCGGCACCTGCCCCCGCGAAGACCAAGGTGCTGTTCGTGGACGACGACGAGCGGATCCTCAACGCGCTGAAGGCGCTCTTCCGCGACGACTACGACGTCGCCACGTCCGCGGGCGGCGAGGCCGCCATCGAGTTCCTGAAGGACAACCCCATGCAGGTCGTGGTGAGCGACCAGCGCATGCCCGGCATGGCCGGCGTGGAGCTGCTGCGCGAAGTGCGCAAGCTGGCACCCCGCACCGTGCGCATCCTGCTCACGGGCTACTCCGACCTCGCCGCGATGGTGGGCTCGATCAACGAAGGGGAAGTGTTCCGTTTCGTGAAGAAGCCGTGGGACAACGGCGAGATCCGCGAGACGCTCAAGGAAGCGGCTGAAGTCGCCGCGAAAGTGGCGCCCCCGCCCGCCGCGAAGCTGCAGGCGCCGCAGGTCGCCGCGTCGGTGCTCGTCATCGACTCGGACACGTCGCTCGCGAAGGGTCTGGGACGGATGCTGGGCGCGGAGGTCACCGTCCACGAAGCGTCGAGCGCAGCCGAAGGCGCGAAGGTGCTGCAGACGAGCGACGTGGCGGCGGTGGTGGCGGACTTGCGCGCCGGCGCGACGGGCATTCCGTCGCTTTTCAAGCTCCTCAAGGCGAAGCGGCCCGACACGCTCACGATCCTGTTGTCCGACCAGCCCGATTCCGAAACGGTCGTGGACCTCATCAACCACGCGCATGTCCACCGCTACCTGCCCAAGCCCGTGAACGCCAAGGAGCTCTGCGGGCACGTCTCGGACGCGCTGAAGCGCTACTCAGGCCTCTCCGAGGGCGTCGCTTCGGGCGGCGACGGCGCCCTTCTCGCGAACCCCGCTTAGCCAGCGCTCGAAAGACGCGGCCGGCATGGGCCGCGCGAAGTAGAAGCCCTGCGCGAAGTCGCAGCCGTAGCGGCGCAGCTCCGCGAGCTCGTGGTCCGTCTCCACTCCCTCGGCGACCACGGTGAGCCCCAGGTTGTGTCCCAGCTCGATGGTGGAGCGCACGATGGCGGCGTTGCGGCGGTCGGCTTCCATGCCCGCCACGAACGCGCGGTCGATCTTCAGCTCGTTCACCGCGAGCTGCTTGATGTAGGCGAGCGACGAGTAGCCCGTGCCGTAGTCGTCGATGGAGGTGGTCACGCCCAGCTCGCGCAGCTTGCGAAGCGTCGATTGCGCGCTGCCCGGATCCTCCATGAGGCCGCTCTCCGTGATCTCGAGGCAGAGCATGCCGGCGGGCAGCTCCGCGTCCAGCAGCGCCTGCGACACGTGCTGCACGAGCGCGTCGCCCGTCTGCAGGTCGCGCGCCGAGATGTTCACCGACATGCGGATGCGAAGCCCCGTGCGCTCCCACACGCCGCACTGCTCGACGGCCCGGCTCACCACCCAGCGCGTGATGGCGCTGATGTAGCCGGTCTGCTCGGCGAACGGGATGAACTGCGCCGGATCGACGAAGCCGCGCTGCGGATGGCGCCAGCGCACCAGCGCCTCGACCGCGGTCACGCGGCCCTCCTTGAGGTCCATCTTCGGCTGGTAGTGCAGCACCAGCTCGCCCGCGTCGACGGCGCGGCGCAGCTCGCCCAGCAGCGTGAGGAATTCCTGGCGGCGCTCGTCGTGCGTCGGATCGTAGAGCGCGTAGCCGGTCTTGGCGCGCTTCGCCTCGTACATGGCCACGTCCGCGGCGCGCATCAAGGCGCTAGCATCCTCGCCATGCTCGGGGAAGCGCGCGATGCCGATGGAGGCGGCCATGTCCATGGGCTGGCCGTCGATCACGAGCGGCTCCTCGAGGGCCTTCTGGATCTTTCCGGCCACGACGCGCGCGGCCTCCATGGATTCGCTCGTCGTGAGGAGCACGGCGAATTCGTCGCCGCCCAGCCGCGCCACGATGTCCGAGTCACGCAGGGCGTTGCGCACGCGCACGCCCACTTCGCGCAGGGCCTGGTCGCCCACCGGGTGGCCCAGCGTGTCGTTGATGGCCTTGAACCGGTCCATGTCGAAGACGAGGACCGACAGCTGCTGGTTGGCGCGCTTCGCGGTGCGCACCGCCTGGCCGAGCTGCTCGTTGAACATCGCGCGGTTCGGAAGCGCGGTGAGCCCGTCCTCGTACGCGAGGCGCAGTATCTCGCGCTCGCGGCTCACGATGCCGTCCAGCATGTGGTTGAAGCTCACCGCGAGCTGGCCGATCTCGTCGCGATGCTCGACGTCCACGTGGCGCGAGTAGTCCCCCTGCTGCACGCGGTTGGCGGCTTCGGCCAGGCGGTGCACCGGCCGCGTGATGCTGCGGGCGATGACGAGGCTGCCCGCCACCAGGAATGTCAGGCCCGTGACCGTCAACCAGAAGAAGGACGAGCTGATGCGCCGGAAGGGTGCCAGGCCGATCTCCAGCGGCTTCTGCAGGATGGCGACGATGGCCGTCTCCGGGCGCGATTCGAGGCGCGTGAGCCGCGTCTCGTACTCGTCTCCACCGACGTCGAGGTCGTGCACGCGAGGCGACAGGCCCGTTTCGCCCGCGAGGGCCCCCAGCAGGCTGGGACGCAGCGTCGGGGACAGCGTCGACGCGTGCAGCTTCCACGGCGCCTCGCCGATGCGGCTCGCGAACGAGACCTCCAGCCCGGTGAGCTCGTTCAATTCCTTCGCCACGCGATCGTCCACCTCGAAAGCAAGGCCCACCCAGGCGATCGGCTCCGGCGCCAGCACCGGCACCACCACCAGCTGATACAGCTTGCCGTCGCGGATCACCACGGAAGACGCCTTGCCGTCGGCCTCCGCGAGCCGGATGAGGTCCGCGAACGCGAAGGTCTTGCCGACGCGGGCCTCTTCGAGCGTGTCGGCACGCACGATGTTCTCCAGGGAGGCGAGCGTCATCACGTTCGCGCCGAGGCGCGCGCCGTGGTTGCGCAGCACCGAGAGGATCGTGCCGTTGTCGTTGCTCGCGATGGCCTGCCGGAACGCGAAGTCCGAGGACAGGATCGCCACGCCCTGCTCGAGGCGCGCCTGGTTCTGCGAGAGGAGCTTGCGGAACACGCGCTCGCCCTGCTCGAGCTCGCCGTCGATCGTCTCCCGCGCGATCTGGAAGTTCGCCTGCGTCACGAGGAACGCCGACAATCCCTGCACCAGCACCAGCAGCGCCACGAAGAAGATCACCAGGCGCGTGCCGAGGCTGTTCAGCGTGATCCAGGGTTTCTTCCTCGGGGGCGGGGCGGCGGGCACGCTCATCAATATTTCATCCGGTCGAGCGGCGGCTTGTACTTGGGTTTCCTGGGCGGCGCGTCGATGGAGAACTCGAGCGAGGGGGCCGACGGCGCATCCAGCGTCACCCGCTGCGGGGCGAGCGCCGCGCGCTGCTGCGGATGCCACGCGTGGACGTCGTACGCGCCCGAGGGCATGTCGCGCAGCCGCGCCACGCCGCGCGCATCGGTCCTGGCGAAATGCGCCGTGGGCACCACGAGGATGTAGCCGATCATCCAGTCGTGGATGTTGCAGCCCAACGTCACGACGCCCGGCTTGTCGAAGAGGACCTCCATCGGCGACTTGCCGGTGTAGAGCGGGATGTCGATCGTCTTGGCCGGCGAGAAGGAGTACACATGATGCAGGATGGGGTCGCGATTCGGAAATGTGACCGTGGTGCCCACCTGGACCACGGTCACGTACGGCACGAACTCGCGATCGATCTGCTCGACCGCGACCGGGGCCCTGGCGGGCCGGGCCTCGTGCGTGCTGCCGGGAATCGCATAGACCACCGCGTCCGCGAGGGGCCTGCCGGCGGCATCCCTTACCTGTGCGTCGAGCGAGGCGGACCGGGCCAGCGGCGCGGCGAGCACAAGCATGGATGCCAAGGCGGCCACAAGTCTGGACATCGGCTTCTGGCTGCGGGAGACTGCGGCGAGCCGGAGTTTGGGTGGTGACATTCTAGTCGTGGACCCGCGCATGCGTGTATTACGCCCGAAACGTCTCACGCTGCGTTTCGCCGCCGTGTGCGCCGCCGCGGCCTGCTCGGGCGCCGCGGCGCAGCAGCCCGAAGATTCCTTCGGCATCGCCGATTCCCTCGCGCGCGGGCGTTTCACGCTGGAGCTGCGTCCCCGCTACAACCGCATCGACGAGAGCGACAAGCCGGAGCGCACCGAGGGCGGCACCGTGCGGCTCATCGCGGGATTCGTATCGGCGCCCCTGCAGATGACGCGATTCATGGTGGAGGGCATCCACACCGACCAGGTGGATCCGCACTTCAACGACAACGGCGGCAACATCAACAGCTCCCCCTATCCGCTGCTGCCGGACCCGCGCTACACCGGCGTGAACCGCGTGTATGTCGAGTACCGGGGCCTGCCGGACGCGCGTATCCGCGCCGGCCGCCAGCGCGTGCGCCTCGACAACCAGCGCTGGATCAGCGACAACGACTTTCGCCAGATCCCCCAGCTCTTCGACGGCGTCGAGACGGTATACACCGGCGTTGCGAACATGGAGCTGTACGGCGCGTACTTCGGGCGCGTGCGCACCACGAGCGGCGGCACCAGCGACCTCGACCTCACGCTGCTGCACGCGGCGTGGAATCCGTTGCCCGGGCATTCGGTGTCGGCGTACGCGTATTTCCACGACCAGGCGCAGAACGGCGCCTTCACCGGTTTCGCCGACAACTCGTATCGCGTGATCGGCGTTCGATGGATGGGCTCGGCCGCGCCATGGCTCGGCTGGAACGCGCTCGACGTGCCCTTCGAGGCGGAATTCGCGACGCAGCGCGCGCACTCGGGCGGCGACGCCCGCATCGACGCGAATTACTGGCGTGTCGGCGGCGGCATCGCGTGGCGGGAAACGGTGGCGCGCGTCGATTACGAGGTGAAGGAGAGCAACGGCGGGCGTTACGGCGTGCAGATGCCGCTCACCGACTTCTATGCCTTCAACGGCTGGACCCTGCATTTCTACAACACGCCCCGGCAGGGCCTGCGCGACAGCTGGGCGACGCTGCGCCAGGGCTGGCGTGATTTCACGCTGTACGGCGAATACCACCGCTTCCGTTCCGATTACGGCGGCATCGATTTCGGCCGCGAGCTCGATGTCGGATTGGCTTACGCATGGAACGAGAACACCGTGCTGCGGTTCCAACACGCACGCTACGATCCGGGAGCGGCGACCACCGACCCGCGCATCCGCAAGACCTGGATCACATTCACCTGGAAGTATTGAAGATGACCACGCTTTCCCACGAGGAGCTCGAGAACCTGAAGCGGGCCAAGGTCCTGCTCGAGAACCCGGGGCTTGCCGCGAAGCTGGCGGGCTACATGGGCGCGCCCGTCGAGAAGGGCATGAAGATGCTGCCCAAGCGCCTGCAGGGCGCGGTGCACAGCGCCACCGAGAAGGCGCTGCTGAAGGCGTTGGACGTGGCGGTGAAGAGCCTGGGCAACAAACCCCTCGCCGCGGGCACGCGCGACGCGAGCAACCGCATGCACAAGATGGCCGTCGCCACTTCGGGCGCGATCGGCGGGGCGTTCGGCATGGCCGCCCTCGGCATCGAGCTGCCCCTCTCCACCACGATCATCCTGCGCTCCATCGCCGACATCGCCGCCAGCGAAGGGGAAGATCCGCGCCACATCGACACCCGGCTTGCGTGCCTGGTTGTGTTCGCCCTCGGCAGCCCCAGGGACGCGCGCGACAACGCCACCGAGTCGGGCTATTTCGCGGTTCGTTCGGCGCTCGCCAGCGCCGTGACCGAGGCCTCCAAGCACCTCGCGCAGAAGGGCCTCGCGAAAGGCGGCAGTCCCGCGTTGGTTCGCCTGATCGGCCTCATCGCGGCGCGCTTCGGCATCGTCGTTTCCGAAAAGACCGCGGCGCAGCTCGTGCCGGTGATCGGCGCCGCCGGGGGCGCCATCATCAACACGCTCTTCATCGCGCATTACCAGGACATGGCGCGCGGCCATTTCATCGTGCGCCGCCTGGAGAAGATCCACGGCGCGGAGCCCATCCGGCTCGCCTACGAGAAGCTCTAGGGCAGCGGCGCTACTCGAGCTTCCTGCGGCACTGGAAGATCACCTCGTAGGCCTTTTCCGCGGCGCCGTCGTCCAGCAGGCAGGCGATCGCCTCGACCAGCATGGCCGGCGCCTTTTTCTCCCGCAGCTGGTCGAGCACGCGATAGACGATCGCCTTGCGCCGGTCATCGGGCTGGGAGAGCAGCATCTCCAGCGTGTCGTTCATGCCCTTGTCCTCGCAGGCGGCGAGGAGCATGTCGATGAAGCCGTCGACCTGGCCGAACGTCTTCGGGGCGGGGGAGCTCATGAGGTCAAATATAGCGCGATCCGCCTGTGACGTATTTCACAGCCGGGCGCATGGGCCGGCGCGAAAATCGGCCCATGCGTGTCCTGTATGTCCTGATGGCCGTCATCCAGTTCTCCTTCGCGTTCCACGCGGTGAAGACCGGGCGCGGCTGCATGTGGGTGACGCTCATCATCGTGTTCCCGGTGATCGGCTGCCTCGCGTACTACTTCCTCGAGGTGTTCCCGAACTCGAGCGAGGAGCGCATCCTGCGCCGCAGGATGCGCGCGTTCGCGAAGACCATGAGCCCGGACGCCGAGATGCAGAAGCGCGCGCGCGAGCTCGCGATCAATCCCAGCGTCGAGAACCGTTGCAAGCTCGCCGAGGAGCTCGCGGGCCGTCGCATGTACGACGACGCGCTGCGCCTCTACGAGAGCTGCCTCGAGGGCCCATACGCGAAGGACAAGATGCTGCTGAAGCGCGTGGAAGACACGCGCGCGGCAAGGCTGGCCGGCGCCTAGCGAATTGCCCGGCTGTTAGGCCGGGAGCTCCTCGAGCTTCGATTTGCGCGGCAGGACGAGCCGGAACGTCGTCTCGCCTTCGGCCGAAGCGACTTCCAATCCCCCGCCGTGGGCCCGCGCGATGGCGTTGGCGATGAAAAGCCCCAATCCGAGGCCCTCTCCGCGGCTGCCTTGATGCCGTCCGGAGCGGAAGGGCTCGAAGATCCGCGGCAACAGGTCGCGCGGAATCGTGCCCTCGTTCCTCACCTCGATCGCGACGTTGTCGTTGTCTCCCGTGAGCCGCACCTGCACGGGCGAGCCCGGCGTGCCGTGCTGCACCGCATTGGACGTGAGGTTGGAGATCGCCTGCATGACGCGATGCTCGTCGAACATGCCGCGACCGTCCACCACGCAGTCGAACTCGATCCTGCGGTCGCGCGCGATGTTCTCGAGCTCCTCGATGATCTGCTGGCACATGGCGCGCAGGTCCGTGGGCTTCGGCTGGACCGTGATGCCGCAACCCTCGCGCTCGCGCGAGAGGTCGAGCAGGTCGCCCACGATGTGCTGGATGCGCTTCACGCCGCGCATGACGATGTCGGCCTGCTTGCGCGTGAGGCTGCCCGCCTCCGAGCCCTGCTGCAGGCCGTGAGCGGCGAACAGCATGTTGCCCAGCGGGTTGCGGATGTCGTGGCCCACGATGGCGAGGATCCACTTCTCGAAATCGCGCGCGAGCGCCAGCTGTTCCTGGTTGTGCTGCTGCTCGGCCTCCTGCGCCGAGCGGCGCTCGTGCACATCGACGCAGCTGCCGATGAAGCCCGCAAAGGCGCCGCGGTCGTCGGTGAAGGGCACGCCGCGGTCGAAGATCCAGCGCCATTCGCCATCGTGGCGGCGCAGCCGGTATTCCATCTCGAACGCCTCGCGGCGGTGGAAATGGTCCAGGTAATGCGCGACACAGCGGTCGAAATCCTCGGGATGGACGCCCTCGGCCCAGCCGTCGCCCTGCTCCTGCTCCATCGTGCGGCCCGTGAAGGCGAGCCAGGTCTCGTTGAAGTAGTCGCACTTGGCGTCCAGCCCGGCGCGCCAGATCAACACCGGGGAGTGCTGGACCAGGAGCCGGTATTCGGTTTCGGTAAGCGGCCGCGCCATCCAAGGACTATGACACGTCCCCTCAGGCCTTGCGCACGTCCCGGTAGGTGTCCGGGGAACGGTCCATGACCATCCGTACGTATGAGCAAGCCGGGGTTATCTTGCGCTGCCCCTCGCGCGCCCAGTCCACGACGGCCTGGACCAGGTTGGGCGCGAGCTTGCCGCCGCGCAGCTTGGGATCGACCCACGTGTGGTCCACCACCGCCGTCTCGCCGTTCATGCGGTAGGTGAGCTCGGCCACGCGCCGGCCCTCGCGCTCGATGAAGAACATGCCGTTGCGCTCGCCGCCGTCGTGGCGGATCGGGTCTTCCTGGGGGGTTGTCATTGCATAATCCTCCGGTCTACAGCCCGTTGGATGCCAAAAAGGACCAAAAGATGCCCGCAGCCTACGTCATCGCCGAGATCGAGATCACCAATCCCGAGGGTTACAAGGAGTACACGGCCATGGTGCCGGCCACCATCGCCCAGTACGGGGGGCGCTTCCTGGTCCGCGGCGGAAAGACCCAGGTGCTGGAGGGCGACTGGCAGGATCGCCGCCGCGTCATCATCGAATTCCCCTCGATGGACGCGGCCCGCAAGTGGTGGGATTCCCCCGAATACACGAAGCCCAAGGCGCTGCGCAAGGCCAACAGCAACGGCCGGCTGCTCCTGATCGAGGGCGCCTAGGCGGGCGTCGCGGCGAGCTGCGAGGAGAGGCGGTCTTCCTCGCGGCCCTCGAAGATGCGCGGGCGCGCGAGCTTCATGCGCCAGGCCACGAACGCCGCGGAAGTGCCGAGCACGCCGAGCCCGTAACGCACCGAGCGTCCGAAGCTGATCGAGCTCGCGTCGTTGTGGTACGACGTCGGGCACGAAATCTCGCCGATGCGCAAGCCCAGCGCCACCGCTTGCGCGATGAGCTGGTTGTCGAAGACGAAATCGTCGGAATTGGCGAGGATCGGCATCGTGAGGAGCGCGTCGCGGGAATAGGCGCGGTAGCCGGTGTGGAACTCCGAGAGCTTCGAGCCGAGCGCCGCGTTCTCGACGGCGGTGAGCACGCGGTTCGCCGCGTATTTCCACAGCGGCATGCCGCCCGCCCTCGCCGTGCCGCCGAGGATGCGCGAGCCGAGCACCATGTCGTACACGCCGGAGCTGATCATCGAGGCCATCGGCGTCACGAGGCGCGGCTCGTACTGGTAGTCGGGGTGCAGCATCACCACCACGTCGGCGCCCATGCGCAGCGCCTCGAGATAGCAGGTCTTCTGGTTGCCGCCGTAGCCGCGGTTGCGATCGTGCACCAGCGTGCGGATGCCCAGCGAGCGCGCGAGGTTCGCCGTTGCGTCGCCCGACGCGTCGTCCGTGAGGATCACGTGGTCGACGATCTCGTGCGGGATCGCGTCGAACGTGCGCCGCAGCGTCTTCTCGGCGCGATACGCCGGCATCACGACCGCGATGCGCCGGCCGTTCAGCATGACGCCCAGTCGCGCGGCGGCATGAGCACCTCGTAGAGCCTCGCTTCCGGCGTGCCCGGCTGCGGCTTCCAGTCGTAGCGCCAGCGCACGATGGGCGGAAGCGACATGAGGATCGACTCGGATCGCCCGCCCGATTGCAGTCCGAAGAGCGTCCCGCGATCCCACACGAGGTTGAATTCCACGTACCGCCCGCGGCGATACGCCTGGAAGTCGCGCTCGCCATCGCCGTAGCGCGTTTCGAGGCGGCGCTTCACGATCGGAGCATAGGCGGGCAGGAAGGCGTCCCCCACGGCGCGCTGCACGGCGAAGGATCGCTCGAAGCCGCCCTCGCTGAAATCGTCGAAGAACGTCCCGCCGATGCCGCGCGGCTCGTTGCGATGCTTGAGGAAGAA
>Ga0070688_100001678_pt1 | contig 11074 bp, 15 predicted proteins | sample KBSS13HmetaG_FD_64679 | JGI IMG/M metagenome (GOLD analysis project Ga0070688, IMG submission 64679) | Switchgrass rhizosphere microbial communities from Kellogg Biological Station, Michigan, USA - KBS S1-3H metaG | ecosystem: Host-associated > Plants > Roots > Rhizosphere ...
AGCCAGCGGCAGGAGCTATCTCTGGCACCTTCACTACAGGTGGCTCAACACAGACGGTTGTTTCTGGAATGGCGTTGAAAGCTAAATAAATTTAGTGGGGCTTGAGATGACGACTTGGCCAAAAGACAACATTGCAGATCTGATCAAGTTTTATGGAGATCCTCGTGGTAAGCACGGGGTTAATGAGACGTGGTTTGCCAACAACGTGGTGCGAGTGAAACCACCGTTTAAAATGTATTACGCTGGCAAATCTATTTCCACGATCTCGTTTCATAAAAAGTGTGCAGAGGCGCTAGCTGCTGCTCTTGACGAGATTTGGGTGGCTTGTGGCAAAGACCAAAGTAAAATTGATAGCTACGGTCTTTCCGAGTTTGGCGGAACATTCAATTACCGGCTTATTCGTGGTTCATCAAAAATTTCAAACCACTCATTTGCTATTGCAATTGACATCGCACCAACAGGAAATGCACTGGGTGTGACCAAAGGCAAGATGCCAAAATTTGCAGTAGATGCTTTTAAAGCACAGGGTTTTAAATGGGGTGGTGATTACAAAGGGCGCAAAGACTGGATGCACTACGAAGCGGTGAGCTAATGAAACGTCGCGTGCTTCCAAGAAATTACACCCATGGGGACATCCTAAAAGCTTTTGAAGATTCGTATATCCCAGAACCTAATTCTGGATGCTGGCTCTGGATTGGGCCTGTCTTTCCACGGCGCGGTGGTTATGGGGCTTTCTCAGCTGGGCCGTTCATCATGCAACGAGCCCACCGGGTTGCGTGGCAGCTTTATTGCAACCCTATAGACAAAGCTCAGCACGTCCTGCATAAATGTGACAACGTCAGTTGTGTTAACCCACAGCATTTATTTCTGGGAAACCAAGCCTTGAATATGCGGGATAAGGCTCTTAAAGGGCGCCAGCAGGAAGGTTGGGCAAACCCAAGCTATAAACATGGGGGCTACGTGGGCGACAAGAAAAACCCAGCGTACCCACCGGGCATCGGGGCAGTTTAAAAGGGGGCTTAGCTTATGAACAGCACACAGATTAAAAGCATCATCGCAACGATTGCCACCGCAGTCGCTGCCTTCTTGGCTCAGAAGTTCCCGCTGCTTGATGTAGCTACTTGGAATTTGCTGGTTACGGCAGTCGCAACTGCCATCATTTCTGTGATCTTGGCCAAGTTCACCAGCGTAACGAGCATGGCTGACTCGATCGCGCCTGCGGGGCAGAGTGCAACTAAAGTTGTAACTACCCCCGAGGTTGCAGCGGCGCTTCCAAATAACCCGAACGTGGTCTCCACGACGGAAGTTAAGGTAACGCCTAAGTGACTTGGGCTTCCATTGCTTTGCTTCTCCTCCAGATTGCCGACAAGCTTCTGGATTTCACACGACAGAAGCAAAGTATGGATGCCGGTGCCGACCGACAGATTGCCCAGACGTCCGCGGCTATTCTCGCCAAAACTGAATTTGCCAAGCAAACCAAAGAGAAGATTGATGCTCTGCGTGGGTCTGATCTTGATGTTCTGCTCACCGAGCTCGCCAAGCCCAACTGACAGTTTTTGCAGTATCTATGAACGTGTTATAAGGGAGAATACCGACGCAATCAGCCTGAAGGGGGCGTCGGACGGGGTCAAAAGACGCACTGCAACGAACGACACGGTTTATCGTTGTCAGTGTCAGGGATGGGATAACCCCATCTGCAAAAAGTAAATAGCCAACGGGTAAGACCAATGCCACGGCGGGTGCGGACGACCAAAGGGAACTGGTTTGTAAGCCAAATGTCGCTGGGCAACCTCATTTCTGCGGGCTCCGTCTTAGTCGCTATCACCGGCTTTTACTTCACCACGCAGGCCACCCTGGCGACCCAAGCTGAGAAGCTGGGCGGCATTGAGCGCAAGATTGAAAACCAAGACAAGGACACCGACCGGCAGCGCCGTACCAACATGGACGAGCGCGACCAGCTGCGAAAAGAGATGATTGACCGGGCTGAGAAGACGGCCAGCGGCATCGCAGAACTCAACAAGACAACGGCCGTGTTGTCGACCCAGCTTTCCACAATCAGCAGCGACCTTGTCAAACTGGGTAACCAGATCACCACCATTGCGACTACGAATAACTCGCGGCAATAGTGGCTTAGGTTGACACCTTCAGGGAACAGTGGAATAAATCTCGACATCGACTGACACCCGTCAAGGTGTCCACGACTGGTGGCCGTAAGTTCACCGAGGAGCGAGACCATGTTTATCCGCGACGACGAGGACGACGATCGGGAGTTGGAGAATGGCGAAACCCAAGATGGACCCGAAGGCGATGAAGATGCCGCCGAAGGGCAAGAAGATGAAACCGAAGATGATGCCGAAGCCGGCGAAGAAACCGAAGACGTACTAGAAGCCGAGGCTGAGGAGGACAAACCTCGCAGCCGCGGTGAAAAGCGTTTTCAAACCCTGTCCAAAGCAGCTCGCGAGGCTAATGAGCGCGCGGCTCGAACGGAGCGGGAGCTTCAAGACCTGAAGCGGCAGCTGGCAGCACCAGCGCAGCAGCAGCAGGAAACACCGGAAGCAGAAGCGGCCAGATTGTCGCTTATGACCCCGGAAGAGAGGATTGAATATCGTCTTGATAAGGCGCAGCGCGAGACAGCCGGCAAAATGGCCCGTCTCGAGTTTATTACGCAGGATCAAAACGATAGGGCTGAATTTTTAACCCTTGCGGCGCGTGACCAGCGTATCGGCAAGATCGCTTCCGAGGTGGAAACCCGGCTGTCAGATCTTCGCTCCAAGGGACAGAATGTTGATCGGACGTCACTGGCAAAGTTTATCATTGGCGAGAAAGCTCTCGCGGCCAGCGACAAGGCGGTCAAGAAGGCAAAACAGGCCGCTGGTAAGCGGGTTGAAGCGCAGACCACCAAGCCGGGGAACGGCAAGGGGAATGTCGCGGGAGGAAGGCAGAAGGCCAGCCAGTCGCTGGAGGACCGCCTTACAGGGGTTTCAATCTGAGGCACGCCCATGACGGGCATGCCCAAATGCTGAGGGGAGCATTAGGCTATGGCCGTCAACCAGGCTTCGCAATTTTCACTCGATATTGAAAACTATATTCAGGACAAGGTGTTGCCCTTGTCGCGCAAGCAGCTGGTGGCCTATCAGTTTGGCGACCCGCTGACTCTGCCGGAAGGCCGTGGCACCACCTACACCGCGACCCGGTTCAATCGTCTTCCCCTCCCCTTCGCCCCCATCAGTGAAGGTGTTCCGCCGATTGGCGAGACGATGACCATCACGCAGGTTTCAGCGACAGCCCAGCAGTGGGGTGACAAGGTCACCATTACCGACGTGGCCGAGTTGACCATCAAACATCCGCTCTTTGTCCAGGCCACCAACCTGACTGCGCTGCAGGTGGCTGAAACCTACGAGCGCAATACCTTCAACGGCATCATGGCCGGCACCCAGATCAACTACGTGAACTCGCGCGGCGCGCGGGCATCGCTGGTCGCTGGCGACGTCATCAACCCGCATGAAATCAACCGGGCTTATGGCGCTCTCTTCACCCTTGGCGCTCCGCGCTACATGGGTGACGAGCAGACCGATACTAAGATCAAGGCGGAAGCCGGTGGTGACAAGGCGTCGGCAGACCCTCGCAGGATGCCGCACTATGTCTCCATCATGCATCCGCTGGTGGCGCAGGACTTCCGCGAAAACTCAACAGTTGTAACGGCTTGGTCCTATTCAGACATCAACCGGCTTTACAACTATGAAGCTGGTGAGTGGGGTGGCATCCGGTTCTGCCTCTCCAACATGGTGCCTACCTTCACCGGCGCTGCGGCGGTTACGGCCCCCACCGGCACGTCGGGTGGTTCACTGGCCACCAACAGCTATTACATCATCGTCACTGGCTCTGACACGCAGAACCAGTATGAGAGCCTGATCACGCAGGTCACGGGCGCTGTGTCTGTGACCGGCCCGAACGGCGCCATTCAGGTTACGGTGCCGTCGACTGCTGGCTACACTTACTCGGTGTATGTTGGCACCACGACGTCGCCAACCAACCTCGGCCTGTCCTCGTCTGGTCCTACCACCGGCCCGATGGCTGGGCAGGCAACCCAGATCGCAGCTGGCTCGACTGTTGTCATCACTGGCACTGGCGTTGCGCAGACGCCGCCTGCAGCCCCGGCAACAGGCATCACGGTGTATCCGACCTTCGTCATCGGCCGCGGCTCTTATGGCATCGTGACCTTGGACAACACCAAGTTCACCTACCTGAAGACCGCCGACAAGTCGGACCCGTTGAATCAGCTCCGCGTCATTGGCTGGAAGTGCTATTGGGGTGTGCTGCTCGAGAACAACCAATTCTTCATGAGAATTGAGAGTACCTCGGCCTTCAGCGCCACCTTCGGCTAAACAACACAGGAGCCCTCAGATCCGGGGGCTCCTCCTCTCTTTGGAGCGCTGCACATGGCATTGGGCACGATCGGCACACTTGCAACCAACTCGCTTCAGACGCCTGGTCCTTCCCAGCCGGTCTCCGACGCCAACGTGGCGCTGGTGGCGAATGCCATCAAGGATGATCTCAACCCGGCGCATCCGATCTTCCCCGGCGCCTTCAGCCGCATGGGTATCCTTTTCATTCCCAACCGTGGCATGCTTAGAGTGCTCCCCACTGATTACGTGGCGATTGACAGCACCGGCTGGCCTATCCTGCTCAGTGCTGCAGCGGTTGCTGCAAAGTGGACCTACACACCCTAAGAGGACGCTATGGCCAAACCAACGAAGCCTTTACCGCCAGCTGCTACTGGCGCCGTCGACCTGTCCCTTCTGACGCCGGAAGATCTGGCGGCCATTGAGCAACAGGCTGAAGAGTCGGTTGCTGCTGAAGCCAAGGCTGCGGCCAAGGCACATGCGCTTGACGAGGCCAAGAAGAAGGCGCGGCGCAAGCGTGATCCGAAACAGGAGATGGTCAACATCACCATCGACGTGGCCGAGTATTCTGACCGCATCACACTTGATGGCACGATCTACATGCATGGGCATATTTACACAGTGCCACGCCAGCGCGCCGCCGTGCTGCAGGACATCATGTTCCGCACATGGGGCCACCAGGCCGAGATTGATGGCAAGAAGAAAGACTACTACCGCAAAGCGAAGAACGTTGTTCTGAGCCCGACCTCAGCATAGGAGAAGTTATGGACGAGAAGGTACCGACCGAACCAGCACTTGGCATTTCAGTTGAAGCGACCGTCGACAACACAAGGAAAATTGTCTTCCAGACTTTTCTTCCGCAGACATCGACGGGAGCCCAGATTGACGAGCTCCTTAATAAAGTTCTTGGGTCTGCCGAACGTATTGGTGCCAAGAACCAGTTGAAGGTGTGGCAGCACAAGCTGCAGGATGATGAAGGCAAGCTGGCGCTGTTCAAGAAGTCTCTTGGAGAACTTGACGAACGGCACAAGGCAGATTGGGGCGCTACTAAGCGAGGTGGTGAGTTCAAGCTGACGCCACAGCAGAAGCAGGAACGTAATGCCTGTGAGTCGTCGATTGAGCGCTACAACCAGGAAATTAACATCGCCAAGTTGAACATCGCGCAGTACGAAAAGACCTTGGCGGACGCGAAAGAAGCGGGATGAAATGGCTCTCACTGCAGCGCAGATTTGCAACCTAGCGCGACAGATCGCGAAATGCCCCGGCTACACAGCACAGTCGGGGTATTTTCTTAACACGATCCTGCAGGAGCTTTGTCAGACCTACGACTTCGAGGTTATCCGCAAGACCTACAGTTTCAATTTTGATACCTCAGCAGGGCCTGCCTATGGCAAAGCCGCGGGCAGCGGGCCTAACCTCCTGCCATCGGACTACCTGCGCGCGAAGAACAATGAAGCCATCTATGTGATTCAGGGCGTGCAATACGTCATGATCAATGTAGAGCAGGATGAATTTGACGCGTTGGTGCAGACCACCGGGCTCAACAACTACCCGACGCTGTTCTACGTGGACATGTCGCAGGATGATCTGGCGTCCCCAGGACTTTACTGCTGGATGCCGGCCTCCGGTGCTTACCCGGTCACCATCAAATATTACCCATTGATGCCTGACATCACGACGCCTGAAACGTCGACGGATGTCCCTTGGTTTCCCAACACCAACTACCTTATCCGCCGTCTCGCTGGTGAGTTGATGACCATCACCAATGACGATCGCGCGATGCAGTTCTTGGGTGACGACGAAGACGCCACGCCCTTGGGGGCCGGGGTCATTCTGCGTAAATACCTGACGATGCAGAATGATCCCGAGGGGCGCGTGAAGACAGTTGCTCTTGACCGGCGTCTGTTTGGCCACAGTCGCCTCGGGCTTCCTAACACCAAGCAGGTCGGGTGGTGAATGAATGACGCTTCGCCGCTCAACACCTTTGCCCTTCTCGCCTGTAGGTCTGTCTGACACGCTGGATGGTACCAACGTGCTCAAGGGGGCGATGTCGTCCCTGCAGAACCTGATCCCAGACCCCACTACCAAAAATCTCTGGCAATGCCGCCCGGCCTCTCTCGAGCTGATCGACTTCGCCGGCACGTTCGCAGGCGCTGGCTTCGTCTCAGCACAGATTGTTGTTGGCACGCGCGTCTATGGCATGATCGCGACCAGCCGCAATCTCGGCCATGACGAACCTTTTGCCTACGATCTTGTGACAGGCATGTTCGTCACGATCTCGGGCGTGACGGCTGGCAATACGCCTATCAGCCCGGCGACAACCGGGGCGTGGACGCCACCAACCATGACCGTGGTGGGCACTTACATCCTGATTACCCATCCCGGCTATACGGGCTCGGGCGGCGTGATGTTCGGCTATATCAATATTTCAAACCCGGCATCGCCAGCCTACAATGGCACCAACACGGCGACCAATGCGCTGCCGACCCCTCCCGTGGCGGTGAAGGGCTTCAACGATCGCGCGTATTTCCTTGTGAACCCGCCGACGGGGCAACCAGCAGCCTATTTCACCGACATCCTGGCGCCGCTGACCATTACCACCGGCACCAACATCATCACCTTCGACGACAACGTACCGTTGACGGCGCTCGGTGCTCTCCCGCTCAACACCCAGTTTGGCGGCATCATCCAGGCCCTGGTTGTCTTCAAGGGCGCCACCAACATGTATCAGATCACGGGGGATGCCGCCTCGACGTCCAACCCACTGGCCAAGAATGCCTTGAGCGTGGCCACCGGGACGCTGGCCCCCAACTCCATTTGCCCGACGCCAAAGGGGCTCGCCTTCATGGCCCCCGATGGCATCCGCATCATTGACTTCAAGGCCAATGTGACGGACCCGATCGGAGATGCCGGCCAAGGTGTGACGGTGCCCTTCAAATACTCGGTGGTGCCGTCGCGCGTGGCGGCTGCCTGCAACGCGACGGTGCTACGCATCACCACCCAGAACGGCTATGCCAGTGGGACACCCACCAGTGAGTACTGGTTTGACCTTCCTCGAGGCTGCTGGAGCGGCCCGCACACCTTCCCGGCATCGTTGATCAGCGTCTACGCCAACACCTTCCTGATCTCGCCTGTAGGTGTGCCGGCCAAGATGTTTCAGGGAGACGGGGCTCAAACCTCGATCTCGACCTTCGTTGAGGACGGCGTACAGCTGACCTTCAACTATGCCACTGCCATGCTGCCTGACACCCAGCAAATGAGCGAGAACGCCATTATCGAGGCGACGGTTAACTTCGCTTTGGCAGCTGGTGGCAGCCTGTCCGTGACAGCGAGTGACGAGAACGGGGCAGCGCTCGGTACCTCAACCATCACAGCGCCCGCGCAGACCACGATCTGGGGTGGTTTCATCTGGGGCGCTGCACTCTGGCAAGGTGGCCAGAACGCGCTTGCACCACGCCAGATGGACTTTAGTGAGCCCGTCGTGTTTCGCCGCTTGAGCATTTCTGTTATTGGGAACTGTGCGGCCGGCGTAAAGGCTGGCGATATGTTTCTTCGGTACGAACAACTCGGCTACCTGCAACAGCGGAGCTTTGAATGACCACGATTATTGGCACGCTGCCTTTCCAGTTGCAGAACGGAACGACCGCGGACGCCACGCAGGTCATGGCCGACTTCAATAAGATCCTGACCGACGTCAATGCCAACGCTGCTGGCAACGGGGTCAACACTGACATCACGGCCCTCACGGCGCTGATCACGCCCATTACGCCCGCGCAGGGGGGCACGCCGGTCTATTTCGCCTCGACGTCAGGCGGCAGCGCCAACGCTCTCACGGTGGCATCTCCGACGCCCAGCGGCTTCACGCTCGCAGTTGGCAAGCGCATTTCGTTCGTTGCAGGTACCACCAACACCGCAGCGGCAACCCTTAACGTCAACTCCACTGGCGCAACTGCAATCCGCAAGATCTCTTCCAATTCGGGCCCGATCGCACTGCAAGGTGGCGAGATCGTCATCAACAACACCTATGAGTGCCTCTATGACGGCACCTATTTCATTCTGCTGAATCCGACGCCTCAGTTCTCAAACCTGACCAGCATCGCGTCGGCAGCCACCACCGATCTTGGCACAATCAATTCCCACAATATCAACATCACCGGTACCACTGGTATCACCAGTTTTGGCAGTAGTGCCGACGTGTCTTTCCCGATCTATTTTGTCCGCTTTGAGTCGTCGCTCACACTGACCCACAACGGTTCATCGTTCTACCTGCCGGGTGCGGCCAACATCGTGACCACGGCCGGCGACTGGGCCATCGCTGAGTATGTTGGCAGCGGCAACTGGATCGTTATCAGTTATTTGCGCCTCAACGGAACGGCGGTTGTCAACCCGACACCGCTGGCAGGTGCGTCGGGTGTCACAATCACCAACAACGCCGGCACGCCAAACACCTCGATCGACATCACGGCTGCATCGGCGGTGATGATCAACCCGACCGGCAACGTGCCTATTTACGCGACCAGCATCTCACTGACCGCCAACTGCACCACGACGGGTGCCAATGGTCTGGACGCTGGCTCACTGGCCGCGGCAACGTGGTATTACATTTATCTCATCAGCAACGGCAGTGCGACGGCTTCGCTGGTCTCCACCAGCGCAACCACACCGACGATGCCATCTGGCTATATCTACAAGGCGCTCGTTGGAACTTTCAGAACCGCTACCGGCTCGGCCAATTTCATGGGCCTGCGCCAGCGTGGCCGACTTGTGCAGTATGTGGTGGGGCTTGCCCAGACGACTGTTCCCCAGATCATCATTTCCGGTTCCTCGGGCAGCGTGAGCGTCCCCACCTGGACAGGCACCGCGATTGCAACATGGGTACCTTCAGCTGCAGGGCTTGCCACCGCCATCAAGGTGTCCTTGTTCGGCGCGGGTGCCAGCAACGTCCAGAGCATTGCCGCGCCAAATAACAGTTACGGGGCTTATAGCTCGACCAGCAACCCGCCACCCTTGGCCACGGGCGCCAATACGGGCGCGGGCGCCAATAACTACACCACCGTTATGGGCGACTTTGTGCTTGAGAGTGGCAATATTTACTACGCCTCAAACGGCGCGGGTAATGGGCTTGTCTGCGTCGGCTGGGAGCTGGATTTGAACGTCAGTTGATGGCGTTTTACGAGTGTGATAGGTGTTCAACAAGGCTGTGAGCCTTCAGGGGGAGAATTATGATGGTTAAGCGGTTTTTGACGACGGCAGTTGCTTTGATCGCAGCCGCTGGCATTTCATTCGGTGCCCAGATCGCGACCTTTACGGGCCCGCAAGACCCCAGCCAGCTGAATGCCAGCCTCAATACGCTGGTGGCCAGCATCAATTCCTCGGTCGGTGCCCTCGGCGCCGGCACGGTTGCAGCCTCGACCACGGCAACCACCGTTGAATCGACGCTGCAGTCTTATACTCTTCCGCCCGGTGCTCTGTCCGCGGCCGGCCAGGCCATCCGTGCCTCCTGCTGGGGTACCACCGGCGCCAATGCCAACAACAAGACGATGAAGCTCTATTTCGGCTCGTCCGTCGTGACAACGCCGACCGCGGCCACCAACAACGGCACCTGGCTGCTGCGCATGGTTGTGCTTCGCAAGACCGCGACCACGCAGGGCTTCATGGGTGATGGCCTCGTCAACACCACCGCAGTTGCCCCGTCGGTCACCGATGGCGCGGAGACGCTGGCCAACGGCATTCTGATCAAATGCACGGGCACCAACGGCACCGCGTCGGCGTCCGACATCACAGCCAACGGCCTTCTGGTCGAGGGCATCAGGTAAGGAGACCACGATGGCGAAGTCAGGTAACGGCGGGACCAACCACCAGCCGTCACAAAAAGACGCCTCAATGACCATCAAAGGGGGCAGCGTTAATGACAGCCCGGTTAGGACGAAACCGGCGTCGACACCGAAAAGTCTCGGCCCAAGATCCGCCTAAAGATCCCGAAGCGCTCTCATACCAGTGGGAGCGCTTCGGTCCTATCTCGAGTGAGCTACCCGGTCCCTTCCTGAAAAACTGGGAAGAGTCAGGGTGTTTGCAGGACCAGGTCACATTCGACGTGAACTGGAACCACTATTTCGATTGCGACCTTGCCGGCAGGCTGATCGTTCTGACAGTGCGGCGCAACACGGTTCTGGTGGGGTACGCCATGGTGATCAACTACCCGCATCCTCACCACGTCGGAACGGAGTGGGCTCACGTTGACTGCATCTGGTTGAACCCGGCCTATCGCCTTGGGTTTGCTGGCATGCGAATGATCCGTGAGCTGGTGCGCTATCTCGACAAGGCCGGGGTGCAGGCCGTAACATGCGGCATCCCGCTGCAGCAGGAGCGCGTGGGCAAGCTGTTGAAACGCTACGGGTTCGGGCCGGTTGAGACGGTCTATGCGAGGATCAAGCCATGAGCTTCCTGTCATTCGTCGGACCAGCGCTGGGCGCTGCATCGTCGCTTTTCGGCATGTTCGGCAACAATGACAAGCAACAGCAGGCCCCGCTCGGCTACCAGTATCAATACTCTCCGCAGGCTGACCAAGGTGCCTTCGGCAGTGCAAACAGCATCGCCGGCCTCGGCCAGATCGGACAGCAGCTGGGCCAGCAGGCCATCTCCAACCCGTGGCAGTCCTACGGCGCGCAGGG
>Ga0070688_100001684_pt1 | contig 11040 bp, 16 predicted proteins | sample KBSS13HmetaG_FD_64679 | JGI IMG/M metagenome (GOLD analysis project Ga0070688, IMG submission 64679) | Switchgrass rhizosphere microbial communities from Kellogg Biological Station, Michigan, USA - KBS S1-3H metaG | ecosystem: Host-associated > Plants > Roots > Rhizosphere ...
GGAGCGGCGAGAGTACGACGTCCGCGAGGAAGATCGCCGTCCGCACCGTCGCGTCCGCCTGGCTGCGCAGCAGCAGCCCGAGCGCGCTCCGCGTCAGGCCGAACAGGATCGCGAGCGCGGCGAACGAGCCGGCCGCGTGGACGTAGTCGGCGCGCCCGAGCTGGAACGTCCGCCGGAGCGCGCCCACCACGCCGAGTCGCTCGGCCATCACCGCAGGCACGGCGTGGCCGGCGAGACCGAGCCAGAGGATCGCCACGATCAGGAACCAGCCGAAGAAGAAGGCAGCCGGAAGGAACGTGACCACGCCGACGGCGAGCGCGACCACCCAGGTGCGTAGCGGCGGCACCTCATCCTGGCGAATTGCGCAGGCCCCCGCGTACGCGAGGCTGAACGCCGGTGACGCGGCCGCCAGCAGGGCGATGCGCGCCACGATCGACCCGGTGGACAGCACCTGGTCGGCGAGGGCGACCGGGAGCCCGAGCGCGAGCGCCCACGCGAAGTTCGATCGGTAGAGCGCGATCGCCTCGGCGACCACCTGGCCGACCGTCCGCGACGCGGGCGGCAGGGGCGGCGGCAGCGGTTCGCCCTTCTTCGGGTACCTCGGTCGCGCCACGGCCGAAAGGTAGACGGGGACGCGGGGTGACGCCCGCGGTCGCGGTCACGATCCGCGAGCGATACGCGTGCTCCGCGAGCCGGACGTCTCGGCGATCGCCTCGAGCTGCTCGACGATCGTCGGCACCGGAGCCGTCGCGTCGATCACATGGGTCGCCGTCCGGCGTAGGAGCGGCTCGACCGTGGCGACATGGTGGACGACGAGAGCGCGCTCCTCGTCGCTCTTGCCGTACGGGTTCGTGTCGCGGTGGGCGATCCGGTCGAGCAACGTCTCGAGCGGAGCGGTGAGCAGGACCACCGCGGTGAGCTGCGGGTAGAAGCGCCCCTGGTTGGACTTACAGCCGGCGAGGAACAGCGGCCGTGCATCGTCCTCCGCCAGAAGCAGCGCGATCGCGTCCTCGCGCCAGACCCAGTCGAGCGAGCCGTCTGGAAGGCTCTCCCAGCGACTCCACGTGTCGCTGTCGGTATCGACGGCGCGATGCCCTCGCGCGCCGAGCGCGGCGATCACCGTCGACTTCCCCACCCCGGACATGCCGGTGACGAGGACGCGCGTCATCGCCCGACAGCGTCGACGAGCGCCCGGACGATCTTGGGCAGCGCGTCCTCGAGCGTGTCGAGTGCGAGACCAAGCTGCCAGCGCGAGCGATCCTGCTCGCCGATCTCGTTGGAGACCACTCGCACCTCGACTGCGGGAACGCCTGCACGCTCCGCCGCCCGCAGCACGCCGAACCCCTCCATCGCCTCGACCAGCGGGCCGGATGACACGGTGTCACTCGAGGCGCCCACCGCGGCCGAGGTGTGGATCGGCGTGGCGGCTGCATCGGGGAGCGCGGCGCGGACGCGCTCGACGAGACCGGCATCCGGGGTCACGCGATCGACGACGGGCCATTCGGCCGAGAGGTCGCGGTAGACCGCCTCCGAGCCGACGACGACCGAACCGATCGCGAGATCGCGGCCGCCGGCGAGCCCGACATGGAGCACGACGTCGAATCGATGCAGCGCGAGCGTCCGCGCGGTCGCCGCGGCGGCCTCGACCGGCCCGACGCCGCAGACGAGACCATCGTGGCTGCAGAGCTCGCGATCGGTCGCGGCGACGAGCAGGATCACCGCGACACCGTACGTCACCGGTCGCTCGCGATCGCTGTCAGGATTCCCAACACTGCGACTCGGCGAGCGAGGGAGTCCGATGCGGAAGATCCAGAGCCAGGGCGTGCACCACATCACGATCGTCGGCGCGGGCCGGCAGACGGCGATCGACTTCTGGGAGGGCCTCCTCGGGATGCCGTTCGTGTTCGAGCAGCCGAATCTCGACAACGACGCCGAGAGCCACCTGTACTTCGACCCGGGCGACGGGCGCCTGATCACCGTCTTCACGAACGAGGAGCGGTCGGCCAACCCCGAGCGGCTCTCCCGCGACCCGGGCACGGTGCACCACCTCGCCTTCTCGCTCTCGCAGGCGACCTTCCGGCAGGTCGTCGAGCGGCTCGACGAGCGCGGGGTTCGCCACTCCGGCGTCAAGGACCGCGGCTTCATGGACTCGATCTACTTCGACGACCCGCTCGGCCTCCTGATCGAGCTCGCGTCGTACCGCTTCGAGCCGCCCGCCGGCTCGACGCACGCCGACGTCCTGCTCGAGGCGCACAGGCTCCGGATCGAGCGCGACGACTACAACATCGCGGAAGCGCACCTGGCCGACGCGATCGAGCGGCTCGTCTCCCGCTCGCAGGACTCGCTCTCGGACGACCGGTCGCCGAGGGACCCGTACCGATCGTGATCCGCGTTTGCGTCGCCGGCATCACCGGCTGGACCGGCGGTCCGGTCGCCGAGGCGGTTCGATCCGCCGACGACCTCGAGCTGGTCGCAGGCGTCTCGCGCACGGACTCGGCGCACTTCTCCTCGGTCGCGGACGCGCTGGACGCCGTCGCCGCCGACGTCATGGTCGACTACACGCACGCCTCGGCGGTCGACGCGAACGTGCGGGCGGCGCTCGAGCGGGGTGTCGGCGTCGTCGTCGGCTCGAGCGGGCTCGGCGGCGAGGAGTACGACGCGATCGACGCCCTCGCCCGCGAGCGCGGCATCGGGGTGATCGCGGCCGGCAACTTCTCGGTCTCCGCCGCGCTCGTCCTGCGGTTCGCGACCGAGGCCGCCAGGCACTTCGACGCCTGGGAGGTGATCGACTACGCGAGCGCAGGCAAGCAGGACGCCCCGAGCGGCACCGCGCGCGAGCTCGCAGAGCGCCTCGACACGGTGCGCCGGCCCGTCGTGGACGTTCCCATCGACGACGTGCTCGGCGCACGGGAGGCACGAGGCGCGACCGTGGCCGGCACGCAGGTGCACTCGCTCCGATTGCCGGGCTTCGTCGTCTCCACCGAGGTCGTGTTCGCGAGTGGCGGCGAGCGCCTCACGCTCCGCCACGACGCAGGCCCGACGCCGGGCCCGTACGTGGCGGGCACGTTGCTGGCGATTCGCGCGCTCCCCGGCCGCATCGGCCTGACGCGCGGCCTCGATCGGATCCTGGGCGACGAGCCCGTCGCCTGACATCACTGCCGGACGCTAGCGGGTATACAGGACGGGTGCACGTGACCGTCACCACGACGAAGGGCGCCCCGGACCAGCCGCTCGAGGTCGCGCGGATCGCCGGGGAGGAGATGCTCCCGTGGCTCCGCGGCATCGAAGGGTTCGCCGGCCTCCTGGTGCTCTCGCACGAGGAGGAGGGTCGGACGCTCGTGGTCACGTTCTGGGAGAGCCGCGAGCTCGCGGACGCGCATCTCGCGGCCCGCGCGGAGTTCCGCGACCGCATCACATCCACCGTCGAGGTGCAGGTCCAGGATGTGGCCGACTACGAGCTGATGTTCGCGGATCTCGGCTCGTCGGTCGCGCGGTAGCCGAGCACCCCGCCGTGGCCTAGTCGCGCACCGCGGTGAGCCAGACCGGCGCGGCGAGCGAGAGGCCGAGGCCGTCGAGGGCGCTGGCCGGGTTTCCCCGCACGATCGTGAGCCAGCCGCGCGGGTCGAAGAGCACCCCGTACTCGCCCGCCGCGAAGTCCGCGTAGGTGTTGCCTCGCTTCGCGGCCGCGGAGCCGGAGACCGCCTCGATCGAGAGCATCGCCTCCGCGTCGAGGCCGGCCGCGTCGAGGTCGGCCGGCCGGACGTTCAGGTGGACGTTGCCGAAGCGGTTGAAGTCGATCACCTCGCACGTGATCTTGCCCGCCTCGACCTCGGGCTCGGCCATCACCACGACGGCGAGCGTGGTCGGGTCCAGTGGCGTCCCGAGCTGCTCGATCGGCATGCCGGAGGCCAGTGAGGCGGCCGGTGGGCACAGCGTGTCCGGGGCGCGGAAGGACTCGGCGTGCGGCCGCCGCACGACGCCGGCCGAGGTGAGGTCGACCGCCGAGCGGATCCCGCCGGCGGCATCCCAGGCGAGCGACAGCAGACCGTTGTCCGGCCCGACGAGATGCCGGCCGCTCTCGGTCTCGATCGCGACCTCGCGGTCCTTGCCGACGTTCGGATCGACCACGGCGAGGACGACGGAGCTCTCGTGGATGTAGGGCATTGCGTCGGCGAGGAGGATCGCGCCCGACGTCACCTCGAGCGGCCGCACGAGATGCGAGAGATCGACGATCGGGCACTGCGGCGCGATGCCGCTCATCACCGCGTGGCACAGGCCGACCCACTCGTTCCCGAGGCCGAAGTCGCTCAGGAAGACGATCGGGCGCGCCGCGGGCATGCGCGCAAGCATGGTCCGGCGGCCCTGTCGATGCAAGAGGACCGCGCGGTTGCCGCCTCGCGCGACAGGGCGATAGGGTGGCCGCGGGAGGTGAGCCCGCACGGCGTTCACGATTCGCCCCGTCGAGTACTACTACGCGAACGTCCGCGACGAGCTCGGCGCCGCGTCCCGGGTCCTCGCCCAGCTCGCGGAACGTGGAGTCAGCCTGCTCGCGTTCACGGCCGTGCCGAGTGGCCCGGCACTCGCGCAGTTCGCGCTGTTCCCCGATCACCCGAACCGGCTGACCGCCGAGGCGCGGGCGATCGGACTCCCGCTCGACGGCCCCTACCACGCGCTCCTCGTCCAGGGAGACGACGAGCTCGGCGCGCTTGCGAGCGTCCACGCGCGCCTCGTCGACGCCAAGATCGACATCTACGCATCCACGGGCGTGACCGACGGCCGCGGCGCGTTCGGGTATCTCGTGTACGTGCGCGAGGACCAGTTCCCGCGGGCCGTCGCCGCGCTCGAGCTCTGAGCGAGCCGGGCCGAGGCCGAGCCATCTGGTCGGCCGTCGGCCGCGGGCTCAGGCGTCGGCGATCGGGCGCCCGACGACCAGCGCCTCGCGCAGGTCGGGCTCGAGCTCCGCATAGCCCGCATCGGGAAGGACGCCGAGCGCGTCGAGCGTCTTTGAGAAGAAGCACCGCGCGGAGGCAGCGAGCACGACGTCCATGATCTCGATCTCCGAGAGGCCGAGCGCGCGGAGCGGCCTCAGGTCGTCGTCGCCGATCGAGGTCGCGTCCTCGACGACGCGCTCGGCGAGGTCCATGACCGCGACATCGACGTCGTCGAGGCCCGCCGCCCGGTGGTCCAGAGCGATCGCCCGCACCGGCTCGCCGAACTGCTGGGCGAGCACCGAGCCGTGCGCGAGGCAGCAGTAGCTCGACCGGAGCCGCCGCGCCGCCGCGAGCGTCGCGAGCTCGTACCGACGAAGGTCCATGCGCGCCTTGATCGCGCCGTTCAGCTGGACCCAGGCGGCGTACACCTCGGGTCGTTCGGCGAACGCGACCTCGTAGTTCCTCGGCACGGACGCATTCTGGCCCACGGACCGTCAGCGGCGCGGCCGGGCGTCCGCGAGCCACCGACCGGCGCGCATCAGCTGCCGCCCGGACAGCTCGTTCGCCTCCCGCCAGGCCTGGATCTCACGCGGCGTGATCCGCAGATAGACGTACTCCTCGGCTCCCGCCCGTGGATCGAACCCCGTCGCGGCGGCGTGGGCATCCTCGAGCGCCGGATCGGTGCCGATCGTGATCGTCTCGACCGTGCCCTCGACGATGACGACGTCCCGCGTCAGCCCGAGCGCGACGCGCGCCCATTCTGCCCGCATCAGGTTCCGCGCCGTGCGGCTCGCACGGGGCGTCGAGATGGTCAGCGCCGCGCCGTCCCAGACGAACGACAGCGGCACGAGATACGCGTTGCCCTCCGCGTCCGCGGAGGCGACCCAGAGGTCGACGTCCTCCCGCAGCCGCGCGAGAACGTCGGCCGTCCGCTGCTCGAGGCTCCGCGACGGCTCGATCATCCGAGAGCCGCCAGCCGTCGCTCGAGAAACCGCCGCTCGGGCTCGGAGTGGACGAGCTCGAGCGCGCGTGCGTACGCGACGCGAGCCTCGTCCGTCCGCTCGAGCCGCCGCAGGAGGTCTGCCCGGGCCGCGTGGAGGTAGTGGTAGCGGTCGAGCTCGAGCCGGTCGACGACGCCGAGCGCGGTCTCGACGTCCCCCGCCTCCGCGATCGCCACGGCCCGGTTGAGCTCGACGACCGGCGAGCCGGTGCGGCGGCCGAGCTCGCCGTAGAGCGCCGCGAGCTGCGGCCAGTCGGGCGGCTCGTCCAGATGCAGAGCGGCGATCGCCGCCTGCAGGACGTAGGGACCGCGGCCGCCGAGAGAGATCGCGCGCTCGAGCTCGGTGCGTCCGGCGACGATCTCGCCGACGTCCCAGAGCGACCTGTCCTGCTCGTGGAGGAGGACGACGGCGCCGTCCGCGAAGCGCGCATCGCGGCGCGCACCGTTCAGGAGCATCAGCGCCAGCAGGCCGGCGACCTCGGCCTCGTCCGGCATCAGCTCGGCGAGCGCGCGGCCGAGCCGGATCGCCTCGGCGGCGAGGTCGCCACGGCCGCCGTAGCCCTCGTTGAAGATCAGGTAGACGACCGCGAGCACCGCGCCGAGGCGGTCGGGCAGCAGGTGCGCGGGCGGGACGCGGAACGGGATGCCCGCCGTCTTGATCTTTCGCTTCGCCCGCACGAGCCGCTTCGCCATCGTCTCCTCGGGGACGAGGAACGCGCGGGCGATCTCCTCCGTCCGCAACCCGCCGAGCGTCCGCAGCGTCAGCGCGACCTGCGCGTCGAGCTCGAGCGCGGGGTGGCAGCAGGCGAAGACGAGCTCGAGGCGCTCGTCCGGAATCGTCGTCTCGTCCATCACGTCCTCCACGGGCTCAGGGACGTCGAGCAGTCGGGTCTTCTCGGCGAGCGTGCGGTCGCGGCGAATGCGGTCGATCGCGCGGTTGCGCGCCGTGGTCACGAGCCACGCCCGCGGGCTCGCGGGAGCTCCGTCGCGCGGCCAGCGGTCCGCGGCGATCGCGAATGCGTCCTGGGTGGCCTCCTCGGCGAGGTCGAAGTCGCCGAGGAAGCCGATCAGCGCTGCGAGCACGCGCCCCCACTCGTCGCGAAAGACCTGGTCGAGCGCTACCACTCGGCCACCGGGCGCACTTCGACCGCGCCCCCCATCCGGGCTGCCGGCACGCGTGAGGCGAGCTCGATCGCCGCGTCGAGGTCGTCCGCCTCGTAGAGGAAGTAGCCGCCGAGCGCCTCCTTGACCGAGACGAACGGCCCGTCGGTGGTGAGCGTCTCTCCGTCGCGCACGCGCACCGTCGTCGCGAGCTCGGGCGGCTGCATCCCGATGCCCGGCGTCACCCCGGGTGTCTGGTTGATCGCCTGGTAGGCCGCGTAGACCTCGTTCTGCTCGTCCTCGCTCAGGCGTCCCCAGGCCTCCTGGTCGTACGGCGTCGGGGTGTCTCCCTGGTGGATCAGCAGCAGGTACTTCATCGCGCTTCCTCCTCGCGTGGGGTGTGGTCGCGTTCTAGACGAACGGGCGTCGGGCGAGAGGACACCCACCCCTCAGACGTGCGCGAGGGCCCCGTCGAGCGGCCGGGGCACCCGTGCCAGGTCGAGCGCGTCGACGAGCAACGAGGCGTACCTGATCTTCCTGCTGCCGCCGCTGCCCATGAACCGCCGGAGCTGGTCGTGGGTCTCGCGCCCGCGCCATTCGGGCTGCTTCTGGAGCGTTCGGAACGACCCGAGATCGCCCTCGCTCTCGACGATCTCCTCGACGCGCGGTGGGCCGAGCACCCGGATCAGCTCGTCCTCGAGGTCTGCGACGCAGACGAAGAAGCCGAGAGCCTCCATGTCGTCCCGCGTGAGGCCGGAGCCGAGACCGGCCCACTCGAGCGCCCGCCGAAAGTGTTCCTCTTCGCCGACGTCGCACAGGCCCGCGAGACGGAGATCGAGGCCGTGAGCGCCGAATCGCTCGAGCGAGCTCCTGATCGCCTGTGCGCCTCCGATGGGGACGATCCGGACGCCCTCGGACTCGAGATCCCGTCCGCGGCGACGCGCCAGGGCCTCGACCGCGCGCTGGTCGCTGACCCCCTCGACGAGCACGGCCGCTCGCGCCGACAGCGGGTGCTGGTCCATCCGCTGATTGTGACCGCAAATCCGCGGGCGACCGACCGCCGTAGAACGGGCAACAACGAGACACGGGAGGAACGACGATGAGAAAAGCCGTACTCGCGGTGATCGGCCTCACCGCCGTGGCCGCACTCATGGCACCGGCGCTCGGCCTCGGCAGCGCCGACGGCCGGAAGGTGCTCGACGCGAAGGTGCTCGGCGCAGTCAGCGAGCCGTACACGGGTGGGGCGAACGCGATTCGCGGCGTCTCGGGCGGCGGGCTTCCCTGGGAGATCGGAGACGCGTCCGCGGACCTGCGCGCGGACGGCCGCCTCCACGTGGAGGTCGACGGCCTCGTTCTCGCGCGGCGCGCACCTGTGCCCGCCAATCTCCAGGGAACGAATCCCGTTGCGCAGTTCGGTGCGATCGTCAGCTGCCTCACGACCGTGGGCGGCGCCGCGACGACCGCGAATCTCACCACGGCGACCGTGCCGGCGAGCACCGCCGGCGATGCCAACCTGGACACGACGGTCAACCTGCCGTCGCCCTGCTTCGCGCCGATCGTCTTCGTGACCACCCCGAACGGCGCCTGGCTCGCCGTCAGCGGGCTCTAGGAACTCGCTCGGCACCGCGGGCGGCGGACCGCCGGGAGCTCGTCTTCCGGCGATCCGCCGCCCGACGCGACGATTGCCGGGCGGAGCTGCGGATCAGTAGCTGAACACGGTCGCGCCGTCGTCGATCCACTCCCAGAGCGGCGTCGCGCCACCGAGCTTCGCGTTCGCGACCAAGGCTCCCTCGTCCAGCTTGCGCGCCGAGAAGCAGATCGGGCAGACGAGGAACTCGCCGCCGCCGTCGGCGTACTGCGCGGAGAGCTTCGACAGCGGCGGGCAGCCGTCGCACGCGACCCCCTCCGCGCCACCGGGCAGACCGATGCGCACCGCCTCCTTCGTCAGGAACATCACGACGTTCTTGCCGCGGGCCACGGCTGCCGTCGCGACGAGAAACGCGACGGTCACGCGCTCGGCGTCCTCGAGCCCCGTCGCCAGGTTGATCACGACCCTGTCCTTCGCGGTCATCGCATTCGTCCTCCGCTGGTCGTCGGTCCGGATGGCCACACGCTACGCGAGCATGCGCGCGTCGAAGCCGGCCCGCGCGCTCACTCCAGACCGCTCATGCGGCCTCGCTCACGGCTTCTCCTCTGCCGAGCCGTGCGAACGCCCCGGCCAGCGCCTCGAGGTCGGCGTCCGACAGGGCGTCGAAGAACACGCGCTGGACGTCCGCGACGTGGGCGGCCTGTGCCTCGCGCGCCAGCTCGAGCCCGGCGTCCGTGAGCCACGCGTTCGTCGCCCTGCCGTCCTCGGGGCACGTGCGCCGCTCGACGAGGCCCCGCTTCTCGAAGGCGTCCACGATCCGCGAGATGCGGCTCAGGGTCAGCCCGGTGGCGCCGGCGATCGCCGAGAGGCGCAGACGGCGCCCTGGCGCGGCGGCGAGCCTCCCGAGCAGCTCGAGCCCGCTCAGCGAGAGGCCGAAACGCGCCTCCAGCCGCGACTCGAGCTCACGGGTCAGTTGCCGATGCGCCTGGAGCAGCCCGAGCCACGCGCCGGCATGGGGCTCGCGCCACTGCGTGAGACCGTCGGCGCCGAGCACGTATGCGCAGCCGCCCGCGTCCCGGGACATCAGCGTGTCACGGGCGCCCAGTCGGCCCGCGGGTCGGGGAGCGGCGTGAGGCGCGACTCGATCGCGGGCCGCTGCTGCTCGAGCCAGGGCGGCAGGATGATCCTCGTCCCGAGCTCCTCGACAGGGCCGTCGACGGTGAACCCGGGCTCCGCCGTCGCGAGCTCGAACAGGATCCCGCCCGGCTCGCGGAAGTAGATCGAGCGGAAGTAGTGGCGGTCGACGATCCCGCTGTTCGGGATGCCCGCCTCCTGCAGCACCTCGAGCCAGCGCCCGTGCTCGGCCTCGGTCGTGTTCCAGGCGATGTGGTGGATCGTGCCGGCACTCTGCCGCGCGGGCTCGTCCGGGATCGGGTCGAGCGTGATCCAGCCGCGGCGTGCGTCGCCGCGGAGCTCCCAGCGGTCGCCGTCGTGCCGCTCGGCGTTCATCAGGCGCTCGAGCACCGCCGCGGTCGACTGTGGCCGGTAGCTGTAGGCGCGGACGCCCTCGAAGCCGTGCAGCGCGAGCTCCGCCGGGATCTCCGGATGGACGGCGACGAGCGGCGAATCGCCGCTCTCGTCGACGACGAGCTCGTGCTGAAGGCCCTCGGGGTCGGCGAACAGGAGCGAGCTCTCACCTCGCTCGACGGCGACGCCCTCCGCCTCGAGTCGGTCGGACCAGAAGCCGAGCGCCTCCGGCGAGCCGACCCGCCAGACGACACGGTACACCGTCCCGGCGCCGGCTTTGCCGGGCAGCGCCCCGGGGTACTCGAAGAACGTGAGGTCGGCGCCGGGGCTTCCGACCTCGTCGCCGTAGAACAGGTGGTACACGCTCGGGTCGTCCTGGTTCACCGACTTCGCGGTCAGCCGCAGCCCGAGCACGCGCGTGTAGAAGTCGACGTTCCGCGGGGCGTCGCCCGTGATCGCGGTGATGTGGTGGATGCCGTCGAATCGCATCTCGTGTCCTTCCTCTCGAAAAGCTTGCTAGAGCAACTATAGTAGCGAAGTAGTTGCTCTGTCAAGCTTCTCTGAGTTCCGCCTGCTTCAGGTCCGCGGCGTGCGCACCCGAGGCGCGAAGGAGGTCGTCAGGGGTGAGCGGGAAGACCGCGTCGGGCAGCCCGGCCGCAGCCCAGATCTCGTCGAACGAGAGCAGGTCCTCGTCGACGTACATCGGGATCGGGCGGTCGTGCCCGAAGGGCGGGATGCCGCCGATCGAGAAGCCGGTCCGCTCCTTCGTGGCCCGTGCATCCGCCTTGCGCAGCTCCGCGAGACCGGCCGCCGCCGCGCCCTTGGCCGGATCCAGCCGGTTGGCGCCCGAGACGAGGAAGGCGACCGGCTCGCCGTCACCGTCGACGAACACG
>Ga0070688_100001687_pt1 | contig 11034 bp, 11 predicted proteins | sample KBSS13HmetaG_FD_64679 | JGI IMG/M metagenome (GOLD analysis project Ga0070688, IMG submission 64679) | Switchgrass rhizosphere microbial communities from Kellogg Biological Station, Michigan, USA - KBS S1-3H metaG | ecosystem: Host-associated > Plants > Roots > Rhizosphere ...
GTGCGCCGCGACCTCGAGCAGTACGTCGAGCTGGCGCAGCGCATGGGCTTCTACGCCGAGTACCGCTTCACCGTGGGCACCGACCTGATCGAGGAGCTGGAGCAGATCTGCCACGACCTGCAGAAGGAGTTCCGGCGCTCGATCGTGTTCGCCGGCCAGCTCGTGTTCCAGCGCGAGACCGTGTTCACGCGCACGCTGCACCACGAGACCGCGTTCAGCATCCAGCGCCGGCTGCAGTTCGCCGGCATCCAGGTCATCATCCTGCCCATCCGCGTGTGGCAGAAGCAGCGGCTGGCCTAGGGGTTACGGCCGCCACCTCGAGGAGACCCACATGTACCCGATCGACCTGAGCGGCAAGCACGCGCTCGTGCTGGGCGTGGCGAACCACCGGAGCCTGGCGTGGGCGATCGCGCAGTCGCTCCACAAGGCGGGCGCGTCGCTGTGCCTCACGTACGCCGGCGAGCGGCTGCAGAAGGGCGTGGAGGAGCTCGCCGCGACGATCCCGGGGACGCTCGTGCTGCCGTGCGACGTGAGCGACGACGCGCAGATCGATGCGGTCGCGAAGGCGCTCGGTCCCAAGTGGGGCTCGATCGAGATGCTCGTTCATGGCGTGGCGTTCGCGAACAAGGAGGATCTCGAAGGCTCGTTCGTGGCCACGTCGCGCGAGGGCTTCCGCACCGCGCTCGAGGTGAGCGCCTACTCGCTCGTGAACGTGACGCACCGCGTGCTGCCGCTGCTCGAGAAGCAGGGCGGCGCGATCGTGTCGCTCACCTACCTCGCCGCTGAGCGCGCGGTGCCGAGCTACAACGTCATGGGCAGCGCCAAGGCGGTGCTCGAGCAGGCCACGCGCCAGATGGCGTACGAGCTGGGGCCGAAGAACATCCGCGTGAACGCGGTGAGCGCGGGCCCGGTGAGCACGCTCGCCGCGCGCGGCATCAAGGGCTTCGTCGGCATGCACAAGGACCACGCCGAGCGCGCCGCGTTGAAGCGCAACATCACGCAGGAGGAGGTCGGCAAGGCGGCGCTGTTCCTGCTCAGCGACCTCTCGAGCGGCGTGACGGGCGAAGTGCTCTACGTGGACGCGGGGTATCGGATCATGGGGGTGTGACGCTGGGCACCCGCGCGCGCCGGGCTCTCCCGCCCCGCCCGCCGACGCCGACCGGATCACGTTCTCCAAAGGCCGCCTCACAGCCAGAGGTCGAAGCCGAAACGTAGTTCCCAGGTGGTTAGCTTGGGCCGCCCGGAATCGCCGTTGGCATCCAAGTGGTCGTAGCGCCCCTCGATGCGCAAGGCCCCGTGGTTCTCGCGTACGACGTGCCGCAAGCCGATCCCGCCCCCGAACCGCGTGGATGAATGCGTCGTCGTGGCGGCGTCCTCGCGGTAGGCCCCGATTCCCACGTTGGCGAAGGGCGACCAGTGCCACTCGGGCCGGAACACGTGTTGGTAGCTCGCCATGGCCACGAAGAGCGATAGCGAAGAACCGGCTTCATCGAGCAGGAACCAGCCGGAGTCGAGCGTGACGTCGCGCGTATGGCGCTCGTTGCCCAAAGCCAGCCGAAGGCCGGGCTCGTACGTGAACGCGTTCGACGGCCACGCCACGACGGTCGTGGTTCCTTCGCCCTCGGCGCCGCTGGTGATGTAGGCAATGCCGAGCTGGGTGCCGAGGCTCCACGAGGCGGCGGCCGCGCGTGAGGTGTCGAATAGCAGTGCGAGCAGGACGGGAGCGATCCATCTGGACACGTGGCGGCCCTCCGAGCGACATTCACCTGGACACGTCGCTCACCCTCACAGAATCGCCATGGCACCGCAACGCGTTTCACCTTCACGACCGAGACTGCTGAAGCGCGGATCGGGCCTTCTTGTAGCCCTGCTCGCGCTGTCGTGCTCCAAGACGCCCGTCAGCCCCAACGTCGCATCCTGGCGGGCACTGCCCGGTCACGTCGAGTCGTTCCGGGATCCAGGCTTCCGCGGCGGCCGTCAGTGTTGGGTCTACCTCCCGCCATCGTACCAATGGAGCAGCGACCGTTACCCGGTGCTCTATGCCACCGACGGAGAGGCCGTGTTCGACGGCAGCGGCGAGATCCACGCCAACCGCATCTGCGAGGACCTCATCCGGCAGGGCGAGATACGGCCCATCATCATCGTTGCGATCGACAACGCTTCCCCGGGTCAGCGATTCTGGGAGCTGGCGCCGTGGTTCGATGGTGAATACTACTTTCAGGGCGGTGGCGGACGGCAGTTCCTCCAAGCGATCCGCGACACGCTCAAGCCCTCGATCGATCGCCACTTCCGCACCTTGACCGATCCGGCGAACACAGCCATCACGGGTGTCTCGCTGGGCGGTGAGTTCGCGGCCTATGCGGGGTTCGCGCATCCCGAGACGTTCGGGAACGTGGCGGCGTTCTCTCCCTCGTACTGGCTCGACAGAGACCACATCGCGGTGTTCGCCGACACAATGAACCGTGTCCATCCGCTGCCCCTCGTCATCCGGCGCTTCTACCAGGACACGGGCACAAAGGGTGACAACTACATCGGGGACATGGAGCGGCGACTGCAGACCTACGGCTTCCTGGGCGGGTACAGCTTCCTCTCCGTCACGATCAGGGATGCGGGGCACAACTACGGCGCCTGGGCCCACCGCTACCCAGAGATGCTGAAGTTCCTGTTCCCGCCGGAGTGACAGAGCCCCTCGCCCAGCGAGCGTCATGTCGTCGCACCCGCCGGGCGCGACGCGATGCTCGCGGTGGCCGCCACCGGTATCGCCTTGCGCCCGAGTCGTGCCCCGAACCACCTGAGTGCGCCCTTCACGCGTTCCTCGAGCGGCGCGTCGGCCATGTCGCGGCAGCGCTCCACGGCGATGCGGCACTCGGCCTCGCGCCAGCCCAGCTCACGCAGCCAGGGGATGACCTCGAGCTGGTGGGGTTGCAGCCGTGACGCCTCCGCCGCCTTCGCCTTCTCCGCCTTCGCCCGCTCCTTCGCTGCCTTCGCGGCCGCTCTCGCCGCCCTCGCCTCCTCGCGCTTCCGCTTCATGAACCCGGCGCCGTACGTCTGCTCGGCCGTGTGCTGGTTGTGGCCGGGGCAGCGGAGCCGGAGGTTGTCCACGGTGGCCTCGCCGCCACGGGCGAACTCCTGCACGTGGTCGAACTGGAGGTCGCGACGGGCTTCGCAGCGCCGGCCGGATTCACTCGTGTAGGGTGCACTGACCGCCGTCTCGCTTCCACACGGCGCGCCTCACGTCGTTCGCGATGTGGCGCGAGCCCGGCTGGGTCGGGCACCCGCGCTTACGTGGCCTGGCGCACGCCCCGAAGCGAACGCGCTCGAGCTTCTCGATCAAGAGCTTGATCGCGCGGTCGTAAACCTCGGCAAGATCACTGGACTTGACCTGATGGCCGAGCAGGTCCTGCGCGTAGCGGAAGCGCTCGTCGGCCTCCCGGCTGCGCGTGAACTGGACGGCGTAGGACTCCGAGGAGAGCGGAGTGACGCGGTCAGAGGAGCGCGACGGTGGCGCGCCGGCGCCCATAACCTCTTGCGAATCCGTGTTGCGAAGGTGCCCCGGGGCACCCTCCGCGCACGTCGGCGCCACCAGCGCCGGGACATCGAGCCGCGGCGAGCGCTCCGCGAGGAGGCGCTCGATCGCCTCCTTCGTCTTGTGCGTCGCGGCCGCCAGGAGCTCTTCCACTGTCTCGGGCGTGATGTGGGGCGCCAGGACACGGAGCCCCGTCAGGTGCACGCGACCGGATTCCAGGGCTTCGAACACCGCCGGGCAGGTGCGCCCCACGCGAGCCACCTGGATCCGCTTCTTGGCGGCATCCTCGGACAGCTGCAGCTCGCCCGTGCAGTACGCCAGCATCGACTCGTACGCCTCGGGCAGGTAGAGCTTCCGCTCGTCGAACTCGGCGATGTGGGCGAGCAGCTCGGCGGTGGCTTCGTTCTCTCTCGCGGCCTTGGTGGTGAGTTCCCGGCGAAGAACCTCATTGCTCAGGTGCGTCAGCGAGAAGCGGTTCACGGCGTCACCTTCGACGGGGGCGGGTGGTCGAGGGCCGACGCGTGAATGTTACCCGCGACGAATTCCGCCCACGTAGATGCCCGCACGTCGCGCCGTCGCGCGCTCGACAGCAATTCGATCGTCCCGCGCTCGTTCGTGCCGCTCACGCGGTCGCTCTTGAGTTCTGTCGCGCGCCCTGGTGAGCCACCTCGCTCTCGAGCAACTCGCGTTCGAGATCGCGTCAATTCAAATCGATGTCAAGCTCACCCGCCACTCGCATCGTGCGATTGATCAGGGCCGCTGATCGCACGCCGCGCCCGGGCACGCTGTCGGCAGCCGTCGCCGCCGCCACGCCGCCTACGCCCCCAGCCGCTCCTTCAACACCCGCGCCCGCGAGCGCGATACCGGCACCTCGGTGCGCGCGAGGTCGTCCAGCTGCAGGCGCCAGGTTCCCGCGAAGCCCGGCCGCAGCGCCGCCGCATGGTCCAGGTTGGCGATCGCCGAGCGGTGCACGCGTACGAACCGCGCCGGGTCGAGCTTTCGCTCCAGCTCGTCGAGCGTGAAGTTCACGTAGTGCCGGTCCGAAGCCGTGGCCGCGAACACCAGCTTGTCCTCGGCGCCGAACCACAACACCTCGTCCGCCTTGACGATGAGCTGCTTCTGGCCGATGCGCACCGTGAAGCGCTCGAGCGTCTCGCCGCGCTCGGCCCGCACCGAGCCCACGCTCGCGAGCACCTGCTGGAGCTGCCGCGCCAGCTCGTCAGGCCGCGCCCGCGCCGCGCGAACGCGCTCGATCGCGGCGGCGAGTCGCTCGGGACGGAACGGCTTGAGGAGATAGTCCACCGCCTGCTCCTCGAACGCGCGCACGGCGTAATGGTCGAACGCGGTCACGAACACCACCGCGGGCCGGTGCGTGATCCGGTCGAGCAGCGCGAATCCGTCCTCGCCCGGCATCTGCACGTCGAGCAGCACGAGGTCGGGCCGGAGCGTGTCCACGAGCGGTACAGCCTCGGCCACCGAGCCGGCCTCGCCGATCACGTCCACCTCCTCGAGCGCACCCAGCAGCCTGCGGAGCCGCGCGCGCGCGAGCGGCTCGTCGTCGACCACCAGCACCTTGAGCGTGCTCATGCGCGCCCCTCGCTCGGGAGCGGGGGCCCGCACTCCACGGGGGCGACCGCGTTCTCCACCCGCGCCACGGGTGCCGGCGCGAGGGGCAGCGTGATGCGCACGCGCGTGCCCTGGCCGGGGGCGCTCTCGAGCGCGAACGCGTGCGGCTCGCCGCCCAGGCGCAACCGCTCGCGCACCGACTCGAGGCCGACGCCGTTGCCGCGCGGCCGCGTGCCGGGGGAGAAGCCCGGGCCGTCGTCGGCGACCTCGGCGGTGATCGTCTGGCCCGAAGGGTCGCGCCGCACGCGCAGCGTGATCGTGCCTCCCTCGGCGCGCGGCGCCACCGCGTAGAGCACGGCGTTCTCGATCAGCGGCTGGAACAGGAGCCCGGGCACGGGCACGTCCTCCAGGCCCGGCTCCACGTCCTCGACCACGCGGAGCCGATCGCCGAAGCGCACGTGCTCGATCGCCAGCCACGAGCGCAGGAAGTCGAGCTCGTCCGCGAGCCGCGTGTGCTCGCGGCCGCTGGCGGTGAGCGCGTGGCGGAACACGTCGGCGAGCCTCGTCACCACGTCCTCGGCAGCAGCCGGGTTCTCGTGGATCAGCGCGGCGATGGAGTTGAGCGTGTTGAAGAGAAAATGCGGGTTCACCTGCGCGCGCAGCGCCCGCAGCTCGGCGCGCTCGAGCTGCGAACGCATGCGTTCGAGCGCCACGGCGCGCGCCACCGCGGCGCGATAGAACACGCGCGCATAGATGATGCCGCCGACCAGGATCGAGAACGCGATCGCGAACATGCCCGAGATGAGCCAGGCCCGGGGCGAGCCGAGGAACCCGGGCACGACGAACTGGTTCACGATCCCGGCGGCGATGAACGAAGCGCTCACCGAGACCGCCATGTAGATCGCCGCCTCGGGCAGCCAGCGTCGCACGCGCTCGGGCTCGCGCAGCCGGAGGTACGGCACCAGCACGCGCTCGGCGAGCACCGTGGCGGCGCGGATCACCAGCGAGAACACCAGCGACACGACGTACGCCCAGCCGTAGCCGCGGAGGTCGGGGCTGTAGAGCGTGCCGAAGAACAGCGCGAACGGCACCGCCCAGAGCATCGGGGTGAGGACGAGCGAGACGATCAGCCGCGAGCGGTGGGTCTCGGGCCGGGCGGGGTCGTAGCTCATGTCCCCATCCCACCGCATCGGGCGGCCGCCCGCCACGGCGCACCCGACGAACGGTTGTCCGGCGCCGATGGACGGTGTGGAGCGGCCGTCCGCGGCAGGAAAGGCCTCGTGCTCACGGCCCGAGGCGCACGCGCCGCCAACGCTCGGCCGTCCGCGTGTAGCGCAGCCGATCGTGCATGCGGTCGGGGCGGCCCTGCCAGAACTCGATCGCCCGCGGCGCGAGCCGGAACCCGCCCCAGTGCGGCGGTCGCGTCACCTCGCTGCCCTCGAACCGCGTGCGCGCCGCGGCCAGGTTTCGTTCCAGCGCCGCGCGCGAGGACACGACCCGGCTCTGGGGCGACGCCCACGCGCCCAGCTGAGCGCCACGCGGCCGGGTGGCGAAATAGGCGTCGGACTCTGCCGCGCTCACCCTCGACACGCGTCCCTCCACGCGCACCTGGCGGTGGAGCTCGGGCCACCACAGCACGAGGGCCGCGTGCGGGCACGTCTCCAGCTCCCGGGCCTTGGCGCTCCTGAGGTTCGAGTAGAACGTGAACCCGTGCTCGTCCGCGCGCTTCAAGAGCACCATCCGCGCTCGCGGCCGGCCGAGTGAGTCGACGGTGGCGAGCGTCATGGCGTTGGGCTCGACGAAACCGTGGCGGAGCGCATCGCGGAGCCAGCGACGGAGGAGCGGCAGCGGCGCGGCCGGGGCGCGCGACTCGAGCAACACCTGGCCGCCATATTCGTGGCGCACGCGGGCGAGCGTCATGGCGCGAGCGTAGCCATTGAAGCGCCCGCGCGCGAGTGCGCAGGCGCCTGGAGTTCCTAGAACCGGATGCTCAGGCTCCCCGCGACCAGGTCGTCCTCGAGCACGTCGACCGCGAACGGGTGCCGCCGCGTGCGCTGGAACGCGAGCTTCGCTCGCACCGCCTCGGTGACGCGCAAGCCGAGCACGCCCTCGTAGCGGTCGACGTCGTCGTCCCACGGCCGCGTCACCGCGGCGCTGGTGGTGACGTCGGAGAAGCGGAGCGCCTCGCCGCGCGCCGCCAGCCAGGCGCCGTTCGGGAACGACCAGCGCGCCTCGGCGTAGCCGCCGTCCACGCCCAGCGTGCCCGTGAGCACGGTCTGCCAGCGCCGGCGCACGCCCTCGCCGCGCAGCTCGAACGGGCCGCGCAGGAACTCGGCGTCGCCCATGAGCGTGGTCTCGTGGTAGTCGCGCACGTCCGCGCCGGGTGGGAGCGCGAACTCATACCACGACGGGATCCACGTGCCGTCGGCGCCCGAGATCCCGAAGCGGAGGCCGGGCATGGGCACGAGTCCCAGCCGGCCGAGGTAGGTGTTGCCGGGGGTGTTGTCGGGCCCGGGCGACGGCCAGCTCGGCGAGCCCTGCGTCACGCCCAGCGAGAACTCGAGCGGTCGCTGCGAGCCCACGATCACCGCGCCCACGTCCCACCAGCGCTCGTCCACCACCGGCAGGTAGGGATGCTGCGTGACGTCGTGCACGAACTGTCCCGTGCCCGCCTTCGCCACCTGCTGGTCCACGGACAGCGCCGGCGTCGCCCAGGCGAGGCTCGTGCGGTACTGGTAGATGAGCGGCGCGCCGATCAACGCGTTCTGGTCGGAGTACGTGCGCGGTGCGTAGGTGCCGATCGGCCACGGGATCTTGCCCGCCTCGAGCGAGAGGTCGCGGTCGAGCCACGGCGTCCACAGCGCATAGGCGCCGTCGGCGCGGATCACGTTCATGCCCTCGTGCAGGATGGTCTGCGCGTGGAGCTCGAGATGCGGCGAGAGCCGGGCGTCGAGGAAGAGGTGCAGCCGGTAGGGATCGAAGTTGGAGTCGCCGAACGTGAGCCGGTTGAGGGAGTCGCCCTTCAACGACGACACGAGCCCCAGGTCCAGGAGCCCGCGCACTCGCATCTCCGGCGCCGCCCTGGCCGCGGCCGCGCACACGGCGACGCCCGCGAGCACCGCGAGCACGCTCCGGATCCACCGCCTCATGCGGCCCGCCCCAGCTCCTCGCCGCTCGAGCGCGCGCCGGGGAAGACCATCGTGAATGCGCTGCCGCGCCCCTCGTGGCCGTCCACGATCAACCGCCCGCCGTGGCCATCCACCACCCGGCGGACGAGGGGCAGGCCGAAGCCCATGCCGGCGACGTTGAACTCGAGCCCGGTGGCGGTGTGGTGATGCCGCGAGTCGTGCGGCACGTACGCGTCATCGAGCAGCCGCGCCTTCGCCTCGTCGGAAAGGCCGATCCCGGTGTCGCGCACCTCGATCGAGAGGTCCTCTCCCGATGCGAGCGCGCGCACGGTCACGCTGCCGCCGTCGGGCGTGAAGCGGATGCCGTTGCGGATGAGCGCGTCGAGCGCGTGCAGCACCTGGCTGCGGTCGAGGATCGCGTGGCGCGCCTCGGGCTGGACCTCGATCGTGAGCGACACCTGGCGCTCCGGCGCCACGGCCGAGGCCTCGCGCACCGCGTCCGCCAGCAGCGGCTCCACCGCGCACGGCGACGGGGCGGGAGGGCCCTCGCTGCCGTCGCTCTGCGCCATGCGCGTGGCCGAGACCGCGATCTTCTCCAGCGACTGGCAGGCGCGTCCGATGGCGTCCAGTCCCTCGACGAAGGACGGCGTGCCCGGCTTCACCAACCCGCCGCGCAGCAGGTCCTCCCAGCCGCGGATGATGCTGATCGGCGTCCGCAGCTCGTGCGAGGCCACGGCGATGAACTCGCTCTTCGCCCGTGCCACCTCCTGCAGGCTCCTCACGTACGTGCGCTGGCGGCGCCGCATGTCATCGAACGAGGTCGCGAGATAGCCCATCTCGTCCTCGCGGTCGCGGTCGATGCGTGCCTCCCATTCCCCGCGCTCCATGGCCGAAGCCGCGAGGACCAACTGCCGGATGGGGTGGGTGATGTGGCCGGCGATGAACAGCGCCGCCGCGGTCACCGCCGCCAGGAGCAGCAGCCCCAGCTCCAGCAGGTGGCTGCGCACCGAGCGCAGGAACGCGGTCTCGGCTTCGAGCGAGCGCTGGAGCACGTACACCTGCTGCGTCGGCTCGGCCGCCATCGGCAACGGCCGTACCTGCGCGATCCAGCCGCCGTCGTGGATGGGGCGCGAGTCGGGGAGCACCGTCCCCGACGCCGCACGCCGTGCGACCTCGCGATCCACCGGCTCGGTGAGCGTGGTGCGGGTGATGTGCCGGTCGGAAAGGAACGTGACCTCGCTGCGCGTCAGCTCACGAAGCCTCGCCGCGAGCGCGCCGCTGATCTCACGTCCGAGGAGCAGCGCACCCACCACGCGGTCGTCCGCCACCACCGGCGTGCCCACGAGCAGCACCTGCGCACCGCGCTGCGACAGGGCGCGCTTCTCGGCGCGACCGGCGAGCGCGCTCGTCACCAGCGTGTCGCGGCCGATCGCGACCATGCTCATGCGGCCCACCGAGGCCACGACATCGCCCCGGCTGTCGACGATCTCGAACACGTCGGGGTGCGCGAGCTGCTGGAAGTCGCGCGCCACGCCCGCCACCGTGGCGAGGAATTCGCGGTCGTGCCGCCCGTGCGGCAGCGCCAGCACGGAGAAGAAGCGCGGGTCGCGCACGATCACCGCGCCGGTCACCGACAGCTCGGCGGCGCTCGCCGAGAGCATGTTCTCGAACAGGTCGGCGGCGCGCCGGAGGTCGCCCGCCAGGTTCTCCTCGCTGCGCGCGGACACGCCACGGTCCACGAACCAGAGCGTGGCGGCGGCGAGCGCCAGCAGCGGCAGCGCGGTCAGGAGCAGGATCTTCCAGCGCAGGCCGACGCGCAGCATCACAGGCTCACGTCCAGCGTCACGTCGCCCGCGGCCGGCACCTCGACCTCGAACACGCGAGCGGGGAAGTCGGGATGCCACGCGCGCAGCCGACAGCGGCCGGCGGGAAGGTCCGGAAGCGAGTAGCTGCCGTCGGCGGCGGGGCGTGTCCAGTGGCGATCCGGGACCACGAGGATGAACCCCGCCATGTCGCTGTGGATGTCGCAGAACACGTTCACCTGCCCGCTCTTCTGGAACGTGATCGAGCGCGACTGGCCGCGCGGGTACTTGCCGAGGTCGAACCGCCGCGGTGGCGAGACGCTGAAGACGTTGTGGTAGATCGGATCCAGGTTCGGGAAGTCGACCGTGCCGCCCACCGCCACCACGACCACGCGCGGATCGAACGCCTGTCCCTTCTGCGCCAGCTGCGGGTGCTCCGCGGCCGGTGCGCCCGGCGGCTCGACGGCCGACGAGTCCACGTAGATCACCGTGTCCGTGACGAGGCCGCGCGCCGGGCGCTCGGGTGCGGGCAGGCTCGAGGCGCGGCCGGCGTACGGCTTGAACGTCGCGTCCGCGGCCGGCGGCGAGGGCACCGTGACGCGGCCACGCAGGACCACGGCGCGCGCCGGGGTAGCCGTGACGAGCACGGGTCCGGAGCACGCCAGCAGCAGCGCGGCGGTGAGCAGGCTTCGCACGCGAATGGGCATCGCATCTTCCCTGAGCGGTGGACGGAACTGGGCTGGTCCTCGTGAGTTATCGACCGTCCGGCACACCGGCTGCACGCTGGGCTGCGGCCGTGGGGCGCCCGCGCTGGGTGCGGGTACGTCCCACGCAAAGCGAAAAGCCCGAGCCAGTTAGCCCGGGCTCTTCAGCTGAAGGTCGAGAGCGATCAGCGGTAGGCGGAGAGCCCCGTCACCGCCTCGCCCAGCACCAGCGTGTGGATGTTGTGCGTGCCCTCGTACGTGTACACGGACTCGAGGTTGCACATGTGCCGCATCACCGGGTACTCGGC
>Ga0070688_100001688_pt1 | contig 11030 bp, 5 predicted proteins | sample KBSS13HmetaG_FD_64679 | JGI IMG/M metagenome (GOLD analysis project Ga0070688, IMG submission 64679) | Switchgrass rhizosphere microbial communities from Kellogg Biological Station, Michigan, USA - KBS S1-3H metaG | ecosystem: Host-associated > Plants > Roots > Rhizosphere ...
GCGCTGCACGCGGCGGCCGATCTGTACGTCAAGATCGGCGACCACCAGCGCCTCGCCTTCGCCGACGAGAAGCTGCTGGAACGCGAATCCGATCCGGACGAGCGCCGCGTGCTGATGCTGCAGATCGCGGGGCTGTACGAGAATCACCTGGACGACGCCGCCCGCGGCTTCGAGTGGTACCGGCGCGCGTACCTGGAGACGCCGGACGCCGAGGGGTTGCAGCTGGTCGACCAGGCCGCCGAACGCCACGGGCTGTTCGAGGAGCTGATCCAGATCTACGAGGGGGCGCGGGCGCGGGCGAACGAGCCGATGGAACAGCTGGCGGCGTCGCTGAAGATCGCGCTCATCTGCGAGGAGAAGCTGCGTGACCCGGCGCGCGCGTTCGCGACGCTGTGCGAGGCGCTGCCCGCCGATCCGGCCGGGCGCGAGCTGCTGCCGAACCTGGAACGGCTGGCCGACCAGACCAAGGACTGGCGCGGGCTGCTGGACGTTTACGCGCGGGTGGCGCGCGCGCGCACGGAGGCGGGCGAGCGCGTCGAGCTGCTGCGCCTGCGCGCCGAGGTGCGCGAGCGCAAGATGTCGGATCCGTCCGGCGCGCTGGACGAGATGCTGCGCAGCTTCGCCCTGGCGCCCGACAGCGCGTCCACTCAGGAGGAGATCCTGCGGCTGGCCCGCGCCACCGGGCGCTGGGAAGAGGCGATCCGCGTCGAGGGGCACCTGTTCGCGCTGGCCGCGACGCTGCCCGAGAAGCTGGAGATCGCGCGCAACGCCGCCTACCTGGTCGAGCACGAGGTCAAGGATCTGGTGCGCGCGTTCCGCGCCTACCTGAACGCGTTCCGGCTGGCGCCGGACGACTCCGAGATCGTCGCCCACCTGTGGCGGCTGGCCGCCAGCATCGGCACGTACCGCGCCGCCGCGGCGGCCAAGGCTGCGGCGGCCGCAGCGGCGGCAGCGGCCAGCGCACCGGCGCCGGCGGAAGTGGAAGCGGAGACGGCCGCGGGCGCCACGAGCGACGAGGACGAGGACATCGCGGTCGACGTCGACGAGGAGGTCGACGAGATCGAGCCCGCGGCGGCGCCGGCGTCCGCCGTGAACGGTGAGGCGCGCCACGCCGACTCGGTCGAGGAAACCGTCCGCGACGCCAGCGCCGCCGACGCTGAGGCCACGCCGGCCCCGGTCAGCCTCGACGCGATCGATGCCGGCGACGCCGGCGTCAGCACCAGCGGCGCCATCCGCGCCGACGACGCCATCGTCGAGGAAGAGGACGCCGACGCCGACGTCATCGAGGAGCTGGACGCCGAGCTGCTGGAGGTCACGCCGCCGCCGCTGGTGGCGCGCCCCCCTGCCCCGCCCCCGCTCCAGCGCGCCGCCGAGCCCGAGCCGGCCGACGACGAGGACCAGCCGTTCGAGACGCCCTGGGAAGAGCTGGCCGACGCCTACGACGCCCTGCCCGCCGAGGACGCCGAGACCCGCCGCGTCTACCTGCGCAAGATCGTCGAGGTCTGGGAGAAGGGGCAGAAGGACATCGACCGCGCGCTGAACACCCTGGAGCGCGCCTTCCGCCTCGACATCAAGGAGCGGGAGATTCGCGACGAGCTCGAACGGTTCGGCGGCCAGTACGAGAAGTGGGACCGCGTTATCGAGATCTTCCTGGGCGCCATCGACGAATTCGGCCCGATCGACACGGCGGTGGCGCTGCATCACGACGCCGCCAAGCTGCGCGAGCGGCTGGGCCAGATCGACAAGGCGGAAGCGCTGTACGACGAGATCCTGCGCCTCAAGTCCGACGACGAGGTGGCGCTGGCGCGCGTCGAGGAGATCTTCCGGAATCAGCAACGCTGGGAAGACCTGGCGAACGTCCTCGAGAAGCGGACCAGCGCGCCGACCGACGCGCTGCCGCTGGGACCCGACCGCCGCAAGCGCCTGCGCGAGCTCGCGACGATGTACGAAGATCGCCTGGAGCGGCCGTACGAGGCGATCGACACGCTGGAACGCCTGCTGGTCGAGGTCGCCGACGAAGAGCGCAGCCACGGCGACGCGGCGACGCCCGAAGAGAACGCCGAGATGACCGACGCGCACGAGGCGCTGGCGCGCCTTTATTCGCGGGTCGGTCTGTGGGGCAAGGTCGTCGACAGCCTGAAGGGCAGGCGGAGCTGACCATCGACAAGCACCGGGCGCGGGCGCTGCGCCTCCAGGTCGCGTCGGTCTACGAGAAAGAGCTGGCGGTCCCCGAGCGCGCGACCGAGGCGTACGAGGCGATCCTGGCGTCCGACCCCGACGACGAGGAGGCGCTGGCGGCGCTCGATCGCCTGAACGAGGTGCACAGCCGCTTCGAGGACCTGCAGGAGATCCTGGACAAGCGGGCTGCGCACGCGACCGGCAAGGAGCGCATCGATCTGGTCCGGCGGCGCGCCAAGCTGCTGGAAGACAAGCTGAACAACCCCGAGGCGGCGGCGAGCGCGCTGCGCGACCTGGGCGTCGACGCTATCTCCGACGACGAGATGCTGGCGGCGCTGCTGCGCAACCTGCGGCGCGCCGGCCTCGCGCACGAAGCGGCGCGCGCGCTACAGCAACGGATCGACATCGAGCGCGCCCGTGGCAGCGCCGACAGCCTGCGCCGCGTCGCCGAGCTGAACCTCGAGCTGTCGCTGCTGAAGCTCGACGACCTGCACGACCCGGCGGCCGCCCGTAAAGAAGTGGAGGCGGCGCTGGAGGCCGCGCCCGAGAATCCCGCCGCGCTGGCCGCGCTGGCCCAGCTGCATTTGAAGCAGAACGACTTCGCCGCGTACGCCGCGACGCGGGTCCGCGAAGCGCGCGCCCTACGCGGGCGCGCGGACGCGATCGAAGCGCTGCTCGACGCCGGCCGCGTCTACCGCGAGCAGGTGCAGGCGCCCGACAAGGCCCGCGCCTGCTTCGAGGAGGCGCTGGAGGCGGATCCCAGCAACGGCGAGGCGCTGCGCGCGCTGGCCTCCTTGCTGTCGGCGGAGGCGAACTGGGTAGAGGCGCGCCGCGTGCTGGAGCGCCAGCTGGAGATGACGGAGGAGCCCACCGAGCGGGCGGTCGTATTCACCGATCTCGCGCGCACGGCGTGGGAAGGGTTCAGCGACGGCGCGGAGGCGCAGCGCTACCTCGACGAGGCGCTGACGCTGGTGCCGAACCACCTGCCCGCGATCCTCGCGGTCGCCGACATCCACTACAAGGAAGGCCAGTGGGAGCAGGCCGAGAAGCGCCTGACCGAGGCGGTGCGGCGCCTGCGTGGCCAGCCGCAGCAGGCCGCCAAGCTGTTCCAGCGGCTCGCCGAGGTGCACGAGAAGCTCGGCAAGCTGGACGAGGCCTACCGCCAGCTGGTCGAGGCGGATCGCATGGGCCCGGGCCAGCTGCTCACCAAGCTGTCGCTGGGCGAGAACCGCTTCCGCGCCGGGCGCTGGCGCGAGGCCGCGATGCACCTGGCCAGCCTCTCCGATCACCCTGACGCCGCGCTGTACCCCGAAGAGGTGGCGGACGCGCTCGCGCACGCCGCGCAGGCGGAGATCAAGCTTCGCCACCCGGAGCGCGCGATCGAGCTGTACGAATCGGCGCTGAAGCTGCGGGGCAACCACCGCCCGACGTTGCGCGCGCTGGCGGAGCTGGCGCTCGAACGCGGCGAGAAGCAGAAGGCCGCGACCTTCATGCGCCGCATCGCCGAGGATTCGACCGATCGGATGGAGCGGGCGCAGATGTTCGAGCGGCTCGGCGATCTGTGCCTGGAGCTGGACGAAGAACCGCAGGCGCTGTCGGCCTACAGCGAAGCGGTCAAGGCCTACAACGTGCCGGGCGAAGAGCAAGTGTCGCTGCTCGAGAAGGTGCTGAAGCTGCAGCGGTCGACGGGCGCGACGGAGGCGGCGGCCCAGACGTCGGCGCTGCTCGTCGATCTCGTGAAGGATCCCAAGGAGCGCTCGGAGCGGCGCCGCGAGGCCGCGCTGTTGCTGGCCGAACGCGGCGACGTCCGCGGCGCGGCCGAACTGCTGGAGCAGGCGCTGGCCGAGGATCCGCAGGACGAGGCGGCGCTGGTCGCGCTGTGCGGCCTGGGCGACAAGCTGCCCAAGGGGTTCGGCTTCTCCGAGAAGCTCGGGCGCGGGCTGGCCGGGCTGCAGCCGCCGGCGCCGGACGCGGCCTCACGCCGGCGCCGCGCGGAGCTTTGGCAGCGCCACGGCGAGCTGGCGCTGTCGCGGAAAAAGGCGGCGACCACCGCCATCGAAGCGTTCGAGCAGGTGGTGGCGCTGGATCCGGAGCAGCTCGAGGCGCGTGAGGCGCTGGCCACCCTGTACAAGGATCGCGCCGGATACGAGGACGCCGCGATCGAGAACCACCGCCAGCTGCTGGCGCTGGACGTGACGCGCGCCGATTCGCTGCGCGCGCTCGCCGCGGCGTACGCGAAGCGCGGACTGCTCGATCGCGCGCGCTGCTGCCACGAAGTGCTCTCGGTGCTCGGGCTGGCGACCAAGGACGAAGAGGCCTTCCTGGACGCGCACCCGTCACAGGATCTGAAGCCGGACGATCCCTACGCCGCGGCCGTCGAGGAGCAGGATCGCCGCGCGCACCTCGCGCTCCCGGAGGCGACGCTGATGTCCGAGATCTTCTCGTGCCTGTGGGAGGGCGCGCCCGGGCTGATCGGCCAGCGCCTGGAAGACTTCGGCGTGTCGCAGAACGACAAGGTGTCGCCCATGTCCGATCTGGATCTGGGCAAGATCTACGGCCAGGTCGCGAAGGCGCTGGGCAACCGCAAGACCGCGCTCTACGTCCGGCCCGACGGCGGTCCGACGGAGGTGAACATCGTCGTGCAGGCGCCGCCCGCCCTCGTGGTGGGCCCCGCGCTGGCGGCGACCGCCAAGGGCGCCGAGGTCCGCTTCCAGCTTGGCCGCGGCATCGAGCTGTCGCGCCCCGAATACATCCTGGCCGCCGGCGTTCGCCCCAAGCAGTTCACGACGCTGTTCGGCAGCGTGCTGCGCGCCTTCCACCCGCGCCACGCCCGGCGCCGGGCCAGCGCGGGCGACGCGGCCGCCGAGCAGGCCGCGCGCCTGAAGAAGAACGTGCCGTACAAGGTTTCCAAGCAGCTGGTCGAGCTGTTTGGCGCGCTGGGCACGACGTCGTGGAGCTCGCTGCGCTGGCGGGCGGTCGTCCACCACGTCGGGAACCGCACCGGCCTTGTGTTGTGCGGCGACCTCAAGACGGCCGCCGAGATCGTGGTCAAGGAGAGCGCCGCGTTCACCAACGGCGACGTGCCCAGCGGCGAGGACGTGCGCAAGCTGGCGACTTCCTACGAACCGCTGCGAGAGCTGCTGCGCTTCGCCGTCAGCGAGGACCACTTCCTCCTGCGCGAAAAGATCGGCACCGCGATCGCGAAGACCGCCAACTAGCAGCGAAACTGTCTGTCTATCGCCGGCGGGTGGTCGGCTGAGGTCGCGACAGCGCCTGAAGCGGCACCTTCGTCTCCTCCAGGCGGGCGAGCAGCGTGTTGATGTCGTTCTGGAAGGCGACCTCGTCGCGAATGTCGCCCTTGGTGAGCGCTCGCCGTGCCTCAGCCGCCGTCACGATTTGTACCTTCGAATCGTTCATGTCCGCGCCTCGTTTGCGGAAATCAGCAACGTCCATGCCATGCCTCGATCGTAATGCCCGAAGTGCTCCCCCTCGATCACAAAGACGTTCGAATCGTGCACGAACGGCAAAAGCGTGACAGTCGCGCTACTGAGTCACCTTGTTGCGCCACATTGTTTCGGTGAGCCACTTTTGGAGATCGGCTGGCCACGCGCTTTCGAATGCAAGCGCAGCGCCCGTCGTCGGGTGCACGAAGCCCAGCCGCGTCGCGTGCAACGCCATGCGTGGCGGCGCCGGCGCGAACGGCCGCCCGTAGCGCGCGTCGCCGATTACCGGGGTTCCGACCTCGACCATGTGCAGGCGGATCTGATGCGTGCGGCCCGTCTCCAACCTGCAGGCAACCAGCGTCGCGCGATCGTCGAAACGTTCTCGCACCTCCACGTGCGTGACCGCGCGCCGCCCGCCCACGGGCCGATCGATCACCTTCACGTCGGCGGGAAACGCGCCCGCCACGACGGCGAGATACGCGCGTTCCATATCGTGGTCGCGAAAGCGGTTCGACAGCTCGCGGTTGGCGTCGGCGGTCTTCGCGAACACGACCAGACCGCTGGTCTCGAGGTCGATGCGGTGGACGACGAACACGGGCGTCGCGCCAGGCCGGCGCTTGAGCAGATCGGCCAGGTTGTTGCGATCGCTCTCGGGCGTCGGCGCCGTCAGCAGGCCCGCCGGCTTGTCGACGACGACGAGGTCGTCGTCCTCGAACACGACCGTGAACGCCGGCAACTGCTGCTCGTCGGCGCTGCGCGCGGCGCGGCCGGTCTTCTTGGTCGCGCGCGCCAGCGCGCCGCCCATCACCGCCACTACCTCCTCGCCCACGTGCATCGGGCGGCTGGCGACCTTGACCCGCCGTCCATCGACGAACACCCCGCCGATGTCCAGCAGCACGCGCGCCTGCCGCCGCGACAGGCCGGCCACGCGCGCCGCCAGCACCTGGTCGAGGCGGCGCCCCACGTCGCCGTCGCCGACGGTGAAAGTCACGCGGTTCGGACCGGTCATCGGCGCGCACGCTAGCAGGCCTCGCGCCGCCGGCAAACCGTTCGGTCAACCGCCCGCGTCCAGCCCGTTGAGGTGCCTGACGACCTGGAGGAGCGCGCCGGTCCGGTAAAAGTCCACGGCGATGATGTTGGGAAGGTGCGACCGATCGTGCGCGCATTCCTCCGCGCGGCGCAGGAGGAAGTCATACGCGTTGACCAGCGCGGCGTTGGTCGGCCTCGGCGCCGGCGGCGTCTCGATCCAGTGGTTGATCTGGAACAGCGAGCCGGTCGTCCCGCCTCGGTTGGCGCCACAGGACAGCTGCGAAACCTGACGAAAGCGGTACGGCGTCTCCTGGATCGACGCGAACGCCGGAAACAGCCAGTCCACGCCCCCGTGACCCGATTCCAGAAACGTCACGACGCGCTGGTTCGAGGCCGCCATCTGCTCCAGCGTCGGCCACGGCGGGCGCGGTGCGCCGCGGTACACGAGATCAACGAGACTGCTTTCGGTGAACGCCGCCGCCAGCTCGCCGGGATCGACGTAGTCCTCCACCACGAGGATGACGACCTCGTGCGGGTTCGCATCCAGGAACTCGCGCACGGTGCGCAGCCACGGCAGCAGCGGCTGCGCGCCGATCTCGCAGAAACCGTGGCAGAGGTAGAGGCCGCGAGGCCCCTCGGGCGGCCCCACCAGGCGCGCGCGCGCGCGTTCGGCTGCCGCGACACCCTCCTTGCCGAGCGCCTTCTCGACGTCGCGCATGAATCCGGGCTCGCCCCCGAGCTGGGTCTTGATGCGGCCCGAGACCGGGACACCTGCGTGCACGTCGATCAGGAAAGCGCGAATGCCGTCCCGAAGCTGATCGGCGACGTCCCGCTCTTGCTGAGCGAACATCCAGCCAGTGCGGTTCGCGGCGGACATCGCGTTGTGCGTTCCGGCGAACACGACCTCGTCGAGGGGGCGCCCGCACAGGCGGGCGTCGCCGTTGCAGCCCGACATGCGCACGATCGCCAGCTCCCTGGGCCGGGTGATCAGCACGATCGCCGCTCCGAGCGCACCCGCGACGGCCAGCGCCACCAGAGCGCGCCGGCGCGCGAAGCGGTCCATCCCGCCGCCCTCTTCTTCACCCGTCTCGGCGGCGGGCGCGCGCAGGACGAGGCGGAAGAGCGCCTGCAGCCCGACGAACGCCAGCACCGCGCCGGCGGCGACCGCGAGTACGCTCAGCGCCGTCGTCGGGCGCAGGATCAGACCGGCGCCCGCGGCCAGCAGCAGCGCACCGTGCGCCAGCCGGTGCCATGGCGTGACGGGCGGGCGCCGGAGCCACGCCCAGGCCGATCGCGCCGCTTCGGGAAGCCATGACCTTTCCAGCAGCGAGTGCGCCGCCGCCGAGAAGATCAGGCCCACGCCTCCCAGGCCCAGCGCGAGGCGCTGCAAACCATGCGTGTACACGTCGAAGACACCCGCGGCGGCTTGCTGGGCGAGCGGCGCCGAAGGAAGCGCGCTCACGAGCAGGCGGACGGCTGGAATCAGCAAGAGCAGGATGACGCCGGTCAGCGCGAGATCGAGCGACGCGCGGCGCAGCGTCCGCACCGGGCGCGGCGCCAAAGCGATCCCCGCGATGAGCAGCATCAGACCCGCGCCCAGTCCGATCCACGCCGCCCAGGCAAGGTCGCGGCCGAGCTGCCACATGTCGACGATCACCCGGCCGGCCTGCGAATCGCCCAGGCTGGCGATCGCGGTGGAGATTCGCGGCGGCACACGGGAAGCCAGGGCCGGGCTGGCGTTGGCGAGGGCGCCGCGCACGACCACGCCGACATCGGGAACGGAGAGCAGCAGGTTGCGGCCTCCCTTCGAGAGGGCGGCGGCGTGCGCCTGGCGCGCGGTGACCCGAACGACACCGCGAAACGCGTCCGAGGCGACCACGCCCCGCGTGGTGGTCAGCAGGATCGGCCGAACGCCGACGAGGTCGGGCTTCTCACGGACGATCGCGCTGGTGATCTCGTCGGCGACGTACGCTGACACACGCTCGTCGCTGAGGCTCTCGCCGAGCCTGTTTGCGAACACGTCGCTGTCGAACAGCCCGCGGCGGACGACCCCGAGCGCCGCGCTGGCGGCGACGATCACGACACCGAGGACTGCCAGCCCGTGCGTGATCGCCCTACGAACGCGGCCGAGCTCTCGCCCCACCCTCCCGAAGCTAGCCAGCGCCGCGCGCCGCGACAGTCCCGATTCCCCGCGTGGGGAGCCGCCGAGCTTTGCTCGGCGCGTACCATCGCGGGAGGGTTCCCGATTCGATTGACAGCCGCAAGCGGGCCGGGGTAACTCGACGGTGCGTGGACCGCAAACAGCAGTTCTATCTCTGGCTGACCGCCATCTTCGTCGCTGCGCTGGTCACCGGTGACTTCATCGGCGGCCGTTTTTTCGTCCTGTTCGGCCATACGTTCTCGGCCGGAATCATCCCGTTCCCGCTGACGTTCGTGCTGACCGACGTCGTCAACGAGTTCTACGGCCCGACCGGCGCACGCCGGCTGACGTTCCTCGGCCTGGGCGCGGCAATCTTCGTATGGATTGTGATCCAGCTGGCGCTGCACTTGCCGCCCAGCCCGACGTCACCGATCTCCGACGAGGTCTTTCACGCGGCGTTCGGTACCGCGGCGCGCCTTTACGTCGCGTCCCTGTGCGCCTACGTCATCGGCCAGCTGCTGGACATCAGCATCTTCCGCGCCCTGCGCAAGGCGACCGGGCATCGCTTGCTGTGGCTGCGCGCGACCGGCTCGACCGTGCTGTCGCAGATGATCGACAGCTTCACGGTCAGCTTCGTGTTCCTGGCCGGAACCAGGTCGCTGGGCTTCATCACCGGCAACGCCGCCAACAACTACGTCGGCAAGCTGATCATGGCGGTGCTGCTGACGCCGGTCATCTACGCGATTCACGCGATCTTCCGCCGCCGCTTCCACGTCCCCGAGCCGGCCCCGGCCGACCGCTGACGGGCGCTTACGCGGCGGCCGGCGGCGGCGGCGCGGGCGGCGGCGGCAGGACCGGCGCTGACATCACGCCCAGCTTGGGCATCTCGGTCAGCACCAGCGGAAGCAGCTCGTCCATCCGCTTCACGAACTGGATCTCGATCTCGTTCTTCGGCTGCTCCGGGATCTCGATGACGTCCTTGCGGTTCCGTTCCGGCAGCACGACGCGCTTGATGCCCGCGCGGTGTGCGGCCAGGAACTTCTCCTTGATGCCGCCCACGGGCAGCACCAGGCCGCGCAGCGTGATCTCGCCGGTCATCGCGACGTCATTGCGGATCGGCTTGTTGGTGAGCAGCGACGCCATCGCCACGAACATCGTGACGCCCGCGGAAGGCCCATCCTTGGGAATCGCGCCGGCGGGGATGTGGACGTGGATGTCGGTCTTCTCGAGGAAGTTCTCCTCGAGACCGAGCCACTTGGCCCGCGCCCGGATGAACGACAGCGCGGCCTGCGCCGACTCCTTCATCACGTCACCGAGCTGGCCGGTCAGCACCAGCTGGCCCTTGCCATTCATCTTGGTCGCCTCGATGAACAGGATGTCGCCGCCGACCGGCGTCCAGGCCAGGCCCGTCGCCACGCCCGGCTCCGCCGTCCGCTCCGCCACCTCGGAGATGTACTTCGCGGGCCCGAGGAACTCGGCGATGCGTTCGTGCATGATCCGCTCGGACGGCTGCGCCTTCCCTTCGGCCACCAGCACCGCCACCGCGCGGATCACGTTGGCGATCTCGCGTTCCAGGTTGCGGACGCCCGCCTCGCGCGTGTAGCTGTCGATCACCTCGGCGATGGCGGTGTCGTCGAACGACAGCCGGTCCGTCGTCAACCCGTGCTCCTCCAGCTGCTTCGGCACCAGGAACTGCTTCGAGATCGAGAGCTTCTCCTCCCGCGTGTAGCCGGGCAGCTCCAGCACCTCGAGACGGTCGCGCAGCGCCGGCGGCACCGGGTCCATGATGTTCGCCGTCGCGACGAACATGACCTTGGACAGGTCGAACGGCACCTCCAGGTAGTGATCGGAGAAGGTGTAGTTCTGCTCCGGGTCGAGCACCTCGAGCAGCGCCGCCGCGGGATCGCCGCGGAAGTCGTGCCCCAGCTTGTCGATCTCGTCGAGCATGAAGACGGGGTTGTTCGACCCGGCCTTCTTCATGCCCTGGATCAACCGGCCCGGCAGCGAACCGACGTACGTTCGCCGGTGGCCGCGGATCTCCGCCTCGTCACGCACGCCGCCCAGCGAGATGCGGATGAACTTGCGCCCCAGCGAGCGCGCGATCGACCGCCCCAGCGACGTCTTGCCGACACCGGGCGGCCCGACCAGGCACAGGATCGGGCCCTTCTTGTCGCTCTTCAGCTTGCGGACCGCGAGGTACTCGAGGATGCGCTTCTTCACCTTCTCGAGGTCGTAGTGAT
>Ga0070688_100001689_pt1 | contig 11028 bp, 14 predicted proteins | sample KBSS13HmetaG_FD_64679 | JGI IMG/M metagenome (GOLD analysis project Ga0070688, IMG submission 64679) | Switchgrass rhizosphere microbial communities from Kellogg Biological Station, Michigan, USA - KBS S1-3H metaG | ecosystem: Host-associated > Plants > Roots > Rhizosphere ...
AAAAGGCGAGCCCCAGGCAAACTTTAGAGATCGAGATTCGCATCGGTCCGCTCCTATCTTGAAACTTCGTAGCCTCGTGCCTCCAAACAGACCTGTCCGGCTCTGAGATACGCGTCATAGAGGTCATTGAGGCGGCGGATCTCGGCTTTTCCCCGGGCTCCGCCAATCCCGCCATGCGGGAAACACGGCCGTTCATAGGAAGGAACACAGGCTCCACTCGTAGCCGAGTTGATAATGGCTCTGGTTGATACCCCGGCTTGCTGTGCTGCAAACACGGGTCCGGGATCGAAACCGCTTTGAGTGACGGCCCAGTCATGACAGGCCGCGCGATCTGCGTTCTCCTGCTGCGCTGTTTGACCCTGCATGGGATAGGCAAATAATGCACGCCCCGTAGCTGTTTGCGCGCACACATAGGATGCAGCTGTTCCGACCATCACTATGACGGCGGCAACGAGGAGTCGGTTCATTGGTTTCATCTATGCCTCCCCACGCTAGAGGTCGCGGTGCGGCTTAGGAGCTTGCCACCGCGACTTTTTCACATTTGTAGGTCCAGGGACGCCCTCGGAAAAGATCAAGGGATGCACCCTGCCGCAGGAGAGGGCCAGCGGCAAGAGGTTCCGAACAGCCGCTCAAGTGCTGCGCCTCCGCGTCATGTCCGAGTCTTCCCCTCAAAGCAGACATTCGTCAGCGCGAGTGGCACGTCCGCTATGTGCCAAAAAGCAGACATTAGCCCCTGATGCGAATTGCTGTAGTTCGATTAGTAACCTTCCGGGGGCGGAGCGCCGGCATAGTCGCCTCCCTGGGGCAGACCATCACCGTAGTTGCCCTCGTCGTTGTAGTCGCCTTCCGAAGGCGGAGCGTCGACGTAATCCTCTGCGGGAGGCGGAGCATAGCTGGTCGCAGGGGGGTAGGTGTACGCGGCGGGGGGCGCATAATAGCCATATGCGGGAGGGTAGTACGCATAGGGCACTGGATACCCGTATCGCCGGTAGTAGCGCCGCCAGTAGCCAACGTTCTTAACCGTGCCTACCTCAATTTTTGTATTGCCTATTCCTGAGATTGACGGGGGTGCTGCGTTCGCGGGCGCTATACCTATCCAGACAACACCCGCAATCGCTGCGGTACTCAACACGAGGGTCCGCATCGACTTCGCCTCACTAACCAAGTTTACAGTGTTGTGCAGTTTCCAGCGCCTGAGCCCTGAAGGGGATCAATGCGACCGGCGGCCGTTTGTTCCAAAGCGCACCCCTTTGTGCGTTTAGAAACAATAGTTAGAAACTCGGACTAACCGGCCTCATTACAGCCATTTTCAAAGGCGCACTCTGATTGATCACCGGTAGGTAACACACTAGGCACCGGTGGCTGAGAGAGGTAAGTCGCGCTCCCGCCTGCAAACACAGGGAGGGAGCATGATGACCTGCGAAACCCCCCGTACGGACATATACGATCCTAAGACCCTTGCAGTGATGGATCAGGCGTTCGCCGCCATTTGACCATCCTAAGAGCGGATGACCCCTTTCGCGATTATGTCAACTATGTCAACGATGCCGAGCTTAGAGTTGCCATTGGGCACAAGCTGATGGAGCTGGTGGCGAATGGGGAGACCGATCCTGTTCGGCTTGGATACCTCACCCTAAAGAGCCTGCCTCGTCACTAACCGGCGCTTTCCGGTGTTACCGGGGGCTACAAACCCCTCGGAGGGAAGGCAGCGAGGCCACAATGACGGACGACAACAACATCGCGCGTTGCCATGAATGCAAGCGACCGCTGACGGTGATCGATTATCATAGTGAGCACCGGACCGGGTGCATGACATGTAACCTTTGGGGTCCGCCAGGGAACGGCAGCAGGTGGAAGCGGCTGCCCGAAGAGGATCTTCGCGAACTCCATCGATCAATACGAGGTCCTGGGGAGTAGACGTCCAATTTAGGTCGAGCCAAGAACCTGCCATGTCCGCTTTGCGCCATTAGCGGACATTGAAGTTTACGTCATGAATGTCTGATTTGCGCTCTAAAGCAGACATTCTCCAACGCGGAGCGCTGCCCAAGTGAGTGATGGTCCGCGCTGTTAAGCGGAAGGCCTCACTTGATGATGCCGAGCATGACGAGCAGCGTGATGACGCTGACAGCGGCGGCGATCACCGCCGCGTCTAGCGTCCAGAGTTTGATCTTGTCGTCCTCCGCCTCTTGGGCGCCCAGCCATGTCCGGGCGAAGTCGGAGCGCGGACCCACGCCGTAACCGCCCGAGTGCAGCTTGTCGCGCACGCCCTCCCGCCCAAGGCGCTTAAAGTCTCTGCGGAGATCGCGCTTGTCGCGGAACGTCAGCTTCGCGTCGTCGATCATGGAGGCCCCCTAAAGAAGCTGATGATAGCATGTCCGAAGGTCGCCATGGGCGGCATGTCCGACGTGCAATCGCTGCAAGCCTACTGACATCCTCAGCGCATTGTCTAACGTCTGCTAGATGCCAAAAGCGGACATTTGGTCGGTTACTTGATCTCCGGGCCGCTGGCGGGCCGAGATGAGAGGGATTGCCGCGCCGTTCCGCCTAACTCGATTTGGCGCGCTTAATTCCTGTGGCGCGCGAGCCTAGGAGCATGCACCCTTCTTCCTAAAGGCAGTCGCCGCTTTTCCGGCAGCCCCGAAGGTCGCTTTGGCGTCGTCGGCTGTCATCGCGACCGTTGTCTCGATTTCGGACAGGCTACCCCCCGCAGCCGCAGCGAGTATCGCAGAGGCAGCCGCTTTGTCATCAGGGAATTCGGCAATCACCAGCCAGTCATGGGGGCCGAACGTCAAATACCAACCTATGAGTCTTCCCCCAACACTCTTGAAGAGCTTGGAGAGGGCTTCCTCACGATTTTCGGGTTTAGCCAGTAAGTCCTTTACGGTCTGTGTAGTGAAGCGACCTCGAGAGATGTAAATGGGCATGTGATCTCTCCTTGATTGACGTTTCTGTTGTCATTTCATCATAACGAAAGTCACTCCCACGTAGTCGCACTCAAGGCGTCAATTTTCCGCTTCGGTCACGACCGGACGGATCAAGGCGGGCTCACATTGTCGCCTTATTTGAGTGGGATGGCGGGATAACAGCGCACACCACCTCTACTACGTCTGCCGTCAGTCTGCGGGCGGCTGAAGCGTAGGCAGAGGACGTCCGCCATGACCAACAAAATAGTTTGCTCTTTGCTGAAAGCTCTGGCGGCCTTTGCCATCACCGCCACTTTCAGCAGTGCAAGCTTCGCCGCTGAATTTACTGTCCATCAAGGAAAGCGATACAGGGCAACGCTTTCCCTTAACTCAGTTGAGCGGCTAGCCGACAATGCCCTGATCGCAAGGAAGTTTCGCGCATTAGGCTTTTCTAAAGTGCGTGTTTCAGGTACCGGAGCGATACGTCTGGTCGAAGGCGTTTGGCCGCGTAAGGATGCCAGCGCGCCACTGCCTCCTCAGATTGTCGCAGTGGCTGTGATCTAGCTTCTCCTACCGTGACGTTGTCTTTTTGCGGCGACCATAGGTTAGGCTGAACGAACGCGACCCGCCTTTAGTCGCGGCATCACCTCTTGTAGCCGACAAAGTAGACGCCGATGGTTTCGCCCGATGCGTCTTTGATAGGTGCAATATATGGCGTCCCAAGAACTTGGACTTCGCCATAGTAGGGTTTGCCTGCTTTTATCGAGTCGAGCGCCGGTGTCCCCAGAACAGTTCCAACTGCTCGCCCGTCAGGGTTCAGCACGCTAGTCGCAACGCGGATGTATTCGTCGCCGGCCTTGACGAACAATGTGGGGCCGTTCCTGGGCCGCCTCCCTTTGCGACCTCATCGACCACAGTGAAATTGTTATTCATTTTAGTCGAGCCGAAATACAAAGCGGGGGCGCTTTTGGCGTCAATCGCCTCCTTTCCCTGAATCTTTGGCGCGCCCAATTTGGCAGTCTTTTCTTTCAAGGCCGCCATCGACGTTGCGTTTCTTGCATCCTGAGCATTGGCAGCTATCGCCATCAGCATGAAACTTCCGACGCAGCAAATTGCAATCACAAGAACCACAAGGACCTTTTTCGCAATGAGCCTTACTGCGCGGACCGTAATAAATGTAGTTTTCATCGATTGCCCTGTGGATTGAACAGCGCCTTAAATTATATCACGCCGCGCGCCGCCCAGCGTCCCGGTCGGCTCGGCTCCGTCACAGCCGAAGCCCTACTCAGTTAGCCGCATACCGCCAAACCCGTGGGCCGGTCCGACGCCAAAAGTGACCAAGAACGATAGTGTGGTCACTGCGGACTCCAGAGCAGCCACTCGACCGAGTCGCAAGCGTCGGGGACTTCCCCACAAACGGCGCTTTCCTGGCGACGTCTATTCAGGGGAAAGTTTCTTCAACGCGCGAAGCCTTTTGAGCTCTTCCGCGCAGACATCGTCCTGGGCAGATGTCACCGGTTCGGGAGGAGGCTTTTGCGTCTGAGATCAAAAAGGCAGAAACAAGAACTCGCCGGATCGAATGGGGCTGTTCCAGCCTCAAAGAGGGAAAGCGGTGACCCTGTTGTTGGCCTGGCTGTCCGCATCGTTGAGATCATCGCGATCCACATACATTGCACCCGTTTCCGTTCATGGGGTCTACGCCGGACATGTGATCGGACTTTGTGGAAGTCCGCTTTGGCGGGCTAACGACTGGGCTGGCGAAAAGTTTGCAAACGGATTTGCAAACGAACCACGCAGCACAGCATGGCACGGCGCATCATTAGCCCGCATTGTCACTAGAAAAATGGCGAACAAGAGCACACGCTTAACTACTGAGCGGCACGCGCCAGCACGAGAATCTTAGAACTCGAAAGCCGTTGTGCGGTTATCCGCACCGTGGGTTCGAATCCCGCTCTCTCCGCCAAATTGTAGCCGGATTATCCGCACTGCTCCGGCACTATTCAGAGCGGGATGCTGCGTTCCCGCCTGAACGCTTGGTCGAGCGTTAACCTCAAACTAGCTTTCATCTTTTTTGAAACGACTTTTAAAGAGTCGGAGCGCGAGGCTCTTGGCAACGACGAGGTGCTGCCATGTTACCGCTCTACTCGAACGCGGTTGCCAAACGCCAATTCACGGTCGTGTATCGCGGTTATGATTTCGACCTGACGCGCGCGCCCTCAGGATGGTGTGTAGGAGTTCACCCGAAAACAGCCGATCTGCCCATTATTGGTCGCAGCGAAGTCTTTGCGGACGACCAGAATCAAGCAATGGTTGAAGCCAAGGGTCGAATAGACGGAGTTCTGTCTTTGCTGGCCTGTCGATTTAAATGACCAGCCCAGAAGGTTCCAATCCCAGAACAATGCACGCCTGCGCACGTAGGAGACTCTTGAACGAGGAGGAAGTGATGAGTTGGGACCGCTTTGAGGGGAATTGGAATCAGACGAAAGAAAAGATCAGGGGAAAGTGGCGGAAGCTCACTACCGACGATCTCGACGCCATTCATGGTCGCCGCGATCTCCTTGAATCAACCATTGAGCAGCGATACGGTTTTGCCCCCGATTATGTGCACAAAGAGGTCGATGATTGGTTTCGTTGGCAGAATTGGCGCTCGTCACACTTCACTACGTCGATCCTAAACCATCGATCCGTTAAAAACGCCGACTAAAAAGATCGGTGTTAGGGCCGTATCGGCTTAAGGCTTAATTTAAGGTCAAGCGACATTCTGCCTGGATGTCTCTTAAGGCAGAACAGCACTCCCAAATTGCTGCGGCTTACGAGCAAGGAGCGGCCGATGGTAGCCTTCCTGCACAGACCAGAGCAGCATTTGCCAGGAAGGCAGTTTGGTTTCGTCTGCTTGCCCGTGTAGGAGAAAAACGAGAGCGAGCGGCATTAATCGCCAGTGAAGCGAAACGAAAGGCCCACGAGCCACCGCCGAACCCCTTTTTGGCGCCTGCAAAGCAAAGGCGATGGAGGTTTGCAGCGCGTTTTACACAGAGTTAGGACGCTGTGCTCACTCCGCGGCAAAAGATCTATAGTCGCGCGGTCTGCAACACGACGATTCATTAATCAATGCGTTCAACCCGCGCCGCCATGTCAGGTATAAGGCGAACGCGGTAGCTCGCGCCCTCGCAGCGCAACAGCCACACTTCCTCATCTGGTTTTGAGGCTTGGGCATCCCTCGTGACGCTTTGCGGTTGGTCGCAGGCGTACCCCTGAGCGCGAATTTGCGCTGCGATGTCATCCTTAGGGCTTTCTACGTCTTCGGCGATGACCAATTGGGTTGAGAGGCAAAGTATCGTTAGTCCTCCGAAAAGCGTCATTCTTGCAGCGTTTGGTCTCTGCGCTGCACATGCGGTTTACCCCGGTGGCTGCTCTTACTGGCAATTCCAAACCCAGCCAACCGGGGTAAATGCCCAACAAGGACCTATCCCATAACCTCCCCACCAGCGCCCACCCCACCAGTACCCACCCCACCTGGGACCGCCATGCCAACCGGGGTCACCCCATTTGGGGCCGCCCCATCCCGGACCGAAGTGCCATCCGCCCCAGGTCGGACCGCTGTGCCATCCGAGGCCAACGTGTCGTCCTCCCGATCCACCGCCGTGCTTTGCGAACGCTTGTATAGGGATCAATAAGGCGACCGCTACGGCACAAATGAGAGTGAGTTTGCGAACCATTGAATTGGCTTCCCAACCCATTTAGCAATTTGCCAAATTGGACCTCTCGCAGGCAATTTGTCTTCTTTTGTCGGCTATGGGTCAAAAGCAGACGCAACAGGCTCCTGTTGATTTGGTACGGTTTGGCGTCGAAAGCGGAAATCGGCCAGTGAGGAGCTTTGCAAACCAAATTGCAAACCAACTGCGCATCACGAAGCGGTGCGGCACATCACAGGACGAGATGATCGTGGTCAAAATGCCAAGCCAAGCCGCACGGTTGGCTACAGAACGGCACAGGGCAGCACGAGAATCTTAGAACTCGAAAACCGTTGTACGGGTAACCGTACCGTGGGTTCGAATCCTACCCTCTCCGCCAGCTATCGTCTACCGGCCGCACACGTTGGCGTTGTTATTCCATTGCAGACCCGCTTTCTTGCAGTCCGCGCGGGTTAAAGGCTGCGCTGCAATCGCGTGAAATTTGCTTGGCTTCGCCACCGATTTAGCAGTTGCCTGTTTGCCGCCGCATACATTGGCATTGTTGTTCCATTGCAGACCGGCCTTCTTGCAGTCCGCGCGGGTTAACGGCTGCGGTGCGTTCCCGTAAGCTTTACTAGGCTTAGCCTCGGGTTTGGCGATTGCCTGTTTGGCGCTCGACCCTCCATTTTGCGGTTTTATGGCGTCTATCTGGCTTTGGAGATCGTTATTGTTCGATTGAAAGCATTTTAGTCGCTCTTCTAATTGGCTCATTTTTGGAAACTTCGCATTGCAGTCTTCAAGTGCCAATGCCGAGGTGCTGAAGGAAAGGAAACAGAGGAATGCTACCCATCTCATTTGAACACCCCTAAGTTAAAGCCGCCTCAGCTATGTTTAGCACGCAAGGGGATATTTGGCATTGAAGATTCTGTTGAAGCTCTGCCATGGTCTGAACATATCGCGACCAGCTTCGTGCGATATTGCGGAGCTGATCTCATCCACAAAAACGGGCAGACAACATGTGCGGGATAGCGGGCGCGATCGATCTAACGGGCAGCCGTGAGCCCGATAACCTCGTGGTGCGCCACATGGCGTCAGCCCTGCGTCATCGCGGCCCTGACGATGATGGGTTCATGTTCGCGCCCGGCTTCGGCATGGGCAATCGGCGGTTGGCAATCGTCGGCGTGACCAACGGTCGTCAGCCGATCTACAATGAGACAGGCACGGTCGGTGTGATCGGCAATGGTGAATTCTTCGACTATCCCGAACTAAAGGCACGTCTCAAGGCTAAAGGCCATGTGTTCCGCACGTGCTCCGACACCGAGATCATCATCCATCTCTATGAGGAGCACGGCGAGGATCTGTTTCATCATCTGAAGGGCCAGTTTGCCTTCGTGCTGGTTGATATCCAGCAACGCAAGGTGCTGCTCGCGCGCGACCGCGTCGGCATATGCCCCTTGCATTGGTCGAGGCAGGGCGACTGGCTTTATTTCGGATCGGAAATCAAGGCGCTGCTTGCTTCACACGCCGTGGCCCCTGCTCTCGATCCGCGAGGCCTCGATCATATCTTCACCTTCTTCGCCATGGGCACGCGCCGGACGATGTTCGCAGGCATCCAATCGGTCGCGCCTGGTCATTACTTGCGCATCACCTTCCGCAGTGATGGCGCGCCCGCGTCGATCGACGAGCGCTGTTATTGGGATCTCGATTTTCCGGATTGGGGCCAGGAGCACGATTCCGACGCTGCGACACTTATCGAGGAGTTCGAGGCGACCTTTCGTCGTGCTGTCGAGATCAGGCTGCGCGCCGATGTGCCGGTGGTGAGCTATCTCAGCGGCGGGGTGGATTCTGCCTACATCCTCGCCATGGCATCCTCCATCCGAGGAGCACCGGTTCCGAGCTTCACCGTCAGCGCGCCGCAATCGGTCTTTGACGAAACCCAAGGAGCCGCAGCGACAGCTCATCAGATCGGCAGTAGTCAAACCATCCTCGACGCAAGCGCCGGGGTGATCGCCGCAAATTATGCGAAATTGATCGAGGCCGCCGAGAGCCCCGTGCTCGACACCTCTTGTGCCGCGCTCCTTTCGCTGTCGCGCGAGGTTCATAAGCAGGGCAACAAGGTCGTGATCACCGGCGAAGGAGCCGATGAGGCTTTCGCCGGCTATCTCTGGTTCAAGTGGCGAGAGCTTGGCCGGATGTTCGACGTGGGATCTTTCCATCTGAGCACGGTCCTGAGCCGCGCCGTGCGCAAGGCCACGACACCGCACGTCCATCTCTCCGAAATGCGGCGCATCGACGACATGATCGGCGGGCCGCATGCTCAGTCGATCCTCTACAATTTCGTGGCAGGCTCCCGGCACCGCTACTACAACGCCGACTTCCGCGACCAGCTCGGACCGTTCGTCGCTTATGTGGATCTTCACTTTGATCCAAAGCGGATGCGCCGCTGGCATCCGCTGAACCGCTCGCTTTATTTTGGCTACAAGGTCCTGCTTGCAGGTATGCTGCTGAGCCATAAGGGCGATCGCGTCGCCATGGCGAACAGCGTGGAAGCGCGCTACCCATTCCTCGACGAGGAGGTGATCGCCTTCGCTGCAAGGCTGCACCCGAGATGGAAGCTTAGGCGCGGGACGAAGGAGAAATATCTCTTGCGCCAAGCGGCGGCCCGCATGCTTCCACCCGAAATAGCGGCGCGTCGCAAATCGATGTTTCGTCTCCCGCTCGCCGAGAGCTTCTTCACGAGCCCGCCGGCCTTCGTCCGGGAATTAATGAGCGAGGAGGCGCTGGCAAAGACCGGCTATTTCGATGTGGCCACGGTGCGCAAGGACTATGAGGTGTTCGGGCGCGGCGAGAAGTTGGGCACGTTCAAGAGCCTCGGGCTCACCGGCGTCATGGCCACCCAGCTTTGGCATCACCTGTTTCTCGGCGGCGGACTCTGCGATTTGCCCGTACCTACTTTCAGGTCTCCAGCCAAAATCCAGTTGGCGGCTTAGGCGGCCGCTGCGACGTCGCCCGCCAGCGCCGCTTCAAAGATCCTCCGGCTTCCCTCTTTAGTAAGGGGGACTGGATTACCGCCAGCAGTGGGATCGACAAGAGACATTTCGACCATCGTCTCTACCTTGCTGCCGTCCACGCCGAGCCCGCCAAGGTCGTGCGGCACTCCAGTCTGCTTGCGCAGGTCGAGCACCGCCTCGAGGAATCCGTCGAGACCACCCTCGATGCCGAGGAAACCTGCGAGCCGCGCAATCTTGGGCTCGATCGCCGCGCGGTTGAAAACGAGCACATACGGCATGAACACGCCATTGGTCGTGCCGTGATGGGTGTTGTAGAGCGCGCCCACCGGATGAGACAGGGCGTGGATCGCGCCGAGGCCCTTCTGGAAGGCCGCGGCCCCCATTGCCGCCGCGCTCATCATATGCGCGCGCGCTTCGAGGTCGCCGCCGTTCGCCACCGCCTTTGGCAGGTTGGCAAAGATGAGCCGCATACCCTCCACCGCGATGCCTTCGGCCATCGGATGGTAGTTCGGCGCGCAATAGGCCTCGAGGCAGTGCGCAAGCGCGTCCATTCCGGTGCCCATGGTGATCGAGGGCGGCATGCCGGCGGTTAGTTCGGGATCGGAGATCACGACGCGCGGCATCATCTTCGGATGAAAGATCACCTTCTTGGTATGCGTGGATTCCTGCGTGATGACGCCGGCGCGACCGACCTCGGAGCCGGTCCCGGCCGTCGTAGGCACGGCAACGATCGGCGCGATTTTGTCGGGGTCGGCGCGCGTCCACCAGTCGCCGACATCCTCGAAATCCCATAACGGCCGAGTCTGCCCGGCCATAAAGGCAATGACCTTGCCGGTATCGAGGCCCGAGCCGCCGCCGAACGCAATCACCCCGTCGTGGTTGCCTGTACGGAAGGCGGCAATCCCCGCCTCGACACTCGATTCAACCGGATTCGACTGAACATCGGAAAACACCGCCACAGGAAGTCCCGACTGCTTAAGAAGGTCCATCGCCGCTGCCGTCATGGGCAGCTTGGCAACGCCCGCATCGGTGACGAGCAAGGGGCGTGTGATCGCGACGGCGCGGCAGGCATCCGCAAGCTCCTTGATGCGGCCTGCGCCGAAGCGGACAGCGGTCGGATAGCTCCAATTGGCGGTGGGTACGCTCATGTCGTGCTCCGGGATGGTCGCGATCAGACGTCGCGGAGGTGAAAGCTCTTCGGCTGGGTCAGCGCATCGAAGCCATATTTCGACAGCGCTGCGCCGCGGCCGGTGTCCTTGACACCAGTCCATACGAGATAAGGGTCGAGATAGTCGCAGCGGTTCATGTAGACCGTGCCAGTCTCGATGCGCGCGCCGAGCTCGGCAGCGCGATCCGCGTCGTGCGTCCAGATCGAGGCGGTGAGGCCATAGGGGCTGTCATTCATTAGCGTCACTGCCTCGTCATCATCGCGAACTTTCATGA
>Ga0070688_100001691_pt1 | contig 11025 bp, 10 predicted proteins | sample KBSS13HmetaG_FD_64679 | JGI IMG/M metagenome (GOLD analysis project Ga0070688, IMG submission 64679) | Switchgrass rhizosphere microbial communities from Kellogg Biological Station, Michigan, USA - KBS S1-3H metaG | ecosystem: Host-associated > Plants > Roots > Rhizosphere ...
TTAGGTTTAGGCTTAGGCTTAGGCTTAGGCTTAGGCTTAGGCTTAGGCTTAGCTCACGAACCGATCGCGGTCATGCGGCGCGGTGAAGTCGAGCTCGGGGCCGAGCGGGTAGATGCCGGTCGGGTTCACCTTGAGCTGGCTGCCGTAGTAGTGCCGCTTGATGTGATCGATGCTCACGGTCTCGTCGATGCCCGGTACCTGATAAAGATCGCGAAGATAATTCGACAGGTTCGGGTAATCCCCGATGCGGCGCAGGTTGCACTTGAAGTGGCTGTAGTAGACCGCGTCGAAGCGAATGAGCGTGGCAAACAGCCGCCAGTCGGCCTCGGTCATGCGCGGGCCGGCGACGTAGCGCTGCCGCGCGAGCCGCCGCTCGATATCGTCGAGCGCCGCGAACACGTTGCGGAACGCCTCCTCGTAGGCGGCCTGCGTGGTGGCGAAGCCGGCGCGATAGACGCCGTTGTTGACGTTCGCATAGACCAGCTCGTTGACGGCGTCGATCTCGCTCCGCAGCTCCGGCGGATAATGGTCGGTGCTCTCGTTGGTGAGCGCGTTGAACGCCGAGTTCAGCATCCGGATGATCTCTGAGGATTCGTTGCTGACGATGGTCTTTCTTTTCTTGTCCCAAAGCACCGGCACTGACACGCGCCCGGTGTATCTGGCATCGGCCAGCAGATAGATTTCCGACAGTTTCTGTGTCCGGTTCACGGAGTCGCCGCTCGAGCCTTCCTTTCGGTCGAAGGTCCAGCCATTCTCGCCCATGTGCCAGGAGGTCACCGACATCGAGATGACGTTCTCCAGCCGCTTCAGATGGCGGAAGATGATGGTGCGGTGCGCCCACGGACAGGCCAGCGACACGTAGAGGTGATAGCGTCCGGTCTCGGCGGCAAAGCCGCCTTCGCCGGAGAGGCCGGGGCTGCCGTCAGGCGTGACCCAGTTGCGGAATTTGGTGGTCGGTCGGTTGAAGCGGCCGCCCTCCATCCGCGCCTTGTCGAAGCTGTCGTCGCGCCATACGCCGTCGACCAGAAGTCCCATCGACATCTCCAATGCTGTTGCGGCTAATGTAGGCGGTGGACGCCCGAAGCGACAGTGATGGACCCGGTCCGGCCCAGGTGGTAATCGGGCAACAACACATGAGCGACCTTTCCCTTACCATCCTGCCGGAAACGCCGGACGATGCGCCGGCGATCGAGCATCTCAACGCGCGGACCTTCGGGCCGGGGCGGTTCGCCAAGACCGCCTATCGCGTCCGTGAGGAGGTCGCCCACATCCTCGAGCTTTCGTTCACGGCGCGGGTCGGCACGCTTCTGGTCGGCTCAGTGCGGCTTTCGCCGATCCTGATCGGGCAGGCCAAGGCATTGCTGCTTGGCCCGCTCACGGTCGAGCCGCCGTTCCGCGACCGCGGTATCGGTCAGGCGCTGATCGCACGCGCACTAGAGGAGGCGAAGGCCAAGGGCCACCGTCTGGTGGTTCTGGTCGGCGACGAGCCCTATTACGGCAAGTCCGGCTTCAAAAGCATCGCCAAGGGCCAGGTCACCATGGCCGGTCCGGTCGATCCGGCGCGGCTCCTCATTGCGGAACTGGTGCCCGGCGCGTTTGAAGGCGTCACCGGCGCGGTGCGGCCGGACTGGGACAAAAGCTGATTTGTCTTGCCCGCGCCGCGAGCCGGCGCGAAGGTCGGCGACGGGCGAATTCCGCGCAACGTGAGTGCTTTCAAATGAAACGTTTATTGATGCTGACGGTCGCGGCCATGTTCTGCGCCACGCTCCCCACGCAGGCGCAGAAGCAGCAGTTCGACTTGTCCGTCGTCACCTGCAAGCAGTTCTTCGAATACAACAAAGAAAACCTGTCGCTGATGCTGATGTGGCTTGACGGCTATTACAGCGAGGATGACGCGCCGCCGATCGTCGATTTCGACAAGATGGCCGAGAACAGCAAAAAGCTCGGCGAGTACTGCGGCAAGAATCCGGGCCACAGCGTAATCACCGCCGCCGACAAGGTGATGGGCAACGGCAAGTAAGCTACAAGTAAGTTAGCGGCCTTCTCTCGCCCACGTCGCCGCCAAGGCGCCGACCAGCAGCAGCAGGCCGAGCAGGCCGGCGAACATCGGCAACACGCCGATGCCGCGCACCACGGTGGCGTCTCGCATCTTCAAGCCCAGCCAGTCGTCGCCGCGATAGGTGTCGCTCGAGCGCATGGCGACGATGCGCGGCAGCGCCACATTGCCCGAGGCGTCAGTCAGCCTCCGGGCGTCGCCACCGGTCGCCGCCACAAACGGACCCAGCACCTCGGCGGTCGACGTCACCTCGGCGAACTCGCGCGGATTGGGCGGCCCGACATTGACCAGCGCATTGAGCTTGCCGTCGGTGGCGCGCCAGAGGCCGAGCTCCGTTGCACGGATCGAGCCGCGCCATAACCCCGGCTCGCCTGCTTGCAAGGTGACATTGCGCGTGACGCCGGACGGCAACGTCAGCGTCACTTCTCCCACATTGTCCGCCATCGTCTGGCGCTCGATCAGGAGGTCGCGCCCGCGCACGATCAGGCGCAACGCCTCTTCCTCCAGGTCCGGTTGTTTCATCAGCCAGTGCGACAGCCGGCGCATCAGGTCGAGATGCGGCCCGCCGCCCTCGAAGCCGCGCGCCCACAGCCAGATGTGATCGGACAGCAGCAGCCCGACCCGGCCTTCGCCCTCGCGCGCCAGCACCAGCAGCGGCTTCTTGTCGGGGCCTTCCATGATGGTGGTGCCGTTGGCGGCGCGGGTGTCGACCAGACGGAACCAGCGGCTCCAGTGCGGCGGGCTTGAATCGGCGCCGACCAAGCCACGCGTCACCGGATGCCGCTTGCCGAGGTCGCTCAATGCGGCGCGAAACGGCATCTCGATGGTTTTGCCGCTCGGCTCCGCTGGGAGAATCTGTTCGAGCGGCGTGCGCCAGATGCTGGTCTGGCTGGCGTAATCCGGCCCGGCCGCGACCAGCACGGCGCCGCCCTCCTGCACATAGCGGGCGATGTTATCGAAATAGATGATCGGCAGCACGCCCTGGCGGGCGTAGCGATCGAAGATGATCAGGTGAAAGTCCTTGATCTTCTGCTGGAACAGCTCGCGGGTCGGAAACGCGATCAGCGACAGCTCGTTGATCGGCGTGCCGTCCTGCTTCTCCGGCGGGCGCAAAATCGTGAAGTGCACGAGATCGACGCTGGCGTCGGATTTCAAAAGGTTGCGCCAGGTGCGCTCGCCGGCATGTGGCTCGCCGGACACCAGCAACACGCGCAGCTTGTCGCGTACGCCGTCGATCGAGACCACGGCGCGGTTGTTGACCGGCGTCAGTTCGTCTTCGAGGAGTGACGCTTCGATCTCGACGATGTTCGGCCCGGCATGCGGGACCGGGATCTGCGCGTTGACGGTGTTGCCCGGCGTGACGCTGCGGCGCTCCAGCACCTCGCCGTCGCGGCGAATGGTGACCTCGGCGGGCGACGGCCGTGCACCCTGGTCCTCGACGCGATAGACGATGGTCTGCGACTGGCCGACGATGCCGAAGCGCGGCGTCGTCACCAGCACCACGCGGCGGTCGCGTTCGTTCCGCGTGCCGGTGATCAGCGCATGAACCGGCGCGTTGAAGCCCAGCGCTGCGACCTCACTGGGCACATCGTGAACGCGGCCGTCGGTGAGCAGGATCGCGCCGGCGACGCGATCGGGCGGCACGTCGGCGAGCGACGCGCTGAGCGCCGAGAACAGCTTGGTGCCGTCGGTCTCGCCATCGGCTTCGCCGGCTTCGACGAAGCGCACGTCGAGGCCCGGGATGCGGCCGAGCCGTTCGGCCAGTTGCGCGCGGGCGGTTTCGGTCTGCTTGGTGCGGTCGCCGAAGTTCTGGCTCGGGCTCTTGTCGACCACCACGGTAACAACCGAGCTGAGCGGCTCGCGGTCCTCACGGGTGAACGATGGGTTCGCCAGCGCCAGCACCATCATGGCGAGCGCCAGCGCCCGCACCGCCCAGCCGCGGCTTCGCGCGAAGGCGAGCAACGCCACCAGCACGAGCGCAAGCGCGACCGCGCCCCATAGCACGTAGGACGGAACGAGCGGCGCGAAGCTGATGCCGAAACCCACGATGCGTTCCTATTGTCCCAACCGTTCCAGCAGCGCCGGAACGTGAACCTGGTCGGCCTTGTAGTTGCCGGTGAGGGTGTACATCACGATGTTGACGCCGGCGCGGAAAGCAAACTCGCGCTGCCGCGGCTCGCCCGGAACGAGCGGCAGCATCGCCTGGCCATCGCTGCGCGTCGCCCAGGCACCGGCAAAATCGTTCGAGCTGATGATGATGGAGGAGACGCCGTCGCCGGCGCGCGCCGGGCGCTTGCTCTCGTCGGCCTGCTCGTCGGCGGTCGGCAGCGCCTCGACCCAGAGCTGACCCGAGTTGAAGCGACCGGGGAAGTCCTTCAGCAGGAAGAACGTTTTGGTTAGCACGTGGTCGCGCGACACCGGCTCAAGCTCGGGAATGTCCAGCGAGCCGAGGATATTGCGAAGCGCCAGCATGCCGGGCGAGCGATTGGCACCGCCGGGGCCGGGCGGCGCCATGATGGCGTCGCGGGTGTCGAACAGGACAGTGCCGCCGTTCTTCATGTAGGCATCGATGCGGGCAAGCGCGTCGGGCGAGGGTTTGGCCGCGCCGGGGACGACCGGCCAGTAGATCAGCGGGAAGAACGAAAGCTCGTCGCGGGCGATGTCGAGGCCGACCGGCTCGCCGGCTTCCAGCGCGGTGCGCTGGGCGAGGAACAGGGTGAGGCCCTGCAAGCCGGATTTGCTGATGTTGTCGACCTCGGCGTCGCCGGTCGCAACATAGGCGAGCCGCGTCTCGACCGTCGCCTTCATCGCAAAATCAAGATCGGCCGGCGCGGCCTGCGCGTCGCTCTGTTGGACGGGGGTGCGCGCCGGCGGGCTTCGCCGTTGCTGGGCGCTGTCCTGCGCGAACGCCTGCGTGCCGAACGTCAGCGCGGCGGCCACGCCGGCGAGCAGCAGCGCCGCTGCGGCCCGTTGCGGGCGTTTCCGCAAAATTTGCCCGATCCCGCCGGCCAGCAGGAACACCACCAGCGCGTCGAGCGCGAGCAAAACGAGTGCCGCCATCAGCACTGGTCCGCGCAGGTCCAACGGTTCGCCGACCCGATAGGCCTCAAGCCGTCCGTGCAGCGGATCGAAATCAAGCCCGACCAGCCGGTCGGCGGGTGCCAGCGCGTTGACCGCGAGCAAACCCTCCGGCGGGCCATAGAAGCCCGGCGGGTGATCGGCGGTGGCGCGCGCGACATAGCCGACCGGCACCGGCCGCGTGGTCGCGGTCGGCGGGCCGAACGCGCCGAAGCCGTCGAGGATGCGGGTCGGCGGCACCACTTCGCGCTCGGTGCGCTTGGCCATCTCATCGCTGGCGGCGGTGGTGCCGGCCATGCCGACCATGCGGCGAAGCATCTCGACGAAGCTGCCGGACAGCGGCAGGTCGGACCAGCGCGTGTCGCCGGTGACATGAAACAGCACGATCATTCCTTTGCCGCGCTTGGTGGCGGTAACCAGCGGCGTGCCGTCGGCGAGCGTTGCCCAGGTGCGCTCGGCGAGGCCGGCTTCCGGCTCGGCCAGCACCTGGCGCGTGACGTTGACGTCCTTCGGCACCGGCATATTCCCGAATGGGCCTTCTTTCGCGAAGGCGGCCAGCGGCTGCGGCTGGTCCCAGCTCAGGCTGCCGCCGAGCGTGCGGCCGCCGCGGCGAAGCTTGACCGGCACCAGATCGTCGTCCGAGCCGGCGAGGCGGGGGCCGGCAAAGCGCACCAGCATGCCGCCGTCCTCGACCCAGGCGATCAGTCGGTCGCGCGTTTCGCCCGAGACATTGCCGACATCGGCCAGCATGATCATCGGGACGTTCTGTTCGACGAAACGGCGCACCGCGTCGGTGGGGGACGCGACATCGGCCAGGCGAACATCGGCAAATGGGTTAAGTGCGCGGGTGAGGTAGTAGGTCGAGGCGAGCAGCGGCTGCGCGGTGTCCGACGTCGAGCCGGAGACAATGCCGACGGTGCGGCGGCGCCAGCGCTTGTCGAGCAGTTGCACGGCGCCGGCCGAGCGTTCGCCGGTGATCTCGAGCCGCGCGATGTCGTTCCTGATCTCGACCGGCAGGTTGATCTCGGCTTCGGTCTCGCGCTCGTCGTTCCTGAAGGCGAAACGGGTTTCGCCGAGCGGCAGGCCTTTCAGGTCGAGCGCGCGGATGATGCCGTCCTCGGTACCGCCGGTCGAGGCGCGCAGCACCTTCACGGTCAGCGAGCCCGCGGCGTTGTCCGCGGCCGCCAGCGCGTGCGCGGTCGGCAGTCCGCCGGTCACGATGGAGACGGTGCGGCCCTGTGTGGCGGTCGCGAGGCCAGTGACAAATTCCGAGCCGCGACCGAGATCGACGCCATCGGACAGCCAGACCACCTCCATGTCGGGGGCGGCGGCGAGCAGCCGCGAGATGGTCGGCAGCGCGTCGGTGCGCTCGACGGCGTAAGGCAGGGGCTTGAGTTGCTTGAGCCGGACGCGCGCCGCGGCTGGAAGCTGCAACGAGATATCGCGGGTGGCTTCGCCGAGCGGGACGATCGCCACGCCGCGGTTGTCGGCCTCGGCGCGCGCGACGATGTCGTCGGCGGTGCGAAGCCGCGCGTCCCAGCTTGCCGCGGCGCCAATGCCGTCGTCGATCAAAAGCGCGATCGGAGTGGCTCCGGTCGTCGTCGCCACCGGTGGATTCCATAACGGGCCGGCGGCGGCGAGGATGACGAGCGTCGCCAGCACGAGCCGCAGCAAGGTCAGCCACCACGGTGTGCGGGCCGGCGTGTCTTCCTTCGGCTTGATGTCAAACAACAGCCGCGTCGGCGGAAACTCGACGCGCCGCGGCCGTGGTGGAATGAGCCGCAAGATCCACCACAGCACCGGCAGGCTAAGCAGGCCGAGCAGCACCAACGGCTGCGCGAAGCCGAGCGGCAGGCCCATCATGCCGACCTCGCAAGCGCCATGCCGTGCGGCCGGCGGTTGGAGGTGGCGGCATCGTTGCCCTCGCCGATGCGGGCATGCAGCGCCATCAGGAGTTCGTTGGGCGGGCGATCGGTGCGGTGGATCGTGAAGCTCCAGCCGAGCTTGGCCGCCGCGGCGCGAATTTCGTCGCGGTGGAGTCTGAGCCTTGCCTCGTAGTCGGCGCGCCAGTTCTCGGCGCGGCCGGCGGTGATCTCTCCCGCGCCTTCCGGTTCGGTGAACTCGATGCGGCCGGAGTAGGGGAAGGTCTCTTCCGCCGGGTCGACGATCTGGACGAGATGGCCTTGCGAGCCGTTGCTGGAAAGCTGCGTCAGCGTCGATTGGATTTCTTCGATCGGGCTCCACAGGTCGGACAGCACCACGATCTCCGACAGCGAGGCCGGCGCAAAGCCGGCCGGTAGGCTCGTGCGCTCGGTCGGATCGTGGATGATAGCGTCCGCCATGCGGTCGATCACGGCGCGGCTGCCGGTCGGGCGCATCAGGCCGGGCAGGCCGACGCGCTCACCGGCCTCGACCAGGATTTCGGCGAGCGCGAAGGCGATGGTGAGCGTGCGGTCGAGCTTGCTCTCTCTCGCGAGCCGCGATGAGAACGCCATCGATGGTGAACGATCGGGCCACAGCCAGACGGTGTGCGCCGCCTCCCATTCCCGCTCGCGCACATAGAGATTGTCGTCGCGCGCCGAGCGCCGCCAGTCGATGCGGCGGGCTTCCTCGCCCGACACGAAGCGGCGGAACTGCCAAAAGTTCTCGCCGGAGCCGGCGCGCCTTCGTCCGTGCAGGCCATGGATTACGGTGGCGGCGATCTTGCGGGACTCCAGGATAAGGCGCGGAAGGTTAGCGGCGAGCGTACGGCCTGCGCCGCTTGCCCGCCGTGTTGCCTTCAGTTCGTCCTTGCCTCCGGGTCTGTCCGCGGCCATCGGTCAACCGATGCGCGACGTGAGCTTGCCGATCACGCCACCGAGGGTCTCGCCGTCGGCGCGGGCGGCAAACGTCAGCGCCATGCGGTGCTTGAGCACGGGCTCGGCCATCGCGATGACATCGTCGATCGAGGGCGCGAGACGGCCGTCGAGCAACGCGCGGGCGCGGGCAACCAGCATCAGCGCTTGCGAGGCGCGCGGGCTGGGACCCCAGGCGATCAGCTTGCCGAGGTCGCCGGCGTCCGGCCCCGGACGTGCCGAGCGGACCAGCTTGAGGATAGCATCGACCACCGACTCGCCGACCGGCAGGCGGCGCACCAGCCGCTGCGCCGCGATCAGCTCGTCGGACGTCATCGCGGCCTTCGGCTTTACTTCATCGACGCCGGTGGTTTCGAACACGATGCGGCGTTCGGCGGCGGCATCGGGATAGTCGACGTCGATCTGCATCAGGAAGCGGTCGAGCTGTGCTTCGGGCAGCGGATAGGTGCCCTCCTGCTCGATCGGATTCTGTGTCGCCAGCACGTGGAACGGTTTCGGCATGTCGTGGCGGGAGCCGGCGACGGTGACGTGCTGCTCCTGCATGGCTTGCAGGAGCGCGGACTGGGTGCGGGGGCTGGCGCGGTTGATCTCGTCGGCCATCAGGAGCTGGCCGAAGATCGGGCCGGGAATGAAGCGGAAGGCGCGCTTGCCGCCGGCGCCTTCTTCCAGCACCTCGCTGCCGAGGATGTCGGAGGGCATCAGGTCGGGGGTGAACTGGATGCGGCGGGCGTCGAGGCCGAGCACGGTTCCGAGCGCTTCCACGAGCTTGGTCTTGGCGAGGCCGGGAACACCGACCAGCATGCCGTGTCCGCCGCAGAGCACGGTTATCAGCGTGCGCTCGACCACCAACTCCTGGCCGAAGATCACGGCGCCGATGGCGGCTTTGGCCGCGGCGATGTGCGTGGAGGTCGTTTCCGCCGACCGGACGATCATGTCCTCGAGCTTCTCGACCCCGTCTCCGCTTGCTACCGCCATCATGCACTCCTCGATTTTTATCGATTTCGAAGCTGTCAGACTCATGCACAAACAATAATCATGCCAGGGCGATATTATTCCGATTCCCGGGGCCGCGTTCTCACATTTCCGGCGAAACACCGCTATTTTTCTGCATTGGCGACATCTGGCGCAGGGTGCCTTTAGGGCTTGCAATACGTGTAGGGTCAACAATGGCGAACGAAAGGCGGGCAAACGAGGGGCAGACCGGCGCGTTGGACGGGATTGCCAGCCATGCGCGCAAGGAAGGTGGCAAGAAGGGCCCGCCCCCGGTGCATCTGTGGAACCCGCCGTTCTGCGGCGACATCGACATGCGAATCGCCACCGACGGCACCTGGTACTACCTGAAGACACCGATCGGGCGGCCGGCGCTGGTCAAGCTGTTTGCGTCCGTGCTCAAGCGCGAGGATGACAAGTACTTCCTGGTCACGCCGGTCGAGAAGTGCGGCATCGCTGTGGACGACGCGCCGTTCCTGGCGGTGGAGATGAGGATCGAGCAGGGCGACAACGGCCGCGTGCTGAACTTCCGCACCAATGTGGACGACTGGGTCGCCTGTGGGCCGGAGCACATGCTGCGTTTTGAGCCGGAACCGGATACCGGCGGGCTCAAGCCCTATCTGCACGTGCGGCGCGATCTGTGGGCCAAGGTGACGCGGGCTTTGTTCTACGATTTGGTCGAGCTCGGCGAGGAGCGCGAGTTGGAGGGCGAGAAAATGTTCGGCGTCGTCTCGAACGGAGAGTTCTTCGCGATGGCGCCGGCCGACAGCTTGAAGGAATTCGCCTGATGGAGCCTGGCGTTCCGCTCGATGAGGTCAAGGCGCCAACGAATGAGTTCTTCGAGCGCGCGAAGGCGCGACTCAACCGCGAGGTGACGCCGGCGCTGACCGATCTGGAAGCGCCGGTGCGAATCCGCGGCGACCTCGATCTCGATCCGGTGCTGTGGGAGAAGGCCGGCGTGAAGGCGACGCGGCCGGCCGCGGTCCTCGTGCCAGTGGTGGCGCGGCCGGAACCCGCGGTGCTGCTGACGCTTCGGACACCGGAGCTCAAGAGCCATTCCGGACAGATCGCGTTTCCCGGCGGCAGCATCGATCCGACCGATGCAAGCCCGCAGGCCGCGGCGCTCCGCGAGGCCAATGAGGAGATCGGGCTCGACGGCAAATTCATCGAGCCGATCGGCTATCTCGATCTTTATCTGACCTTCTCGGGCTTCCGCATTTTGCCTTTGGTGGCACGCATCGACCCGGACTACCGGCTCAACATCAATCCGGGCGAGGTCGCCGACGCCTTCGAGGTGCCGCTGGAATTCCTGATGTCGCCCGGCAACCATCAGCGGCTCAAGCGCGACTGGAAGGGCATCGAGCGGCAGTACTACGCCATGCCGTTCAACGACCGCTACATCTGGGGCGTGACAGCGGGTATTCTGCGCAACCTCTACGAACGGATCTATGCCGGATGATCCGCCCCGTCTTCACAGAGCTCGCGCTGTTCCTGGCGCCATTCGTGGTCTACGCCATCTACCTGGTGGCGACCAAGTCGGCGTTGCTGACGCTAGCGTCGTGGCCGCCGAAGGTTCTGGCTACGCTCGGCATCTGTGCGCTGGTGCTGATGATCGGTAGCTTCATCTATCTCTCGCATTTCTCCGGCTCGCCGCCAGGCTCGACCTACGAGCCGGCCCATGTCGAGGACGGCAAGTTCGTGCCCGGGCGGGTGGTGCGGTGAGCGAGCCGCCGGCTTTGCTTAAAGATGCCGCGTGGCTGCGGGAAGGCGCGCTGGCGCGGCTGCTGGATGTGCTCGGCCGCGACGGCGAGGAGGCCCGCGTGGTCGGCGGTGCAGTGCGGAATGCGCTGCTCGGCGAGCCGATCAGGGAGTTCGATATCGCCACCACCGCAGTTCCGCAGGAGGTGATCCGCCGGGCAACCGCGGCGGGCTTCAGGCCGGTGCCGACCGGCATCGAGCACGGCACCATCACCGTGGTAATCGGCAGTCGGCCGTTCGAAGTGACCACGCTGCGCGAGGACGTCGAGACCTTCGGCCGCCATGCCA
>Ga0070688_100001692_pt1 | contig 11022 bp, 7 predicted proteins | sample KBSS13HmetaG_FD_64679 | JGI IMG/M metagenome (GOLD analysis project Ga0070688, IMG submission 64679) | Switchgrass rhizosphere microbial communities from Kellogg Biological Station, Michigan, USA - KBS S1-3H metaG | ecosystem: Host-associated > Plants > Roots > Rhizosphere ...
CCACCAGCACGGCGCCGTCGGGATTGGAGCGGCGAGCATGCTCGATCCACGCCAGGGCCTGAATCGTCTTGCCGAGGCCCATGTCGTCGGCCAGGATCGCGCCCAGCCCGAGAGCGGTCACGTAGGTGAGAAAGTCGAGGCCCTGCTTCTGGTAAGGGCGAAGCTCGCCGCGGAAGGTGTCGGGCACCGTGACCTGGGGCATTCCGGCGAACGACATCACGCGCTCGCGAAGCTCCTGCAATCGATGCCCCGCGTCGGGGTCGGCCCCCATGGATTCGAGCGCCGCCAGGCTCTCGGGCCGGGCCCGCGCCAGCTGCCACAACGAGAGCCGCTGTTCGCTGGCATCCAGCTCGATGCCCACGTCCGCGAGGAGCTCGGCCGCGGCGTCGTGCTCGGCCACCCGCTCGCGCCGCATCCAGCCCGACGACAGTTTCACGAAGTGGGATCGTGACGCGCGCAAGCGAGCAAAGTCATCCTCGGTGAGCTGTCGACCCTCGGCTTCCCATTCGGCGCGGATCGCGAACCAGTCCATCCCGCTCGCGGTCACACGCACTCGCGGGCGAATGGCGCCGCCGACCAGGAGCTCACGCATCCGCACGTTGCCGATGTAGGTGACCTCGGGCGGGCGGCGTTCCCACGCCTCGATCAGCGTCTCCAGGCTACGCGCGTTGATCCGCATCCACGTGCCGGGCTGCGACTCGACCGGAGCCGAGCGCCCGCCGCGCTCGATCACCAGAGGCAGCGTGGCCAGCCATTCCCGCGCGGCGCGCACGGCCTCGGGATCGGGCATCTCGAGCAGCCAGTCGCGATCGATGTCGAGCGGGGGAGCACCGCCTTGAGTCTCGAGTGGACCGGCGATGGTCTCGAGCTCGTTTTCCTGGGAGCCCGCCTCGCTCATTCGTTCCCAGCGGCCTTCGCCATCGAGCACGAATGCCACTCCGCCAGCGGATGGACTGGGCCTCCAGGCAGGATCGGCCGCGGCGTAGAGCCGGACGTTCAGCCAGTCGTCACGACCCAGCTCCATCGCCACGATCGGGTGCGCGGGATGCACTTTGACGAATGGCGCCAGCGCTTCGGCAACGCTCTCGAAGCTCGCGGCCAGCAGCTCGAGAAAGCGCTGGCGTCCCTGTACCGGAACCTCGACACCCGCGTCACCCGCCAGGCGCAGCAGCAGCTCGCGCGGCGGCTCCTCGTTGACGCGCCAGAATGCGCCGTCGGCCAGAACCAGGCTCGGATGGAGATCGTCGAAGCTGGGGAGGTAGACCACTTGGTCGAGACGCCGCTGCTGTCCGTCGGGCCAGCGGACGGCGAGCGAGATGCCCAAGGACTCGCCCTTCACCTCGCACACCGGCGCGACATCCACGGGGGTATCCTCCAGCCGCGCCCGGGATCCAGGCGTCACGCCCGCGCGCGCGGCGAGACCCGAATCGAGCGGCTCGCCCCATGTCACGAACGGCGAGTCGGGAAATGCGTCGAGCACCCGATTGAGGGCGACCACCGTGATCTCGATCGCGTGGCCGTGACGCTCGGGCAGTCCTCGAACGCGCTCGGCCAAGAGCCGCGCGAGTCGGGCCTGCGGAGGCGAGAGCCCGCCGCGACTCGGATGAGCGTCGTAGGCGATCTGTGCGAGCTGCTGGGGCGATCGAGTCTGGTCCTTGAGCCGCGGGCTGGTGACCCGCGCTTCGAGCACCACGCCGGGTCCGTCATCCCGATGCTCGAGGCCGAGCACCACGCGCAGGCTGCGGGACGGGACGGCGGTATGACGATGCGCCCACTCCTCGAGCTCAGCGGCGACGTTCGCTTCGCGAGGCGACTCGCTCCACGGCGCCATGGGGACGCCGGCTCCGCGGTCGTGCTCGCGGAGGACGGTCAGAGCGAGCGCATAGGCGTGCTTGCACCAGGGACCCGCCGGACAGGAGCATAGCGGGGTGGTCTCGCGGCCGTTCCAGAGCCATCCGCTCTTGTAGGTGCGAGTGCCGTAGACCTTGGCCTGGATCGAGTCGGCCCGCAGCTCGACCGATCCGACGCGGCGGCGATGGAAGTAGTCGGCGCCGCGCGTCCGCACATGAGTCGGAAAGCGCTCGCGCGCGCGTCGCAGCGCGTCGATCAGGTCGAGTGAGGGAGGCTCGAAGCCGCGCGGACTGGGTTCCATGGACCCTGCAGCCTCTCACAAGGTGGGTCAGGGATGCCGCCGAGCCGGGATGCCCGCCGGGCCGTGCAATGCCGCGCATGGGGAAGTATGCTGCGCGCCGACATGACCCAGAAACTCAGCCTCGACAGGACTCTCCACGCAGCCGTGCGGCGCGCGATCGCGCTCGCCGTGATCACGACCCTCGCGGCCTGTGCTCCCTACGATCGAGGGGCCGTGCCAGTCACCGAACAAGGCAGCGGCAAGGACGTTCGCTGGCTGAAGGCGGACGTCAAGGGGATGGGCGCTCTATCGGTCGCGGTGCTGAAGCCCGAAGGGCAGGGGCCGTTCCCTGCCGTGGTCATCCTTCACGGGACCCATGGATTCGGCCGGGAGTACGTCGAGATCGCGCGCTCGCTCGCCCGTGACGGCATGGTCGCCGTGACGGGATGCTGGTTCAAGGGCGGATACGGCGCGGGCACGCGCTTCATCACTCCCATCGAATGCTCGGATGCGCCTCCGTTGTCGGCGGCGTCGAGCGACACCGCGTTCCTCGCGGTGAGTGCCTTGGTGGACGCGGCACGAAAGCAGCCTGAAGTCCGGGCGGATCGGATCGCGCTCTTCGGCCACTCCCGCGGAGGCGGCGCCGCGTTGGAGTACTTCCTGAGGAAAGGTGGGGTGCAGGCGCTCGTCCTGAACTCGGCAGGCTACTCGGACGAAATCATCGGTAAAGCGCCGCAGATCACCGTGCCCGTTCTGATGTTGCATGGAACGGCGGACTCGCCAGCCGACGGCGGCTCGGCGATGACGGACATCCAGCGCGCTCGCCGATTCGCGGAAGCCATTCAACCGGTGAACAAATCCGTCGAAGTCGTCTATTACCGGGGCAGTCCTCACAACGGATTCTTCTCGGGCCCCAAGCAGCACCAGGAGGAGATGCAGCGCATTGGCGACTTCTTGCATCGACACCTGTTTCAGTAGTCCCCCCGAGCCCTACTTGGAACTTCCCCGGAGCAAGGAGTCGAGGTAGGCGGCGCGGCGGTCGTCCGGCCAGCGCTGAAGGAACTCCCGAGCGTATCGGTCCGCCTCGGTGTGTCGTCCCAGGGCGTCGCTCGTGTACACGAGGCCGTAGGTGGCGTCGGGGAGAGTGTCGCCGCGCGCCCGCGACCGTCGGAACAGCGAGTCCGCCCCTGCCAGGTCGCGAACCTCGATGCAAAAGGTTCCCAGGTTCGTCAGCGCATGGCTTCCCGTCCCGAAGTCCACGAGATACGCGCGGTTGTTGAACAGCAGCACACGGGCGTCCTCCCACTCTCGGGGTAGCGAGGACGCGAAACCCACATACCGGAGTTCCGGCATGAACACCCGCAGCGCTTCGCCATCGCGCAGTGCGGCTTCGAGGGGACGATAGGAAACAACCGAATCGGTGGCGTCGTGGTCGGGCCTCGGGTTGCTCGGGTTGACGAACGCGATGGGGGTGCCGGGCGCGAGGTTCAGCGAGCGGAGCTGCGACAGACATTGTTTGAGGAGCTGGCTCTCGCGTACGACTTTGTCGGCAGCGAACGGGCCGACGTTTTCCTTCTCGCGCGCCCTCACGCTCCAGGAGTCGAGCGCGACCAGCAGGACCAGCAGCACGACGATGGCGGCCCTGAGCGCGGGCCATCGGAGCGCCAGGCGCTCCACGGCGCCCGCGCATGCCCAGCACAATCCCGCCCAGGGCAGATAGAGATAGTAGAGGTAGGTGTGATGTGCGAGGGGAAGAACGGGCGCGAGCATCGCGAGGAACCAGACGACACCGACGGCCTCCGGGTGGGGCGGGGCTTTGCGAGTCGTCCAGAGCAGGGTCGTCAGCACCAACACCACGATGGCTCCAACCGGCAGCGCCGCGGCGTTCGCGACGGCATGGAGATCGGGCACAGGGACGTGTGGACTCACGCACCAGCGGAGGTAGGTGGCGAAGTTCGCGATCAGGAACCCCGGCGAGAAGTCGCGCGAATAAGCTTCGCCTCCGAGGTAATTCCCCGAGCGAACGGTGGCGGTGAAGGTCACCACGAACGCGACGATGAGCGCGGCCTGAGGCGCGATCACTTTCCACGATGGCGCTCGCGTGTTTCCCACGTTGGCCGCAACGAGCACGAGAGGCAGGAGTACCGTGCTCTCCTTGCTCATCGCGGCTGCGACGCCGGCCAGTGCGCCGGCCCAAAGCAACAGAGTCGAGCCGCGCTCCCGACCGGCCAGCCAGAGCCAGAAGGCGGTGAGAGCGAGCACCGTGGCCAGAACCTCCTGGATGCACGAAGCCCAATGAGTAGGCGTGAATGCGATTGGCGTGGCGGCGAAGAGCAGCGCGGCAACCAGCGATCCGCCCCGCCGGAGACCGAGCCGTCGCCCGATCGCGGCGATGAGCGCGGCGCTCGTCAGATGGAGCACGAAATTCAAGATGTGGTAGGGGAGGGGATTCAGCCCGAACAGCGCATAGGCCGCGCGCCAGGTGAGTCCCGTCGAGAGCAAGCGAGGCAACGACCATGGAGTCGCCGCGAGTCCCATCGCGCGAGCCAGGAACGTCACGTCATCCTGGGCGAAGAAGGTGCGGAGGGAGGGCCAGTGGACGAGCGCACCCGCCGCCAGCACGATGGCCAGCGCGAACGGCCACGACATGCGGTGGCGCGACTCCAGCGGCTGCGCGACCTTGGGTGCGCCGCGATTCGACGACGACCGGCCGCGGCTTGTCCTGGCCAGCGGCCGCGATGGTTTCGTCACGAGCCGGATCGCATCAGGCGGCCTCCTGTGTCCGGGATGAGACCGCTGCGACCGTCCAGTGTCAAAGGCGATCGCTACCGGACGATCACCATGGAATGGGTTCTGATCTCCGCGCCCACAGCGAGGCGGTAGAAGTAGCATCCTGGGCGCCACCCCCGGGTATCGATATCCGCCTCGTGCACGCCTGCGGTCAGTGCTCGTCCATCGAACAGTGAAGCCACCTGGCGGCCTGCCAGATCGTAGACGTTCAAGGTCACGACTCCCTGTGATGGCAGCGTGAAGCGGATGTGGGCGCGTGAGTGCACTGGATTCGGAACGGCTGGAGCCAGGCTCAGAGATTCGCTCGCGGGTCCAAAGGGCACATCGGTCAGTGTGCTCCAGCCGAGCGTGAAGAGCGCCGCCGGGCCTTCGTCGTCGTGGCAATCGAGGCCCATCCCGAAGTCCTCGCAGAACATCAGCGCGGCATTGAACCCGCTCGAGACGCGAGAGATGCCGTCACCGATATCCTCGATCGTCATGGTTCCTGATCCCGACCCAAAGAAGCCGTTGGTGGCGTCCGGGGGCATGAGCTGCACCGCGGTATGGAAGAATCGCGTGGCGCCCTCCTGATGGTCGAAGGTGATGACCATCGTTCCCTGGATCACATCCTGGATGTGGGTCGCGGAGGCGGGCGAGTCGCAATTCTGCACGCAGTATCTTTCCAGGTCGTAGTCCAGCATCCCGGAGAGGTCCACGGTCGCTTGCGAGCCGGGCACGCTGGGTGGCGGTGGGCCGCAGCTCCCGAACCCGCTGAGCGCCAGATTCCCGATGTCCCATACGACGACGGTGGGAGGGATGTAGAAGCTCGTGAAGCGAAACAGGTGACCATGAGTCGCGCTGTCCGCGTACTTCGAGCCGGGAGGGTGAATGCAATCTTCCCCGACATTGACCTGTGCCATGGCGCTCGAGGGGCCGAGCGCGAGGAGCGTCGAGCACAAGACGACCACTCGCGCCCCGAACCTCCGCACCGACTGGCAAACGCTCCATGAGAAAGACATGGCGACCTCCGAGGGTTCCCGTGATTCGGCAGGCGCCGTAGCGGCGCTAACGAGATAACGCCTGACGCTGGCAGAACCGCACGGAGGAAGCGGGAGATCGTCGCTTCGTGTAGATTCCCCGCCCCATGGCGGCCACTTCGCTTCGCTTCCGACAAGCCAGAGCCGACGACATGATGGGTTGCGCGCGCGTGTTCCTCCGCTCCGCCACCGATCTGGCTCGGCGTCAGAGCAACGATCCGCCGCCGATGCGGGCTCGTGACATGGCGCCGGCGCTCGCGCACCTGCAGCGCACGGACCCCAAGGGCTTCCACGTGGCGGTGAGGGGAGGGAGCGTCGTGGCGTTCGCGGCGACGATCCGCCGCGGCAGCACCCATTTCCTCTCCATGTTCTGGGCGCTGCCTTCGCTTCAGAACAAAGGCGTGGGCCGCCGTCTGCTCACCCGCGCCTTCGAGCATCCGAAGCCTCCGGCCTCGGCGGTCCGCTGCGTGTTCGCGTCGCTCGACCCGCGCGCGCAGTCGCTGTACCTCAAGTTCGGGATGCGCCCGCGGGGCATGTTCTACCTGGTGCGCGGCACCCCGAAGCGCTCGCCGCGGCCTGCGCGTCCCGTGAAGCTGGTTCAGGTGGGCGAAGTGGGCAAGACCTCACGCCCGATGCTCGCGATCGCCGCCCGCTTCGACCGCATCTTCCGCGCGGCTCGCCGCGACGTCGACATCCGCTTCCTCATGGCGCTTCCGGGAGCGCGCTTCTACGCCGCCCAGGTGGGAGGCAGGACGATCGGTTACGCGGTGCTGAACGAGAAGGGGCGGGTGGGGCCGGCCGGCGTCGCCGATGCGCGCTACAGCGCGGGTCTCACTTGGGCGATTCTCGAGGCCGCGCGCAGCATTGGAGCGGCGCCCGTCGTCTTCACCGTGCCGGGCGTGAACCACGGCGCGCTCGACGTGCTCTTCAGCGCCGGGCTCAGAACCGAATTCTTCGGGGCATGGATGTCCGCCAAGCCGATCGGCGCTTTCGAATCCTATCTGCTCGCGGGGGGAATGCTGCTCTGATCGCAACCACGGGCCGGCAAGAGCCGCATGTCATGCAGCGCTTGCCGGACGCCCCTCGTGGTCACACCGCCAGCAGGCGATCGAAGAACGAGCGATACCTCTGCAGCGCCACGCGCAGGTCCTCGGTCGATACATCGCCGCCGCGCGCCCACTGCCCCTCGAGGTTCGTGCGCGCATTCGCGAAAGACTCCGCCAGCCTCTGGATGGTTTGCGCCACGAGGTGATCCGCTTCCTCCACCGATTTGCGTGGCTCGTCCACGAAGCCTGCCTGGATGTTGGTCCAATGCGATCTCATGTGCTGCAGATCGGCCTCGGGGAAGAGCGCCATCTTGGCGTCGGTCGGCCTCGGTTCGCCTTCAGGACGCATGAAGCGCTGATCTTCTCGCCGCGCTCGCTCCGCCTGCTCGGCCGTGCGGCGCAAATCCTCGGTGGATCGCGCCGGCTCGCGCGCCATCTCTTCGGTCTTCAATCTGGCCATTCGTTCACGGTCGTCCATGTCCAGTTCCTCTCGGCCGGGTGGGTGAATGCCTTCTCGTGCCTCTGTCGTTGCAGCACCCATGCCACGGGACCGACCGCGTGCAAGCGGCTGCTTTGAACGCATGGCACTGCCGGGACATGTAAGAAGGGAGGGAAGCTGAGGGATGCTTACAAGGCGCCGACCGCAGCGGCCCTAGAAGCGGTAGACCGGCACCAGAGCAAGGTACCAGCCCCCGTGAAAGTCGCTTCCCGCGTCCACGGCCAGCTCGAGCCAGGGATAGAAGGCGGACTGCGCACCAAGTCCGTACGTGTAACGCCAGCGTGGGCCTTGGTCGACTTCGAACGAAAGCGTCCCGCCGTCGGGGTCGGGCACCGTGCTGCTCGCGGTGGCGAAGGTGTTCCAGTCGGTCACGCTCGCCCAAGCGCGCAGCGGCCGCGTTCCGGTCTTGCCGTTCCATCCGCCGCGGACCGAGGTGATCACGGCCTTGAAGCGATCGTCGAATCCGAGATCCGCCTGCGCCGCGTTGATGTCGTACGTCATGAAGAACGGTCCGTATCCGCCGGCCAATGTCATTCCCACGCCGGCGACCGACCCTTCGATCTCGGTCGGAACCTCCACGTGACGGCGACGCGTGGGACCACCCGATGTGAGTGGCGGGAGGGTGATGTCGATGCTGGTCTCGGATTCGTTCCAGACATACCCGACGATGGCATACAGGTTCACGAAGGGAAGGATCCACGCGTCCAGCTTCACGTTGAGATTGTTCACGTCGGCGCGTGAGCCCAGCGTCGCGAAATCACTGACCGAGGTGGGAGGCGCGCCGTTTCGACTCAGGCGGAGGTCGGTGACCTCGATGTCGCGGGAGAGGTGGTAGAAGACCAGCCCGGCGCCGAAGGGGAGCGGGAGCTCGATGCCGTGCTCTCGCGCGGCATCGCCCATGAGCGGGAGGAACGACGACCAGCGCTCGTGCTCGGTGTTGGCCTGCGCCCAGGAGAGAGAAGGTGCGGCACAGATCGCGAAGATCCAACCGAGCTTCAGCAGGCGCACGGTGGCAGCTTATCGGGTGAGCGGGACCGAGCGCAACGGCTGGCGCGACCCTTGCGAATGGGTAATAATCCCGCCACTCGATCTCGGCCTGCGCTCGACGACTGCCTCTCGCCTCTCTCACTCCAATCCCGAGGCTGTTCGCCATGACCTGGATATTCGACCTTCCGCTCATCGTCGCGGGACCCCTGGTCCTTTCACTGCTGCTCGGCTTTGCGCTCGGTGGCTTGTACCTCTTCCGCACCCATCTGCTTCCGCGCCTTCGTTTCGAGCAGCACGAGGCGACCTTCGGCGCCGGCATGGTGAGCTCGATCATGGTGTTCTATGGGCTATCGGCGGCACTGGTCGCTGTGAATGTGTGGGAGGCCTACCGGGATGTCGGGGCCACCGCTTCCAAGGAGGCGACGGCGCTGAATACCCTCTGGCGGGACGTCAGTGGATATCCCAGCGACTATCGGATCCAGCTTCAGAAGCAGCTGCGCGAGTACACGAATTACGTGATCCACGAAGCCTGGCCACTGCAACGGAAGGGAATCGTTCCGCGCCGCGGCCTGGATCAGATGACCCAGTTCCAGGCACTCCTGACGAGCTACGAGCCCAAGACGGAAGCGCAGAAGATCCTGGCGGCAGAGGCCTTCTCGGCCTACAACCACCTGATCGAAGTCCGGCGCGAGCGACTGGATTCGGTGAACACGCACCTTCCGGGAGTGTTCTGGGCGGTCATCATCTTCGGGGCCGCCATCAGCCTGGTCTCCGCGTTCTTCTTTCCCATCGTCGATGCGCGAGTTCATGCTGTTCAGACGGCGTTGCTCGCCGTATTCATAGGTTTGGTGATCTTCCTGATCCTGGCGCTGGACCGGCCCTACCGCGGCGACCTCGGTATCACACCTGAGTCCTATCAGCTCCTCTACGATCAGTTGATGAAGAGTTAATGAAGTCCTCTCGAGGTGCGGAGCACCCCATGCAACGATGGATTCTTCGTGTCACATGGCCGTTGATCGCGGTACTTCTTCTCTTCGGCTCCGCCATGGCGGCAGACACCACCTGGCCGCGCGAGATCACGACCGAGAAGGGCGTGCTCACCATCTATCAGCCGCAGCCCGAGAAGCTCGAGGGCAACGTGCTGACGGGCCGCGCCGCGATCTCGCTGACGCCTCAAGGGCAGAGCGCTCCGGTCTTCGGGGTGTTCTGGTTCTCCTGCCGCGTCGACGCGAATCAGGACAACGGAGAGGCGACGCTGCGGGACATCGCGGTGACCCAGGCCCGCTGGCCGGAGAGCACGGCGGAAAAAGAGAAGGAATTCGCGGCTTTCCTCACCAACCTGATGCCGAAGACGCCGATCCCGATCTCGCGCGAGCGGCTCAAGGCCAGCCTGGCGACCATGGAGAACGAGAAGAAGAGCACCGCGGGACTGAAGCACGATCCGCCCAAGATCGTGGTGACTCAGGAGCCTTCGGTGCTCCTCATGTACGACGGCGAGCCGCGCGAGCTGGAGATCAAGGACAGCCCCTACAAGTACGTCGCCAATTGCGCGATGGCCGTGGTCAAGGACAAGGACGGCACCTATTACCTGAGCGGAGGCAAGCTCTGGTACAGCGCCAAGGATCCGAAGGGCCCGTGGGCATCGATTCCGCAACCGCCCGCGGAGATCGACAAGCTCGTGCCCAAGGACACGTCGTCGACGCCCGCGCCGTCACCGACGCCGAAGATCATCGTCGCGACCCAGCCCACCGAGCTGATCATGTCCAAAGGGCCGCCGACCTGGGAGCCGGTCGGCGATGGCTCGCTGATGTACATCTCGAATACCGAGAACTACGTGGTGCGCGAAGTGGCCACGGGGAAGATCTACGTGCTGCTCTCAGGTCGCTGGTACATGGCGAGCAAGACGCTCGATGGGCCGTGGGCGGTCACGCGGCCTGACTCGCTGCCGCCGTCGTTCAAGGACATCCCGCCGGCGTCGCCGCTCGGATCGGCGCGCGTGTCGGTGGCGGGAACGCCCGAAGCGGAGGAAGCGGTGCTCGATGCGCAGGTGCCGCAGACCGCCGCCATCGACCGTGACAAAGCGACGCTCACCGTGACGTACGACGGTGATCCGCAGTTCAAGAAGATCGAGGGCACCGGCGTCGAGTACGCGGTGAACACCCCCTCCCAGGTGCTGCGGATCGACAAGAAATACTACGCCTGCGACAAAGCGGTGTGGTTCGTGGCCGACGACGCCAAAGGACCGTGGAAGGTGGCGGACAAGATCCCGAGTGAAGAGATTCAGAAGATTCCTCCCTCGGCGCCGGTGTACAACGTGACCGAAGTCACGGTCTACGAATCCACGCCCGAGGTCGTGTACGTGGGTTACACGCCGGGCTACTACTGGTCGTATCCGTGGTACGGCGTACCCATCTACGGCACCGGCTGGTACTACCCGCCATACGTGAGCCCCCACGTGTATTACCCGCGGCCGGTCACCTACGGCATGGCGGTCAGCTACAACCCGTACACCGGCTGGGGATTCGGATTCACGGTCAGCAATGGATTCCTCAC
>Ga0070688_100001695_pt1 | contig 11006 bp, 9 predicted proteins | sample KBSS13HmetaG_FD_64679 | JGI IMG/M metagenome (GOLD analysis project Ga0070688, IMG submission 64679) | Switchgrass rhizosphere microbial communities from Kellogg Biological Station, Michigan, USA - KBS S1-3H metaG | ecosystem: Host-associated > Plants > Roots > Rhizosphere ...
AGGAGGTCGCCCAGCTCGCGCGTGCGGATGAGCCCCACGCGCGCATATTCCGGCACGCCCGCGGAGAAGATCGCGCCCTGGTTGTGGACCACGCGGTGCGGCTCGCCGATCTGCGTCAGGCACACGCAAGCCGGCGGGTGCGCGTGCACGACGCCGCCCACGTCCTCCCGCGCCGCGTACATGCGCGCGTGGATCCAGAACTCGCTGTTGGGCTCGCCCTCGCCCGAGACGAGCCGTCCTTCGGTGTCGATCACGAGGAGCTCGCCCGCTTCGGCAAGCCCGGGGCTGCGGCGCGTCGGCATGAGGAACGTGTTCGTGCCGGGGATGCGCGCGCTCGCGTGCCCGAAGGCGTGCGAAAGCCCCATCCGCTCGAGGATGCGGTTGGCGATGGCCACGTCCTGGCGCAGCGCGTCGACGTCGGTCAAACGAGCCCCTCCTTCCTCAGCCTTTCGAAATCCGCCTCGCCCAAGCCGAGCACCGACGAGAGGACCTCGCGCGTGTGCTGGCCGAGCATGGGCGGCGGCGTGTCGTGCTCGATGGGCGTGGCGGAGAACTTGATCGGGTTGGCCACCATGCGCACCTCGCCCGCCGCCGGGTGCGGCGCGCGCACCTCCATGCCGCGATGGCGCACCTGCGGATCGGCGAACACCTGGTGCAGGTCGTTGATCGGTCCGCATGGAACGCCCGCAGGCTCCAGGAGCGCCAGCCATTCGCGCGCCGGCCGCTCGCGCAGGCGCCCGGCGATCATGCCCACCAGCAGGTCGCGATGGCGCACGCGCTCGGGATTGGTGGCGAAGCGCGCATCGCCTGTCCACTCCGGGCGCCCGATCACGTCGCAGAACTTCGCGAACTGCGAGTCGTTGCCCACCGCCACGATGAGGAATTCGTCGGCGGCGCGGAACACGTGGTACGGGACGATGTTCTGGTGCGCGTTGCCCATGCGCCGGGGCGCCTCGCCCGAGGCGAAGTACGTGGAGCTCAGGTTCGCGAGCATCGCCACCTGCACGTCGAGGAGCGCCATGTCGATGTGCTGGCCTTGGCCGGTCTTCTGCCGATGCATGAGTGCCGCGAGGATGGCGCTCGACGAATACATGCCGGTGAACAGATCGGAGACCGCGACACCCACCTTCTGCGGCCCGCCTCCCGGGAGGTCGTCGCGTTCCCCGGTGACGCTCATGAGGCCGCCCAACCCCTGCACCATGAAGTCGTAGCCCGGGCGGTCCTTGTACGGCCCGTCCTGCCCGAAACCGGTGATGGAGCAGTAGACCAGGCCGCGGTGCTCGCCCGAGAGGGAGCGGTAGTCCAGGCCGTGGCGCGCGAGGTCTCCCACCTTGAAGTTCTCCACCAGCACGTCGCTCTTCAGCGCAAGCGCGCGGGCAAGGGCGCGGCCCTCGGGCTTCGCGATGTCGAGCGTCACCGATTTCTTGCCGCGATTGCACGCGAGGTAGTACGCGGCGTCGGCCGTGTCGCGGCCTTCCCGGTCCTTGAGGAAGGGCGGGCCCCACTGGCGCGTGTCGTCGCCGCGGCCCGGGCGCTCCACCTTGATCACTTCGGCGCCGAGGTCGGCGAGAAGCTGCGTGCACCACGGTCCGGCGAGCACGCGCGTCAGGTCCAGCACACGGATGCCGCGCAGGATGCCGTTCATTGCCCGCGATGATACCTGCACGACATGCGGAACGGCCGCGTTTTCCCGTTAGAATTCAGGCCCATGGCAAGCAAGATCTTCACGACGGATCTCAAGGTCGGAATGTTCGTGGCCGACCTGGACCGGCCGTGGGTGGACACGCCATTCCTCCTGCAGGGCTTCCTCATCGAGAACGACGAGCAGATCCTCGCGCTGCGCACGCACTGCGAATACGTGATCGTCGATCGCGCGCGATCCACCGGCGACCAGTTCGAAGCGCCCCCGGCGGCGTCGCCCGGCACCGGGCGCAAGCCCGGAGCGCCGATGACGGGCTCCGGCGCCGCGGCCGGCTCGGGATCGGCCGGCGGCGATCCCGATGCCGTGACCGAGGTGAAGGCCGCGACGCCGGTCGCGAAGGACCGCCCGGCGCGCGCGCATGCCGATGGCAGCCCCATGCGCACCGCGCGGTTCCCCGCCTCCGTGCCGTATCGCTCGCGCCGCGCGGAAGCGCCCGGCACCGGCGCCGACGACCGCGGCTTCCTTGGCCGGCTCTTCGGGCGATTGAAGGGCGACAAGCGCGGCGATGACGACCGCGCGAGCGTCCCGCCGATGGAGCCGCCGCGCGAGACGCCGCAGGAGTTCGCCGCCCGGGCGGAGCTGCTGCCCCCGGGCGTCGAGGTGCAGACGTACGTGGACCAGGTGAGCGTGGAAGACGAAGTGCCGCGCGCGCAGGCCGCGGTCGAGCACGCGTCGTCGCTGCTCGACAAGCTGGTGAGCGACATCCGCCTCGGGCAGAGCTTCGAGATCGAGCGCGTCGAGGAGATCGTGGGCGACATGGTGGAGAGCGTCGTGCGCAACCCCGACGCGGCCATGTGGATCGCGCGGCTGCGCCAGGAGGACATCGCCACCTATGGCCACGGCCTTCAGGTCTCGGTCTACCTCACCGCGTTCGGCCGCCACCTCGGTTTCCCGAAGGCGCAGCTGGCGCAGCTCGCGCAGATCGGGCTGCTGCTCGACATCGGGAAGATCAAGCTGCCGCGCTACCTCATGGAGAAGCAGGGCCGCTACACCGCCGAGGAGTACGAGGAGGCCAAGCGCCACGTCGAGCACGGCATCGAGATCCTGCACAACACGCGCAACATCGATCCGGAGGTGATGGAAGGCATCGAGCAGCACCACGAGCGCATGAACGGCAGCGGCTACCCGCGCGGTTTCGTGGGCGACGAGATCGGCATCTACGGACGCATGTCCGGCATCGTCGACACCTTCGCCGCGCTCACCAACCATCGTCCCTATGCCGCCGCGTCCTCTTCCTACGAAGCCTTGCGCAGCATCAGCGGCTGGGCGGGGGATTTCTTCCACGAGCCGCTGGTGCAGCAGTTCGTCTCGTCCATCGGCGTCTTCCCGGTGGGCTCGCTCATCGAGCTGTCCACGGGAGAGGTCGCCATCGTGGTCGCGCACAACAAGGTGCGGCGCCTGAAGCCGCGCGTGCTCGTCGTGACCGGTCCCGACAAGACGCGTTCGCCGCACCCGGCGATGCTCGACCTCCTCTACGAGAACAAGGCCGGCGGCGACGAGCCGGTCTACATCAAGCGCGGATTGCCCGCCGGAGCCTACGACCTGGACCTGAGGGACTTCTACCTCTCGTGATCTCTTGACGGCCCCGCTGCCCCCACCCCGATCCGCAGCGGCGGCGCCCGAAAGGGCCTCCGACGAGACACGCGAGGAGCTGCTGCGGCTGCTCGACCGCGAGACCGCGATCGCGCGCGCGACCGACGGGCGTCTCGCGGTGCTGATCGTGGAGCTGCGTCGCGTCGACCGCCTGCAGGCGCTCTTGCGCGGGCCGTCGCCCACGATGACCATGGAGCTCGTCCTCGAGCGGCTCGGCAAGGCGCTGCGAGCCGAGGACCGCGTCGCCGCCATCAGCGACGAGCAGGCATGCGTGATCCTGCCGCGGCTCTCGCATCCGAGCCAGGCCACGCTCGCCGCGGTGAAGCTACTGCGCGCCCTCGACCGTCCCATCGCGCACGAGGGCGGCAGCGCGGTGCTGCGGCCTTGCGTGGGCATCGCGACATTGCCGGAGCACGGCTTCGATCCGGCGCAACTGCTCATGGCCGCCGACATCGCGCGCCACATCGCCGCCACGCGCGAGGAGAATTACCACGTCTACCAGGGCTTCGAAGCCGTCGAGGACGAGGTGTATCGCGGCCTCGACCTGGACCTGGAGCGCGCGATGCGCGCCAACGAGCTGGAGCTCTGGTACCAGCCCCAGGTGGACGTCGCCTCGGGACGCGCGGTCGCCGTCGAAGCACTGGTGCGCTGGCGCCATGCGCGCGCCGGCGACATTCCGCCCACCACGGTGATCGGCATCGCCGAGCGCACCGGCCTCATGGGCGCGCTCAACTTCCACCTCCTCAATGCCGCGCTGCGCCAGGCTTCGGAATGGCGCTCGCAGGGCCTCGAGCCGCGCATCGCGGTGAACATCTCGGTGGGCATGCTCACCGATCGGGAGCTGCCGTCGGTCATCGACCAGGCGTTGCGCACGTGGGGCGCCGAAGGCAGGAACCTCACGCTGGAGATCGCCGAGAACGCCATGATCGTGGACGCCGAGCGCTCGGCCGCGGTGCTCACGCGGCTGAAGGCCCTCGGTGTCGGCATCGCCCTGGATGACTTCGGCACCGGCTATACGTCGCTTTCGCACCTGAGGCGCCTGCCCATCGACGAGCTCAAGATCGACCGGCCCTACGTGGCTCGCTTCGTGGACGACCCGGGCGACCGGGCGCTGGTGAGGAGCGCCATCGCGCTGGGCCACCACTTCGGCATGCGCGTCGTGGCCGAGGGCGTCGAGACGCAGGCCGCGCGCGACGAGCTCGCCGCGCTGGGGTGCGACTTCATGCAGGGCAACTTCGCCGCGCCGCCGCTGCCCGCCGCGCAGCTCGCCGCATGGTGGGCGAGGAACGCCGGATGAAGAAGGGCTTCTACACGATCATGGCGGCGCAGTTCTTCTCGTCGCTCGCGGACAACGCGCTGCTCATCGCGGCCATCGCGATGCTGATTCAGCTGGACGGCCCGCCGTGGCTGACTCCGCTGCTCAAGTTCTTCTTCACCATCTCGTACGTCGTGCTCGCCTTCCTGGTGGGCGCCTTCGCCGACTCGATGCCCAAGGGCAAGGTGATGTTCGTCACCAACACGGTGAAGGTGGTGGGCTGCTCGCTCATCCTCTTCAACGAGTTCCTGCGCATGGGGCAGATGGAGGCGTACTGGATGGTGCTCCTGGCGTACGCCGTCGTGGGCCTGGGCGCCGCGGCGTACTCGCCCGCGAAGTACGGCATCCTCACCGAGCTGTTGCCGGCCGAATACCTGGTGGTTGCCAACGCGTGGATCGAGGGCCTCACCGTGCTCTCGATCGTGCTGGGCAACGTGGTCGGCGGCCTGCTCATCGGGCCGAAGGTCTCCGGCGCGCTCCTCAAGTTCGACATGCCGTTCATCGAGACCAGCATCAACACGGGGCCCGAGGCCGCCATCGTGGTGATCGCGTTGATCTACGTGATCGCCGCGCTCTTCAACCTCGCCATCCCGGACACGGGCGCGCGCTACCCGCACCAGGAACGCAACCCCGCGCGCCTGCTGGTGGATTTCTCGCGCTGCTTCATGATCCTCTGGAAGGACAAGCTGGGGCAGATTTCCCTCGCGGTGACGACGCTCTTCTGGGGCGCCGGCGCGTGCCTCCAGTTCATCGTCATCACCTGGGCCGAGCGCCACTTGAAGCTCCCGCTCGAGCAGGGCGCGATGCTCTCGGGAGTCTCCGCGATCGGCGTGGCCATCGGCGCCATCTTCGCGGCGAAGTTCGTGCCGCTGAAGCGGGCGACGTTCGTGCTGCCCATGGGCATCGCCATGGGCGTCTTCGTGATCAGCATGGTCTCGATGCGCTGGATGCCGATGGTCTACGTGACGCTCATCCTCATCGGCGCCATGGCGGGCTTCTTCGTGGTGCCGATGAACGCGCTGCTGCAGCACCGCGGCCACGTGCTGATGTCGGCGGGACATTCGATCGCGGTGCAGAACTTCAACGAGAACGTGAGCATCCTCGTGATGCTGGCGATCTACGCGCTCATGATCCGGCTCGAATTCCGCATCCAGTCGGTGATCGTGATCTTCGGCCTGTTCATCTCCGCTGCGATGTACCTGGTGATGCGCTGGAACGCGGCGAACCACAAGGCCGACCCGCACCTGGACCGCCTCATCGGCGAGGCGAAGCACTAGGGTCCGGGAGAGCCCTCCCCGGGCGGCAGCGGCAGGCGCACGGTGAATTCGCTGCCCATGCCGCGCCCTTCGCTGATCACCTGCACCGTGCCGCCGTGCAGCGCGACCAGCTCCTTCACGAGGGCGAGCCCGATGCCCAGCCCGCCCATCGCCATGGGCCGCGTGTCGTCGACCTGGGTGAACAGGTCGAAGATCCGCGGCAGCATCTCGGGGGGGATGCCGACGCCGTTGTCGGCGACCCGCACCACGGCTTCCTGGTCCTCGGAGGCGACCTTCACGTTGACGCGCCCGCCCGGGCGCGTGTACTTGGCGGCGTTGGTGAGGAGGTTCACGAACACCTGGTGCAGGCGCTCTGCATCGGCGATCGCCTCGATGCGGCCGCGCGTCTCCACGACCTGCAGCGCATGGCGGCGCTCTTCCATGAGCGAGCGCGTGTCCTGCACCGCATCGGCGACCACTTCGTTCACCGAGAGGCGCGCCAGCTTCAGCTCGATCTTGCCCGCGCCGGCGCGCGAGAATTCGAGGAGGTCGGACACCAGCGTGCGCAGCAGGTGCACCTGCCGCTCGATCACGCGCAGCGCGAATTCGACGTTCTCCGAAGGCTCGCCGGCGCCGCGGATGATGCGCGCCGCGTTGGACAGCGGCCCCAGCGGATTGGCGAGCTCGTGGGAGAGGGTCGAGACGAACGCGTCCTGCCGGCGCGCGGCCTCCTCGAGCGAGGTGACCCGGTTGCGCAGCGTCTCGACGATCTCGCGATGGTCGGTGCGGTTGCGCAGGATCTTGCCGTAGCCGATGCAGGCACCCGAGGCGTCCCGAAGCGAGTACAGCACGCCGCTCGCCCAGAACCGCGAGCCGTCCTTGCGCACCGTCCAGCGATCGTCTTCGGACGGATTTTCCTTCAGGGCCGCGTCGCGCTCGTATTGCGGAATGCCGACGGCCTTGTCCTCCTCCGTGAAGATGATGTCGACGGGCTTGCCGACGATCTCCTCGCTCGTGTAGCCGAGGGTGCGCTCCGCACCGGAGCTGATCCAGGTGACGAGGCCCTGCGGATCGAGGAACAGGAACCCGTGCTCGGTCGACTGCCGCGCGAGCATCTCGAGCATGGCGGGAACGCCCGGCTGGGAGGGAGGGGATAGTTGCGCGGCCATGCTGCAATGACCATGCGCGGCGGCCATGAATTCCCTCAGCCGGTCCGCAAGGGCTCCGGTTTTACCTCGACGGGGGCGCGGGCGACGCGCTCGTACTCCGCGATCACCTGCGCGCCGAAGAGCAGGAGCGTCGCCGCGAGCTCGAGCGAGAGCAAGACCACGATGGCGGTGGTGAGGGAGCCGTAGACCACGTTCACCTGGGAGAGCGTGCGCAGGTACCAGACAAGGATATGGCGGGTGATTTCCCACAGCACCGCCGCGGTCACCCCGCCGATGATCGCGTGCGAGAGCTTGATGCGCCCCACCGGCATCACGAGGTAGATCGAGGTGAGCACGAAGACCTCGCCCGCGAAGCCCAGGAGATAGAGCAGCACGCCCGAGATGCCGCCCAGCGACCAGAGGCGTCCGAACAATTCGATGTCGCGCTCGCCCATCGCCTGCAGGCTTCCCGAGACCAGCGTCACCAGCATCACGCCCACGCCCAGCGAGAGCACGTAGCAGTACGGCAGCAGCACGGAGATCAGGAAACGGCGCTTCTTCTCCTGCACGCGGTGGAAGAAGATCACCGACATCGCGTTCTCGAGCACGGTGAACGCGAGCCCGCTGAAGAACACCATCGTGCCCAGCAGGAGCCAGCCGATGACCTGCTTGTGCTCGAGGAAGTTGGCGAGCTCGCCCACCACCGCCTGCGCCTCCCCGGGGATGAGCCACTCGAGATATCGCTCGAGGGCGGCGAGCAGCAGCGCGGAATCGATCCATTGAGAAAGCGCAATCGCGATAAGGATCAATAGCGGCACGATGGACAGGAGCGCGTAATACGCCACCGCTCCGGCCAGCAGGAGGCCCTGGTTTGCCTTGAAGGCCTTGAGGGTCTGCAAGGCAAAAGCGCCGGGGCGGGACAAAATTTTGCGGGCGGGGGCTGGCAATCGCATCCGGCTTCGATCGCAACTGTATAATTTCATTCCTTTTCCGGGGAGTTTTTCGCTTCATGGCCGTGTTCTGGACGCTCGCCGGGCTGATGACCGCCGTCGCCCTGGCGTTCGTCCTCGTTCCCCTGTTGCGGGCACGCCCCCCCGCGGGCCCCAGCGCCATGGAAGCCAACCTCGAGGCCCTGCGCGGCCAGCGCCGCGAGCTGGAGGCCGACATCGCCGCCGGCGTGGTCGCCGCGGAGGCGCGCGAACAGGTCCTGGACGAGCTGCTGCACCGGGCCGACGCGGACCTTGCGGCCGCCCCGCCCGACGTCGTTCCGGATCGAGGAAAACCCTGGATTGCGGTCGCCGCCGCCGCGCTGGGCATTCCCGCCCTCGCCTTCGGGCTGTACCTGGCCATCGGCATGCCGGTTGCCATGGACCCGCGCGCGGCCAGCAGCACGGCCGGCGGCGAGACGATGGACCAGAAGAGCGTCGAGGACCTGGTGGCGAAGCTCGCCGTGAAGGTGCGCGAGCGTCCCGACGACGCGCGCGGCTGGTCATTGCTCGCCAGGTCGACCGCCGCCCTCGGCCGCTTCGAGGAATCGGCGAAGGCTTACGAGCACCTGGCGACCCTGCTGCCGGACGACGCGCAGGTCCTCGCCGACTACGCCGACTCGCTCGGCATGGCGCAGGGGCAGAAGCTCGCGGGCAAGCCCTTCGAGCTGGTGAAGAAGGCCCTCGCGATCGATCCCGCGAACAAGAAGGCGCTGGCCCTCGCCGCCACCGCGTCGATGGAGCTCGGGCGCAATGCCGAATCGATCTCGTATTGGGAACGGCTCGCCGCAGCGCTGCCGCCGGGGTCCGACGACGAGAAGGAAGTCCAGGAAGTGCTGGGCGAGCTTCGCCGCAAGACCGGTGGCGCGCCTTCGATTGCCGCCGCGCCGAAAGCGGCGCCACCCGCGAAAGCGGCGGCTGCTCCGGCCGCCGGCAAATCGGTGTCGGGCGTCGTGACGGTCGCTCCCGAAGTCGCATCGCGCATCCAGGCGGGCGACACGCTCTTCGTGTTCGCGCGCGCCGAGGCAGGGCCGCGCGCCCCGCTCGCCGTGCTGCGCGGGTCGGCGAAGGAACTGCCGCTGCGCTTCGCGCTGGACGACAGCATGGCCATGTCGCCGCAATGGAGCCTTTCGGGCGCGAGCGACGTGCGCATCGAGGCGCGCGTCTCGAAATCGGGCAATGCGATGCCGCAGCCGGGAGACGTGATCGGCAGCAGCAGCGTGGTGAAGCCGGGCGCGCGGGATGTGCGCATCGTGCTCGACAAGGTGCTGCCGTGAGATCCCTCGAGGCGCGCGGCCTCGCCTGCTCGCGCGGCCCCGTCACGCTCTTTCGCGACGTCTCCTTCGCGGTGGTGTCCGGCGAATGGATCGCGCTGCGCGGCGCCAACGGCAGCGGCAAGACGACGCTCCTGCGTTGCGTGGCCGGCCTTACGCGGCCCGACGCGGGCGACGTCCTCTGGGACGGCGAGCCGGCCGGACACTCGGAACATTTTCGCGAGTCGCTCTGCTACGGCGGGCATGCGGCGGGCATCAAGGACGACCTCACCGCCGACGAGAATCTCGCCGCGCTCATCGCGCTGCGCGGCGTGGCGGCCGATGCGCAGGCGCGGCGTGCCGCGCTCGCCCGCGTGGGCCTCGAGAAGCGCCGGCATCTCCAGGCGCGCTGGCTGTCCGCCGGCCAGCGACGCCGCATCGGGCTCGCGCGCCTGGCGCTCGACCGCGCACCGGTCTGGGCGCTGGACGAGCCGCTCACGGCGCTCGATGACGAAGGCCAGCGCCTGTTCGAGTCGCTCCTCACCGAGCACATCGCCGGCGGCGGCGTCGCCGTGATCGCGACACACCATCCGCTCGCGCCCGCACCGGCGCGCGAGCTGCGGCTGGGTGCATGAGCGCCGCCGCGCTGGGTTCCTATCCCGGCGGCTTCGCATGGGCGTTCTCGCGCGACTTCCGCATCGCGTGGCGCAATCCCGGCGAGACCGTGCTCGTGATCGCGTTCTTCGTGCTGGTGGCTTCCCTCTTCCCGCTGGGCGTAGGCGCCGAGTCGCGCCTGCTCGAGCGCATCGGCCCCGGCGTGATCTGGGTGTGCGCGCTCCTCGCGGCGTTCCTGTCCCTGCCGCAGATGTTCGCGACCGACTACGCAGACGGCTCGCTCGAGCAGATGACACTTTCGGCCCATCCCATGATCGGGTGGGTGTCGGGCAAGATCGCTGCGCACTGGATCATGACGGGACTGCCGCTCACCGTTCTTTCGCCGCTGCTGGCGCTCCAATACGGGCTGCAGGCGGACACGCTGCTGGTCCTCGCCGCGGCGCTCGCGATCGGCACGCCGATCCTTTCGCTCCTCGGCGCGGCATGCAGCGCGCTCACGCTCGGCGCGCGCGGCGGCGGCATGCTGCTGGCACTCCTGGCGCTGCCGCTCTTCGTGCCGGTGCTCATCTTCGGCGCGGGTGCGGCCGAGGCGCAGGCCTCGGGACTTTCCCCCTCCGCGCAGCTCTCCCTCCTGGGCGCGGGCCTCATCGTCGCGACCATGGCGCTGCCCGCGGCCGTGTGCGTCGCGATCCGCATCGCGCTCGACTGACATGAACCTCTTCTACTTCTCCTCGCCCGCCACCTTCTACCGCCTCGCCGGATGGATGGCGCCGTGGTTCTTCGCGCTCGCGCTGCTGCTGGGCATCGCCGGCATGTACTACGGATTCGCGGTGGCGCCCACCGACGCGGTGCAGGGGGAGGTCTACCGCGTGATCTTCATCCACGTTCCCGCGGCGTGGATGTCGATGTTCCTGTACTTCGTGATGGCGGTGTACTCGGGCGTCTCGCTCAGCTTCAACACGCGCCTGGGCGCCATGATGGCGCGCGCGATCGCGCCCACCGGGGCCATGATGACGTTCGTGGCGCTCTGGACGGGCGCCTTCTGGGGACGGCCCACCTGGGGCACGTACTGGGCGTGGGATGCACGCATGACCTCGGAGCTGGTGCTGCTCTTCCTCTACTTCGGCTACATCGCCCT
>Ga0070688_100001698_pt1 | contig 11001 bp, 12 predicted proteins | sample KBSS13HmetaG_FD_64679 | JGI IMG/M metagenome (GOLD analysis project Ga0070688, IMG submission 64679) | Switchgrass rhizosphere microbial communities from Kellogg Biological Station, Michigan, USA - KBS S1-3H metaG | ecosystem: Host-associated > Plants > Roots > Rhizosphere ...
GAGAATTGGGTGAACCCTTACGGGAAGGGCGGGCGCACGCAGCAGATCGCCGCCGTCGACGTGGAGCTCGACTACAAGGGCCGCTCGGAAGTGCGGCAGGTGGCGATCGCGCTCGACGTGACGCTGCCGCGCGAGCGCCTCGGCGCGCCGCTTCCCGACCATTACTTCTTCCGGCCGCAGGCGCGCGCCGGCGAAGCGCGCATCGCGCCTTCGACCGGGATCTCGATTCCCGCGCAACGCTGGACCCACGTCGCGGTGGTGTACGACCGCTTCCTCGTGGATCGCCTGCGCCTCTACGTGGACGGCCGCCAGGTCGCGCGCGGGATGCCGTGGGGATCCGCGCCCGGCTTCGCCATGATCCGCGGCATCCGCATCGGCACCGCGGCCGAGCGCAACGGCGCCTACCGCGGCATGGTGGACGAAGTGAAGGTGTACGCCCGCGCGCTCTCCGAAGAGGAGATCGCCGCCGACGCGGGCGCCCGCCGGTGAGGCGCGGCATCGCCGCGGCCGCGATGCTCGCGGCCGCCTTCGCGGCATCGGGCGAGACGAAGGCGCCCGCGACAGCCGCCGAGCGCGTGCGCAGCCTGGCCGCGCAAAGCTACTCGCGCTACCTGGACCTCCTCCCGCACGAGGAGACGCTCGCCATCGGCGCCGGGCCGCGCATGGACCGGCTGGAGCCGTTCGTCTCCGCCGAGCACGAGGAGCGGCAGCGCGCGCACCACCGGCGCGTGCTTGCCGCGCTGAAGGCCATCGCGGCGCGGGGGCTCGGCGAGACCGACCGCGTGACGCACCAGCTCCTCGAGCTGCAGACGCGCTGGGCGCTCGAGCGCCTCGAGTTCCCGCTCGCGGAGCACGCGATGCTCACGCCGCTCGACGGTGGCGGCCTCGCGGCCGACCTGGTGCAGCTGCTCACGCGCCAGCCGTTCCGCGACGAGGCCGACCTGCGCGCCTGGATGCGGCGGCTCGCGAAATACCCGGCGCTCCTGGCGGCGGCGCGCAAGCGGCTCTCGGCTGGACTGGAGCACGGCGTGACCACGCCCCGCGTGCTGGTCGAGCGTTCCCTCGACCAGTGGGCGCGCATCGCGACCGACGACCCCCGGTCGAGCGCGCTGTGGACGCCGGCGTCGCGCTTTCCCGCGCTGGAGGCGGACTACGAGAAGCTCCTCGCGGTCACCGTATTGCCGGCCATGCGCGACTTCACGCGTTTCGTGCGCGAGGAGTACCTGCCGCGGGCACGCACCAGCGACGGCATCGCGGCGATCCCGGAGGGCGAGCGCATCTATCGCATGCTGGTGCGCCAGTCCACGACGACGGATCTCACCCCGGAGCAGATCCACGCCATGGGGCTCGCGGAGGTGAAGCGCATCCAGCTGCAGGTGATGCTCGCCGCGGGAAAAGCGGGCTTCAAGGGCGAGCTGAAGGACCTGCGCACGTGGCTTCGCACCGATCCCGCGAACTTTCCCTTCACCACGCCCGAGGAGGTGCTCGCGCACCTGCGCGCGATCCATGCGCGCATCCTGCCGCAGCTGCCGAAGCTCTTCTCGCGGCTGCCGCGCACGCCGCTGGAGATCCGCCTCACCGACCCGGCGATCGCGGCCTCGATGCCGGCGCAGTGGCACCCGCCATCGGCGGACGGCACGCGCCCGGGCGTGTTCGCGATGCCGGTGCGCGATCCGCGCGAGGTCTCGCGCGTCACGCTCACCTCGCTCCTCGCGCACGAAGGCATGCCGGGCCACCACCTGGAGGGCACGCTCGCGCGGGAGCTGAAGCTTCCCGCGTTCCGCCGCGACCTCTGGATCAACGCGTACGGCGAGGGTTGGGCCCTGTACGCCGAAAGCCTCGGCCACGAGATGGGCCTCTACGAGGAGACGGTGCCCCTCATCGGCCGCTACCTCGACGAGCTCTATCGCGCGGCGCGGCTGGTCGCGGACACGGGGCTGCACGCGAAGGGCTGGACGCGCGCGCAGGCGGGCGAATTCATGGCGGAACAGGGCGGGTTGTCGCAGGCGAGCGCGGAGCGCGAGGTGCTGCGTTACATGGCGTGGCCCGCGCAGGCGCTGGGCTACAAGGTGGGAGAGATCACCATCCGCGACCTGCGCTCCCAGGCCGAGCGGCGCCTCGCCGAGCGCTTCGACGTGCGCGAATTCCACCGGCGCGTGCTCGAGCAGGGCCAGGTTCCGCTGGGCCTCTTGCAGGAACGCATCAGGCGTTGGCTCGAAAAATACAACTCGCGCGCGGGCATCTCGTCTAAAATGTCTCGTCGCCCACCGCAATAGAACGATGAAGAAACCATTCCCGGTCCCCGTCCGCGCCAAGTACTCGTGCGCGAAGTGCCCCGCCTATTGCTGCACCTACACCGAGATCGAAGTAACGAGCCGCGACATCGAGCGCCTTGCCAGGCATTTCGGCCTCACCTACGCGGTTGCCGAGGAGCGCTTCACCAAGCCCGACGCGAAGAAGAAGATCCGCATGCTTCGCCACCGCAAGGACAGGGTGTTCGACTCGGCTTGCATGATGCTGGACCAGGAGAAGCGCCGCTGCACCGTCTACGATGCGCGCCCCGGCGTGTGCCGCAAGTACCCCGACAGCACGCGTTGCGGCTACTACGACTTCCTCAAGTTCGAGCGCGAGCAGCAGGGCGACGAGGAGATGGTCGCCCTCACGTAAGGCCGAGCCGGCGGCGCGCGGTGCGGCCGATGAGCCAGCTCACCAGCGCCGTCGCCGCGATTCCCGCCGCGATGAGTCCCCAGCGTGCCGGGCCCGAAAGGTCCATCGCCGCGCGCCCCGTCGTCCCCAGCGCCGTGAGCACGATGGCGCCCGGCAGCTTGCCCAGGAACGTTCCGACGAGGTAGTCGCGCATGTGCACGCGCGAGACCCCGAACAGGTAGTTCTTGACGGCGAACGGCACGACCGGGCTCAGGCGCAGCAACGCCACCGCTTTCCAGCCTTCGCTCCTCAGCGCCTTGTCGATGGCCGCGGGCGTCCCGCTCTTCGTGTAATACGCCTTGATGCGCTCGCGCAGCAGGTGGCGCGCGATCTCGAAGGCGATGAACGCGGCGAGCATCGAGGCGGCCATCACGGCGCCCACGCCCCAGGCGAGCCCGAAGAGGGCGCCGGCTGCGATGTTGAGGACGGCCGAGGGAAGCAGCAGCAGCGTGGCCACCACGTAGACGGCGGCGAAGACCACCACGCCGAGGGCGCCGCTGCGATCGACCCACTCCTCGAGGAGTCCGGTCCAGTCCGCCTGTGGCGCGAAGTGCCACACGGCGAGCGCGACCAGCGCCGCGAGCGCGGCGGCGGCGGCAATCCAGCCCCAGGGGATCCGTTTCGGTTTCTTCACGCGTGAAAAAGGGCGCGACGCGCGCGCCCTTTTGTCTGTCGATGCCGGTTGGATGGCCGGCGGTTCTTATCGTTCCGCGTTTGCGCAAGGTTGCCGCAAGGCTCCGGTCGGACAATGGGTGCCTGGAGACCTTGCCGTCCCCTCCGGCGGCATGGGATTTGGCCTCACGCACTTTGCGCGGGGCCATTTTTTTGCCCGTCGCCCGGGGATGCTATGGTCACGCCCGAGGAGGGGTGACCATGGACCGGAAGAAGAAATCGAGCCGGATGGGCGAGGCGATCCGCAAGCGCGCGTTGTCCTACCCGCTCACGCGCGAGGACTTCCCGTGGGGCGAATCCGCCTTCAAGGTGAAGGACAAGACGTTCATCTTCATGCACGACGGCGACGCCGGCGTGAGCTTCTCCGTGAAGCTTCCGGCCTCGCGCGACCTGGCGCTCGCCATGCAGGGTTCGGAGCCCACGCATTACGGCCTGGGCAGCAAGGGGTGGGTCACGTTGCGGCCGACCGCGAAGACCTCGATGGACGTGCTGGGCTTCCTCATCGACGAGAGCTTCCGCTCGATCGCGCCGAAGAAGGTGGTCGATACGCTGGGTCCTCCGCCGCGCCTGCCGTGAGGTTGCGGCGCGCCTTCTACGACCGGGATACGGTCGAGGTCGCGAAGGACCTGCTCGGCAAGCACCTCGTGCACGTCGTCGGCGGCGTGAAGCGGGTCGGGCGCATCGTCGAAGTCGAGGCATACCTCGGTCCCCACGACCTGGCGGCACATTCCGCGCGCGGCCTCACCAACCGCACGAAAGTCATGTTCGGTCCGCCGGGGCATGCGTACGTCTACATGATCTACGGCATGCACTGGTGCATGAACGTGGTGACCGAGGAGGAGGGGCACGCCTCGGCGGTGCTGCTGCGCGCGCTGGAGCCTGTCGCGCACCTCGAGGGCCGCACGCAGGGTCCGGCGCTGCTCTGCAAGGCCATGGGCATCGACGGGAGGCTCACCGGCCACGACCTCGTGAGCGACTCGCTCCACATCGACGACCCGCGCGACGGGCGCACCATCCGCGTCGTCAAGCGCCCGCGCATCGGCGTCGACTACGCCGGCCACTGGGCGAAGCGGCTGCTGCGCTTCTACATCGCGGGAAACCCCTTCATCTCAAAAAAATAAAGCGAAACACAAAGAACACAAAGGCCTCAAAGGACGCGAAGATTTTCGTTCATTCGCGATACGGGTCACGGGGTTACGAACGAATATCCGTTTCTTTGTATTCTTTGCCGCCTTTGTGATCTCTGTGTTGAGCTTTTCGCCTTAACGCGGGCGGTGCCAGCCGTTGGCGGCGTGGAGGTAGCGCTCCGTAGGGCCCAGCTCGAACACCTTCGAGAAGGAATTCCACTGCCAGCGTTCGATCACGATGTCCTCCGAGGTGAGGCGCAGGCAGTTGAAGGAGTTCGTCTCGCCGCGCTCGCGCGTCGAGGTCGCCGTGCCCGCCTGCACGATGAGCGCCGAGTGCCCATCGGTCTTGTACCTTTCGTTCGCGGACACAGTGTGCGTCTTGTGCAGGTGGCCGGAGAGCAGCAGGTCCGCCCCGCACTGCGCGAACGCCTTCATGGCGCGCTCGGCCTTGTCGACGATCTCGGCGTCGTTGTGATCCTTGGGGACGTCGAAGGGGTGGTGCGTCACCACCACCTTGATGATGTGCTCGTCGAGGTTGCAGATGCGCGACTTCACGTGCTCGACCTGCTTCGAGTTGATGCTGCCGTCCTTCCACACGAAGGAGCGCGTCGTGTTCAGGCCGATGACCGCGATCTCGTCGTCGATGAATTCGGGCTCCAGGTCGCTCGTGACGATGCGCTTGTACTTGCCCAGCGGCGAGAGGACGCGCTGGAACACGTTGAAGAGCGGCACGTCGTGGTTTCCGGGAACCACGAGCTGCGGCGTGGGCAGCGATTCGAGGAACGCCTTCGCCTCGCGGAACTGGCCCGGCTTGGCGCGCTGCGTGAGGTCGCCGGACACCACCACGAGATGCGGCTCGAGCGCGTGGATGCGGCTGCGCAGCGGCTCGAGGAGCGTATCGTCCACGCGGCCGAAGTGCAGGTCGGAAAGGTGCACGAGCGTCCTCATGGAGCCGATCCTCCTGCGGCGCGTGGCGCCACGATGACCTGCAATGCGCCGGGCCGGTTCTCGTATTCCAGCGGCGTGTCCATCACGCTCACCTCGCCGTCGGTGGCCACGGCGATGCGGCTGCGGCCCGTGTCGATGGTGACGCGCGTCGCGGTGAACGCCTCCAGGTCCAGCGCCTTGCGCAGCGACCCGAAGAGGGCGCGCAGGAAGAGGGCGACCAGGCCCAGGCGGCCATGGCGGCGCGTGATGTAGATGGCGAGCTTGCCGTCGCGCATGTCGGTGCGCGTGCCCGCGTCGGGCCCGCGCACGACGTATTCGTTGTTGCCGATGAACAGGAGCGGCGTGCGGTGGCGGGTCGTGCGGCCATTCACGTGCAGCGTGACGTCCATCATCGGATGGCGGCGCAGCACCGAGAAGGACGCCCAGGCGAGCGCGGTCCATTTCCCGTTGCCGGTTCGTTTGCGGCGGTTGTCGCGGCGGATGACGACGCTGGGGTAGAGGCCGATGCTCGAGTTGTTCAGGAACACCCGCCCGTTCACGGCGCCGACGTCCACGGCTTCACGCTCGCCGCCCGCGATGGCGCGGGCGGCTTCCTCGAGGTCGAGCGGGATGCCGGCGTCCTGCGCGAAGTGGTTGAGGGTGCCCATGGCGAGCACGCCCAGCGCGCTTTTCGTCCCGGCGACTTCGGCGGCCACGGCGTTGATGGTGCCGTCGCCGCCGGCGGCCACGACGATCTCATGGCCTTCCCGGACCGCGCGCCGCGCGAGGAGCGAGATGTCCTCGCCCTGCATCACGTGCACCTCGAGGCCGGCCTTGGAGAAGGCCTCGCGGATGCTTTCGGCGCGCTCGGCGCCGCCGAGCCCGGATTTTGCATTGAGGATTACCGGGACCGGGCGCGGATTCGGCGTCATGCGGCTGCCTGCCGGTGCGCGAAGCCGCGCACGGCGATCAGGCAGATGACCAGCCACACGATGCTCATGCTGATCGCCGCGAGAACGTCCGAGAGGTAGTGGGCCCCGAGGTAGATGCGCGAGAAGCCCACCAGCGCCACCATGAGCGTGCAGCCGGCGACCACGATCGCCTGCCGCCACGTCTCGGGTGTGTTCCAGACCATGTACGCGGCGACGAAACCGTAGAAGAGCGTGGCGCCCGCCGTGTGGCCGCTGGGGAAGCTCGCCGACGAGAGCGTGAGCAGCGGGTCGTCCCAGACGGGCCGGTCGCGATTGAACGCGAGCTTCAACAGCGTGTTGATCACCATTCCGCCGCCCAGGGCCGCTGCGAGCGACACCGTCCAGTGCCGATGCCCGGTCCGCCACAGGTAGATCCCGAAGAGCGTGGCGATGATCGCCATGCCGACCGGGGAGTGCACCTGCGTGATGGCGTAGAGGAACCCCACGAACACGGCGTTGTTGCGCGTGTGCAGCCACACGGAGACCTGCAGGTCCTGCTTGAGGATGGGCGCGGTGGTGGCCACGCTCGCGGCGATCATCGCGAACGCGGCCGCTGCCGCCACCAGGACGGCGATCGCGACCCAGAAGCGCACGTCGCGCGGACCGGTGAAGTGTTTCATGGACCTTCGACTGTTGGTCGGGGGCTAGGTTTCTGTCAGAATCCGCCGATGCTGATGTCCTCCACGCGATTGCGCGCCATTTTCTCGTCCATCTCCTGCGTATTTCTTCTTGCCGCCTGCGCCATGACTCCTTCCGTGCCCGAAAACGTCCGCGCCGAGATGGCGCCCGGGGGCGTCCTGCGCGCCTCCGTCAACTACGGCAATCCCGTGATCGCCCAGCGCAACCCCACCGGCGGCGCGCCGCGCGGCGTCGGTGCGGAGCTCGCGCGGGAGCTCGCGCGGCGACTGGGCGCACGCATCGAATATCTGGAGTTCGACACCGCCGGCAAGATCGCCGATGAGGTGAAACAGGGCAGGATCGACGTGGCATTCCTCGCCAACGATCCGCAGCGGGCGAACGAGATCGCATTCACGGCGCCCTACGTCCAGATCGAGGGCACGTACATGGTCCGCGCCGACTCGCCTGCGCGGCGGGTCGAGGACATGGATCGCAAGGGCCTGCGCATCGCCGTGGGCGACAAGACCGCATACGACCTTTTCCTCACACGGGCCATCAAGAACGCGCAGCTGGTCCGCGCGCCGACCTCGGCCGATGCCATCGCGCTCTTCCAGAAGGAGCGCCTCGACGCGGTGGGAGGCGTGAAGAATCCGCTGGTGGCGATCGCGGCGAAGGACCCCGCCTATCGGGTCATCGACGGCAGCTTCATGGTGATCGGCCAGGCCGCCGGCGTGCCGCGCGCGCGCGAAGCGTCCGCGCGATACCTGCGGGATTTCATCGAGGAGATGAAGGCCTCGGGCTTCATCGAGCGGGCGCTGAAGGAATCCGGCGTCACCGACGCGACGGTGGCACCCGCGGCGAAGTAGCTAGCGCAACGCGCCGCGGGGCAGGTTCGCCTCGATCAGCGCGCGCGAGATCGACTGCGGCGGCGAGAGCTCCGGCAGCTTGTCGCCGGGCCCGAACCAACGCGCCTCGGCGATCTCATTCGGATCGCATTGGATGTCGCCGCTGGAATACTCCGCGGTGAAGGCGATCATGAGCGAGCCCGGGAACGGCCACGATTGGCTGCCGAAGTAGCGCAGGTCCTTCACGAAGAGCCCCACTTCCTCGTGCACCTCGCGGTGGATCGCGTCCTCCACGGATTCGCCGGCCTCCAGGAATCCGGCCAGCGCGCTCATGCGCCCGCCCGCGGGCACCGCGACGTTGCGGGCGAGGAGGATCGCTTCGCCGCGCTTCACCAGCACCATCATCGCCGGCGCAATGCGCGGATAGGCCGTGTGGCCGCATTCGCAGCGCATGGCGCGCTCGCCCGCGACCTGCGACATGGCCTTGCCGCACGAGCCGCAGAAACGGTGGTTGCGCGCCCAGTCCGCGATCTGCAGCGCGCGCCCGGCGACGGCCAGCGTCTCCTCGTCGAGGCGTCCCCAAAGCGTGCGCAGTCCCTTGAAGACGTAGCCTGCCGGCGGCGCGGTGTCCTTCGGCACCCACGCCGTGCAGCAGTACTCCTTGCGCAGCGTGCCTACCGGCAACACGCTGGCCGGAGCGAGGTCGAGCAATTTCACGGCCGCCGCATCGGGAAGCGCCGCGTCGGATTCGCGCACCAGCAGGTCGTAGCCGCGGAAGGCGAACGTCATGGGACGGTCGTGGGCGATGGGCGCGGAAAGCGCCGTGAACGACGACGGCGTGACGATCAAGCGCTAGCCGCCCCAAGCCTGGTATTTCATCCGCGCAGCTTACTACGGACAATTAAGGGTCTGTCCCCAATTCATGCGCGCGGGCGCGCGCGTCTTTCGACAAAAGGTAGGTGCGGCGCGATGCGCGGCACCTTGGGATCTTCCACCGGAGTGAGCGGCTCGACCGCGGGCCCGCCGAGCACCTGTCCCGTCGCATCGAAGCGCGACCCGTGGCAGGGACAGTCCCACGAGCCTTGCGACTCGTTCCACTTCACGATGCAGCCCAGGTGCGTGCAGCGCGCCGACATCTCGTGCAATCCGCCCTGGGCGTCGCGGTAGATCGCGAGCTTGTGCACGCCGCGGCGCAGCACGGCCCCGGAGCCCGGCCGGATCTGCTCGACCGAGTCGATGTCGCCCGGCTTCACCCAGTCGGTGTACTGCCACGCCATGTTCGCCGTCTCGCGCGCGAAATTGCCCGCTGCCTTCACGGTGATCCGCCCCGGGTCGTAGAGCGCGGCCCAGGGCACGGCGACGCCGTGGACGAGATCCGTGATCACGAGGCCGGCGATGGTGCCGTGGGTCATGCCGTTGCCCGAGTCCCCGGTGGCGATGTAGACGTTTTCCTGCGACGGATCGCGCCCGATGTAGGCGAGGTAGTCGATGGGCTCCATCACCTGGCCGCTCCAGCGATGCAGCACCTCGCGCGCGGCGGGCCAGCGCGTGCGCATCCACAGCTCGAGGTTCGCGAAGCGCCGCTCGGCATCGTCGGACTGCGCCGTCTTGTGATCCTCGCCCCCCACGATGAGGAGCTCGCCCGCCGGATCCTTCAGGCGCGCGTAGTGGTACGCGTCGAGCGTGTCCCAGTAGAGCGCCTTCTCGACGGTGCCGCGCGGCACGCGCGCCGCGATCACGTAGGTGGTGTAGGGCGCCTGCTTCGTGTGGATCGCGACCCGGTCGTTGATCGGCGTGTTGGTCGCGACCACCGCCGCGCCGCAGTCGACGCGATGCCCGCCGGCCGTGACGACCGTGGCGCGCTCGCCGCCATGAACCTCGCTCACGTGCGTGCCGCAGTGGATGGTGCCCCCCAAGCGGCGCACTGCGCGCGTGAGGCCCGCAAGGTACTTGAGCGGGTGGAATTGCCCCTGGCGCGGGAAGCGAAGGCAGGGTCCCGTGTCGAAACCGTCGATGGGCGCAGCGCTCACCCATTCGAGCCCCTCGATGCCGGCACGCAGCGCCGCCTCGTATTCGCGCAGCAGCTCGTCGGCGTCGCCGCGCGGCGGCAGGAAGAGATAGCCGTCGAGGCGCTCGAAGTCGCAGTCGATCTTCTCGTGCGCGACGATTGCATCGATGGCCTCGATGGCGGCCGCGTGGCTTTGCGCGGCGAGCCGCGCGCCATCAGCGCCGTGCAGCCGCTCGATCTCATGGTAGCGATCGTCCAGCGCGGTGGAGAGGTGCGCGGTCGTGGCCGAGGTCATGCCGCCGCCGATGGACCCATGGTCCAGAACGACTACGCGCTTCCCTTTCTTGGCGAGAAGGTAGGCGCACGTCATTCCCGCGATGCCGGCGCCGACGATGCAGACGTCGGTTCTCGCATCCGCGTCGAGCGGTTGCGCGTCGGGAAGGAAGTACGACATCCAGGGCGAGCGGTTGCGGTCGGGTGATTGCATGACCATAGGAGCCCAAACATTCCTGCCGAGTTGCGCGCATGCTCCAAGGTGCGCACAATCGCGGCAATTCCCGAAGGGCTGTCACGCCGATGGTCGAGAAGGCCAAGCACGATGCGGGGAAGCCGGCATCCACGCACAGGCTTGTCATCGTTGATGACAATCCGGACTCGGCGGAATCGATGCGCGTCATGTTCCGGCTGCTGGGCTACGACGCACGAGTCGCCTCGGACGGTGGATCCGTGGTCGAACTGGCGGCGTCGTTCCGCCCGGACGCAGTGCTGCTGGACATCGGACTGCCCGACATCGATGGCTACGAGGTCGCGCGGCGCCTGCGCTGCGACCCGCGCACGAGCGACGTGCTGATCATCGCGATAACCGGATTCGCGCGCGAGGAGGATATTCGGCGAAGCGACAATGCCGGCATCGACGAGCACCTCGTGAAGCCCGTGGACCCGGACCGCGTGCTCGAGCGCGTTGCCCAGGGCCGCGGCGTGCGAAACTCCATGGCAGCCACAGAGTCTGACCGTTCCAACTCCAAGGAAGACCCAAGATGAAGAAATCCACCCAACTGCTCGCCACCATCGCCGGATTCGCGGCGGCTTCGGCAATCGCGCAAACCCGCGTCGAGATGAACCTCGTC
>Ga0070688_100001699_pt1 | contig 11001 bp, 7 predicted proteins | sample KBSS13HmetaG_FD_64679 | JGI IMG/M metagenome (GOLD analysis project Ga0070688, IMG submission 64679) | Switchgrass rhizosphere microbial communities from Kellogg Biological Station, Michigan, USA - KBS S1-3H metaG | ecosystem: Host-associated > Plants > Roots > Rhizosphere ...
CCGGCGATCAGTCATCGTTCTCGATCGCGCGCTGGGCCGGGTCGGAACCGCCGCCGACCGTGAATCCGCCCGCTTCGGGTCGTTCCGCGCGACTCGCGGTGAGCTCGGCGGTCGTGACCTCGAACCAGGCGAGCGTATCGTACGTGCTGCCGGCGGCCGGCCGCGCCTGCCTAGAGCTGTTCGATGCGCGGGGCGCGCGCGTCGCGACCCTGTGCGATCGCGTTTCCGGCGCCGGACCGAACCTGTTCGAATGGTCCGCCGGCTCGCCGGCCCCATTCCCGCAGAACGGGCTCTACTTCCTGCGGCTCACCTCCGACGGAGCGACGGCGAACGCGAAGGTGGTCTTCTCGAGGTGAGCGCCGACTCCCTGCACATCTACGTCGACGCCGATGCCTGTCCCGTCAAGAACGAGATCTATCGGGTCGCTGAGCGCTACGAACTTCACGTCACCCTCGTGTCCGCAAGTCCGATGTGGATTCCGAGCGCGCCCAATCTCTCGCTCGAGGTCGTGGGCCAGGGTTTCGATGCCGCGGACGATTGGATCGTCGCGCACGCTGGACGCGACGACATTGTCGTCACGGCCGACATCCCACTCGCGGCGCGCTGTCTCGAGCGCGGTGCCTACGCGCTCGGCCCGACGGGACGACCTTTCACGGAGTCCAACATCGGCGATGTGCTGGCGACCCGCAACCTGCTGTCGGAGCTGCGCGGCGCCGGGCTGGACTCGAGCGGGCCACCGCCGTTCGAGGCGCGGGACCGTTCGCGCTTCCTCCAGGCGCTGGACCAGGCGATCCACACGCTGCGGCGCGCGAGGGATCGCGGCGACAAGTGATTCGCGAGGACAGCAGGCACTCCAACCCTAGCAACCCACCCCCGACCAGTTCCCGCTGTTGCCCGCGCCGTCGTTGTACGTTCCGCTCTGCGTCGCCGAGGCTAGAACCGGCCGCCGCGCCGACCGCCGGAGCTTCCGCTCTCGGTCTTTGCACGGGCCTCGTTCACTCGAATCGCCTGGCCGCCAAGTAAGTGGTTCTCGAGGCCGGCGATCGCCGCTGCGGCCTCGGTCTTGTTCGGCATCTCGACGAAGCCGAACCCGCGCCCTTCGCCGGTGAACTTATCCTTGATCACGGCCACGCTCTCGACCGTGCCGAACGAGGCGAACGCCTCCTGGAGATCGGTCTCCGTGACGTTGGGCGACAGATTGCCCACAAAGATCTTCATGGTGCCTCCGGGTGAAACGCCGCTACGCGGTTGAGTCCTCGGCATGAGATTCCGTCGGTGCGACGTCGGCGCCGCCGCGAGCCACCTTGTCCTTCTTGCGTGCCCGACGTTCCTCGCGCTTCTCGTCTGCTTTCGCGCGTCGCTTCTGTTCCTTCTGTTTGGTCAGGAATGATGGTCGTTTGCTCCTGGGCATTCAATCCTCCAACGGTGTTGACGCACCCCGCGGCGGCCTCACATGCGCTTTCGGCTGCGACGATCGAGCGCCGCGAGTCGCGGGCGACGACCATGGGCGGGAACTCGACTCGCAGCGACTGGTGGGGCCGCTGGCGTCGTTGGCGCGGTCGAGGCCGCGCGGTGCGATCGGGTTGCGTCCGGGTCGCGTCTCGTTGCCGGGTGCCTTCCAGCCGGACCGCTGGGCGCAGACACCCTCCCCTTCGCTTCACGACGGGAGTCATGGGCAGCGGCCACGACGAGCGGCGCCTCGGCGTCAAACCCCTTCACCGTCATGCGCGGAATCATGCGGCCCAGCACCCGTTCGATGTCGAGCAAGTAATCACGATCCTCAGCGCAGACGAGCGTGATCGCCTCGCCTTCTGCGTGCATGCGGCCGGTCCGACCGATGCGATGCACGTAGTCTTGAGCCGCGCGCGGGACATCGTAGTTGATCACGTGCGTGACGTCCTCAACATCGAGTCCACGAGAGGCGAGATCCGTGGCAATCAACGTCATCACACGGCCACGCCGGAAGTCGAGCAGTGCCCGCTCCCTCTGGCTTTGGCTTCGATCTCCATGCAGGGCAGCCACCTCGAGTCCGCTGCGCCGCAGCGTGGCGGCCAGGCGATCCGCGCCGCGCTTGCTCCGCGAGAACACGAGCGCCTTCTTCGCGGCGGCGCGGCCGAGCAGGTGCCCGAGCAAAGCCGACTTCAGATCTCGACGCACCGTCACCACCGACTGCGTGATACCGTCCGCCGTCCGCGTCGGCCCGGCGATCTCGACTCGCGTGGGTGATGAAAACGCACCGCTCGCCACCTGGTTGAGCTGTGTCGGCATGGTCGCCGAGAACATCAGCGTCTGGCGCGCGCGCGGCAGGAATCGCAGGATCCGCCGCACGTCGGGCGCAAACCCCATGTCCACCATTCGGTCTGCCTCGTCGAGCACGACGACCTGGACTTCTTCGAAGCTCACGCTCTGCCGCTGGTACAGGTCGAGCAATCGGCCCGGGGTGGCGATGAGCAGGTCGATCCCGCCTTGGCGGAGCAGCCGCTCCTGCGGACCGATCGGAACGCCGCCGAACACGACCCCCGTGCGGACGCGGGTGAACCGTGCGCATGCACGCGCATGGGCCTCGACCTGCGCGGCGAGTTCGCGCGTGGGGACCAGGACGAGCGCCCGCAGGCCCTCACCCTGGACCGCGAGGCGCATGAGGATCGGCAGCACGAAGGCGGCCGTCTTGCCGGTGCCGGTCTGCGCCGAGCCCACGAGATCGCGGCCCGTCAAGATGAGCGGGATGGCGCGACGCTGGATGGGCGTGGGCTCGCTGAAACCGAGGGCCCGCACACCCTGGACGATGGGATCCGACAGGCCGAGCTGCGTGAAGGCCATTCCATCATCGGGAACGTCCGCGCCACGCTTCTTGCCTGGCCGGGGCCGAGATGCCGACGGGATCACGTCCGGCCGCGCAGGACGTGAGAGGTGTTCTCGAACCCTATGACGAGAGCGATTTGCGCAGCATTCAGATCGTGCTCCCCGGACGAGCCGCGTCCAAGCAGGTCACGGCAAAAAAAAACCGCCAAGTGTCCCTGGCGGAAAGTGAACGTGTATGGCAATCCAGTGTCGACCCAAGACAAGCACAGTATCGGCGACCCGCGCGGATAAAGCAAGCCCCGTCCGATCACCCGCTCAACCGAAAGGTGCGTCGCGGCTTCTAATCGCCCATGGCGCGCACCGCGAACGTGGATGCCAGGGCAGCGGGGTCAGTAGGTACTTGCTTACGGATCAATCTCCGCGCTGTCACTCGTAGCGGAGCGCGGAGAGTGGTTCGACACGTGTCGCCCGCTGCGCCGGCACGTACGTGGCGAGCAACGCGGTCACGCCGAGCACCGCGATCAGCCCCGCGTAGATGCTCACGTCGGTCGGGCGAACGTCGAAGAGCACGGTCGTGAGCGCGCGCGAGAGCGCGAGCGATCCCGCGAGACCCAGAGCCAGGCCGAGAAGTGTGATGCGGATCCCGCGGCTCATCACCATGGCGAGGATCTGGCTCTTCTGCGCGCCCAGTGCCATGCGGATGCCGATCTCGCGCGTGCGCTGGCTGACCGCATAGGCGATCACGCCGAAGAGGCCGATGGTCGCGAGCACGAGTGCCAGCAGGGAGAAGCCGGCGATCAGGAACATGTTGAACTTCGGCTCGGCGAGGGCGGTTTCATGCACCGCGGCCATCGACCGGACGTTCGCCAGCGCGATGTTGCGATTCATCTCCGCAAGCGCCGAGCGGACGAGCGCGACGTAATGCACGGGGTCGCCCTGCGTGCGGACGACGTACGCGAGCGTGCCCCACGGATCCTGCTGGTGCGGAACGTACGCAGTGCCCCACGTGTTCTCCTGCAAAGTGTTGACTTTGACGTCGGCGACGGTTCCCACGATCACGCGGGGCTTGTTGTCGTCCCGCCAGGAACGGATCACCTTCCCGATCGGGTCTTGATTCGGGAACATCTGTTTCGCCAGCGTCTGGCTGACGATGACGACCGGCGGAGAATCCTGAGTGTCCTGATCCGTGAAGTCGCGACCGGCGATCAACTGCAAGCCGGTGGCCCCGAGGAAGCCCGGGGTGATGACGTTCCACTGCGCCGAGTATTCCGTGCCGTTCGGCGGCTCGGGCTCGCCCTCACGGATGAACGCTCGGCCCAGGTAGAACCCGCCGCCACCCATCGGCAGCGCACCCACTGCCCCCGAAGCGACCACACCGGGGAGCTCATCGACGCGGCGATGGAACTCAGCGATGAAACTTCCCCTGGGTTCCCCCTGGGCATACGCCGACGGCGGGATGGACAACTCGAACGTCAGCAGGTTGGACGTGCGCACGCCCGGATCCACGTGCTGCAATCGCGCGAAGCTCTTGACAAAGAGTCCGGCAGCGATCAGCAGCATCAGCGACAGCGCGATCTGCGTCACGACCAGTGCTTCACGATAGCGTTGACTCGACCTGCTGGCAGAGACGGCGTTCCCGCTCTGCTGCAATGTTTCGCGCGCGTCCTGCCGCGCGATGCGCCACGCGGGAATGAGCGCGAAGAGTCCGGCGGTCAGTGCTGCGATCGCAAGCGTGAAGAGCAGCACCGGGAGATCGATCGAGGTCTCGCCCAGGCGGGGGATACTGCTGGGACCGTAGGCGATGACCGCCTTGATGATCGCGTACGCGACCAGGATCGCGGCGAACGCGCCCAGAACGCAGAGCACGCCGGCTTCGGTGACCACCTGCTGGACGAGGCGCGAGGAACTGGCGCCGAGTGCCGATCGGATCGCGAATTCCCGCTCGCGCGCAGCGGCGCGGTTCAGCAGCAGGTTGGCGAGGTTCGCCGCCGCGATCATCAACACGAAGCCGATCGCCGCGAGCAGCACCAGGAGGGCGCGCCGCGTCCCGCGCCCGACCACGAACTCGTGGAGCGAAACCACCGACGTCGCGCTGTTCTTTCGTTTCGCCTCGAATTCCTTGGCGGTGCGCTGGCCGACGCTCTCGACGAAAGCCCTGGCGGTGGCGAGTGTCACTCCCGGCGCCAGCCGGGCAATGGCTTCGAACTCCCAGTCATCGACCGCGCTGTTGACGAGCGAACTGCTCACGAACGGCAGCCAGATCTGCGTGCCGAGCGGATACTCCGAGCGGCGCGAGGCGATACCGATCACGCGGCGATCCGTGCCGCGCACCTTGATGGTCCGGCCGACGATCGAGGGATCGGAGCCGAAACGGCGCTTCCATAGCGCTTCGCTGATGACGATCGCGCGCTCAGCGCCTTGAAGATGATCCTCGGCGCGAAAGAATCGTCCGACGATCGGACTCGCGCCCAGGACCGTGAAGAAGTCTTCGGAGACCGCAGCGGCGTTCACGCGCTCGGGGGGCGTGTCCCCCGAGGCGAGGTCGGAGTTCAGCTCCTGCGAGAGGGCGACCCCCGAGAACACCCGGCGGTTGGCCTTCCACTGCAGGTAGTCGGGGTAAGGGATGGCGGGGCCGAAGGTGCTGAAGCGCGTATCGACGGACACCGGGTTCACGAGTTCATCGGCGTGCGGGTACGGAAACCCGCGCAGCAGCACGGCGTTCACGGTGCTGAAGATGGCGGTGTTCGCACCGATGCCGAGGGCCAGTACCAGCAGTGCGACCACGGCGAATCCACGGCTCTTGTTCAACGTGCGGAAGGCGAAGCGAACGTCTTGGGTGAATGCCATCTTGGACCCCGCGTGTCGGTCTGGGGAGCACGCGCGCGGCGACAAGCTACGCCCGTCTCTAGAGACCGTGGTCGAGCCGCTCGCACGAACGCGGCACGTCATCTTCCCGGCGCGTCGTGCCGGCCCGACTCCTGCTTCAGATCGAGGCTCCGGTTCCGATGCCACTCATGGACGGGTCGGCTGGTAGGCGCGGGATCCCATCTGCCAGTAGAGGAACGCCAGCTGGTCGGCGAGCTCGCGGTCGCGCTGTGACTTGGACGAGCCCATGCCGTGTCCAGCGTCGAAGTCCACCAGGAACAGCACCGGCCGGCCGCTGGTGGTCGCCGCCTGAAGACGCGCCGCCATCTTGCCCGGCTGCCACGGCGCGACGCGCGGGTCGTTGAAGCCGGAAGTGAGCAGTACCGCCGGATACGCCGTGCCGGGCACCACGTGCTGCGTGGCGTCCACGGAAAGGAGCGCACGGAAACCGGCCTCGGTCTTCGTCGATCCGTACTCGAGCGAGTTGGCCGGACCATCGGTGCCGTACTCGCAGCGCAGTGCGTTGTTGTCTCCAACGCCGTTGAACACGACCCGGAACAGATCCGGGCGCGCCGTGGTGGCCATGCCGACCGTGATGCCTCCGGCGCTCCGGCCTTCGATCGCCAGCGTCGCGGGCGAGCCGTAGCCTTGTTTCACCAGGTACTCGGCGCAGGCGATCAGGTCTTTGTAGGTGTTGGGCTTAGTGGCCTGCTTGCCGGCGAGATGCCACTCCTCGCCGAACTCTCCCCCGCCGCGTACGTGCGCGACCGCGTACACGCCGCCGTCTTCGAGCAGCGTCAGGTATCGGGAGACGAAGCCCGGGGTGAGGGAGATCCCGTAAGCGCCATATCCGGCGAGCCAGACCGGGTTCTTGCCATCGAGCTTGATGTCGCGGCGGTGCACGATCGAGAGCGGGATCTGCGTTCCGTCCCAGGAGCGCGCCTGCACTTCGTCCACCGTGTACCGGGACACATCTTCCTTCCACGGCGGCACGATGGAGGTGCGGACCGTGCTGGCGCCGTCCAAACGGTAGTAGGCCGGCGGCGAGAGCCAGCCGACCATTCCCGCGAGAACCACGGTCGATCTCGTATCGAGATAGGGTCCGTAGAGGGCGCCGCGGAGCGGAAGCGCGACGTCATCCAGCCGTTCACTCGCGAAGTCATAGCGGCGCAGGCGGCCAAGTCCGCCGTCCAGATCACGCACGTAGAGCGCCGTCGAGGAGGCATCGATCTCCTGGATCACGCGCTCGCTCGGCGCGACCACGGTCACGGCCTTGGAGAGATCCGGCGACGATGCGTCCACCGCGATCACCTTGTAGCGCGGCGCGTTCTTGTGCGTGAGCAGGTAGAGCTTGTCGCCATGCGGAATGATCGTCGTGACCGCGTCGTCCAGGTCCGCGATCTTCACCCACGGCGAGAGATGGTCATGGCTCTCGGAGCGCGCCACGTAGGCGGTGAGCGCAGGGTCGGCGCCGTGGCTGATGCTGGCGATGACGTACGGCGAGCCGGCGGTGCACTGGATGAACGGATAGTCCACGGGCGTCACCGGCAGGGAGCCCGCGACCCCCGTGCCGATGAGGGCGCGGTCCTGATCGGGATCGGTTCCCAGCACGTGCAGACATGCGCGGCTGTTCAGGTACTGCTCGGTGTCCTTGGCGTCGGGACCGACCTTGGCGAAGCGGTTGTAGTAGAACGAGCGATCGTCGTCCCGCCACGAGGGGCTGCCGTAGTCGGCGCGATCGATGGCTTCCGGCCACTCGCGCCTCGGGGAGACGTCGAGGATGTGGAGGACGCTCTTCTCGGAGCCACCGGGCGAGATCCCATAGGCGACTCGTGATCCGTCCGGCGATGGTTCGAAGTAGTCGATCGCGAAGTGATGTCCGGGCGATGCGCCGCGATCGGGGTCGACCAGCAGGCTCTCGGGGCCGTCCACGCCAACGCGGACGAAGAGCTTGAACGTGTCCTGCCCGGGCTCGAGCTTGAGATAGAACACCTTGCCACCGGCCTGATGAACCTGGAACGCCGTGGTGCCACCACCGGTGTGGGCTGCGATCCGCGCCTGCAGCGAGTCGCGACCCGGAATGCGGTCCAGCACCGAACGCGCATAGCGGCCCTGCTCCCGGCACCACTGCTCGAACTTCGGCGCGTGACGGTCCTCCATCCAACGGTAGTCGTCGGTGACCTTGGTGCCGAAGTAGTCGTCCACCACCGGCACTCGCGGTGCCACGGGCGGACCGCTCGCGGCATGGGCGGAACGGCTCGCGGTCGCGGGATCGGCGTGTGCGACATGGGCCGCAACGGCCATGGCGAGCGTGAAGCCGATCCAGGTACCGAGGCGGGCTCCGGCGGAGAGCGGCATGGCGGGAACCTACCGCATCCGCGGAGCGTTCGGCGCCCGCTCCGTTGAGCCGCGATAGTTCCTTCTCATACTTGCCGACAACAGCGGTCGAGGAGGGATCCCGCCATGGCCGCCGTTGATGCCGCCCACCAGAGGCAGATCGAGAATGCGATCGCCGCCGGCGAGCCCGAGAAGGCTTTCGCCATTCTCGAGAACTACGCCGATCTCCGTCACGCCGACATGCCGCCCGTCTCGAAGCCGGCGCTCGCGGCGACCGCCAAGGTTCCGGCCGCGGTGCGGCAGTTCGCGCTCGGCACCACGTCCACATCGGTCTCGGTGCGGCGGTTCTGTCGCAAATACCTGCCCAAGGTCGGCGCGCCCGCGGCGTCCTCGCTGCTCGCGCTCGCGGCGGACGCGCTCGATCCGTTCCGTCCCGGCGACGGCTTGTTCGGATGCTTCGGCGGTGTCGCGAGCGCGATCGCGCGCACGATCCTCGACGAGAAGATGAGCTTCGAGATCCAGGGCGCGAACTTCGCCTACGCCGAGGCCGACCGCTACGGCAAGGAAGTCATGGACGACGTGATCTTCCTCGTTGCTGCGACGAGCTACGAGAACCTGGTGCGCTTCTGCGAATACCAGTGGGGCGCGGGCCGCATCGCGGGACTGGTGCAGACCGAGAAGCGCGACTGGCCGCATGCGGAGTGGAACACGCCGTGGTCGCACCAGACGGTGCAGGAGACGCTGGCGAAGAACGCGAAGGGCTGGGGCGAGACGCTGGTGCGGTGGACCTCCGGCCGTACGATGCTCCTGGACGAGCCCTCCGACGATCCGGTGGTGAAGGAACTGGCGCGACGCGTACGCGACGCCGGCGACGTGGTGTTCGCGAAGATGCGCGAGAACCTGCTGGTCCAGTACGCGCGCCACTTCCAGTACGGGCTCCTCCAGGAGCATCGGATTGCGGTCTGCCGGAACCTCCTCACCGTGGTTCCCACGCTGGATCCCAATCTCAAGAAGTACTTCGATCGCTCGGTCCAGGACTACAAGGAGAAGTACCCGGACGAGGCGAAGCAGGCGACGGAGCCGGCGACGGGCGTTGCCGCGACGGTCGATCCCGCGGCCAAGGCCGCGACGGCGAGCGGAGACGCTCCGGCTCCCGCGTCGGTCTCCCCCGCCGCATCCGCCGCGGCGGGCCCGGGCGGCGAGCGCGCGCTGCGGACGATGCTGCGCCTTGCGAAGGCCCTGCACCTGCCGAAACTGCACGCGGAGATCAATCGCAACCTGGAGGAGGACCTGCAGGACGACGAGGCGCCGGAATCCGGCGGCCAAGCGGAGCACGAGCAGGTCCTCGCCGCCGTGCACAGGGCGATCCTCGACCATCGCGCGACGCGGCCCGGCGTGGACACGAGTGCGCGTCCGCGCTGGGGCGAGGATCGTACCTACGTGCCGGATGCGGTGCTCGAGAACGCGCCGTTCGCAGACGCGCTCGCGGATCTGCTGATCGGCATGGTGGGCCCTGACCATGGTCTCCTGCTCGCGGCCTCCGCGGCCACGCTCCTCTCCCGCGAGGGTCTACGCCGGTTCGGCGAGGCATGGGCCAGGCGACCCAGGACCGACGAGGTCCTGTATGACGGCGTCACGGGCGAGATCCTGGACGCGCTCGCCGAGCGCGACATCACGCCGGTCGCGCTGCTGCACGCGATCTTCAGTACGACGGGCGGTGAGTTCCCGATCGAGCTGACCCAGAGCTGGTGCCGCGCGCTCGCCATGCTCTACATCCGCGGCGGCGAGCCCGGGCGCACGGTGACGCTCGAGCTGCTGGCGCGGCATCCGTACCCGAAGGACGTGAACGAGTACAACAACCGCCGCGACTTCTACGACCCGCTCCAGAGCGTCATGTACGCCGCTTGGGAGCGCCAAGACGCGGACGTGCTCGGCCTCGCGTTCGAGCGGTTCGCGATCCCCTACTTCTGGAAGGGCTCGAAGGCGCTGATGTCGAAGCGCGAGCCGTTCTACGCCGCACGCAACTATGCGGCGCGGAGCGACACCGGCGAAGGCGTGCCGCTGGCAGACGTGTGGGCCCTCGCCTCGAAGGCTGGCCGCACGGCGGCCACGGTGAAGGCCGCACTCCGGCACGCGGAGCTGTGTGAGGCGCCGCGCACGTACCTCGACCTGGCGTCCCCCGAGGACTTCGGCGGTCTCGGCGACGACGTGCTGGCGCTGCTCGAGTCCTCGAGCCCGACCGTGCTCGCGTCGGGCCTCGCGGTCCTGAGCCGGGTGCCCGCGGTCGTCGCGGATCGCGCGGAGGAGGCGGTGACGGCGGCTGCGCGTGGGCTCACCTCGACGCGCAGCGGCGCGGCGAAGGAGGCCGCGGTCGCGCTGGCGGCGCTCGCCAACGCGCATGCGCGCGTTCGCCAGCAGGCGTACGCGGCGCTCGCCGACGGTCTCGAGCTCGAAGCGACGCCCGTGCTGCAGGCGATCATGAAGAGCATGAAGACGGTGCCGGGCAAGCTCCCGAGCGACGCGCGCATGCGCATCCTCGAGCTGTCGAAGAGCGACCCCGGCAAGTTCGAGAAGCTGGCAAAGCCGCTGCTCGCGGCGTAGCGGACATGGAGACTACGTTCGCGTATCACGGCGAGAGCGGCCTCGATCGCGACGTCCTGCGGTTGGCGCCCAACATCGTCCGCGATCCGGCCCGGTTCCGCGGCCGGATCGTGGATCCGCTCGGCTTCCGCGACGCGATGCTCGCGCTCCACGACGTCGTCCGCTCGGAGCTGTACGTGTCTCCGGAGGAGCTCGAGCGGCGGATCCTCGATCCGCTGATCACGGTGACGCCCGAAGGGGTGTTCTTCGAGGCGCTTTCGCTCGACGAGTCGAGCTACGGCCGGATCACGATGCGGCCGGGCGCACTCGATGGTCTGCACGACACGGCGTACGGCTGCACGAACATCAGCTTCTCCCCCGTGCTGGTGTCGGGGCTGCGGCAGATCCGCAGCGGCG
>Ga0070688_100001700_pt1 | contig 10987 bp, 12 predicted proteins | sample KBSS13HmetaG_FD_64679 | JGI IMG/M metagenome (GOLD analysis project Ga0070688, IMG submission 64679) | Switchgrass rhizosphere microbial communities from Kellogg Biological Station, Michigan, USA - KBS S1-3H metaG | ecosystem: Host-associated > Plants > Roots > Rhizosphere ...
GTAAAAAAAGCAAAGAACAATAAATATGTTTTGCTGAATGCCCCCAATGATAAACTGGATGCTATTGTTAAGATCTTACCCGGAATGAAAAGCCCCACCATTTTACCCTTAGCAGAATCAGGATGGAGTTCTGTACATTCAGTTATTAGTGAAAATGATTTTTGGGAAGTGATCGAAAGCCTGAAAGCAAATGGAGCGCAGGGAATTTTAATAATACCTATTGAAAAGATGATAGTTTAAATCAGAACCACGATTATTAGGATTTAAAAAGATTATGATGATAAAGGTGATAAAACAACCAAGTAAAGAAGATTGGCAGGAGATTGTTAAAAGGCCTGTCTTTGAAAATATTTCATTGGAAAAAACTGTGAAAAAGATCCTGGATAAAGTAAAAGACAAAGGAGATAAAGCTGTTCGCAAATACACAAAGGTTTTTGACGGAGTAAAATTGAAGAAGCTTGCGGTAAGTGAAAAAGAGATTAAAGCTGCTGAAGGTTTGATATCACAAGAATTAAAAGATGCAATTCAGCAAGCAAAATCAAATATTGAAAAATTTCATCGTTCCCAAATTGAAGACATAAAAGTCGTTGAAACGATGCCGGGCATAAATTGCTGGAGAAGGTCTGTTGGCATTAAAAAAGTTGGCATATATGTTCCGGGAGGCACTGCCCCACTCTTCTCAACAGTTTTAATGTTGACCATTCCTGCTGTTATAGCTGATTGCAAAGAGATCATTCTTTGTACACCTCCATTAAAAGACGGATCGATCAATCCTGCTATTTTATATACAGCGAATCTTTGTGGCGTTAAAAGAATTTTTAAAGCAGGCGGTGTGCAGGCAATTGCGGCAATGGCATATGGGACGGAAAGCGTTCCAAAAGTGTTTAAAATATTTGGGCCAGGCAATCAATATGTAACTGCTGCAAAACAATTGATACAAAAAGAAGGAGTAGCGATCGATATGCCTGCGGGTCCATCGGAAGTTTTAGTGATCGCAGATGAAACTGCTGTACCGGAATTTGTTGCGGCAGATCTTTTATCACAAGCCGAACATGGAGCAGATTCTCAAGTGATCTTATTAACGACAAGTGAGCTTGTGGTTGAAAAGGTTCAACAAAGCATAAAAGAACAATTGAAAGAATTGTCCAGAAAAGAAATTGCTGAAAAAGCTTTAACAAATAGTAAGATTGTTTTACTGAATTCGATCACTGAAGCAATCGATCTGTCAAATCAATATGCACCGGAACATTTAATCCTTTCCTGTGAGAATGCTGAAGAGTTAGCTGGTAAATTAATATCGGCAGGATCTGTTTTCATTGGCAATTATTCACCGGAATCAGTTGGTGATTACGCAAGCGGCACCAATCATACGTTACCAACAAATGGTTATGCAGCTATGTATAGCGGCGTTTCAGTTGATAGTTTTGTAAAAAAGGTAACATTTCAGCAATTAACAAAAGAAGGGTTAACAAATATTGGAAATACCGTAATGCAAATGGCAGAAGCAGAAGGATTGGGTGCACATAAAAATGCAGTAGCGATAAGACTTAAAGAATAATAAACAATTATGGAATTTAATTTAGACAGTTTGGTTCGTGATAATATCAAAAAGATGACCGCTTACTCATCTGCCCGGCATGAGTTTACCGGGAATGCTTCTATTTATCTTGATGCAAATGAAAATTCATTTGGCTCACCTCTGCCTGATAATTTCAATCGCTATCCTGATCCATTGCAAATGCAGGTAAAAGAAAAACTGAGTAAGATCAAAGGAGTTCCTGTTCAAAATATTTTTCTTGGCAATGGAAGTGATGAAGCAATTGATCTTTTGTATCGCATCTTTTGTGAGCCGGGTCGTGATAATTCGATAATACTGCCTCCTACTTATGGCATGTACGAAGTATGTGCCGATATGAATGATGTGAAAATAAAAAAAGTTAACCTGGCAAAAGAATATCAATTAGATATTGATGGAATTGCAAACGCAATTGATCCTTTCACTAAGTTAATTTTTATCTGTTCTCCGAATAACCCAACCGGCAATAGCATTAACCGTGCTGATGTAGAAATTATCCTGAATAATTTTGATGGTATTGTTGTAATAGATGAAGCCTATATTAATTATTCAAAACAAAAATCATTTATTGCTGAGTTAACAGAATACCCCAATCTTGTTGTTATGCAAACCCTAAGTAAAGCATGGGGATTGGCAGGATTAAGATTGGGAATGGCATTTGCCTCGCAACCGATCATTGATCTGATGAATAAAGTAAAATATCCTTATAATATAAATACAGCCACTCAGTTATTGGCATTGGAAGCATTGGACAATATTGATTGGGTAAATGAGCACATAGCGATCACGGTTATTGAAAGAGAAATCTTAAAGAATGAATTACTAAATCTTTCTTTTACTGAAGATGTTTATCCATCCGATGCAAACTTCTTATTAGCAAAGATGAAAAATGCAAGAAATATTTATGAGCAGCTATGTCAAAAAGGAATTATTGTCCGGGATAGAAGCAAAGTTGTATTATGTGAAGACAGTTTACGAATTACGGTTGGGACAGAAGAAGAAAATAAAAAACTAATTGAAGCTTTAAATAATTTATAGCATGGCAAAAAAAGTTTTATTTATTGATCGTGACGGGACAATCATCAAAGAAGCACCCCCCACTTACCAGATCGATTCATTTGATAAGCTTGAATTTTATCCAGGGATGTTCACCTGGCTTTCAAAAATTACCAAAGAATTCGATTATGAATTGGTGATGCCGACTAACCAGGATGGATTAGGAACATCTTCATTTCCAGAAGAAACTTTTTTGCCAGTACACAATTTTATTTTAAAGCAATTGCTAAATGAAGGAATAAACTTCAGCGAAGTCTTGATCGATAAAACTTTTGCAAAGGAAAATGCGCCAACACGAAAGCCGGGTATTGGCATGTTTACAAAATATTTGAACTCGTCTGAATATGACCTGGCAAATTCATTTGTGATCGGTGATAGAATTACCGACGTGCAACTTGCAAAAAACCTGGGTTGCAAAGCGATCTGGATAAATAATGACTCGAATCTCGGTGGCGCAGAGATCAGCGATACTTTAAAAACATTGCAATCAACAATTGCTTTGGAAACAACAGAATGGAAAAAGATCTATGAGTTTCTAAAATTGGGCAACCGTATAGTCAATCATGAACGTAATACAAACGAAACAAAGATCAGCATTGAATTGAATCTTGATGGAAATGGTAAAACAGAAATCAAAACAGGCTTGAGTTTCTTTGATCACATGCTTGATCAATTAGGAAAACATAGCGGAGCGGATCTTAAGATCATCGTGAAAGGCGATCTGCATATCGACGAACATCATACCATTGAAGACACAGCTATTGCTTTAGGCGAAGCCTTTGCAAAAGCATTAGGTAATAAAGCAGGCATTAATCGTTATGGCTTTTTATTACCGATGGATGATAGTCTTGCACAGGTTGCCATTGACTTCGGCGGAAGAAGCTGGTTAGTTTGGGATGCCAAATTCTCAAGAGAAAAAATTGGTGATATGCCAACAGAAATGTTCTACCATTTTTTTAAATCATTCAGTGATGCAGCAAAATGCAATTTGAATATAAAAGTGGAAGGCGAGAATGAACATCACAAGATCGAATCTATTTTCAAAGCATTTGCCAAATCAATTAAGATGGCTATAAAAAGAGATGTGGAGAATATGCAACTTCCAACAACAAAAGGAATACTTTGAAAATTGCGATCATAAAATATAATGCAGGAAATATCCGATCAGTTTTATATGCACTGGAAAGAATTGGTCATACTGCTATGGTTACCGATAACGCCGATGAAATAAAAAATGCTGATAAAGTAATTTTTCCCGGAGTTGGCGAAGCGAGTACAGCAATGAATTATTTAAAAGATAGAAATTTAGATAATCTCATTTGCTCTTTGACACAGCCTGTACTGGGCATTTGCCTTGGTATGCAATTAATGTGTAAATATTCTGAAGAGAATGGTACAGAATGCATGGGAATTTTTGATGAGGATGTAAAAAAGTTTAAAGTGAAAAGTGAAAAGTTAAAAGTCCCACAGATCGGATGGAACTCTGTCTATGATCTGAAAACTGATCTTTTTAATAATGTAACAGAGAATAGCTATTGTTATTTTGTACATGGCTATTATGCTGCGAAGGGAGAACACACAATTGCTACAACAAGCTATGTTCAGCCTTATAGCAGCGGGTTACGCAAGAACAATTTTTACGGAGTACAGTTTCATCCTGAAAAGTCTGCAACGACGGGAGAAAAAATCCTTTCAAATTTTTTGAAGCTATGAATGAAAAGAAAAATATATCAACAAGCGAAACTTCAAAACCCCATTCAGGGGGTTGGGGATTTATAATACCGGCAATAGATATTATCGATGGCAAATGTGTTCGGCTTACCAAAGGAGATTATGAACAAAAGAAAATTTATAATGAAAACCCTTTGGAAGTAGCTAAAGAATTCGAAAATTCAGGATTGCAAAGATTGCATCTTGTCGATCTCGATGGAGCTAAGGCAGGCGAGGTTAAAAATTGGAAAGTGCTGGAACAAATTGCTTCTAAAACTGAACTGGTAATTGATTTTAGCGGCGGTATCAGTACAAAGAAAAACGTAAGTATTTGTTTTGATTCAGGCGCCAGCTTTGCTGCAGTCGGAAGCATTGCAATAAAAGATGAAGAAACATTCACTGGATGGCTATTGGAGTTTGGTGTTGATAAATTTATGATCGGCGCTGATGTTAAAGAAGGAAAACTTGCCATAAAAGGCTGGACAGAAACAACTGATCTGTCTGTGTTTGACTTAATAGAAAATTACAAGACAAAAGGAGTCAAACAATTTTTTTGTACTGACATTAGCAAAGACGGGTTATTGCAGGGGGCAGGGATCGATCTGTATAAAAAGATATTAAACAGCCATCCTTCTATTGACTTAATTGCAAGTGGTGGTGTTTCATCTATTGACGATCTGTTACAACTCAGGGAAGCCGGATGCAGTGGAGCAATTGTTGGAAAAGCAATTTATGAGAAAAAAATATTGCTGAAAGACCTAAAACTGTTTTTATGATAAGCATGAATGATTTCCTGCTGTTCGCATTTGCCAGCCTGATGCTGAACATCACGCCGGGTAATGATATGCTTTATGTAGCAACAAGAAGTGCATCGCAGGGAGTGAAAGCCGGGATCGTTTCTGCATTGGGAATTGCGGGAGGTTGTATTGTTCATTTATTGGCAGCAGTAATTGGTTTGTCTGCCATAATCGCCAATTCGGCCATTGCCTTTGATATTATCAAATATGTTGGTGCTGGCTACTTAATTTATCTTGGTATAAGATCATTTTTAAGTAAACAAAATAAATTCCGCATTAATAATGCTATTGAAAAGAAACCGCTTTCCAAATTATTCTGGCAGGGAGTTTTTACCAACGTGCTGAATCCAAAAGTGGCTTTATTCTTTCTTGCATTTCTTCCACAGTTTATTCACCCGGAAAAAGGAAATACAGCATTACAGATTCTATTACTTGGTTTATGGTTTAATTTTTCCGGAACAATTGTAAATATGATTGTAGCCATGTTGTTTGGTAAGTTAGGAAACTGGTTAGCGGATAAACAGGCATTCATCAAATGGCAGAATAAGGTCACTGGTTTATTATTAGTTGGATTAGGAATTAAAGTTGCATTAAGCTCAAGAAAATAGTTATGCTGACAAAACGCATCATACCTTGTCTGGATATTAAAGATGGCAGAACTGTCAAGGGCACCAACTTTATTAACCTTCGTGATGCCGGCGATCCGGTTGAGTTAGGAGCCTTGTATGCAAAAGAAGGCGCCGATGAATTGGTTTTTCTTGATATAACTGCAACAATAGAAAAAAGAAAAACATTGAGTGAGCTTGTAAATAAGATTGCCCATCATGTAAATATTCCCTTTACTGTAGGGGGTGGTATCAGCAGTTTGGAAGATGTAAATGTATTATTACAAAATGGGGCTGATAAAATATCAGTAAACACCTCTGCATTTAAAAACCCGCAATTGATAAATGAGCTTTCCAAAGAATTCGGCAGCCAATGTGTGGTGCTTGCCATTGATACAAAAAAAGAAGAAGATGGTGAGTGGTATGTTTATCTGAATGGCGGCCGAACAAAGACAGATAAAAAATGTTTTAATTGGGCCAAAGAAGCAGTCGACAGAGGTGCAGGGGAAATTTTACTTACCTCCATGAATCATGATGGAACAAAAAATGGTTTTGCAATTGAAATAACAAAATTACTTTCGGAGACATTGTCCGTTCCGATCATTGCAAGCGGTGGCGCAGGTAATATGGAGCATTTTGTTGAAGTGTTTGAAAAAGCATTCGCGGATGCCGCTTTAGCTGCAAGCATTTTTCATTTCAAAGAAATCCCGATTCCAGATCTAAAACAATTTTTGCATCGGCAAAACATATCCGTTCGTTTATGATATACATTGTCCTGGTAATATTAGTTGCTGCCATTATTCTCAACTCATATATGACGAGGAAAGAAGCCATAAGAAGAGAAAATGAGCATGAACGAAGGGAGGAAAGATTTGAAAGGCTGATGAACCAGTTGCAAAAACCGGATAACGATAAAAACGACGAATCCGAATCAAAAGTTGATAAAACATAAAGAATTTTGTATGAACCCAGACTTTTCAAAATATGCAGATGGCTTAATGCCGGTAATTATACAAGACAGTATAAGTAATAAAGTGTTAATGCTTGGTTTTATGAATGAAGAATCGTTTGCCAAAACAAATGCTGATGGCAAAGTGACTTTTTTCAGTCGCAGCAAACAACGGCTTTGGACAAAAGGTGAAACAAGTAATAATTTTTTATTGGTGAAAGAAATTATCAATGATTGCGATAATGATACGTTGCTGATCAAGGCCTCTCCCACCGGGCCCGTTTGTCATACCGGCGCCGATACTTGCTTCAATGAAAACAATTCTTCCTTTTCATTGGAGAAACTGGAAGGGATAATTGCTGATAGAAAAAATAATCCTTCCACTTCATCATATACTTCTTCGCTTTTTGCAAAGGGAATAAATAAAGTTGCACAGAAAGTGGGTGAAGAAGCTGTTGAACTTGTGATAGAAAGTAAAGACGATAATAAAGAAAAATTTTTGGGTGAAGCTGCTGATCTGCTTTACCACTATCTTGTCTTATTACAGGCAAAGAATTATAAACTGCAGGATGTTATAAATGTTTTAGCGCAAAGACATAAATGAGTCTAAATACTTTATTTGCTCATCTCTTTAAATAATAAAGGCCAATCAGGATCATAGCGATGTTCTTTTGAAAACAATTCTGCCATTTTCTTAACCACCTGCGGATTTTGTGCAGCTATATTATTTACCTCCCGTGGGTCCTTATCTAGATCATATAATTCAATTGCCGGATCAGAAATTTTAGTAACTGCCAGCTTTATTGCTTTCCATTTTCCCCAACGCACTGCCTGGCGGCCATCATTCTCATGAAACTCCCAATAAAAATATTCATGTTGTTTTTGTTTGCCTGTTTGAAATAAAGTTGGCACTAAGGAAATGCCATCTATTTTTTTCTTAACAGGCACTCCTGCCATTTGAAGAAATGTAGGATACATATCCCAAAGCGCTGCAGGTTTGTCTATCACTGATGATCTTATCTTTCTAGGAAAGTAAGCAATGAAAGGAACTCTTATTCCTCCTTCATACAGGTCTCTTTTTATTCCTTTATAAATTCCATTGCTATTAAAATAGTCGGGATCGCCGCCGCCTTCTTTATGTGGCCCGTTATCACTTGTAAAAATGATCAATGTATTATTAGCAATTCCTTTTTCTTCTACCAGTTTCACGATCTCGCCAACATATTTATCAAGTCTTGATACCATCGCTGCAAAACTTGCATGCGGATACTCACCAAGCGGACGGCCATCATACATTCTCTTTGCAGTAACCGGTTTCTCATTAAATTTTTTAATGTAATAATAATAGGTGCTGTCGTGAGGAGCTATTACTTCACCGTGAGGAATTGTATAGGGCAAATAAATAAAGAAAGGTTTTTCCCCGGAGTTTTTAATGTATTGTATTGCCTGTTGATGAATGATGTCGGCCGAATAAACACTGTCTTTAGCAGCAAAATCTATCCGATCATGATTGTTCCATAAATGATCGGGGTAATAATTATGAGCAAGGCTCTGGCAATTGTAACCATAAAACAGATCGAAACCTTTTTTATTCGGATCGCCACTTGTTGTGATATATCCAAGGCCCCATTTGCCAAATGCAGCAGTGGCATAACCATTTTGCTGAAGTATGTTCGCAAAAGTTATTACGGAATCTGGTATTGGTGTTTGCCCTTCTGGTGGATAAGATACATTTCCCCGTATAGCTGTATGACCTGTATGCAAGCCGGTAAGAAAACTTGATCTTGAAGGTGCGCAAACAGTAGAACCGGAATAGAACTGAGTAAACTTGATTCCTTTTTGTGCAAGCTTATCAATATTGGGAGTCTCGATCTTTTGCTGACCATAACATCCAATATCTCCATAACCCAGGTCGTCAGCAAAAATGAAAATGATATTTGGCTTTGTTTTTTTTTGAGCATTAGCGGAAATAACAGTCAGCAAGAATATGATCGCAATAAGGTATTTCATCTTAACTCAAATATCGGTAGTGTTTTGGTTTATGAACCTTTAAGAGTGAATTTAAATTTGTCTTTGAAGTCTTCAAAACATTTATCACATATCCATCGATAATCGTCTTGGGTTGTGTAGCCTTCATTAAGCGCATTCGGAATTGTGTCGGAAAATTTAGCAAAACAAAACTCGCAATGGTCATGGTCAGTGGCTGTCTTTCTATCGGAATATTTTTTTAGGCACATGATTGCACCAACTAAATACTTTTCTTGTCCTTGTAGTCGCCAATCGTCAGATTGTGGTTGCATAGTTTTTTGAATTGTTAAGTTTAGCCGTAGTTGCTATGTTGCATAGTTTTTGTATGTGACATGCCAACAACCGAAGTTAATAAAGCTTCTGTTATTGGTACGATACTGTTGCCATAAAAATGGAAAGATGAAGTGATTGCGACGCAAGAGGTGATGCCATGAAATACTGCTGCTGGTATTAAAAATAAATAATGAGGCACAACCAACTATCTATCATTTCAATTTATATATCTCTGATCCAGCCAATAAAAAACATCCTAATCCATAATCTTCAAAATCAGGCGTGTGGTCATAGTTTACAGGCTGGCCATCTTTGGGTTCTTTCCCTGTACCCTGCACATATCCTAATTTACCATCGGGATGAACAGCTTCTTTACTCATCGCATTCCATGCTTTTGTAATTGCTGGCAAATAAATTTTCTTATCGAGTATATTATTATTTATACCCCATGCAAACCCATAAATGAATAAGGAAGTGCCCGATACTTCTTTGCCGCTAAAATTATTCGGATCATTTAAACTTACGTTCCAGTAACCATCCTTACGTTGAAGTGGTAATAAAGCCGCACACATATCTTTATAATCTTGCAGGTATTCCTGGTAATGCGGATCATTTTTGGGTAATTCGCTCATTACTCTTAACAAAGCAGCCACTACCCAACCATTTCCACGAGCCCAATAACAATCATCGCCGTTTGGCTCTTTATACGGTGGATCAAAATCCTTATCACGCCACCACAAATGTTCTTTCTGATTATACAATCCATTATCACCATGCTTGTTCTTTGTAAATGCGTACATCTCGTACATGCGATCAAAATACTTTGGCTCATTATAAAGATTACCCAACTTCACAAACACCGGCATTGCCATTTGTAAAGCATCGACCCAGTTCCAATCGTCGATCTTTGAAGTAAGCATCATTGAATCAACTGAGACTTTAATATCTCTTACTCTTTCAGGATGTTGTTTGTTATCCAGCAAATACATATCGATATAAGTCTGAGCGCAGCACTGGTTATCTGCATTTCTTGTTTTCACTCCGCCCCGCAAACCCCATTGATGTTTTTCGCTCCACTGTAATGCATAATCATAATATGATCGTTGCTTATCAATTTTATATAGAGCCATTAAGCCTTCATAATAAACAGCTCTTGTCCAGATATTGCTTGGTCTTTCAATATTAGTAAAAATGGTTTTCCCGGCATCAGGCCATTTCTCCATAAAATATTTGTTAGTGAGTTGCAGTGTTGCCAGTATCTTTTTTTTAGCAGGTAGCTTTTGTGAATTTGCAGCTGATAAAATAAAAAATGAAACAAAAAGAATTAAAGCCTTCTTCATAAATTTTATTTAGTCATATACTTTTTGATCTTTCCCGGGTTGATCTTTTTTAATGCCTTCGCTACGATCTCTGCATTCAACTTCGCTCCTTCAACATCAGTATGTGTATGATCCACCTGGAAAAATTTATGTGCTTCCTGCTCTCCCATTTCCTCATACTTTGCAGCAATAAGCTCATTCAGGTCTATAAAATAAGCTCCTTCTTGTTCGGCAATTTGTTTTGCCCATAACCCATACGAATCTGCCGAACGGATCACTTTTCCATCTTTCCAGTTATCCCTTGGTATCAATGAACAGACAATTGGAATGGCGCCTTTTGCTTTTATATCCTTTACAAACCTGCGCATATACCAGCCATAAGTATGCACCACTTCTTTTATTTTGCGTATAGGATTATAGATCTCTGTACTGTCATCCCCTATTCCTTTTATTGTACCTCTTGCCCTGGCAGTATCATCCAACGGGCTTGCATCATTATGACCAAACTGCATAATGACATAATCATCTTTCTTTAGTGTTGCTAAAATGATATCCCATCTTCCATCAGTAATGAATGTGCGACTGCTTCGGCCGCCTATTGCATGATTGCGAACATCGATCTTTGTAGTATCAAAAAAAGGAGTAATAACTGTCCCCCATCCCATCTGGTTATT
>Ga0070688_100001701_pt1 | contig 10976 bp, 5 predicted proteins | sample KBSS13HmetaG_FD_64679 | JGI IMG/M metagenome (GOLD analysis project Ga0070688, IMG submission 64679) | Switchgrass rhizosphere microbial communities from Kellogg Biological Station, Michigan, USA - KBS S1-3H metaG | ecosystem: Host-associated > Plants > Roots > Rhizosphere ...
CCTCGTCCGCGCCGAGCGCGCGCGCCCGCTCGACGAGCCGGTCGCAGCGCGACAGCAGCTCGCTCTCCGCCGCGGCGGGATCGAACACGTCGGGTGCGCGCGGCGCGGCGGTCGCCACGCTAGCGACCCCCGAGCACGACGGTGCAGAGGAGCCACGGTCCGCCCGCGTCGACCTTCGCGGGCTGCCCCTTGCCGCAGTAGCCCGAGCCGAGGTCCCAGCGGAATTCGCGGCCGACCTGCTCGACCGAGCGGAGGACGTCGAAGGCTTGTCCCGAGATGTTCACGCCGCGCAGCAGCGGTCCCTTGACGCCCCCGGTGATCCGGTACGCCTCGCGCGTGCCGAACATGAACTCGCCGTTGCTGTCCGCCTGCCCGTTCGTCGCGCCGTCGAGCAGGTAGCCGTCGCCCATCGACGCGATCATCTCGTCGAGGCCGGCCTCGCCGGGCTGGATGTAGGTGTTCCGCATGCGGATCAAGGGCGCGTGCTCGTACTCCCAGGCGCGCGCGTTCCCGGTCGGAGCGACGCCGAAGTGCGCGGCGCTCTCGCGGTCGTGCAGGTACGACGCGAGGATCCCGTCGCGGATGATCGTCGTCTTGCCGGTGACGACGCCTTCGTCGTCGACCGCGAGCGTCCCGCCCGCGCCCGGCGCGAGCTCGCTGATCCCCGAATCGCACAGCGTCACGCACTCGGCGGCGACGCGCGTCCCGAGCTTCCCGGCCGCGACCGATCCCGCCTGCACGAAGTCCGCCTCGACCGTGTGGCCGACCGCTTCGTGCGTCAGGATGCCGACGAGAGCGGGGGAGAGCAGCACGCGCACGCGCCCGCCGTCGGGGTAGCCCGCGGAGAGGAGGTCGACGGCGCGCGACGCGGCCTTGTCGGCGAGCGCCTCGGGGCTCGCGCGGCGGAACAGGCAGTCCCAGCCGCCGGTCGCGCCGACGGTCTCGACGCCGCGCTGGATCTCGCCGTCCTTCTGCGCGACCGCGCTGACGCGGAACTCGGGCCGGACGAGCCGCGTCCAGGCTTTCGCGCCGTCGCTCGTGACGATGCCCTTCTCCTCGAAGATCTCGCTGTACGCGCACGCGGCGCTCCGGATCGAGCTCGACGACCCGCGCGCCTGCGCCTCGAGCCGCAGGACCATCTCGATCGTGCGCTCGACGGGCTGCGCCAGGATCTCGTCGACGCCCTCGGACTCGAAACGGCCGCGCGCGAGCGTCACCCCCGGCAAGGGAGCGCAGCGCTGCGTCCGCGCGCGGGCCGAGGCCTTCGCGGCGGCGCGCGCGGCGTCGATCGCCGAGGCGATGGCACCCGCTTCCGTGCGGTCCGTGCTGGCGAACCCGAAGGTGCCGTCCTCGAGGACGCGGACGCCGACGCCGGTGTGCTCGGTGATCTGGGCCGTGTCGAGGCGCCCCTTCTCGACGGCGACCGTGCGCGTGCGCTTCTTGTGGTAGCGCAGCTCGACGAAGCCGCCGGGCTTCTGCGCCAGGACGTCGGAGAGGAGATCGGTCGGGTCGGGCGGTTGTTCGATCACGGGGCAGAGGATCGGCGATGCGCGCGCGGGACTCAAGCCCGCTCGCCGCTATCCTGTCGCGCCATGAGCGCCGGAGAGCCGAAGGAGGAACCCCGCCGGTCGGTCGCCACGAACCGGCGCGCGACCTTCGAGTTCCACATCCTGGAGCAGCTCGAGTGCGGGATCTCGCTCACCGGGACCGAGGTGAAGAGCCTGCGGACGGGTCAGGCCTCGATCGCGGAGGCCTTCGGGATGGTGCGGAACGGCGAGATGTACCTCGTCAACTGCCACATCCCCGAATACCGGCAGGGGAACGTGCACAACCACGAGCCCACGCGCGAACGGAAGCTCCTCCTCCACAAGAAGGAGATCCAGCGCTGGCACGCGCGCGTCAAGGAGAAGGGGATCACGATCGTCCCCCTCGCCCTGTACTTCAAAGGGTCGCGCGCGAAGCTCGCGATCGCGCTGTGCAAGGGGAAGAAGCAGTACGACAAGCGCGAGGACAAGCGCAAGCAGGAGGACAAGCGGGAGATCGACCGCGCGATGTCGCGCGCGCGGCGTCAGGACGGCTGAGCGGTGACGACGCGGCGCATCGTCCTCGCCGCGCTCGCCGGGCTCATGGCGATCCAAGTCCTGCGGCCCGGCGACATCCCGTTCCTCAACGACGAGCCGAACCTGATCGGCAGCGCGCTCGTCGCGAACCAGGGCGGCCGGCTCGCGGAGAAAGGCCTCGTCGGGAGCTTCGGGCTCGCCTACGCGCCGGTCTGCGTGTGGATCTACCAGGCTCTGCTCCTCGTCACGCGGGACATCGTGAGCCTCGCGGCGATCAAGATCGCTCTCGTCTGGCTCGGCGTCTGGATCGCGGTCGCGCGACTCGCGGTGCGCACGGAGCTCTCGCCGTGGCCGCTCCTCCTGATCCCGCTCTCGCCGTACCTCGCGTTCTTCCAGCGCCTCCTCTGGGACAACGTCTTCCTGATCCCGGTGAGCATCGGGATGGTCGCCGTCCTCGCGGGTTTCCTCGTGCGACCGAGCCTCCGTGCGTTCGCGGCGTGGGCGGCGCTCGCGGTCCTCGCGTTCCACGTCCACGTCCTCGGCGCGGTCCCGATCGCCGCGTGCGCGCTCACGCTGATCGTCTTCCGGCGCGACTGGCTGCTCGCGCACCGCGGTCAGATCACGGTCGTGCTCGTCGCCGCCCTCCTCGCCAGCGCGCGTTTCCTCTACGCGATCGTCGCCGAGCGCGGCGCAGCCGGCCACGCGCACCCCGCCTTCGCGCACTCGCTCGAGGGCGCGACGGAAGCCTTCCTCGTCTGGTCCCACGCCGGCTTCGAGTTCTTCGTCCCGGCGTTCTACCGCGATCTGCCGGCCGGCCACGTTCTGCAAGCGATCCCGGGCTGGCTCGCGTTCCTCGCCGGCGTCGCGGCACTCGCGGGCTTCCTCGTCGAGTCGGCGCGGCGGAAGCTCCCGCTGCGCGACTGGCCCCTCGCTCGACAGCTCGCGTTCCTCGCCGTCGCGATGCTCCTCCTCCAGGTCGCGCTGCTCCTGGTCCTGCGCCTCGAGCCCCTGTGGCACTACTTCAACGGCGTCTGGTTCGCCACCTTCTATCTCCTCTGGTGGGGCTTCGACCGCGTGCGAATGCACCTCTGGGCGCGCGCGCTGCTCCTCCTCCAGATCGCGACCGTCGGCGCGCTCACCTTCCTCCTCGCGCAGTACGTCCACGCGCACCACGGCGACCGCAATCAGGCCTACGGCGCGACGCTCGCGAACCAGCTCGACGTCGCGCGCGCGGTCGTCGCGCGGCGGCCGAAGAGCATCGAGCGCCGCGTCGCGAACTACGCGCAGTTCCCGCACGCCCTCCAGGTGCTCGTGCTGCTCGAGGCGGACCGGACGAACACCAAGCTCGACGTGACCCCGGAGCGCGCCGTCGTGTTGTACACCGGGAGCTCCCCCGACGACGGCGCGATCGGGATCGAGTTCGAGAGGTAGTTCGACCCGTGTGCTAGACTGCCCTCACTCGAAATGGGGGCGCACCGGTCTCGACCGGTTTCACTTGTCTCCAGGTCGCGTGCCGGGGATCTCGAGTCACCCCGCTAATCATCTCGGGGCGGCATTGCATGCCAACAATTTCTCTCTCGCAGCCTGATTCATCAGGCAGCCGTTTCCGCCCGGAGTGCCCGCGGCCGGGTGGAGACGTACACAGCGGGCTGGCCGGTGAGCTGCGCCTCGGGGCGAGCCGGCGAGACAGCACCGAGACTGGTCCGATGGAAGCCCGTCCATGGGCGTCCGGAGGACGAGAACCAAATCGTGGAACACGCACGTAGAAGCCTGGATCGCGGGTATTCCGGGACGCGGGTTCGATTCCCGCCGCCTCCACCAACTCACCGCCGGACGATCGTCACGCCCCTGGCGCCGAGGCGGACCGGGATGCGCGCGACCTCGACGCCGTCCTTCGTGAGCACGCAGGTGCAGTCGCACTCGGCGGTCGAACCGACGTCGGAGCGGCCGGCGACGATCGGCAGCGCGAGCGCCGTACCCTGGGTCGACGTCGCAACCCCGTCGGCCAGCATCGTGCGCATGACCAGGAGGGGGATCGTCTCGCCGTGTGCGTCGACGAGGCGGGCCGAGTCGGCGAACTCCGGTCGGTCGGACAGATCGACCTGCACGTAGGCGCGGCGTGCCACGATGATCACGAGGTCGTCGAACCGATCGCCGGGCAACACCTCGAGAGGTTGGGCGACGATGTCGGCCAGCTCGACCTGGAGCCGGAACTGGGTGCCGCGCACGCGCTGGAACGCGAAGCGCCCGGTCGCGTCGGTCGTCTGCGACGGTCCGCCGATGAAGTCCTCGCTGTCGGGCCGCGTCACCGCGACGTGGACGCGCGCGCCCGCGATCGGATCTCCGCCGCGGTCGACCACGCGTCCGGCCAGATCGGCCCGCGGTCCGCTGGTGTCGAGCACGACGTCGACGCCCTTCGATCCGGCGCGAATGGGCGCGCTCGTGCCGGTCGCCGGAATGTCGTGCATGCCGATGTCGACGCGGTACTCGCGCGCCTGCAGCCCGTCGAAACGGAACGCTCCGTTGGCGTCGGTGTCGCAGCGCGGCTGGTAGATGCTCGCCCCCGTCAGGAACTGCTCGATCGACTGGTCCGACGCGAGCGAGGTGTTGCCGATCTCGACTTCGACCGTGCCGAACGGCTGCGTGTCGATCAGGTAGACGCTCGCGCCCGCGACCGGCTCGCCGTCGGAGTCGACGATGCGGCCCTCGATCGAGAGCGGCGGACCGCCGAGGACGAGGAGCCAAGTCTCGTCCTGCGCCACGCGCTCGAGCTCGTCGAGAGCGGGCAGGCGGCGCTCGGCCGGCAGCTGGCCGCGCTTCGCGGCGCGCAACACGAGCGGCATCAGCCCGACCGGGGGCTTGCCGTCTCGGGTCGTGAGCTGCTCCGCAGAGAGCGCGTCGCGCGTCGCAGACAGCGTGAACCCGCCATCCGCCCCGGTCCGGACGGACGTCGAGGCCAGCGTCACGGTCGCGCGCTCGACACCCGCGCCGCGCTCGTCGACGACGCGGCCGCGCAGCACGATCGCGCCCGGCTCCGGAGGCGGCAGCACGACGACGATGCCGCCCTGGTCCCCGCCCGTCAGCGCCTGCGACCCGGAACGGTGGTTCTCCGCGCGCGCCTCGAGCCGCGCTTCGGCGTCTGGCGCGAGCAGCTCGAAGCTCCCGTGCTCGTCGGTCCGCGTCGTGAACGCCATCTCGACGGATCCGCGGAGGATCTCGCCGAGCGCGAGCCGCACGCCTTCGGCCACCTTGTGCTCGACGACGGCGCCCGCGACGGGCGCGCCGACGGCGTCGACGACCGAGCCCCGGACGCTGCGCTCGCGCGCGACGACGACGACGACGAAATCGTCGGCCGCGCCAGGCGACTCACGTTGCGTGGAGTACAGCGTCGTCCAACCCGCTCCGCCGGCGGTGACGAAGCCGACGCGCACGCCGCCGTCGATCACGAAGCGGCCGCGCGCGTCGCTCGTCACCGGCCGATCGCCGCGCGAGACCGGCTGTCGATCCCGGCCGTCGAGGATCGCGAGGCCCGCGACCGGCCGCTGCTCGAGGTCGACGACCAACCCGTGGCGCTCGACATCCTGGGCGGCGATCGGCGCCGCCGACGGAGCCGCGTCATGCGCGACAGGGAGGCGCGTCGAGGCCGTCTCGCTGAGCACGGCCGGCGCGCTGCGCGTCTCGAGCTCCGCCAGCGCGAGCGACGGCGAAGGCTCGACGTTGTGTACGAGCGGCGCGCCGTCGCCGTCGCGCGACGCGAGCCACAGAGCCGATCCGCAGACGACGACGGCGATCAGAGGGGCGACGATGAGCTTGGCGTTCATGGCGAGGGTCGTGAGGGTGGTGGCGACGGGCGAGCTCGCGAGCGACGGATCGCCGCCGATCGGCGCCGACGGGGTCGCGGTTCCGAACGCGAGCGGCGCGAATGCGGCGAGCCAACGCTCGCGATCGCCGTCATGCTCGCGGTCGAAGCGTTTGCGCAGCGCGTCGAGCCCGCGCGCGATCCGTGTCTTCACGGTGTCGACGGGCACGCCGTCGCGCGCCGCGATCTCCCGCGGTGCGAGCCCCTCGTAGTACCGGGCCCACACGGCCGAGCGGCTCGGCTCGGGCAGTTCGCGCACCGCCGCGAGCAGGCGCGCTTGCGCCGACGCCGCATCGTCGAACGGTTCCGAGCCGGGCGTGTGCTCGGGCCGCGCGACCATGCGCTCGCGCTGGGCGCGGCTCGCGCTCTCGCGCACGTCGTCCCGCACGAAGTTGCGCATCACCGCTGCGAGCCAGCGCCGTGGAGGGATCGCCGCGTCCGGCGGATTGCGCAGCGCGGCGAGCCACGCGCGCTGGACGAGGTCCTCCGCGCGGTCGGGGTCGCAGACGAGGCTCTGTGCCAGCGCCTTGGCCCATCCGGCCTGGGCCAGCAGCGCGTCGAGATCTCGCGGGGTCGTGTCCATCGCTACCGGTCCACCCGACGGAGCGAAACCGGATCGATGTCACGGTATTCGAGAAGTCTCCGCGGGGACACGCCAGGGTGGGACCAGCGTCACACCCTCCGCGATCAGGCCAGGTTGGATGCAGTGCAGACCGCCAGGCCTTGGACGAGGAGCCAGCAGAAGGGCCTACCGATGGCTTCGATGCCCGTCGCCTCCACCACCTTGCTTCTCCGCATCGAAAACGCGGCTCGCGACGCGTCTAGGCTGAAGGCCATGCCGACGCCGTCCGATCTCTCGCTCCTGCTCGCGCAAACGGGCTGGACGAAAGCGCTCGCGCGCAGGCTCGCCGCGGACGTCGATCTCGCCGACGACCTCGTCCAGGATGCGTGGGTGACGGCGCTCGAGCGCCCGCCGGACCTCGGTCGACCTCTGCGCGGCTGGCTCGCGAGCGTGTTGCGCCACCGCTGGCTCGACTTGAACCGCTCGAGCGCGCGGCGCGCGCAGCGCGAAGAAGAAGCGGCCTCCGAGGAAGCCTGGCCCTCGTCCGACGATGTCATCGAGCGCGCCTCCGTGCAGCGCGAGCTCGTCTCGGCCGTCCTCGCGCTCGACGAGCCGTACCGCACGACCGTCCTCCTGCGCTTCTTCGAGGAGCTGCCGCAGCGCGAGATCGCGCGGCGGATGCACACGACGACCGTCACGGTGAACAGCCGACTCACGCGCGCTCTCGCGAAGCTCCGCGAGCGCCTGTCGCGCGGCGGTCACGGCACTTGGCTGCGCATCCTCGTTCCGCTGCTGCGGGAGCCGCGCGTTCCCGCTCTCGCCCTGGGAGCTCTCGCCATGAAGGTCGTCACCGTCTCGGTCGTCGTCGCGGCTTCGATCGTCGCCGGAATCGCGCTCTGGAACTGGAAGGGGGAGCGTTCACCCGCATCGGAGGCGCAGCCCCTCGCGACCGAGCAGGCACCGCAAGGAACTCTCGAAGGCACGCTTCGCCGGGATTCCCAGGTCGAGCCGTCGGCCGCGCCGCAAGAGGAGCGCGTCGCCGTCGCCCCCGAAATCGCGCGCGTCGTGCCGCCGAGCGTCGCTCCTGCAGCGAGGACTGTCCGCGGCCGGGTCCTCGACGCCACCGGCTCGCCGCTCTCCGGCATCGCGCTCGCGCTCTCCTCCGAAGGCTCGAAAGCGACGTGCACGAGCGCGTCGAACGGCTGGTTCGAGATCCCGCTCGACGGACGATCCGACACGATCCTCTGCGCCGATCCGCGGTACGCGACGGTCCTTGCGGGGTCCGCGCGCGTCCGCGAGTCGACGCAGCCGACCGTCGTCGTCGCCCGCCGCATCGACCTCGCCGGCACCGTCGTCGACGGCGTGCGCGCCCCGCTCGCCGAAGCGTCCATCGAGCTCTCCCTGCCCGCGGGCTTCGGCGCCGCATGGGGCGTCGCGCTCGACTACTCCGTGCCGCAGCGCTGGCGCGCCCGCAGCGGAGCCGACGGCCGCTTCGCCCTCGCCGCGATCCCCGCCGTCGAAGGCGCGCGCGTGACCGCCGCTCTCGCTGGCTTCGCGCCTCGAGCCGTGCCCGCCCCGCCCGCCTCGACGACCGCGCTCGAGATCGTGCTGGCGCACCCGAGCGAATCGAGCGGCCTCGTGCGCGGCGTCGTGCTCGACCCCTCGGGCGCTCGAGCCGAAGGCGCGCGCGTGTCCGCCGGCGCCGAGATCGCGCGGACGAACGCGCAGGGCGAGTTCACGCTCGACGTGCGCACGGAAGGCACGCGCGAGCGCCTTTTCGCGCTCAAGTCGGGCCTCCTCCCCGCGACCTTCGAGCCCGCGAAGGACTCCGCCGGCAAGTTCACGTGGCCGTCGGAGATCGTGATGCAGCTCGGAGCGCCGGCCGGGAAGGTCGACGGACGCGTGATCGACGCCGACGGAGCCCCGGTCGAAGGCGCAAAGGTGTGGCTCGTCGACCCGACGAGCTTCGGCCGCGCCACCGAGACGCGCCTGACCGTGGAGACGCTGCTGCGCGGCGACGACCGCTTCTGGAGCTTCGAGCTCACGAAACCCGACGGCACGTTCACGATCGCCGGCCTGCTGCCGCGCGCGTACCGGATCCGGACGGTGGACCCGCGGACGCTCGCGAGCGCCGAGAGCGAGCCGGTGAGCGCCGCCGACTCCCCGGTCGAGCTGCGCCTGCCGACGCACGACGTGCACGAAAGAGTGGCGGGCCGGGTGATGTCGAAGAGCGGGCAGCCGATCCGCGGCGTGAACGTGCGCCTGTTCCGGATCACGTACGAGCTGCAGCACGAGAACGGCACGGACAACGAATCGGAGAACAGCGAGGCGGTCGTGACGGGAGAGGACGGAGCGTTCGAGTTCCGGAGCGTGCCGAAGCACGGGGTGGAGGTGCTCGCGACGGGGGACACGATCCTGGGAGCGAGCGCGAGGCTGGAGGGGCTGGGCGACGCGACGCACATCGAGATCGTCGCGAGCCTGCGGCTGCACCTGCAGGTGGAGGTCGCCGAGCCGCGGGATCGGGTGGATCGGCTGAAGGTGTTCGACGCCAACGAGAAACGCGTGATCCTGAGCGTGTTCCACGGGAGCGGCGCGCACGCGAGCTTCGACATGCCGATCCGCGATGGGAGGTCGGACGTGCTGGCGGTGGAAGACAGCGCCGCGACGCTGGTGCTCTACCGCGGAGAGGAGGAGGTCGCGCGGATGCCGCTCAGCTTGTCGCCGGGCGTGACGAACGTCCTCCGATACTAGGCGCCATCTAGTGAGGACCCGCCTTCCGGCCGTGACGACCTGATTCCTGTGCGATTCTGCACCGCGACGTGCGCTTGCTGCTGTCCGTGGTCCACCCGACGAAGCAGGAGTGGCCCCTCGACGCGAGCACGTGTCCGGAGCGAGACTTGCGGACTCGCATTTCGAGGAGGCTCGCATGGTTCGCACAAGCCCGACGTGTTCTGCAATTCTGATCGTGATCCTGCTCTGCGCACCGAGCTCCGCGCAGGTGACGCAGCGCCTGAGCGTCGCGAGCGGCGGTGCTCCCGCGAACGGCGAGAGCGACGGTCCCGCGATCTCCGCCGACGGCAGGTACGTCGCGTTCGCAAGCAGTGCGTTCAATCTGTTCTGGCACGATGTGAACGGGCGGATCGACGTGTTCGTTCGCGATCGCTGGGCCGGTACGACGGAGCTTCTGAGCATCTCCAGCGACGGCGTCCCGGGAAACGGGGACAGCGGTTTTCCTGATCGGCCGTCGATCTCCGCAGACGGCAGGTATGTCGCGTTCTTGAGCAACTCGACGAACCTGGTCCCGGGCGATTCGAACGGGAAGTGGGACGTGTTCGTCCGCGATCGCCGCAGCCTGACGACGGAGCGCGTGAGCGTGTCGACGGGCGGAATGGAAGGGAACAGGGACTGCCAATCCGTATCGATTTCAGCGGATGGACGATTCGTGGCGTTCAGCAGCGAGGCCTCGAACCTGGTGCCGGAAGATACGAGCGCGTTCGAAGACGTGTTCGTGCACGACCGTCAAACCGGTACCACCGAACTCGTGAGCGTATCGGCGTTCGGTAGCTCGGGGGATTCCTGGAGCACCATGCCGTCCATCTCGGCTGACGGTCGATTGGTCGCGTTCGAGAGCAATGCCCACGATCTCCAACACTCAGGAGGAGGGATCGGTCCCGAAATCTACGTTCGCGACCGCGGGACCGGGACGACCGAACGGGCGAGCAGGCCGCTGAATGGGGGGCCGGGAGACGGCTTCTGCTACGCACCCTCGATTTCTGCGGACGGGCGCTTCGTTGCCTTCTCGAGTGAAGCCAACAATCTCGTCCCCGTCGACACCGGACCGTGGGACGTGTTCGTGCGAGACCGGCAGAATCACACGACCGAGCTGGTCAGCGTCTCCTCGGCCGGAACGCAGGGGAGCAGCTCTATGGGGTTCAATCGATGCTCCATCTCGGCCGACGGTCGCTACGTTGCCTTCAACAGCGAAGCGAGGAATCTCGTCCCCGGGGATTCGAACGCGATGTCGGACGTGTTCGTTCACGACAGGCGCGCGGGTACGACCGAGCGAGCGAGCGTCGCGACGGACGGCTCACAGGCCAGCGACGCCAGCGGATTCGGCGGACTGGCCATCTCCGCCGATGGTCGTCTCGTGGCATTCGGAAGCCGAGCGTCGGACCTCAGCTCGGGTGACACGAACCAGCATACGGATGTGTTCCTCCACGACCGAAGCGCCGCGGGTTTCTCGAGCCTCTGCGATCCCGGGATCCGCGGATGGATCGATTGCCCGTGCTCGAACGCGCCATCGGCTCCTGGTCGCGGATGCGACAACTCCGCTGCGACGGGCGGCGCGATCCTGGCTGCGTCCGGGATCGCCTATCTCTCGAGCGACAGTCTCTCCTTCACGACGAGCGGGGAGATGCCGACCGCGACGAGCATCCTCCTGCAAGGGACGGGCGCAGCTCCCGGCGGGATCGTCTACGGTCAGGGCGTGCGCTGC
>Ga0070688_100001702_pt1 | contig 10976 bp, 6 predicted proteins | sample KBSS13HmetaG_FD_64679 | JGI IMG/M metagenome (GOLD analysis project Ga0070688, IMG submission 64679) | Switchgrass rhizosphere microbial communities from Kellogg Biological Station, Michigan, USA - KBS S1-3H metaG | ecosystem: Host-associated > Plants > Roots > Rhizosphere ...
CCCGCACGAAACCCCGGCGTCCCCGCTCGACGCGACGGGCGCCTCGGGCGCGGGTGCGAACCGCGCCGCGCCGGCCGCCGCGCCGGCGGCCGAGCCCGCGCGCGCTGCGGGTGCCGCGAAGAAGGAGACGCCGAGCGTCGGCCTCTCCGGGCGCGTCCTCGGCAACCTCGGCAAGCCGGTCGAGGGCGCGACGATCTACGCAGCCGAGGCGAACGACTTCCTCGGAGCGCCGCTCGACGAGATCGACCCCGAACGGATGGCCTGGGTCCGCCGCGCCTCCGCGACGACCGATCACGACGGGCGTTTCTCGATCCGCGCCGAGGCGCGCGGCAAGGTCGCGCTCGCCGTGCGCGCGCCGGGATTCGCTCCGCTCGACCGGGAGCTCGCGGTCTCCGGCGTCGAGCGCGACGTCGGCGAGCTCGTCCTCGACGCCAGCGTCGTGCTCGCGGGCCGCGTCGTCGGCGCGAACGGACGCGCGGTCGAGGGCGCTCGCATCGCGCGCGTGTCGGGCACGGAAGGCGGACTGCCGTTCTTCGGCGGCCCGACGGGCGCGACGGTCGCGACGACGAATGCGCAGGGAGAATTCCGCGTCGACCAGCTCGCCGCGGGCCCGTGGCACCTCCTCGTGACGCACGAAGAGCACCCGGACCATCTCGAGAACGGCGAGGCGGACCGCGCGGGTGTCGTGCAGTCCGGCCTGCTCGTGACGCTCGAGGACGGCTCGGAGATCCAGGGCCGCGTCGTCGGCGCGCCCGCCGAGCTCCAGTCGAAGCTCTCCGTCCGCGCCGTCGCGCGCGGAGTGAACGGCGACGGCGTCGGCGCCGACTCGCCGAACGCGTTCGCGAACTCCGTGCGATCGGTCGCCTGCGCGCCGGACGGCTCGTTCACGCTCAAGGGCCTGAAGCCGTCGCAGCGCTACCGCCTCACCGCGCAGCAGAAGACGCGCGACTTCTTCCGCGGCGCGCGCAGCGCCCCGGTGACCGCGCAGGCGGGCGACCACGGCGTCGAGCTCGCCTTCCGGCCGGACACGGCGCTCGTGTTCCAGGCCGTCGACGCGACGAGCGGCTTGCCGGTCGTCGAGCTGAACGTCCAGGCCGGCTACGCCTTCACGATGCCGCTGCTCGACGACGACGGGCGGCCGGTGAAGCGTTTCCCCGACGGGCGCGTGCGGTACGGCGGGCTCCCGGGGGCGCCGCGCGCCGCCGGGCAAGGCGTCGTGCAGGCCGGGAGCGCCTCGGGCTCCGGGCTGAAGCTGCGCGTCGAGGCGCCGGGCTACCAGGTGCTCGAGCGCACGGACGTCCCCGTGATCGACGGCCAGGACAACGATCTCGGGATCGTGAAGCTCGAGCGCGCGCCGATCGTCACCGTGCTGGTGCTCGACGACGCGACGAGCGCGCCGATCGAGAACGCCTCGGTCAGCCTCGTCGAGGAGAACCCGCCCGGCGACCGGCGCCAGGCGCGCATGGCCTTCAACGTGGACGAGGACGATTCCGGCGACGCCGACATCTTCGCCTCCGGCGCGGCGCACCGCGCGCGGACCGGTCCCGACGGCAAGGCCTCGGTCACGAGCCTCCCCGGGAAGTCGGCGCGTCTCCGCGTCCGTCGCGCGGGCTACGCGCAGCACGAGAGCGAGGCGATCGCGCTCCCGCTCGATCAGAGCGTCGAGCGGACCGTGCGCCTGTCGGTCGGCGGAAGCGTGACGGTCGAGGTCGTCGACGCCCGCGGGGCCGCGCTCGCAGGCGCCGAGGTCGATCACCGCGGCCCGAACGCGAACGCGGGCGAGATGTCGTTCTCGAACCAGGACGCGGCGACCGACGCGGACGGGAAGATCGTGTTCGACCACCTCGCCAGCGGGAAGCACCGCTTCCGCTTGCGGCAGGGCGGCGCGGGCGGCGTCTTCAACGTCGACGGCGGTCGCGCGATGGTACGCCGCGTGTCGCGCGTCGGCGGACCAGAGGAGGAGGGCTGGAGCGCCGTCGACGTCGACGAGCACACCGCCGCGACCGTGCGCCTCGTCGCGCCCGAACGCGGGACGCTCGCCGGAAGGATCAGCGAGGGCGGCAAGCCGTTCCCGAACGCGACCGTCCGGTTGTCGCCGAAGGGCGAGGACGAGACCCCGATGCCCTTCCGCAGCGGCGGAAAGAACACGCACACCGACTCCCGCGGCGAGTACACGTTCGACGGCGTCGACGAAGGGGAATACTCGGTCTCGATCGAGCACGCGACGCGCGCGATGGCGTTCGACGCGCAGACGCGCGTGCGCGCCGGCGAGAACCGGTTCGACCTCGACCTGCCCGTCGCGATCGTCGAAGGCACGGTCACCGGCGAGGACGGGAAGCCGGTCGCGGGAGTGCGCGTCCACGCCGAGCGTGCGCCCGCAGCCGGCGGCGCGCGGCGACCGATGGCGATCGCCCTCATGGTGACCTCGGATGGAGGCGACGAGCCCGAGGTGAACGTCAGCACGGGCGACGGGGGCGGCTCGACGGTGGCGACGGACGCGGACGGCCGCTACTCGCTGCGCGGCGTGCTCCCCGACGTCGACCTCGTCGTCGAGGGGAACGGGAAGGACACGCAGCCGGCTCGCTCGGGCAGTTTCAGCGTGGCTTCCGACCAGACGAAGAAGGGGGTCGACCTCAAGCTCGAGCGCGGCGGCACGCTCGTCGTCACGGTGCAGCGCCCGGGAGGCGCCGCCGCGGGCGGGTACCTCGCGCGCGCGACGCTCGACGGCGGGAATTCCGTCCCGAAGGTCCAGATGGTCGGGCCGAGCGGCACGACGAAGCTCACCGGGCTGAAACCCGGCAAGTGGCGCGTCCACCTCGACGCGCTCCAGGGGCTCCCGACGGGGAACGCGGACAATCCGATCCCCGAGCGCGAGGTCGACGTCCGGATCGGCGAGACCGCGCACGCGACGTTCGAGATTCCCTAGCCGCGGCACATCGGCAAGCCGGCCGATGGCGCGGATGCTCCGCGTCGGATCTACTGGAACGGCGGCCGTCGAGGTCGATCGCCGCGTCCGAACTCGCATGCGCCCGATCCATCTGGGGCTCGCAGCACTGCTGCTCGCCGCGGCACTCGCCGCGCTGTGGGTGTCTCTCGATCTCTCGCCCTGGATCGCGCACGCGGGCGCGGGTCGGGACGCGCCGACGGCGCTCGCGAACGCATCCCTCGAGCTCGCGGCGGGCGCCACGGACGCGCAGACGCCGGCGCAGGATGCCGCGGCGACGCGCGTCGCGCTCGCGCCCGCCGAGGATCCCGTCGCCGCCGCGGTCGAGCGGAAAGCGCCGGAGCTCCCGCACGTCACCGGTCGCATCGTCGATCCGAAAGGCGCCGGGATCGCCGGCGCGACCGTGTTCGCGGCGAGCGGCACGTCGTGGATCCAGATCCCGCTCGACGTCGAGCCCGAGGCGCTGCCGCGCGGCTGGATCCGCGTCGAGCGCACGACGACGGACGCCGAAGGCCGCTTCGAGTTCGCGACCCTGAAACCGGGGCCGTTGCGCGTCGCCGCCCGCGCCGCCGGATTCGCGCCGCGGTACGAGGACCGCCTCGACCTCCCCGACCGCCCCGACTGCGCGCTCCCGGACCTCGCGATGGAGCCCGGCGTCGTCCTCTCCGGACGCGTCGTCGACGCCGACGGCAAGTCGGTGGAGGGAGCGACGCTGCTCTCCGCTCTCGCCGGTGCCTCGTCCGGCAGCACGAAGGTCACGCTGCCGGGCCGCGGCATCCCGCTCGCGACGAGCGACGCCGAGGGCGCCTTCCGCGTCGACCAGCTCGCCTCCGGTCCGTGGAAGCTGATCGTCGACGCGCCCGGTCAGGCGATCTCGGAGGAGGAAGGTCGCACGGAGCGCGCCGGCGAGCACCAGTCGGGGCTCGTGTTCCGCGTCGAGCGCGGGTTCGAGGTGCTCGGCCGCGTGCGCGCGGAATTCGGGACGCTGCCGGAGGGACTGCGCATCGGCGCGCGCCCGAGCCCGGAACGCGAGAACGGCCCGCGCGGTCCCACGAGCGAGGCCGAGGACGTCCCCGGCGCGTCGGACACGCGCGCGCGCTTCGCGACGTGCACGGCGGACGGGAGCTTCGTCGTGCGCGGGGTGAAGAGCGGCGTCCGGTACAGCCTGACGCTCTCGAAGGCGAGCGACGAGCCCGGCGGATGGAAGCGGATCCGCGCGACGGACCCGGTGTTCGCGTGGGCGGGCCAGCGCGGGCTCGAGATCCTGTACCGGCCCGAATCCGCGCTCGTGTTCCGCGTGCTCGACGGCCGCACCGGCGCGCCGCTCACGTCGTTCGGAGTCTGGGCCGGCGTCGGGCGCGAGCAGCCCTTGCGGGACGAGAAGAACCAGGCCGTGCACGAGTTCAAGGACGGTCGCGTCCGCTTCGGGGAGCTGCGCCCGAAGCGCGGCGGGCCCGCGGTCCTGCTGCGCGTCGCCGCGAACGGCTTCAAGGACCTCGAGCGCAAGGACGTCGCGCTCGATCCGGCGCAGGAGCTCGACCTCGGCGATCTCACGCTCGAACCCAGCTCTCTCGTGCTCGCGCGCGTGCTCGACGACAGGACGGGGACTCCCGTCGACGGCGCGCGCGTGATCGTCGGCACGAAGAGCGACCAGGACGTGCTCCAGCGGCTCGACCGCACGCAGGACACCGACCTCTGGGGCCAGTCGGACATCCGGTACGCGCGCACGGACGCGAAGGGTCTCGCGCGGCTCTCGAGCCTGCCGGGCAAGGCGGCGATCGCGTGCGCGTGCGCGAAGGGTTTCCTCGCCAGCGAGCCGCTCCACGTGACGCTGCCCGCGGACCGCGACCAGGAGATCGAGCTGCGCCTGAAGCACGGCGGGACGATCGTCGTCCGCGTGCGCGACACGCGCGGGCAACCCGTCGAAGGCGTCGCGCTCGAGCACAAGCAGCCCGCGCGCGATCCGGAGGACGAGGATTCGGCGATCGATTCACGATCGCTCAAGACGGACTCCGCCGGGGTCGTGCAGTTCGACGCGCTCGCCCCCGGCACGCACGCGTTCCGCGTCAGCGACCGCCCGCAGGACGGCGTGTGGTTCGACGAGCAGAACGACGCGCACCAGGAAGCCTGGGTGGAGTCGGTCGTCGCCGAGGGGAGCCAGGCGACGCTCGAATTCTCCGCGCCGGCGCGCGGCGGGCTGTTCGGCGTCGTGCGCGAGGGCGGGCGGCCGCTCGAGGGAGCGCAGCTCCACCTCGAGGAGATCCGCGGCGCCGGCGAGCACAGCCGCGGCTGGTTCTCCCCCGGCACGAACGACCCGTCCACGACGATCTCCGACGCGGACGGGCGCTACCGGTACGAAGGCCTGCGCTGCGGGAGCTACCGGCTCCAGGTGGCGCACGGCTCGCGCCGGATGGCGGCCGTCTTCGACGTCGCGATCGAGAGCCCCGCGCGCCCGTTCGACGTCGACCTCGACGTCGCGAGCATCGAAGGTCGCGTCACCGGAGAGGACGGAGAGGCGCTCCCGGGAATCGACGTCCAGGCGATGAGCGTCCAGCGCGACGATGGCGGCGTCGGAAGCTGGCGGATGGTCGTCACCGAGGACGACCGCGGCTCGCCGCGCGTCGACTACCGGCAGGAGTCGAGACCGAACGCGAAGACCGACGCCGGGGGCCGTTTCGTGCTGCGCGGCGTGCGCACGGGGGAACCGCTCGTCGTCACCGCGAGCGGCGAGAAGGTGGTGTCCGGGCGCGTCGAGGGGATCACGGTGGGGCCGGACGAGGCGCGCCGCGGCGTCGACTTCGTGCTCAAGGCCGCGGGCGTGATCGAGGTCACTCTCGCCGGCAATCCGCAGCGACTGCGCGCGCAGCAGGGCTGGTACCAGCTCCGCGCGTTCCGGATCGGGGAGGACGGCAAGCAGGATCTCGCGCAGACGAACTACCTCGGCGGCTGGAACCCGGTGTGCAGGATGCGGTCTCTCCGCCCGGGGAAGTACAAGGTCGCGATCAACGCCGGAGGCGACGAGTCGGCTGGGATCCTGAGCGAGCAGGAAGTCGAAGTCGTCGCGGGCCAGGTCTCGAAAGTCGTCCTCGATCCGCGATGACGTCCGCGTACGACGCTCTGGTCCTCGACCTCGACGGCACGCTCCTCGGAGAGTCCGGCGCCGTGCATCCGCGCAACCTCGAGGCCCTGCGCGCCGCCGCGGATCGCGGCGTCCGCGTCATGGTCGCGACGGGCCGATCGAGCCTCTCGGCGCACTCGATCCTCGAACAGCTCGCGCTCGCGACCCCCGCGGTCGTGTTCAACGGCGGCGGCCTGTACGACGCGAGCCAACGCAAGATGCTCGAGGAGCGCGTTCTCTCGAACCGGACGCTGGCGCGCGCGCTCGCGCACGGACGCGAGCGCGACTGGCTGACGGTGCTCATGTGCGCGGACCGGAAGCTCGCGCTCGCGCCGCGCGACGAGATCGAGGCGCGCGCGCTCGCGATGATGACCGGGTTGCGCCACGTGCCGCGGCAGGACCTGACGGCGGAGTTCGTGATGCGCGTGACGTTCTTCTCGCGCGAGCACGAGACCTCCGACGCGTTCGGAGAGGAGGTCGAGCGCTCGGTCGCCGAGCCGATCTACCTCACGCACTTCCCGCTCTCGATCCTGCCGAGCCACCGCGAGAGCCGGCTCCACGTCGTCGACGTCCATCCGCCGTGCCGCGGGAAGGGCGAGGCGTTGCGCGTGCTCCAGGAGTGGTACGGGATCCCCGCCGACCGCGTCGTCGCCGTCGGGGACGCGACGAACGACATCCCGATGCTCGAAGCGGCCGGGCTCGGCGTCGCGATGGGGGACGGGATGGAGGAGGCGCGCGCCGTCGCGGACCGCATCATCGGCGGGCACGACACGACCGCGATCGCGGAGCTCGTCGAGGAGCTCTTCTGATCCGGCGGCGGATCAGTCGGACTTCTTGGGCGCGGGCTTCGCCGCCTTGGGCTTCTCGGGAGCGCTCTTCGCCGGCGCGGATTCCGCGGGCTTCGGCGTCTTCTCGGCGCTCTCGCCCTGCTTGTAGCTCTCGCTGCGGTAGTCGGTCTGGTAGAAGCCGCCGCCCTTGAAGAGGATCCCGGCGCCGCTGCCGATCTGCCGCTCGAGCTTCGGCTTCTTGCACTTCGGGCACTTCTTCAGCGGCGGCTCGTTGATCGAGTGGAACGCCTCGAGGCGATGGCCGCACGCGTTGCAGAGGTAGTCGTACGTGGGCATGCGGCCTCAGGACTTCTCGCCGGCGACGCGGACCTGCGCGGGACGCAGGATCTTGCCCTCGTGCGTGTAGCCGCGGCGCAGGGTGGCGAGGATCTCACCCGGCTCCGCGCCGGACTCGTCGTCCGTCGCGACGGAAGCGTGCACGGCGGGATCGAACCGTCCGCCTTCCGGCAGCGGCTTGACGCCTTCCCGCTCGAGCGCGCCGAGCAGCGCCGTGCGCGTCGCCTCGACGCCCGCGTGCAGGGTCTTGCCCTCCTCGGTCGAGACCGGCGTTGCGAGCGCCATGTCGAGGTAGTCGAGGACGAGGAGGAGATCGCCGAGGAGCGACGCCTTGCGACGCGCGACGGCGGCGTCGATGTCGGACTGCAGCCGGCGGCGCAGGTTCTGGTAGTCGGCGGCGGCGCGCTTCCAGTTCGCGAGGTACTCGTCGCGTTCGCTCGCGAGCGAGCCCGCGTCCATCGTCGCCGCGTCGGATGCGGAGCTCTCGAGCTCCGCGGCCTCCTCCGTGGGTTCTTCCTGCTCTTCTCGCTTCTTCATTGGAACTTGCTCCGGATCCTGTCGAAGAACGACTTCGATCCCGCCTTCTGGTCCTCGATCTTGGCGAATTCATCGAGGAGTTCCTTCTGCCGCGCGGAAAGGGACGTCGGCACCTCGATGAACACGCGCACGAGGAGGTCCCCGCGCCCGCGCGATTCGAGCTGCGGGAGGCCTTGCCCGCGCAGCCGGAAGAGCTTGCCGTTCTGCGTGCCCGCGGGGATCTCGAGGGCCGCGCGGCCGCGCAGCGTCGGGATCTCGAGCCCCTTCTTGCCGAGCGCGAGCTGGGCGTACGTGACCGGGACCTCGCACACGAGGTCGGCGCCGTTGCGCTTGAAGAACGCGTGCTCGACTTCCTGGATGACGCAGTAGAGATCGCCGCGCGGGAGGCCCGGGTCTCCGGCGTCGCCCTGGCCCGCGACGCGGAGGCGCACGCCTTCCTCGACGCCGGGAGGGATCGTGATCTTGATCTCGCTCTTCTTCGCGATGCGTCCGGCGCCGCGGCAGTCGGCGCAGGGATGCTCGACCATCGTCCCCTGGCCGCGGCAGCGCGGGCAGGTCGCCGCCATCGTGAAGAAGCCCTGGTTGCGGTGGATCTGACCGCGACCTCCGCAGGTCGTGCAGGTCGTCGGGCTCGTCCCCGGCTTCGCGCCGGTGCCGCGGCACGTCGTGCACGATTCCTCGCGCTTCAGGGAGACCGTGCGCTCGACGCCCTGGTCGATCTCCTCGAGCGTGAGCTCGAGCGCGATCTTGAGGTCGCGTCCGGACTGCGGACCCGAGCGCGCGCCGCCGCCGAACATGTCGCCGAACACGCCGCCGCCGAAGATGTCACCGAACTGGCGGAAGATGTCCTCGACGTTCGTGAAGGTCGGACCCGCGTACGAGCCGCCGGGTCCGAACGCGCTCGGACCGAAGCGGTCGTACTGCGCGCGCTTGTTCTCGTCCGCGAGGACGTCGTAGGCCTCCGCGGCTTCCTTGAACCGCGCCGCGGCGTCGCTGTCCCCCGGGTTCCGGTCGGGATGGTGCTTCAGCGCGGCCTGCCGGAAGGCCTTCTTGATCTCGTCCTCGGTCGCCGTGCGCTCGACGCCCAGGACCTCGTAGTAGTCGCGCTTGACAGCCATCGCCGTTCTCGGGATGCAACCGAGCGGCGAGGCGGGTCCACCGCTCCCGCCGCCCGTTCATCGGGACTCCTCCCGGGGGAGTCCCCGGGAGCGACCCGATCAGGCCGTGCTTCCCTCGACCTTCGTCTTCTCTTCCTTGAGCTCGGTCACCATCGAGTCCGTGGTGAGGAGCAGACCCGAGATCGAGGCCGCGTTCTGGAGCGCGGAGCGCACCACCTTCGCCGGATCGACGATCCCGGCCGCGAACATGTCGCCGTACTCGTCGGTGAGCGCGTTCCATCCGAAGGCGCCGCCCTTCTCGCGGACGAGCTCGACGACGACGGCTCCGTCCTCGCCCGCGTTCTGCGCGATCTGGCGCAACGGGGCTTCGAGGGCCTTCTCGACGATCAGCGCGCCGAAGTGCTCGTCGCCCTTCAGCTTCAGGGCCTTGACGGCCTGCACCGCGCGCAGGAGCGCGACACCGCCGCCGGGGACGATGCCTTCCTCGATCGCGGCGCGCGTCGCGTTGAGCGCGTCCTCCATGAGGTCCTTCTTCGCCTTCATCTCGGCTTCGGTCTTGCCGCCGACCTTGATCACGGCGACGCCGCCCTGGAGCTTCGCGAGACGTTCCTCGAGCTTCTCCTTGTCGTAGTCGGACTTCGTGGCCTCGATCTGCACGCGGATCTGCGCGACGCGGTCGGAGATGTCCTTCTTCGCGCCGCCGCCGCCGATGATCGTCGTCGTGTCCTTCGTGATGCGGACGCGGCGCGCGGTGCCGAAGTGCTCGGGCTTCACCTTGTCGAGCGGCAGGCCGAGCTCCTCCGTGATCGCGGTGCCGCCGGTGAGGACGGCGATGTCACCGAGGTAGGCCTTGCGGCGGTCGCCGAACCCCGGCGCCTTCACGGCGCAGACGTTGAGCACGCCCTTGAGGCGGTTGATCACGAGCGTCGCGAGCGCTTCGCCCTCGATGTCCTCGGCGATCACGATCAGAGCCTTGCCCGTGCGCGCCGCGGCCTCGAGGACCGGCAGGAATTCGCGCACGTTCGAGATCTTGCGGTCGTAGATGAAGATCAGCGGATCCGGGAACTCGGCCGTCAGCTTGGCGAGGTCGGTCGCGAAGTACGGCGAGAGGTAGCCCTTGTCGAAGGCCATGCCTTCGACGACCTCGATCTGGGTCTCGAGCCCGGTGTTCTCCTCGATCGTGATCACGCCCTCGTCGCCGACCTTCTCGAACGCGCCTGCGAGCATCTCGCCGACGGTCGGGTCGTTGTTCGCGGCGAGCGAGCCGACGTTCGCCTTCTCGGCGCGCGTCTTCACCTTGCGCGACTGCGTGCGGATCGACTCGACCGCGGCCGCGACCGCCTGGTCGATCCCGTTGCGCAGCTCGATCGTGCTCACTCCCGTGGCGACGAACTTCAGGCCTTCGTTGAAGATCGCCGAGGCGAGCACCGTCGCGGTCGTCGTGCCGTCGCCGGCGACGTCGTTCGTCTTGTTCGCGACCTCGAGCACGAGCTTCGCGCCCATGTTCTCGAACGGGTCCTCGAGGTCGATCTCCTTCGCGACCGAGACGCCGTCCTTGGTCACGGACGGCGCGCCGAACGACTTCTGAAGGATGACGTTGCGACCCGCCGGTCCCAGCGTGACACGGACGGTCTTGGCGAGCTTCTCGATGCCCGCGCGCATCTTCGCCCGGGCGTTGTCGTCGAACAGGATCTGCTTGGCCATGTTGTTCTTTCCTGAAGGGTCCTTCGTCGCTCGTTGCTTCGGGTCGTGTCTCTAGAAGTCCATGCCGCCCATGCCGCCCATCCCGCCCATGCCACCCATCTCGTCCTCGCCCATGCCGCCGCCGCCGGGGCCGCCGGCCTTCTTCTTCGGCTCGGGCTTCGTGGCGATCAGCGCGTCGGTCGTGAGCAGCAGGCCCGCGACGCTGACCGCGTTCGCGAGGGCCGTGCGCGTCACCTTGGCGGGGTCGACGATGCCGAGCTCCAGCATGTCGCCGTACTCGCCGCGCAGGGCGTCGAAGCCCCACGAGGTCTTCTTCTCGCGCATCACGCGGTGGACGACGACGGTGCCGTCGAACCCGGCGTTCTGCGCGATCTGCTGGACCGGGCGCGCGAGGGCCTCCTGGAGGATGTCGAGACCCATCGCGTAGTCCT
>Ga0070688_100001708_pt1 | contig 10961 bp, 10 predicted proteins | sample KBSS13HmetaG_FD_64679 | JGI IMG/M metagenome (GOLD analysis project Ga0070688, IMG submission 64679) | Switchgrass rhizosphere microbial communities from Kellogg Biological Station, Michigan, USA - KBS S1-3H metaG | ecosystem: Host-associated > Plants > Roots > Rhizosphere ...
CCGCCGGACTCCGGGTTCGCGCCTGCCGAGTACGGCAGCCGCGAACCCGGAGTTCTGTTAAGCGGACTTCGCGCGGCGGCGGCGGCCGGTCATCCAGAGCATCAGGCCGTACAGGCCGGCGAGCACCAGGACGCCGGTGATGATCGAGCTCGACTTTTCGTGGAGGACGCGCACGATCGCGTCCGGGTCGTCCATCAGGTGCGGCTCGGAGCCGAGCACGTGCTGTCCGAACCAGGCGAGCACGGCGCACCAGATCGCGCTGCCGGCGATCGTGGCGATGCTGTACGGGATGATCCGCACCCTCACGACTCCTGCCGGGATCCCGATCAGGTGCCTCACGACCGGCAGCAGGCGCGCGAAGAACACGCCGCCGAGCTCGTAGCGCTCGAGCAGGCGCTCGCTGCGCTCCAGCTTCTCGGGCGTGATCCGCACGTACTTCCCCCACCGCAACACGAGCGGCCGGCCGAGCCACCGCGACACCGCGTACATCGCCATCGCGCCCAGGTACGAGCCGATCGTTCCGGCGAGCACGACGCCCCCGAGGCTCATCCTCCCCTGCGAGGCCCAGTAGGCGGCGGGCGGGATCACGATCTCGCTCGGGAGCGGGAGGATCGACGACTCCATCGCCATGAGCAGGACGACCGCGACGTAGCCGCCGTCGCGCACCCACTCCAGGATCGTCACGAAGAGGTGGTGCACGCGCCGACGAGGCTAGGCGAGCCCCTTCTTCCAGTCAAAGCCCCGGTGGATCGACGGCCAGGGGCTCCGCGCGCGCGTCGAAGCGGCTCTTCGCGAGCGTCGCGCCGAGCAGGATCGCTCCGCCCGCGAGCGCCCAGGTCCCGGGCCGTTCGCCGTGGACGATCCACGCCCACACGGGGTTCAGGACCGGCTCGAGGAGCAGCAGGATCGAGGCCTCGAACGCCGGAACCCACTTCAGCGCGGAGGTCAGCAGCACGTAGGCGAGACCGACCTGGAACACGCCGAGCCACACGATGACGACCCAGTCCTGCGCCCGCGCCGCGGAGAGCGCGGGATCGCCGGCGAAGACCTGCGGCGAGCACAGGAGGAACGCCACGACGTTGCCCGCCACGACCGCCGACACGTTCGTGGCCCGCGTTCCGAGCCATCGCAGGCCGACGAGCGTCAGCGCCCAGCACAGTCCGCTCGCGAGCGCGAACATGTTCCCGAGCAGCGGCGCGGGAGCGCTCGCCTGCGGCGCGTCGACGTCGAGGAAGAAGAGCGCGAGGCCGACGCCGGCGACGCCGAGGAACACGAGGTCGCGGCCGCGGATCTTCTCGCGGAGGAGCCAAGGCCCGAGGAGCAGGACGTACAGCGGCGCCGTCGACTGGAGGAAGATCGCGTTCGCGGCCGTCGTGCGCTTGTTGCCGAGCGTGTAGAAGACGAGGCTTCCCGCGTACGCGCAGCCGACGAGCCACTCGCGCCACGTCGGGAGCCGGCGCGCCGCGGGCACCATCGCGAGGAACGCGAGCGCGGCGATCGCGGTGCGCAGGCCCGCGACCTGCGCGCCCGAGAACGTGCAGTACTTGATCGCCGCGCCGCCGGTGGAGAAGAGCGCGGCGGTGGCGACGAGCGCCCAGCGGGCCCGGCTCTTCTCGTGCATCGGCCGCACGATGCCAGACCGCGTCACGGCGGGCAAGATTGCGTCGCGCTCGCCGTCACGCGAGAATCGTTCGCACCCGAGTGGAAACGAAACCGCGATCGCGCGTCGTGCTCCTCGGAGCGAGCAATCTGACGCTCGCATTCCCGCTCGTCGTGGCGCGCCTGCGCGTGGCGTTGCCCGCTCCGCTCGAGATCCTGGCCGCGATCGGGCACGGCCGGTCGTACGGGAGGACGTCCCGCATGCTCGCGCGCGAATTGCCGGGGATCACCGAGTGCGGACTGTGGCGCGCGCTCGACCGCACGCAGGACCCCGGGACGAACGGCGCGACGTGTGCGCTCCTCACCGACTTCGGGAACGACATCGTGTACGGCGCGGAGGTCGACACGATCGCCGGTTGGATCGAGACAGCGCTCGAACGCCTCGCGCGCCACGGGGCCCGCTGCGCGCTCGTGCGGATGCCGCTCCGCACGCTCGAGCGCGTGTCGCCGCTGCGGTTCTGGGTGGCGCGGGGCATCCTGTACCCGAGCCACCCCATCGCGTTCGCGCGCGTCCGCGAACGCGCGCGAGCGCTCGACGCGCGCATCGTCGAGCTCGCCCGCGCGCACGGCGCCGCGCTCGTGGAACAGCGCGAGGAATGGTACGGGGTCGATCCGGTCCACATCCGCAGGCGCCGCCGCGACGCCGCCTGGGCGGAGATCCTCGCGCCGCTCGAGACCGGTCGCGCGCAGCCGGCACGCGGGCTCGAACGCGCCGCGCTCGGAAGTCTCTTGCCCGAGCGACGCCGCTTCCTCGGGCGGGACGAGGTCCACGCGCAGCCCGCCGTCGAGCTGCTGGACGGGACGACGATTTCCGTTTATTGAAAAGTCCATGTTCACAAGCCGTCCGAGCCACGCGTAGCTTCCCGCCGCCATGACCCAGGAATCTCCGACTCGCAACGGGTTCGCCCCGATCGCCGTGCGCCTCGCCGGTGCGTGGATCCTCGCCGGCGCGCTCGCGAAACTCTTCCTCGGCACGCCGTCGGACTTGCCGCAGATGGTGCGGAAGCTCTCGCCCTTCGGGCTCGATCTCACGTTCCACCTCATCATCGGCGTCGAGCTCGCGCTGGTGTCGCTCGCCTGGATCCGGCCGAAGCTCGCCTGGCCGCTCGTCCTCGCGCTGTTCGCGTTCTTCGATTTCATCCTCGTGTCCCAGCTGGCCGCGGGCGCGGACTCGTGCGGCTGCTTCGGCGGGCACATCAAGGTCTCGCCGTGGATCATGCTCGCCGTCGACAGCGCGCTGATCCTCGCGATGCTGGCGTCGAGGCCGTGGTCCTCGATGGGTCCGACGGGCGCCCGACTCCTGCCGCTGGCCGCGGCGATCGCGGTGTCGTTCGCCGCGCCGTGGGTGCTGATCCGCGCGCCGCAAGCCCCGGCTCCCGATGCGAAGCCCGCGGGCTACGTGATCCTCGAACCCGAGAAGTGGATGAACCATTCCATCGACGATCTCGGCGAGCTGACGCGCTGGGTCGGCGTGGACAAGATCCCGACCGACGGGAAGATCGTGCTGTGGAGGCAGGGCTGCGAGCATTGCGCTGCCCACTTGCGGATGATGGCCGGCCGCAACGACGCGAGCGAGCTGATCCTCCTCGTGCAGCTCCGCGACGACCTGAAGTCGAGCCGCGCCGTCGACCTGATGCCCGAGGGCCCGAACGTGACGCGCGCGGAGTTCCCCGAGAACCAGGACGTGACCGCGATCACCCCGTGGGAGCTGCACGTCTCGGGCGGAGTCGTGACCGCCTCGCTGGACGAGGAGCACGCGAAGGAGTTCTACGAGAAGGGCGGCTAGCGCCGTCGCACGGCGACGAAGACCGCGAGCGCGAGCGCGCCGACCGCGACCGCCCAAGGCCACGCGCGGCTGGCTCCCTCGGGTTCCTGCGGCGCGGAGGCATCGTGCCGCGGACGCACGACGACGACGATCGGCTCCGTGCGGACGACGCGGTATCCCGCCGGAGGCTCGGGATCGAAGGACGCGAACGCGATCGCCGGCACCTGCCAGACCTTCTCGCTCAACGGCGCGAGCAGGTACGTGAGCGTCCGCACCGTCGGCGACTTTTCGTCCGCGGTGCCGACCACGCGGAAGCCGCCGAGCTCGGTCCACGCCGGCGCACCGAAGCGGGCGAGATCCCCGTCGCCGCGCACCGCGAGTCGCAGGCGCAGGCTCTCCCCCATCTCGACCTCGTGCGGCTCGATCGTCGCCTGCACGGTGAACGTCCCGACGGCACCGGTGAACTCGGGGGGCCTGCCCGCCTCGGGCAACGGCTCGACCTCGAGCGCGAGCGGTGCGCCGCGCACGTACGCGTCGACGCGGTCGACCGGCGTCCGTCCGAAGAGCGCGCTCTCCTCGAAGCGCGTCGCGTACGCGAACGCGAGCGTCGGCGCGGGCAGCTCGAGCCTCCCGGGGGACGTCGCGAGCACGGTGCCCTCGAACGCGTGGACGCGGAACTGCCGCCCGTCGACGACGCGATCGTCCGCGGGTTCCGAGCGCTGCACGCCGTCGTCGAGCGCGAAGGTCGATCCCGCTTCGGCCGGACGCGCGACGAGCCAGGATGCCGCGAGCTGCACCGGCACGTCGAGGCGCACGCCGAACGGCTGGACCATCTCGCGCTCGGCGAAGCTCGTCTCGAGGCCGAACGCGACTTCGACGCGCACCGTCTCGCCGGCCCAGGCCTTCGGGCGCGGCGTCCGGACCTCGACGAACGCGATTCCGTCGCCCGTCCGATCGCGCGCGCTCGCGAGGGGCAAGGAGAGCTTCTCTTGCCCGGCGGACCAGGCGACGACGACGGCCAGTGCGACGATCACGGAATGGGGTTGCCCTGTAGTCCCGGCGGGCCGCGCAGCCTACACCGGCCGGACTGGTGCATCTGCGACCCCGCGTGCCAGAATCTCCACGAACCATGATGCGAGCGCTCACGATCCTCCTCGCCGTCCTTCCGGCCGTCGCCCGCGGCCAGGGCGCCGCCCCGTCGAAGGACGCGACGCGCTTCGGCTCGCCTCCGAGCCTGCCCGCGGGGGCCTCGCGCGAGACGATGTGGCCCGCGCCGACCGCGGACGACTGGAAGATGCCCTGCCTGATCACCTGGCAGCGCACGTTCGAGGACGCGTTGAAGGTCGCGCGGGCGACGAAGAAGCCGATCCTCGTCTGCGTGAACATGGACGGCGAGATCGCGAGCGAGCACTTCGCCGGCATCCGCTACCGCCGCGCCGAGACCGCGCGGCTCTACGATCCGTACGTGTGCGTGATCGCGTCGGTGTACCGCCACACGCCGCGCGACTACGACGAGGAGGGCAACCGGATCGTCTGCCCGCGCTTCGGGACGGTGACCTGCGGCGAGCACATCGCGATCGAGCCCGGGCTCTACGACGAATTCTTCGACGGCAAGCGCATCGCGCCGCGCCACATCGAGATCGAGGTCGACCGGAAGAAGTCGTACGACGTCTACTTCTCCTGGGACACGAACACGGTGGCGACCGCGCTGCGCGAGGGCGTCGCGAACCGCCCGCCGCCGGAGCCGATGGTCAAGGACGACCTGCCCGTCGTCGAGCGCGTCGCGAGCCCGGACGTCGCCGACCGCGTCGCCGTCGAGACGGCGTACAAACAGGGCAACCGCGAGGTGCGCCGCACGCTGATCGAGTCGACGCTGCGGCACAAGGACGTCGACGAGATCGATCTCCTGCGCCTCGCGATCTTCGGTTTCGACGTCGAGCTCGCGCGCCTTGCGCGCCAGGCTCTCGCGCGCAGCGACTCCGAGGCCGCGGTCGACCTGATCGCCGAGGCGCTCAAGCTCCCGATGGATCCGGCCGAGCGCGAGGCGCTGATCGCCGCCGTCGTCCGCCTCGGCGAAAAGTACCCGCGGGCGCGCACGCTCGCGGCGGTCTACCAGGGCCTGGCGGACACGTCGAAGCTCGTCGACCTGCGCGGGTGGTCGAGCGCGATGGAGCACCGCGGCGAGACCCCGGCGCAACAGGCCTACGAGCAGGCGCCGCGCCTCGAGAGCCGCGTCGAGGCGTCGGAGGCGCGCCCGAGCGACGCGACTGCGCGCCTCGAGCTCGCCGAATCGTTCCTCGCGCGCGCGAGCGAGGCTGCCGGCGACCGGCGCTTCGCGCGCGTGCTGCTCGAGGACGCGCGCAGCTCCGCCGTCGAGGCCGAGAAGCTGGGTGCCAAGGGCTGGCGCGTCGACGCGGCGCTCGCGGTCTCCGCGTCCGCCCTCGGCGATCGCAACGAGGCCCTGACGCGCGCGCAGGCCGCCGTCGAGGGGGGCATGCCGCCTCCCTCGGGCAACGTCGAAGCCGCGCCGGAGCAGAACGCGGTGCTCGTGCTCGCTCTCTTCGCGCAGGCGCGCCAGCGCGCGATCGCGAAGGCCTACCACGACAAGTCGCCCTGGCCGCCCGAGTGGCTCGCCGACGTCCACGCCGCGTACGCCGTGCTCGCGAAGCACCCGCTCGGGACGGACGAGCACGTCGCCAACCACTTCGACTTCCTGCGCTGGCTCGGCGCGACGCCGCGCGCGACCGAGGTCCTCGAGCAGGGCCTCGCGCGATTCCCCGAGTCGTGGCTCCTCCACGACCGGCTGCGCGCGAAGACGCTGTGGGAGAAGGGCCCCGACGGCCTCGAGGCGACCTACGCGGCGATGCTCGCGAAGAAGGATCCGCCGCGGAATCTCGAGTGGTTCGCGGGATTCGCGTCGCTGATCGCCGCCGAGAACCACCGGCGCGCGGGGAACGCGGAGAAGGCGAAGGGCGCCTACGAGCGCGCGATCGCGCACTACGACCGCAACGTCGCGCAGTACCCCGAGAGCCGCGACACGTCCGACCACTACGTCGCCCTCGCGCTGGCGGGCCGCGCGCGCGTCGAGTTCGAGCAGGGCGACCTCGATCAGGCGACGAGCGACGTCCTGGCCGCGTTCCGGCGCCGGCCCGCGTCCGCGGCGTCGCTCGACGGGCTCAATCTCTCGCCGGTCGACACGGCGAAGATGCTGCGCTCGAAGCTCGCCGAGGCGAAGCGGACGAATCTCGCCAAGGAGCTGCAGGCCGGGCTCGACGCGCTCGATCCCAAGGCGCTCGAGCTGCCCGCGTACGAGCGCGAAGTGCCCGAATCGCGCCCGCGCTGAGCTAGGACGCGATCAGGTACGCGATCCAGGCCGCGCAGTCGAGGCAGCTCTTCCCCGTGTCGTCGCGCCGGAACGAGCCGTTTCCGCTGCCGTTGCGCTCGTCCTCCGTCTGCTCGAACCACGCCTCGACGCGGCGGAACCCGGCTTCCTTCAGGAGCTCGCGCAGCTCGGGCAGGTTCCAGAAGCGCCACTGGTAGGTGAACGCGCGGCGGATCTCGCTCCCGTCGCGGAAGCGGAAGTGGATGTGGCACGTGTAGTCGCCGCTGCCGGGGAAGTACTCGGCCTGGTCCCAGACGTACGTGAACCCGCCTGCGACGCGGTGCGCGTCCTCGAGCTCGTCGGTCGCGTCGGGACCGCCGTAGACGTCGAGCGCGAACATCCCGCCGCGCGCGAGGTCCGCGCGCACGCTCCGGAAGTACTCGAGGAGCTCCTCGCGCTTCCGCAGCACCCAGTAGGAGAAGTTCTGCGCGACCCGGATGTCCGGGGCGCGGTCGCTGCACGCGCGGACGTCCTTCCGGTGGAGGGTGACGCGCTCGGCCTTCGCGCCGAGCGGCGCGAGGTTCCTCGCCTTCCCCCACGCGAGCGGCTCGGGGTCGAGGTCGAACCCCTCCGCGGTGCATCCCGCGCGCTTCACCCAGGTCGCGCACAGGAGCGCCGTCCCGCAGAAGTCCTCGCGCAGATGCCGCGGCGGCTTCGCGTGGTTGCGCCGGTAGACGCGCCGCAGGAAGGCGAGATCCTGCTCCGGCGACTGCACCGCCATCTGGTACAGCTCGTGGCGGTCCGCCGTCGCGGCGGTGAAACGCGCACGAATCTTCCTCTTCCGCGGCCGGATCTCGGGGACCATCCGACCCTCGCGCCTAGCGCTTCGCCCCGTCCGGCTTCGTCCACTGCGGCCGGAACGTCCCGTCGACGACGAGCCGCACGGCGCGCAGGATCGCCTGCGTGCAGCCCTCCATGTGCGCGAAGTCGATCCGATCCGCCTCGTCCGACACGTGGTGGTAGTCCTCGTGCATGTTGTAGGTCGAGAACGTCTGGCCGACGACGTGACGCACGACGAACGCGTAGTTGTCGGAGCGCTGGTAGAAGTTCTCGGCGGGCCGCGGATCCGCGACGATCGGCAACTCGGCCTCGGCGCACGCGCGTCCGAGATCGGTCTCGTCGAAGCCGGTCAGCCACAGGTGACCCGCCCCGCCGGCCAGGGGATCGGGTCGCCCGATCATCTCGACGTTCAGGTTCGCGATCGTCTCGGCCAGCGGCACGACCGGATGATCGAGGTACGCGAACGTGCCGAGGAGTCCCTCCTCCTCGCCGGTCGCGAGCAGGAAGACGACCGTGCGCGCGGGCTTCGGTCCGGCGCCGAGCGCTCCCGCGATCTCGAGCACCGCGGCGCATCCCGAGGCGTCGTCGTCGGCCCCGTTGTAGATGCGGTCCTTCGCAGGGGCGCCTTCCGCCGGCGCTTCGGAGCTCGGCGGCAGGTGGTCGTAGTGCGCGCTCACGACCACCGTTTCCTTCGCGAGCCCGGGTTTTCCCGCGAGACCGGCGCCGGCGATCCGGCCGACGACGTTGAACGCCTGCACCTTGCGCTCCTCGACGTTCGACCGCATCGAAAGGCTCTGGATCTCGCCTTGGCGGAAGCGCTCGAGGAGCGGACCGCGGAGCTTGATCGACGGAGCCTTCGCGCCGGAGCCGACATCGCGCTGCAGATCGCCGCGCTTTCCCGCGACGAAGGGTCGCTCTTCTCCGGCGGACTTCGAGCCCGCCCGGATCCAGAGGCCGAACCCGCGCCCGTCGGGGTGACCGGCGGCTTCGAGCCAGGTCCGCGCGTCCTTGTCGAACGCGTCGACGAGGATCGCCGCGTGCGGGTCGTCCTCCTTCGGGATCGCATCGGCGGACTTCGCGACGAGGACGCGGAGGTCCTTCACCGCGATCGACGCGGCGGAGAATTCGTAGTCGCGCCTGAAGACGGCCTGGATCTCTTCTTTTCCGCGCGCGACGAGCGTGAGCTCGGGTGCCGTCTTCGCCTCCGCGAGGTGGAGCGGCACCGCCTGCAGGAAGGTCCCGTTGTCGCCCGCGGGCTCGACGCCGCAGCGCGCGAGGACGTCGGCGAGGTACGCGGCGGCGCGCGCGGCCTCGGGCGTCCCGGTCGCCCGGCCGGCGAGCTCGTCGGAGGCGAGGAAGCGCACGTGCGCCTCGATGTCGGCGCGCGTGACCTCAGGATGGAGGGCGGGTGCCTTCGCGGCCTGCGGCGCTTGCGCCGCCTGCGTGGCGGGGCACGCGACGATCAGGGCGGCGGCGAGGAATCGCGCGAACACGCGCGAGAGCTTACCGTCGCGCGTCGCTCAGGCCACGCACTCGCGGATCGCGTTCAAGAGCTGCTCGTTCGTGCGCGGGTCGGCGACCTGGATGCGCACGGCGCCCTGGACCTGCCGCGGAACGCTCATCGCACCCGGGTTCAGGCGCCGATTCACACGGCGCGCGAGCTCGCCCGGATTGCGTACTTGAAGGAGGATCCAGTCCCCGATCGACGGCAACGGGTGGATCCCCGGGATCGATGCCAAGCGCGAGTAGAAGCGATCCTTTTCCTCGACCATCGGTGCTCTCCAGCTCTCCCTGTCCCCGGTCGGCAGCTCGTTTTTCCCCACTCCCCAGGGCCGCGGGCCACGCTATCTAGTGTCAGGAACCTCCACAAGCGCAAGATCAAGGCGGGGTGCAGAGATTCCTGGGCAGTTCCCACGTCCGGGACGACGACCGGCGCGCTCGACGCGACCTCCCCCACCCCGGAGAATGCGCCGCGTGATCGTCCCGGCGTCGACTTCGAACCTCGGACCGGGCTTCGATTTCCTCGGGCTCGCGTTGTCGCTCCGGCTCGAGGCGAGCTGCGTCGGACCGTCGCCGAGCGGACGCCACGAGTTCGCGAGCCTCGAGGGGACCGCGAGCGCCTGGCCGCGCGACGCGACGAACCTCCTCTTCCGCGCGTTCGACCTCGCCGCCGAACGCCTCGGGCTCGGGCCGAGCGCGCGGCGCTTCTCCGTGCACTCGGAGATCCCGATCGCGCGCGGACTCGGGAGCAGCGGAGCCGCGGTCGTCGCGGGGCTCCGCCTCGCCTCCGAGCTCGCGCCCCGGCAGGCGTCACTCGACGAGCTCCTGCGCTGGGGCCTCGAAATCGAAGGGCATCCCGACAACTCGAGCGCCGCGCTGCTCGGCGGGTGCACGCTCGCCGTCCCGATCGGCGGCGGTCGTCTGCGGATCGTGCGCCAGGAGGTGCACGAGGACCTCGCGTTCGCGCTCGCGTGGCCCTCGAAGGGGCTCGCGACCGCCGCCGCGCGCGGCGTGCTGCCGCGCGAGGTGAAATTCCAGGACGCCGTCGAGAATCCGCGACGGCTCGCGCTCCTGCTCGAAGGGCTGCGGCGCGCCGACCCGGAGCTGCTCGCGCTCGGGGGCGAGGATCGGCTCCACGTCCCCTACCGGTTGCCGTTGATCCCGGGCGGTGCCGCGGCTCTCGAGGCCGCGCGCGCGAGGGGCGCGTGGCTCGCGACGATCAGCGGGAGCGGCTCGGGCCTCGTCGCGATCGGCGCGCGCGACCGCATCGAGGCGATCACGTCCGCGATGGTCGCCGCGCTGCGCGCTGTCGACGCGGGCGCCGACGGTCGCACGGCCGCTCTCGATCAGCCGCGCGCGAATCCGTGACGGTAGCCCTCGACGAGGGTCATCGTCTCGGCCTGGGATGCGGCGCGCGACGCGAGGGTCGCGCTGCGCCGCGCGTTGCGCAGGTCGGTCTTCTGCACGGTGCCCAGGAATTCCTCGAGCGCGACGGGCTGCACGCAGAAGTGCCGCACGCCCGCGCCGAGGAGGAACAGCAGGTTCGTCGCGTTGACGACGGTCACGCCGAACACGGAGAGCGGCCTCCCGGCCTGCTCGCACACCTCGCAGACCTGCATGAGCACGCGCAGGACGAACGGGTGGATCGGCTCGAACCAGTCGCGGAGCTCGTGGTTCTCGCGGTCGGCCGCGAGCAGGTACTGGAGCAGCGAATCGAGGCTGATCGTCAGGAAGTCCGCCTCGCGCGCGAGCTCGCGCGCGCCGAGCGCCGCGACCGGCGTCTCGACGACGGCGCCGAGCTCGACGTGGTCCTGGAAGCTCGCGCCGGACTTGCGCAGCGCGTAGCGCTCCTCGAACAGGATCTCCTTCACGCGG
>Ga0070688_100001717_pt1 | contig 10932 bp, 7 predicted proteins | sample KBSS13HmetaG_FD_64679 | JGI IMG/M metagenome (GOLD analysis project Ga0070688, IMG submission 64679) | Switchgrass rhizosphere microbial communities from Kellogg Biological Station, Michigan, USA - KBS S1-3H metaG | ecosystem: Host-associated > Plants > Roots > Rhizosphere ...
GTGCCCGGGGCGAGACTTGAACTCGCACGGGTTTCCCCATACGCCCCTCAAACGTACGTGTCTACCAATTCCACCACCCGGGCAAACCGTCGGTCGGCGTCAGCGCCGCAATTCGATCAGCGACCGCCTGGAGGCGCGGTCGTAGGCGCAGGCTGGGTACCGCCGGCCGGAGGCTGTCCTCCAGCGGGCGGGGCTCCCTGCGCGGGAGGCTGCTGCTGGCCGGGCGCCGGAGCCTGTTGCTGCCCCGGGGCTCCGCCCTGCTGAGGCGCCGTGGGAATCGCGCGCTTCGCCTCTTCCTGGATCAGGCTTCGCGACGGAACCCCCCGCGTCCCGGACGACATCAAGGCGAGAACCAGCGAGGTCACGAAGAAGGCGCCGCCCAGGACCATGGTCGCCTTGGTGAGGACGTCCGTCGCGCCGCGGCCGCCGAAGACCGTCTGGGCCGTACCGCCGAAAGCACCTCCCGCCAAACCTCCACCCTTTCCGGACTGCAACAGGATCGTGAGAATGAGCGCCAGGCAGACCAGGATGTGGAGAGCGAGCAGCAAGCCGTACATAGAGCCTCGAGCCTCGAATCGAACGGGGTCGTGAAGGTGGTTGGAGTCGATGCGGCCGGAAAACCTACCAGCCGTCCGGGACTCCGTCAACGCGCCCGTGCCTGCTTCCCGGACGCCGCGGCGGCAATGGCTCCGAACCCCTGGGGATCGAGCGAAGCGCCTCCCACCAGCGCGCCATCCACATCCTCTTCGGCGAACAGCGCCCCCGCGTTGCCGGCGTTCACGCTCCCGCCGTAGAGAATGGCGATCTCGTTGCCGAGCCGTCCTTCGCCGTGCTGGTCCAGCGCGGCCCGGATCACGCGATGGGCGTCGCGCGCCTGCTCGGTCGAGGCCACGCGCCCGGTCCCGATCGCCCAGACCGGCTCATAGGCGATCACGGTGCCACGAGCGGATTCGGCCACGAGCCCGCCAAAAGCCGCGGCGATCTGACGCGTGAGCACGGCTTCGGTCTCTCCCGATTCGCGCTCGGCCAGCGTCTCTCCGACACACACGATCGGAATCAGCTGATCGCGAAGCGCAGCGCGAAGCTTTCGAGCGACAAGTGCGTCGTCCTCCCCCATGCCGTGGCGTCGCTCCGAATGCCCGACGATCACCATCCGGCATCCGACTGCGGTCAGCATGGCGCCCGAGACTTCGCCGGTGAATGCTCCGTGCGGCTCCGTGTGGAGGTTCTGAGCCCCGAGCAGGATGCCGCTCCCTTCGAGAACGTCGCGTACCGGCAGGAGCGCGGGGAACGGTGGGCACACCAGCATCGCGGTGTCCGCGGGAACGCCCGCATCTTTGAGCGCGCGCGCGGTCGCGATGGCCTCGGTCGCGGTCTTGTTCATCTTCCAGTTCCCCGCCACCAGGCGGGGCCGCCGCGGCCAGCTCGCGCTCATTCTCTTCGGTCGTCGAGCGCCGCGACGCCGGGAAGCGCCTTGCCTTCGAGGAACTCCAGCGAGGCGCCACCGCCGGTGGAGAGATGCGTGAGACGCTCGGCCACTCCCGCCTGCTGCACCGCCGCGGCCGAATCGCCGCCGCCGACGATGGTCACGGCTCCCCGTCCCGTGGCTTCGGCGAGCGCGTGTGCCACCGCCAGGGTGCCTTCGGCGAAGGCCGGGACCTCGAACACGCCCATCGGCCCGTTCCAGAGCACGGTCTTCGCACCCTGGATCCGCTCGGTGAATCGCTTCACCGTCTCTGGCCCGATGTCGACCCCCATCTCGTCCGCGCCGAGCCGATCGACCGCCGTCACCTTGCCCGGAGCGCTGCCGTCCGCCGCCGTGGACGCGACGCAATCGATGGGCAGCAACAGGTCGACGCCGCGAGCGGCCGCGTCGCTCAGCACCTGACGCGCCATCTCGATTCGATCCTCCTCGACCAGCGAGCGCCCGGTGGCCTTTCCTTGCGCACGCAGGAAGGTGAACATCATCGCGCCACCGATCAGCAGCGCATCCACCTTCGAGAGCAGCGAGTTGATCACGTCGATCTTGCCCGAGATCTTCGCGCCGCCGAGGATCGCGAGGAACGGGCGCGTCGGATTCTCGAGCGCGGCGCCTAGATGGCTCAGCTCCTGCTCCATCAGGAATCCCGCCACCGCCGGGTGCAGCAGCCGGGGCACGCCCTCCGTCGACGCGTGCGCCCGGTGGGCGGTGCCGAAGGCATCATTGACGTAGAGATCGCCGAGCGCAGCGAGAGAGCGAGCGAATCCCGGATCGTTCTTCTCTTCCTCCGCGTGGAAGCGCAGGTTCTCGAGCAGCAGGACCTGGCCGTCGGCGAGCTGCTTCGATTGCGCCTCGGCATCGCCGCCGACGCAGTCCTTCGCGAACCCGATCGGCATGCGGAGCAGCCGCTCGAGGCGCCTGGCCACGGGCTCGAGGCTGAAGCGCGGATCCGGCCCACCCTTGGGACGCCCAAGGTGGGACATCAACACCAGCCGCGCCTGCTTGTGCAGCAAGTAGCGCAGCGTAGGCAGCGTGGCCACCAGCCGAGTGTCGTCGCTCACCTCGCCGTCCTGCAGCGGAACGTTGAAGTCCACGCGGGTGAGCACCCGCTTTCCGGTGGGATCGATGTCTCTGAGCGTCAGCTTCGAGAGCGGCACGGTCGTGCTACGCCATCATCGTGAGGGCATCCACCACCCGGTTCGAGAAGCCCCACTCGTTGTCGTACCAGGAGAGCGTCTTCACCAGTCCGCCTTCCATGGTCGTGGTGGAGAGCGAGTCGAACACGCTGCTCGCCGGATTGCCGATCACGTCCGAGGACACGATGGGATCGGTGGAGTACTCGAGGATCCCCTTCATCGGCCCTTCGGCCGCCGACTTCATCGCCGCGTTGACCTCGGCCGTGGTGACTGGCTTCTTCACCCGGCACACCAGGTCGGTGAGCGAGCCGTTCATGACCGGCACCCGCACCGCGAGACCGTCGAGCTTGCCCTTGAGCTCGGGCATCACCAGTCCGATCGCCTTGGCCGCTCCAGTCGAAGTCGGGATCATGTTCTGAGCGGCCGCCCGCGCGCGGCGGAGGTCCTTGTGCGGAAGGTCCAGGATGTTCTGGTCGTTGGTGTACGCGTGGATGGTGGTCATGAGGCCGTGCTCGATCTCGAAGTTGTCGTGGATCACCTTGGCCATCGGCGCCAGGCAATTGGTCGTGCATGAGCCGATGCTGATCACCAGGTGCTTGCCACGATCGAACTGCTGGTGATTGACCCCGATCACGAACGTCAGATCGGCATCCTTCGCCGGTGCCGAGATCAGCACGCCGCGCGCGCCGGCGCTCAGATGCGCCGAGGCGGATGCCTTGTCCGTGAACTTGCCGGTCGCCTCGAGCACGACATCGACGCCGAGCGACTTCCACGGGAGCTTGCCAGGATCTTTCTCGCTCAGGACCTGGATCTTCTTCCCACATACCTGGAGCGCGCCGTCCACCGCGGGCCCGGCATCGGGGAACGTACGGTGCACGGTGTCGTAGCGCAGAAGGTGAGCGAGCGTCGTCGCGCTGGTGACGTCGTTCACCGCGACGAACTCGAGCGGAGCCTTCCGCTGGTGCGCGGCGCGCAGAACCAAACGCCCGATCCTGCCGAAGCCGTTGATGCCGATCCGAATGGCCATCGAGTTCTCCTGTCGGTCCGTCTCCGTCGCCGACGTGCACGAGAGAGACGCCTGAGTGCCGAAAGGCCGCGAGACGCGGCAAGTTGTTGGGAGTGCTGAGGTTAGGGGGCCAGCAGCGGTGCACTATGACGCAACCCGCGTGGACAGGTCAAGTGATTGCTGGCCGCTCTACTCGGTGCTGTAGCGGAGTCGGTAGTCGCCGTAGCCCTGCTCGTCCACGAAGAGGAACGTCAGCCGCTTCCGGGTGTTCCCTCCCCGGCTGGGGTCAGGCTTGGTGGTGAGGGTGGCGCCGCGTTCCACTTCATAGATCCACACTTCGAATGGGCGGATGTCTCCCCCGAGGCCCTTGGCCTCGACGTCGCCGGTAGGCCGGTCCTCGCTGGCGTCGATCTCCTGGAGCACCTGCTGCAGGGTCTGGTCTCCGGTCGGGATGACCTGCCTCAGGATCTCGTCCGGCTCGCCATGGCGGATGTAGACCCGCCCCATGTCGGAGAACATTCCCTTCCCCAGGGCGGCCGACCGCGTCCACGTCGAATTCGCGTGGTGTACGCGCCTGAAGAATTCGGTTCGAGCTTCGTTCTCGGCGGTGGAAGGCGTCGGATCGCGTTCTCGCCAGAACTTCTCGAGGAAGGCCTCTTGCTCGCCAGCGCTCATACGTCCGAACTTCTCTTCATCCTCTTCACGATCGAGCATCAGGTGCACCTCGTCCTCGATGTCGCGCGGGTTGCGCCACCACGAAGTGCGGTTCCAGGCAACGCTCAATCGTCCTCGACGAATGGCCGGGGTAGTCTCGCCTTCCCGCCACACCTGGACTTCCAGGTCGTAACCTCCGGCCGGCATGGTCGACACGTCCATGGACACCAGTTGCCCCACGGACTGACCGACGGCGCTGCTGTCCCGTCGCGCGACTTCTTGCCCCGCCGCGTCGAGAAGCCGAGCCCTCCAACGCCATGAAGCCGAGGCGTCGGATCGCACGAGGAAATGGGCCGCGAGCTCGGGGGCCAGCAATCCATAGATACGGTCGGGATTCGGCAGAACTCCGGTGTCGGTTCCGGCATGCCGGAATGCGGCGGCCGAGCTCGCCGCTCCTCCCCATACGAACTCGAGGTTCGAAAGTCGGCGGCCGAGCGACGGTTCAGGAACCGCGATCTCCCCGCTCACCGCCGCCGACTGGGCGACCGAGCGGCCGATGTAGGCCAGTCCGCGCTTCCTGGACAGCGGGTCCTCGAGCTTCACGTCCATGGTGTACGCGCCACTCTTCACCGGCAGTCGCAGCAGCACGACCTTGCCGAAGCTGCCGGTATCGCTGGGAAGCACGGTGAATTCCTGGACCGCCTGGTGATGCTTCGCGCCGAAGCGGTTGTGCAACGTGACCGAGAGCTTGAGGCGCGCATCCCCGCGATCCGATTTGGCCAGCGAAGCGATGGTCGAGGGTGGCAGCCGGCAGTAGATCTCGAGCAGATCGCTGGTCGAATCCGGGAACGCCGCGGCGTCGACCGTGAAGCCCAGTCGGCCACTGACCCGCCAGGGCAAGGGGCCGGTCGGCTCGTCGGCGAACGACGTCCACGAGACCCCGAGAAGGGCCAGAGCCCAAAACGACGCACGCGCCCCCTTGCGGAGACGCGTGGTGGGTTTCCCTTGCGTCAGGATCGGATCAGAACTCGAAGGTGAGAGAGAAGCGATGAGCGCCTCCGAGGTCCTGCATGTCGGTGTAGGCGTAGTCGAGCTGCGCCTCGCCCGCCACGGAAACCGGGAAGTGGAAGCCCACGCCGCCGGCGAGCCCTTCGGCGTCGTAGTTGATGTTGTACCCAGCGCGCAGATGGACGAAGTCCTTGAACGAGTATTCGGTCCCGACATTGAGCCGCTCCGCATTGTCCGGCGGATGCGAGAACTCGAGTGACCCCACCATCTTCTGGTCGGCGCTCTGCAGCAGATTGAACGACGAGCCGACACGGAACATGGCCGGGATCCGGGCCTCCTGTTCGATGAACTTCACCTGCGAGCCGATGTTCGAAATCGTCATGCCGATCTTCATGCCCAGCACACCCACGTCGTAGAGGGTGCCGACGTCGAACGCGTAGGTCTGCTGACTGAACTCGGCCAAGCCTTCGTGAACGAAGTTCGCCGTCACTCCCGCGCTGAACTTGTCCGTGAAGGAGCGGGCGTAGGTCAGGCCGGCGGTCATCATGCCGGCGTCGAATGTCCGCCCCGTACCCTCCACCGGATCGGGCTGGTACGCGGTGGTCTCGACCATCGGCTCCATGGTCAGCGCCCGCGCGTGCACCGAGAAGGCGCCGGGGATGCGCTTGACGTGGAACACGTAACCGATCTGCTCGAACGAAAGATCGGCGACCCAGGTGGCGTGATTGAGGCTGAGCTGCGACTTGTTCGGGTCGATGCGGGCGATACCCGCCGCATTCCAGAACACGGCGCTGGCGTCATCGGCGACAGCGACGAACGCATTCCCCATCCCGGCCGCACGGGCGCCCACTGAAATCTTCAAGAATTGGCCGTCGAACGTCCCGACCTTCTCGAAGATCTCAGCTGCACCTGCCAACCCCGGGAGCATCAAAGCCAGCCCGCCGAGGATGACGATCAATCTCTTCACGGAAGCCTCCTTCATACCCACGCCCGGTCTAGCGAATGACGACGAACTTCCCACGCTGTTGTCCCTGGTCCGATTCGACCACGAATAGATAAATGCCACTCACCACGTCCTGGCCATTGCGCGAAATCAGATTCCAGCGAGCCTGCCCATCGTTGGCCGTGTCTTGCTGGCGGTTGTAACCCGGCCGCGTCCTGCCATCCGGACCGGTGATCGGTCCGCGAACCGACTGGTTCACCTGATCATCGCTCTTCAGCTCGGCGACCATGTCTCCGGACACCGTGTAGATGCGGACCTTCCACTTCCCTGGGGGCAACCCCATGAAGTCGATGTGCGTCCCCGTCGGATCGGTGGCATTCGGAGTGAGATCCCAGGCGGAAGGACGAGTCAGGATGCTGGTGAACCCACGATAGGGATTGGGAACCACCCATACCGACTTACCGGTCTTGGCGCTCGACTGCGGCGTCACCTGGTCGGCCTCCACCGCCGAACGGCGTCCGAAGAGCTGGCTTCCCGCGGTCGAATCTCCGGCCGTCACCGAGTAGAAGTAGATGAACCCGTTCTTCACCTCGCGATCGACGATCATGTAACGACCGACGGGATAGCGGGTCCTCTTCGTACGAGTACTGGTGCCGATCACGATGCCGCTGTCCTGAACGCACCCATTGCTGTCGCTGATGCAGGGGACGTTCTCGGCCCGCAGGATCTTGCCCGACTGGCGATCCCAGAAGTTGCCCCTGAGGAGACAGATCTTGACGGTTGCGGTGTCGCGGCAGCCTCCGGCGCGGAGCTGCAGTGGGTCCGCGAGAGGATCGCTGCAGTGAGGATGGCCGGCCGGATACTCATAGTTGGGAACGAAGATCATCGGGCAGACGGTCGTATCGGACACGGGGTCGCGCGTGTAGTTGCTGTCTGCGTAGTCGAACAACCGGTACTCGGCCATCAAGGCCCAATCCTCGTCGTTCGGTCCCGAGGCCCCCACCGGCCGCTGCCACCCCGCCACCTTCCAGACCCGGTAGGCGCGGAAGTCGAACTGCCCCGACTTGGGATCCGCGGTGGTCTCCGAGATGTTGTCCCACGCCAGCGTGATCACGTCGTCTCCGCCGGCGACCACGCGGTCCGGATTGTCGGAGTAGTTGTAGGCGGCCGCCACGTTCAGATTGGGGCTCGGCGGCGGCGACTCGGCGTTCCAGTGGCGCAGGAAGTAGCCCTGACCGGTGGCATCGCTGTACACACCGGTGCAGGCGTCGCAGTCGAAATCGAACCAGGTGTAGGCGTTGTCGCTCACCTGCTTGGGCACGGCTTCGCGATCCGGACAGACTTCCGAGATGATCGTCGGCGTCGAGCCAGACGGCAGCTTGATGCCCGTCTCGCAGCCGTGGCAGTCAGGCACTTGCTCCGTGAACCCGGGACGCGGGAGTTCGTACACACCTTCGTAGGCGACCTGGGCCGTGAAAGCGTTCTCGAGCGCCGGGTACTTCTCGAACAGATCCCCGAGCGGCTTGGTTCCCGCCTGATAGCTCGCGTAGTCGAGGCGATAGTCCTGCAAGGACGCGTAGGTACCCCGCATGACCGCGAAACCGATGGTGCAGGTGATCATCTGGCCGTCCGCCACGTTCAGGAACGGCCCCACCGACGACCAGGCGGTGTAATCACCGGGCTGATCGCCAGGCTCGGCGGAAATCAACCCCGTCGCGGGGTCGATATTCTGATTGCTCGAGAGGAATTCGAAGCGCTGCTGATCCGTGCTGGGATTGCCGTTGCTGGCGTAAGGCGTTCCCGCGATGAACGACCGGAATGCCCGGAAACCCACACGTCTTGGTGCGCGGAAGCCGAGCGGATCGGTGGTGTGGCCGAACAGGAGCAGCGAGGCGACGCCGGGCGTGCGTCCTTCGTCCCCATCGTTGTCCACGATCGAGAACCCGTTGACCCGAATCGCCATATCCGGGCACAGCGTGTCGCTCCCCGTCGACGTGGTGACCAGCTGGAAGCGCGGATCATCCGGGGACACCGGCATCCTGAACTCACCGCTCGGGAAGTACGGCACGTCCTGATCGTCCGAGAAATAGGTGGAGCTCGATGCCGGACCGGCGTCGACGTCGACGCGGATGCCGACGAACATACTGTCCAGGCTGTGGCCGGAACGGTTGTAGATGTCCCACTGGACGACGTCGAAGTCCGTGAACCCAGGCACCGAATACGCCCACGCGGTCTGACGAATCTCGGTGACGAGCGGCACGTGCGCCTCCGCGGTGCTGGTGGCGTACGCCGCGGGGGTGTCGTCACGCATCACACACGAATACATCAGCTGCCCGAGCGCCGCGTAGTCCTCGTCGATCCGCCCGTCCCCGTCGTTGTCCCTTCCATCGAGGAAGTCCTCGTCGATGTTGGGCTCGCCGGTGAAGGGGTTGAAGTCGGCATCGTCGTTGACCAGTCGGTTGCCGTTGATGATGCCGTCGTACGCCCGGTACATCCGGTCTTCAGGGTCGGGCGTCGGCGGCCACCACTCCGGGTTGTAGGACACCCGGCGGACCGCGGTCGGATCGGTGGCGGTCGGGTTCACTCCTCCCACCGCCGGCAGGATGAAGTTGAGGTACTCGACACCCGAAGCTCCGGGCCACTGGCCGGAAGGATCGCTGGAGATGTTGGTGTAGGGATTGCCGATCACGCCGTAGTTGGTGACCTTCATCACCACGTTACCCACGGTCAGGACCGCACCGGGCCCGTAGATGTCGGGAATCGCGTTCGGCGTCGCCTTGCGGTTCTTCATGTCCCCGGCATTGGCGGACGGACGGGCGATAAAGGACTGCTGCCTCTGGAAGGCCTCTTCTTCGCTCTTGTCCGCCTTGGCGTGCGCCAAGGACACGACGGCCAACTGCGCCATCAGCACCGCCGACAACGCGCGCCGCGCGATGAATCTCATATTCTGGAAGGTACTCCTTTAGCCGACTCGCCTAGAACGTGATGCTCAGTCCCATGCGCACGCTGCGACCTTCCTGGAACACACGCGGGTCGTGCACGGGAACCCAATCCAGGAAGTTGTCGCCATTGGTGTCCTGCAAGTAGGCGCCGCCGGCACGCCCGGTCTCCGTGAAGTAAATCGAGTACTCGTCGCCTGACTGACCCACGAACGGGTTGTAGGGGACGGTGTAAGAGAGGTTGTTGATGTTCTTCGCGCCGAGGACGTTCCGCGCGTCGAAGAACAGGGTCACGTTCTGTCCCCACACCCGGAAGTACTTGTCGCCGTCGACCGTGAGGATCGAGTTCGAAGGCAGCCGGCGCGAGTTGTTGAGCGTGGGATCCGGCTTGCGGTCGTTGCGGAAGGTGGGCGTGAACGGGAAGCCCGACCCGTACTGCCAGAGGAAGCGGAATCCCCAGCGGCCCGGATCGCGCACGACGCCCTGAATGGTCAGCGTGCTGCGCTGATCCCAGTCGAGCGGCTGCTCGGAGATCGGCAGGTAGAGGCCACCGCCGGTGATGAACTGCTGGGCCGCGCGCGGATCGGAGGCCACGCCGGTGGCGATCTGATAGGTGTAGTTCACTTCCGCCGAGAACTTGTGGCTGAAGCTCTTGGTGATGCTGGCTTCGAAGCCGCGAGCGCTGGCGTAGTCCTCGTTCACGTAGACCGAGATCTGATTGCCGAACTCGTCGCTGGCCGCGCGGGTGGAGATGAGTCCGTAGATGTCCTTGAAGAACACCGCGAACTGTCCGGAGATGTCGCGGGTGAAGAGGTGCTGCACCGCGGCCTGGTAGGCGATGTTGGTCTCGGGCTCGAGGTCGGGGTTGCCACGAATGGCGACCGACGAGGACAAGCCGCGATTCTCGAACACGAAGTTGCGGCTCGGCGTCTGGTACGTCCACCCGTAATGGAAGCTCAGCACGTCCTTGTCGGAGATCGGATAGGCGATCCCGAGTCGCGGACTGACCTGCTGCTTGTAGCGCTTACCGCTCGGCAGGTCACTGGTCTCGACCTGGTCGCCGGGCGTGAAGAGGTCGTACCGGAGGCCGGCGTTCATCACGAGGCCTTCATACTCCCAGCGGTCTTGGACGTAGTACGCACCCTCCGGGTTGTAGTTGACGTACTCGGAGCGCACGCCGCCCGGCAGACCCATGTTCTCGTTGTTGGGTCGAAGGATGCCGAGATTCTGGACCCGGTTGTAGCGAGCCTCGATACCCGTCTTGAAGGTGTGCTGCTTCCACTTGCGGGTCGAGAAGTCGCTCTTCAGCACCGCCGTGGACGTGGAGCGGTCCGAGTAGGTGGGGTAATCGCCGTGGGTGGCGAAGAACGGATTGTTCTCGGTGCCGATCACGGTGTTGCCGTCCCAGTACTGCGGGCTCTCGATCCAGTACTCCCAGGGTTGCTTCTGCCCGATCGACGAGAGCGTGTTGAAGCTGAGTTGCGAAGCGCGCGTCGTCCACACCGTCTTGTCGGAGAGCTGGCTGGTCCACACCGCGGTCAGGCCGTGGAAGCGGTCGTCCGTGGTCGGCACGTGGTCCGGCATGTTGACCGGCTCGAACGTGCTGTCGGTCTGCGTGGCCGACCAGGTGCCGTACTTGGGCCGGTAGGTGTCTGGCTGCCCGTTCGTGCGAACCGTGTCGTAGGTCACCTTCACGAAGCCGTTGCGGCTCCACTGGTGCTGATAGGGGGTATTGATGTTGCGGTTGTTGATGGTCTCGAGCGTGA
>Ga0070688_100001724_pt1 | contig 10903 bp, 6 predicted proteins | sample KBSS13HmetaG_FD_64679 | JGI IMG/M metagenome (GOLD analysis project Ga0070688, IMG submission 64679) | Switchgrass rhizosphere microbial communities from Kellogg Biological Station, Michigan, USA - KBS S1-3H metaG | ecosystem: Host-associated > Plants > Roots > Rhizosphere ...
GGATCGTCCGCACGCAGTGGCTGTACGGTCCGCGCGGGAAGCACTTCCCCGGGACGATCCGCGAGATCGCGAGGAAGCGCACCGAGCTCAAGGTGATCCACGACCAGGTGGGTTCGCCGACGTCGACGCTCGAGCTCGCGCCGGCGCTCTGGGACGTGCTCCTCCGCGGGACGCCGGGGATCTGGCACGCGGCCTGCGAAGGTGCGTGCTCGTGGTTCGACTTCGCCTCCGCGACGCTGGAGCTGTGCGGAGTCTCGGGCGTGCGCGTCGTCCCGTGCACGACCGAGGAGTACCCGCTCCCGGCGAAGCGGCCGCAGTACAGCGTGCTCGACAGCTCGCGGCTCGCGCAGCTGCGCGGCCGGAAGCTCGCGCCGTGGCGGCGGGCGCTCCAGGATTTCCTCGCGGCGAACCCTCTATGAACACCACCGTCCTCGTCACCGGCGGCGCCGGCTTCATCGGGAGCAACTTCGTCCACATGCTCGTCGAGCTGCGCCCCGACTGGCGCATCGTGAACTTCGACGCGCTGACGTACGCGGGGAACCTCGAGAACCTCTCCGCGCTGGAGGGGAACCCGCGGTACGCGTTCGTCCACGGCGATCTGCGCAAGGAGGAGGACGTCGAGCGCGCGTTCGCGGCGGCGCAGGGCGCCGACCGCCTGCTCGTCGTCCACTTCGCCGCCGAGAGCCACGTCGACCGCTCGATCCTCTCGGGGCTGCCCTTCGTCACGACGAACGTCGCCGGGACGCAAATCCTCCTCGACGCGGCGCGGCGCCACAAGGTCGCGCGCTTCGTCCACGTCTCGACCGACGAGGTCTACGGGTCGCTCCCGGAGAAGGGCTTCTTCCGCGAGGACACGCCGCTCGCACCGAACTCGCCGTACTCCGCGAGCAAGGCGGCGAGCGACCTGCTCGTGCGCGCCGCCGTGCACACGCACGACCTCGACGCGTGCATCACGCGCTGCTCGAACAACTACGGCCCGTACCAGTTCCCCGAGAAGCTCCTGCCGCTCGTGATCGCGAACGCGGCCGAGGGGAAGCCGCTGCCGATCTACGGCGACGGACTTCAAGTTCGAGACTGGCTGTTCGTCCGGGACCACTGCGAGGCGATCCTCGCGGTCGCCGAGAAGGGCCGGAAAGGCGAGGTCTACAACGTCGGCGGGAACAACGAGATGACGAACCTCGCCCTCGTGAAGCGCGTGCTCCAGGAGCTCGGGAAGCCGGAGTCCCTGATCACCTACGTGAAGGACCGGCCCGGGCACGACCGGCGCTACGCGATCGACGCCTCGAAGATGCGGCAGGAACTGGGCTGGGCTCCGCGCTTCACGTTCGAGAAGGCTCTCCCGCTGACCGTCCGCTGGTACCGCACCGAAACGGAATGGTTGCAAAGGGTTAGGAGCGGAGCCTACCGTGAGTACTACGCTCGCCAGTACGGGGGTCCGGGTTGATCGTCAACCCCTCGTGCGCGGCGCGTCGATGAATCCGAAGGTCCCTTTTCTGTCCCCACCCCGCACCCCATGACCCTCCTCGCCCGTCTCGTTCTCGCGGGGACGATCCTCTCGCTCGCCGCCTGCGACTCGACGCCCGACAAGCGCCTGCTCCAGAACCTGAACACGGAGGGCTTCGGCAACCGCTACTCGGGCAACGCCGAGGTCGAGAACTGGGTCTCGATCGGCGACTCGATCAGCGTCACCGACAGCTACCACCCGACCGAGATCAAGGGGACGGTCAAGGTCGACATCGACGGCACCGTGCTCCTGCCCGAGATCGGCACGGTCCAGGTCGCGGGCCGCACGCGCACCGAGATCGAAGCGCTGTTGATGGAGAAGTACAGCCCGTACTACGAGCTCATCGACGTCAAGGTGAAGATCCAGGCCGGCACGACGGGCGGGAAGAAGTTCTTCATCTTCGGCGAGGTGAGCGGCCAGGGCGCGCAGCCGTTCACGGGCGACATCACGATCTTCGAGGCGGTCACCGCGGCGAAACCCAAGCCCGAAACCGCCAACCTGGGCCGCGTGAGGCTCATCCGGGCCGATCCGCGCGATCCGCAGGTCCTGATCATCAACCTATCGGAGATGATCAATACCGGCGACTCGACCTTCAACGTGCTCATCCACGAGCGCGACATCATCTTCGTGCCGCCGACGATGATGGCGCAGCTCGGCTACTTCCTGCAGGCCATCCTGTTCCCCGTGACGATCGTGATGAACAGCATCTTCGGAGTGTTCTCGAACTACAACCGTCTCCTGTACTACGGGAACCAGGGCTTCTTCTGATCGAAACCGATCCATGGCCGTCCAGATCGAATCGCGCGGGCAGCTCCAGGAGTTCCTGGACGTGCTGCGCCGCCGCGTGTGGCAGATCGCGGTGCCGGCCGCGTTCGTCATCGTGATCGGGAGCTGCCTCGCCGTCATCATCCCGCGCAAGTTCCTGGCGAAGACGCAGCTCGAGCTGCGCCAGACGGCCTCGTCGACGGTCAGCCGCGAAGGCCAGAACGCCAAGTTCCAGATCAAGGCGCCGGCGCGCGTGAAGAAGATCATCGAGGAGGAGCTCCGGCCGCCCGCGTACCAGGCGCTCTCGGAGACCGGTCGCCGCGATTTCCTGCGCGACATCGACAAGAACCTCGACGTCAAGTGGGAGACCGCCGGGCAGCAGAGCTCGATCTTCATCACGATCACGTTCACGGATCTCGACCGGATCTGGGCCGGCCAGTTCCTGAAGGCGCTGCGCGACGACTGGAAGGACGACGTCCTCGACCAGGACCGCCGGAAGCTCGAGGACGCGAAGGACCGGCTCGGCAGCGAGAGGGACAAGCTCGCGGGGCAGTTCGAGGCGGAGGAGAACAAGCTCTCCGAGCTCAAGAAGACCAACGGGATCTCGGCGATGCAGCCGATCCCGGGTGCCGCGACGCAGCACGGCGAGGATCCCGACTACGAGCGCCTCCAGGCGAACAAGACCGAGGTCAACCGGATCGACGTCGATCTCGCGGAGAAGAAGGGCCTCATCGCGCGCCTGAACAAGCAGCTCGAAGAGACGCCGCCGAAGATCGCGAGCGAACGGGTCACGCCCGGCCAGACCCACGCCGCCGAGATCCAGCAGACCGACACGAAGATCGCCGAGCTCAAGCAGAAGATCCTCGAGTACAAGCCGCTCAATCCGCGGTACCGCAAGATCCAGAGCGACATCGCGGCGCTCGAGTCGAAGCGCGAGAGCCTCGATGCGCTGATCACCGGCGCCGAGACCTCGACGGTCCTCGTCGAGAATCCGGCGCGCGCCGCCCTGCGCTTGCAGATCTCGGACGCCGAGTCCAAGGCCGCGTCGCTCGACGCCCGCCGTGCGGCGCTCGCGACGACGATCACCGAGGAGGAGAAGCTCGTCGACACGCTCCACGAGGCCTACCGCAACGTGCGGCTCTCCGAGGAGCGCATCGGGCGGTTCAAGCAGGACCTCCTCGAAGCCGAGACGCGCTACCAGGTCAAGGTTCAGGACGCCGAGATCGCGAAGAGCAAGGTCAGCAACCCGTTCGCGATCCTCGAGGAGATCAACGTCCCGAACAAGGCGACCGAGCCGAACCCGTGGATCATCGTCGTCTTCTCGATCGTCGCCGGGCTCGGCCTCGGCGTCGCGCTCGCGGTGCTCCTCGAGTACACGAAGAGCTGCTTCCGCAGCGTCTACGACATCAGCCGCGTCATGGCGGCGCCGGTGCTCGGCAACATCAACACGATCGTGACGCACCGCGAGAACCGACAACGTTTCGCGCGCCGCGTCCTCGTCGGTTCGGCGAGCGCGCTCGTCCTCGGCTCGCTCGCCTTCGTCACCTGGGCCTGGGCGCACGACCAGGACGCGGGTCTCCTGAGTCCGGCGCTGCGCAAGGCGATCGAGGGTTTCCGCTCGGTCTTGAAGTAGGAGAGGAGGGACTCGATGTCACTGCGCGACCTGATCGTCAGCGCGTTCATCATCGGGTTCTTCCCGACCTCGTTCCGGAGGCCGTTCATCGGCCTGCTCCTGTTCACGCTGCTCGCCTACATGCGCGTGCAGGACCTCACCTGGGGTTTCGCGCGGGCGCAGCGCTGGTCGTTCTACGTCGCGATCATCACGCTCGCCGGCTTCTTCCTCGGCCCGGGATCGAAGCGCTTCATGCTCCCGGACATGCGCAACTACATCATGGTCGCGCTGGCGCTGTGCGTGGGGCTCTCCCTCGCCTTCTCGGGCCAGGTGGAGGGGATGGCCGACGTCTCCAGGTACATCGAGTACCTCAAGATCATCGGCGTCGCCGTCTTCACGACCGCCGTCGTCAAGAACCGCGACTACCTGCGCGTCCTCGTGTGGATCATCGCGCTGTCGTTCGGGTTCTTCGGCGTGAAGAACGGCGTCGCCGCGATCGTCTCGGGCGGATCGCTCGTGATCTGGCAGGGCCCAGGCGGGATGCTCGCGGACAACAACGACTTCGCGCTCGCGCTGACGATGGGCGTCCCGCTCCTGCTCCACCTCGGCCTCGCCGAGCGTCGCAAGCTCATGCGGCGCGTGATGCTCGCGACCGTCCCGCTGACGATCATCACGATCGCCGCGACGCACTCGCGCGGCGCGTTCCTGGCGCTCTCCTGCGCGATCATGGTCCTCGTGTGGCGCTCGCGGAACCGCGTCGCGGGCATCGCGACGTTCGTGCTCATCGCGATCGCCGCGTTCATCGCCGCGCCGCAGACCTACAAGGACCGGATCGCGTCGATCAGCAACTACGAACAGGACAGCTCGGCGCTCGGCCGCCTCGCCGCGTGGAACGTCGCGCGGAACATGATCGCCGCGCGCCCGGTGTTCGGCGTCGGGTTCGACAAGTTCCTGCCCAACTACCGCAACTACGACCGGTCGGCGACGCCCGTCGGCGCGACCGGGCAGGGCATCATCCACGTCGCGCACAACAGCTACCTGCAGGTGTGGGCCGAGTGCGGCACGCCCGCGTTCCTGCTCTACATCTCCTTGATGGTGCTCACGTACCTCGACCTGTGGCGCATCCGGCGCCGCGCGCGCGAGCGGTACCACGCGAGCTGGATCCTGTCGTACACGACGATGTTCGAGGCGTCGTTCACGGCGTTCGTCGTCGGGAGCTTCTTCCTGAACCGCGCCGCGTTCGACCTCTTCTACCACTTCGTCGCCGTCGTCACGGTGTTCGGAGTCATCGCGCGGCAGGAGATGGAGGACCCGACCGCTTTCACCGCGGACTCGAGGGTCACGGGACGCCGCGGCACGCTCGAGCTCGTGCGCGCGCGCGGTCTGGCGCGCGGTCCTTCGCGCAGCGGGTTCGATCGGCCGCAGAAGCCGGGTGGATTCGGCCCGGCGATGGGGCGCAGCTAGGACCTCGGCGATGTGCGGCTTCACGGGCATAGCGGCGTCCGAAGCGGACGCCGCGCCGACGGCGGCGCTCCTCGCGCGGATGGCGGGGACGCTGCAGCACCGCGGGCCCGACGACGGCACGGAGCTCGCGCGCGGACCGCTCGGGATCGGTTTCCGGCGGCTCTCGATCATCGACGTCGACGGCGGACGCCAGCCGATCGAGAACGAGACCGGCGACATCGCGGTCGTGTGCAACGGCGAGATCTACAACTTCCTCGAGCTGCGCGCCGAGCTCGAAGCGAAGGGCCACCGCTTCCGCACGCAGTCCGACGTCGAGGTGATCGTCCACCTGTACGAGGAAGCGGGCGCCGCCTGCGTCACGCGTCTCCACGGGATGTTCGCGCTCGCCGTGCTCGACTGGCGCGAGTCGGGGCGCGAGCGCCTGCTCCTCGCGCGCGACCGGATCGGGATCAAGCCGCTCTACTTCGCGCGCACGGGCCGCGGGCTGCTCTTCGGCAGCGAGCCCAAGGCGCTCCTCGCGAGCGGTCTCCTCCCGCGCAGGCTCCGCGGCGAAGCCCTGCTCGAGTACCTCGTCGCCGGATACACGAGCGGACCGCGCGCCGCCTGGGAGGGGATGGAGCGGCTGTCTCCTGGATCGACGCTCGCGTGGACGCGCGGAGCGGAGCCCGTCGTCGCGCGCTACTGGGATCTCCCGTCGGACGCGCTGCGGGAGCCGGCTCCGGACGAGGAGATCCTCGAGCTCCTCGACCGCGTCGTGCGCGATCACCTCGTCAGCGACGTGCCGCTCGGCGCGTTCCTCTCCGGCGGCGTCGATTCGAGCGCCGTCCTCGACAGCATGGCGCGCGCGCGCGCGGCGCGCCCCGACCGCACGACGCGCTCGGTCGCGGAACGGCTGCTCGCCTGCACGGTCGGGTTCGAGGAGCAGGCGTTCGACGAGGTCGAGACGGCGAAGGCGACGGCGGCGCGCGTCCAGGCCGAGCACCACACCGCGATCCTCGAAGCCGATCCGCGGCTCGCGCTCGACGTGCTGCCGTGGCTCTTCGACGAGCCGCTCGCGGACCCGTCGACCGTCCCGACGCTGGTCGTGTCGCAGATGGCGCGCCGCTTCGTCACGGTCGCGCTCTCCGGCGACGGCGGCGACGAGGTGTTCGCGGGCTACCGCCGGTACGTGTTCGACGTCGCCGAGAATCGCGCCCGCGCCGTGATCGGCCGGACGGGCTCGCGGATCCTCGGGGAGGTCGGACGCCGCTACCCGAAGCTCGACTGGGCGCCGCGCGTCCTGCGGGCCAAGTCGACGCTCGAGAACCTCGGAACCGATCCCGCGCGCGCGTACTGGCACAGCGTGACGCAGCTCGGGCGCGACGACGTGCTCGCGCTCCTCGAGCCCGGTCTCGCGCGCTCCCTCGCCTCCTACGATCCGTTCGACGCCTTCGAGGACCACTACAAGCGGCCGCGGATCGAGGATCCCTTGTTCCGCGCCCAGTACGCCGACTTCCACCACTTCCTGCCCGACCGCATCCTCGTGAAGGCGGACCGCGCGTCGATGGGCGCGAGCCTCGAAGTGCGTCCTCCGCTCCTCGACCACCGCTTCGTCGAGCGCTTCGTGACGCTGCCGGCGGACGAGAAGGTGCGCGGCGGTCGCGGGAAGCACGCGTTCCGGCGCGCCCTCGCCGCGCGGCTGCCGGCGTCACTCCTCGGCGCGACGAAGCGCGGGTTCGACATCCCGCTGACCGCCTGGACGCGCGGTCCGCTCGCGCCGGCGATCGCGGAGGCGATCGAGGGACTGCCCGAGCGCTGGTTCGACCGCAAGACGCTGCGCGCGCGGCAGGCGGAGCACGCTGCGGGGCTGACGGACCACTCGCACCTCCTGTGGAGCCTGCTCGTGCTCGAGCGCTGGCGCCTGCGACATGGCGTCGACGAGGTGGTCGCTTGAGCTCCCAGAAGAGCGCCGCGAAGACGCTCCACGCGCTGAGTTTCGACGTCGAGGAGTACTTCCAGGTCGCGAACCTGCGGGGGCACTTCCCGCGCGACGGATGGGACTCCGTGCCGTCGCGTCTCCTCGTCGGCATGGACCGCGCGCTCCTCGCGCTCGAGAAGAACCGCGCGAGCGCGACGTTCTTCTTCCTCGGCTGGATCGCCGAACGGCATCCCGAGCTCGTGCGCCGCTGCCTCTCCGCCGGCCACGAGGTCGCGAGCCACGGCTACGACCACGCGTTCCTGCAGGACCTCGGCCGCGAAGGCCTCGTCCAGGATCTCGCGCGGACGGAAGCGGCGCTCCAGGCCGCGGGGGCTCCGCGCCCGCGCGGCTTCCGCGCGTCGACGTTCACGCTGACGCGCCGCACGTGGTGGGCCTTCGACGTGCTCGCGGAGCGCGGGTACCGCTACGACTCGAGCGTCCATCCGGTGCGGCATCCGGACTACGGCGTGCCCGACTTCGAGCCCGGGATCTCCGTCGTCGAGGCCGCGGGCGGCGCGCGCATCGTCGAGTTCCCCGTGACGACCGTGCGCTTCCTCGGCCAGAACCTGCCCGTCGGGGGCGGCGGCTACTTCCGCCTCCTTCCCGCGGCGATCCCGCGCGCGGCTCTGTCGAAGCTCGAGCGCGAGGGTCGCCCCGGCTCGCTCTACCTGCACCCGTGGGAGCTCGATCCGGAGCAGCCGCGCGCGCGCGCGTCCGCGTGGAAGCGCTTCCGGCACTACGTGAACCTGTCGCGGACGCTGCCGCGGCTCGAGGCGCTCCTCACGCAGTTCCGCTTCGCGAGCCTCGAGACGGTCCTGACCGAGCGCGGCGATCTGTGAAGTACGGTACCTGGTTCATTTTCTCGCACTTCGAGCCGGGTCGTACGGAACGCCGCGACGCTGCGCGAAGTGCGAGAAAGTGAACCAGGTACCGTACTTCACGGAGTCGTCGGCGCGAGCCCGTTCGCGAGGCTCCGGCACGCGAGGATGCACGTGTCGCGGTAGGGATCCGGCTCGCTCGGTGCGAGGTCCGCGAGGATCTCGAGCGCCTCGGTCGCGCTCTCGGGACGGTCGAGCGCGATCAACGCCTCGGCGCGCAGGAGCTTCGCGGCGTGCGCGATCCCGGCCTCGACTCCCTCCGTCGCGAGGACGCGCGTCGTCGTCGCGATCGCGCGCTGGCGACCGCTGGGGCCGAGGTCGAACAGCGCCTCGGCGAGCAGCATCGAGAGCTCCGCGTCCGCCTCGACGAGGCCTTCGGCGCGCCGGATGTCCCGCGCGAGCGTCTGGATCTCGGCGAGCGTCGGCGCGCGCGCGAGGTGCACGCGCGCGTGCGCGCGCAGCACCCGGCCGACCGGCGCCATGCGCCGCACGAGATCGAGGGCGTCGACCTCGTCCTTCGCGTGCGGTTGCGTCGCGTCGACGCGCCCCAGCTGGAGCCAGGGCTCGAGGCCCGCGGGGATCCGCTTGCGCTCGCCTTCGAGGAAGCTGCGCGCGCGCGCCGGGTCGAGCGCGAGCAGGAGATCGGTCCAGATCTCGTCCGCTCCCGGACACAGGGTCTCCAGCGCGACGTCGGAGTGCGCCGCGAGGAAGCGGTCGAGCCGGGCGAACGCCTTGGCGACTGCGATCGTCGGATTGCGCGGATCGAGCTCGAGATCCATCCAGGCGAGCGCCGCCGGGACGCGCGGATCGTCGGGCTCGCGCGTCTCAAGCGACTCGAGCTCCGCCTGCCGCATCTCCGCGGGCATCGCGGGCTGCACGCCGGTGCCGGCACCGCGCAGGGCGAGGATCAGGTCGTGCGTCGTCTGCGCATCGCTCGCGCGCTTCTCCATGTGACTCGCGCGCACGGAGGACTCGACCGCCTGCTTCCATTCGCCGCGCGCGGCGTGGATGCGGCCGAGCTCGGCGCGGATCTCGGACGAGGCGGGATCCGCGCGCAGCGCCTCGCGCGCGGACTCGAGCGCGGCGTCGAGGTCGCCCTGGCGGCGCTGGAGTTGCGCGATCTGGAGGTCGATCTCGGGCCGCGTACCGGCGCGGATCGCGAGCCCGTGCAGCCGCCGCTCGCGCAGTTCGGCGAGGCCGGCCGCGCCCGCGCCGCGCGCGCGAGCGAGCGCCTCCTGCCGGTCCCAGGCCGGAACGAAACCGGGCCAGCGCCCCGTCAGCGTCTCGAGGAGCCGCCGCTCCACCCCGCGGTCCCCGCGGAGCCGCGCGAGTCGGCAGCCGATCCACTCCGACCAGAGGGAAGGAGCGGCGTCGCTCGCCGCGTCGACGCCCTCGGCGAGACGCGCGCTCACCCAGCCGGCCGCCTGCGGCGACTCCTGCGCGAGGAGCACGCACCAGGCGAGCTTCCGATCGCGCGCGCTCTGCTCGGCGACGAAGCGCGCCGCCTCGGTCTCCGCGTCGGGACCGAGCGTCGCCGGCGCCGCGTGCGTCGCACCGCCTTCCTCCGCCGCGAGCAGGAAGTCCGCGACGACCCACAGGGGATCGACGTTCTCGGCGCCCACCGCGGCGTCGATCACGCCGCGCGCCGCCTGCGTCTTCCCCTGGAGCGCGAGGAGCGCGACCGACTGGATTCGCGTCGGGCGCCACGCCGTCCTCTGGAGCCCATCGATCGCGGCGTCGAGCCCGGTCCAGGTGGGCGTGAGCGACGCGGCGAGGACACCGACGAGCTCGACGCTGCCCTTCGTGTCGAACGCCGCGGCGCGCTCGAGCGTCTGGTTCAGCCCGCGCGCGTTGCCGAGCAGGAGCTCCGCCCAGGCGCGGCGGAGCAGCACCTCGCCCCCGCGCGTCCGCCGGTCGGAGTCGAGGCGCTGCACGAGCGGCATCGCCGGATCCGCGTCGCCCAGCGCGAGCAGCGTGTCGCACAGCGCGAGCCACTCGGTCTTCTTCGGGAAGAGGCCCGCCGCGGCGCGCGTCGTCGCGCGCCGGAGCTCCTCCGCGTGGCCGGTTCGCGCCGCGGCTCGCGCGAAGAGGTCGAACGCGGCGGCGCTCGAGCTCACGTGGCGACCGAGGGGGAGCAGGAGCTCGTAGGCCCGGTCCGGCTGGTCGGTGTCGAGGCACGCGCGCGCCGCGACGAGCCGGGCCTCGAGCAGCGCGTTCGCTCCCTGTCCGTCGCCGACGAGCGTCAAGGCGAGCTCGGGCTCGCCCTGCTCGACGAATCCGCGGGCGATCTCGCGCCGCCCGAAGCCCTCGGGATCCGCCGCCATCAAGTCGAGACGCGCGTCGGGGGTGAGGCGCGACAGGGAGAGACGCGAGAGGATCGCGCGCGTCTTCGTGTCCGCGCCGGCCGCGCGCATGCGCGCGAGCAGGAGCGCGAGGACCTCGTTCGTGCGTCCGAGGCTCTGCTGGATGCGGATCGAGAGATCGAGGCCGGGCACGAACGTCGGCATCGCCTGGTTGATCCGGCGCGCGAACGATTCCGCGCTCGCGGGCTGCGCGGCGAGCTGGAAGAAGTCCGCGAGGACGTACAGCTCGTACACGCTCGCCGCCGCGGGCGCCGCGATGATCCGGCGCCAGTTCGGATCGCGGAGGACGCCAGCGCGGCTGAGGCCCGCGGCCTTGAGCTCCTGGTCGCCCATCCGTTTCCAGCGCACGGCGAGCTCCTC
>Ga0070688_100001730_pt1 | contig 10883 bp, 8 predicted proteins | sample KBSS13HmetaG_FD_64679 | JGI IMG/M metagenome (GOLD analysis project Ga0070688, IMG submission 64679) | Switchgrass rhizosphere microbial communities from Kellogg Biological Station, Michigan, USA - KBS S1-3H metaG | ecosystem: Host-associated > Plants > Roots > Rhizosphere ...
TCGCTCGCGCTGGCCGCGAGCTGGACGGTCGCGGGAACCACCGCGGCGACGATCCTGCTGCCACTCCTCGTGCTCGCGATCCCGATCCTCGACACGACTCTCGTGACCATCGCACGGCTCGTCGAGAAGCGGCCGGTCACGCAGGGCGGTCGCGACCACACGTCGCACCGGCTCGTCTACTACGGGCTGTCCGAGACCAAGGCCGTGCTCCTACTCGCGATCGTCGCGTCGGCCATCGGCGCGACCGCCCTCGCCTACAACGTCCTCGACAACGGTCGACTGACGGCGGTCGGCGTGCTCGTCACGTTCGTACTGCTCGTGCAGTTCGGGAGCTTCTTGAGCGATCTCCAGGAGCGCACGCGGCGGGGTGTCGAAGGCCCCGAGCCGTCACTGTGGCGGGCGCTCATCTTCGAGCCGCGGCGGCTCGTCGAGGTGTTCGTGGACTTCGTGCTCATCTGCGCGTCGTTCCTCGCGGCGTACGTCCTCGCGGTGGACGGCACCGGCACGGATTACGAGCGCTCCGTCTATCTCTCCGCGCTGCCGATCCTGCTCGCGTCGCGCTACGTCTTCTTCGTGGCGCTCGGCGTGTACCGGCGCGTCTGGCGGTTCGCGACCGCGCGCGACGTCGTGCCGATCGTCATCGGCTGCATCGGCTCGGCCGTCGTTGCGTACGTCATCCTCATCGCGCTGCGACCGATCGGCGCCTTTCCCGCGCTCGAGATCTTCGCCGTCGACTCAATCCTCTGCACGGTGCTCGTCGGTGCATCACGCCTCGTGCTGCGCCTTCTTCCCGAGACGGTCGTGACGGGCCGCCGCGAGCGGACGCGCGTACTCGTCGTCGGCGCCGGCCGGGCGGGTCGCGGGCTCGCGCGTGAGCTTCGCGAAGGTCGCGACACCCGTGTCGTCGGGTTCCTCGACGACAACCCTCGCGTACGCCGCCGCCGCATCCTCGGCATCAGCGTCGTCGGCAGCCTCGACGAGGCAGACCGGGCGATCGCCTCGACGCGTGCCGACGAGGTGCTCGTCAGCATCCCGGCGGCTCCAAAGGAACGTCTCGACGCAGTGACGACCGCCGCTGAGAGGGCGGGCGTGCCGTGTCGCCTCGTCCGTCGCCACGTCGAGCTCTCGGCCCCCGAGACCGTCGAAACGGTCGAGGCAGCGCAAACGTGAGCACCGCGTCGCCGCAGAAGGGCGGTGAGACCCGCCCTGACTTCCTCGCGCGCTTCCTCGCAGCCGTCCCGCTGCTCGTCCTGTACTTCACGTTGGCCGCGCTGTACGCATGGCAGGCATCGCGGCGCCCGGTCCCGACGATCTTCACCGACGAGGTCGAGCTGACGCAGCTCTCGCGCGCGATCGCCCACACCGGCGAGCCCGCGCGCCGGGGAGTGCCATACGACAGCCTCGCAACCCTCGTCGCGTACCTCCTCGCCCCGGTGTGGTGGCTCGGCTCGGCGGCCCAGTCGTATGCAACGGCGAAGCTCGTGCTCGTGCTCACGATGACCGCCACGGTCTTTCCCGCGTACGGGCTCGCCCGCATGGTCGTGCCGAAGTGGTACGCGCTCGCCGCCGCGGCCGCAGCGGTTGCCGTGCCCGCGCTCGCGTACGCGCCCTTCCTCGTCGAGGAGCCGCTTGCGTATCCGGTCGCGACGCTCGCGCTCTGGCTGATCGCCCGCTGTCTGGAGCGCCCGACGTGGGGACGCGCCGCCGCCGCAGCCGTGCTCTGCGTCGTCGGCGCGCTGACGCGGACGCAGCTCGCGATCCTCGTCGTGGTCCCCGTACTGGGGCTGCTCTGGATCGGGTGGCAGTCGGAGCTCATCCGCCGGTGGCGCCGCACCTGGAGTGGATGGGACTGGGTCGGCGCCGTGACGCTCGCCGTCGGGATCGTGCTCGCACTCGCCGCGGCAATGGGTCACGCGTCGACCGCGTGGCGGAACACGATGCTGCTCTACAAGGATCGCTTCGTCGAGCATGCGACGTGGGCTTTCGGGGCGCTCGCCATCGGCGTGGGAATCCTGCCCGTGGTCGCGGGCATTTCGGCGTTGGCCCGCCCGAAGGCCGAGGAGCCGGATCCCCGGACACGCGCATTCGTGGTCACCAGCATCGCAGCGCTCGGAATCTTCGTCGCGTATGCCGGCGTGAAGGGTGCGTACAACTCCACCGTTTTCGGGACCTACGTCGTCGAGCGCAACCTCATCTACCTCTGCCCCATCCTGTTCATCGCAACGGCGCTCGCGTTCGCTCGCGGCGTCGGGCGCGGATGGGCGATCGCTGGGGCCGGGATCTTCACGCTGATCGTCGTCGCACGCACGCCACTGCACCTCGACTTCCCGTACTACGAGGCCCACGGGTTCTCGATCGCGACGCTCGCCAACCGTGAGTTCCACATGTCGAAGGAGCTGATCGAGGGTGTCCTCATCGGAGTCGTCGGCGTCGCGTTCCTCGTCGTCGTGGCGCTGAAGCTCGTCCGGCCGCGGTCCACCGCTTTCACAGTCATCGCAGCGAGCGCTGCGGTCGTGATCCTCGCCTGGGGGCTGACGGGCCAGGTCTATGCCGCCCAAGGCGAGCGCGACTTCTCCGAGTTCCTCGACGGCGGGCTTCCGAAGCCCAACGACTGGGTGCAGGAGGCGACGAACGGGGGCTCGGTCGTGGTCCTCGGCCAACAGATCATCGATGCGACGAACATCCAACTCACGGAGTTCTTCAACCCGGCGATCAAGTTGATGTGGTCGCTCGACGGAAGCGCGATCAATGTGGGCGGGCCGATCCTCACGCCCGATCCCAAAGGAGTCGACGGGACGCTGACGCCAGTTCCCGGCACGCAGTACGTGCTCGCTGTGAACGGATTGGAGCTGCAGGCGCCGATCGTCGCCCGCCGCAAGGACGCCGTCCTCTACCGCATCGACGGCGGCCCGATCAAGCTGAAGGACGCGCTCGTCGGGCAACAGACGGATGGCTGGATGGTCGGGTCGAGCGAGGATCCTGTCGCGCGCGCCTCGTATACGCGGTACGACGTGTCGGCGGACGGGCCCGGCTTCGCGAGCGTCCATCTGAGCCGAGAGAATTGGTGCCCGAGACGCGATCTCCGCCAGACGGCCAAGGCAATCGTGCGCATCGGGCCTGTAGGGATCGGACCCGACAAGCAACCGCGAATCGAGCGGGTGACGGAGACTCGGCGCTTCGAGCTCCCCGACTGCGAGGCGAACGGCGTCACGCTGACACCTCCCGCAGCGCGGGACGGATCACCGGTGCCGTGGCGGATGGAGATCACCGTCTCCCCGACCTTTCGCCCGAAGGACGTCGACCCGTCGAAGAGCGACAGCCGCTTCCTCGGTGCTCAGATCAAGGAAGCGCGCTTCCAGCCGCTCTTCGGCAGCTAGCGAGAGGCGGCGACGAGGTAGGTGAAGCGCGCGCGAAGGGCGATGCGGGCGAGCGGGCCGCTCCGCTCGAGCGTCTTCGCCAGCGCCAGCAGCGGTCGCGGGAGCGACACCGTCTGCGGGACGAGGAACGGGCGCAACTCGACCGAGGCGAACCCGGCCCGACGTAGGTCGCCGACGACATCGTCGACGCGGTACTGCCGGGGGTTGAGGTCGAAGACGAGCTTCTCGGTGTACCCGGCTGCGTGTACGAAGAACGCAACGCGGTCGCGCGCGTAGTAGATCGCGCGGAACACCGTCGTCGCGGCCACGCGCTCGGGCGGCGCGTAGTCGTTGAGGTCGCCCTCGGTGACGACCGCCCGGTCGCCGAGCCGACGACGTGCCGCATCGACCATCTCCGGTGTCGCGTCGACGCCCCGGTACCGAAGCCCGCGAGCGACAAGAGCCTCCCCCAGGCCGCCGTCACCGCAGGCGAGATCCAGCACCTCGTCGCCGGGCGCGAGCGGTCGCCCGAGAGAGACGATCAACTCCGCTCTGTGGTCGAGGTAGGCGCCGACGTCCGCATAGGCCTGCTCCGTCCAGTCGCTGGCCCGACGAGCGTACTGGTCGTCCTTCGACGTCACAGCGCGAGCAGCCGCTCGGGGTGCTTGCGGACGAAACGCGCCATCCCGCGTGCGTGCCAGAGCGTGTGCCGGGAGAGGAAGCGCCGGTCGATCACGGCCGCGTACGCATGCGTGACGACGGCCCCGGGCACGTACCAGCGCTCCCAACCGGCCTGGGCTGCGCGGTAGCAGACGTCGATGTCCTCGCAGTAGTGCCGGTAGCCGGAGTCCCAGCCGCCGATCTCGTCCAGCATCGCGCGGCGCATGAGCAGGAACGCGCCGAGCATCCAGTCGGCCCGAACCGGCTCTGTCGGCCGCTCGTCGAGCGTGTAGTGCTCGCGCTGCGTCTCGTAGGGCGGGCGAAGCCGCCGGAGCGGCGTCCTCCGGACGATCGTGCCGCGGACGGTCGGAAATCGCCGGCGAGACGGTTGCCGGCTCCCGTCGGGCCAGTGCATCTCCGGTCCTGCGATACCGCAGCCCGGATGCGCGTCCGCGAACGCGACGAGCGTACCCACGGCGTCGGGCTCGGCGATCGCGTCCGGGTTGGCAACCAGCACGTACTCGCCGCTCGTCGCCGCGATGCCGAGGTTGACGTTCGCAGCGAACGAGAGCGGCCGCGGATTCTCGAGGACCCGCACGTCGGACGACACGCCGTCGGCGGAACCGGGCAGATTGGCGATCACGAGCGTCTCGTCGACCTGGGGCGCGAGCGCCGACAGCGAGCGCGGGAGCTCCGCCGCATGCCCGTGGGACACGACGACGGCCGAGACCTTCACGTCCCGAGTATCTCTCGATAGACGGCGAGCGTTCGCTCGGCGGCCGCGCGCCACTCGAACGCCTTGACGCGCTCGAGGCCGGCCGCGACGAGCCGCTCCCGCTCGGCGATAGCGGTGCGGATGCCGGCCGCCAGCTCGCTCTCGTCGACGAGCACCGCAGCCCCTCCCGCCACCTCCTCGAGCGCCGGATCCGGCACGGCGACGACCGGTGTCCCCGAGGCCATCGCCTCGACGACGGGAAGGCCGAACCCCTCGAACAGGCTCGTCTGCACCAGGCAGGCCGCGCCGCGATAGAGCTCGGCGAGGCGCGCCGTCTCCACGTAGCCCTCCACGCGGGCTCCCCGGTCGCGGAGCTCCGAGGCGAGGACGGGATCCTTGGCCGGCCCGGCGACGACGAGCGGCAGCCCGACCGCCGCCGCAGCTTCGAGCGCGGCGAGCTGATTCTTGCGGGCCTGGATCGCGCCCACGGAGAGCACGTAGTCGTGACTCCCCTGACCGGGGGAGAAGGCGGGGTCGACGCCGTTCGGAGTGACGACGATGCGGCCCTCTGGGACGCCGTAGAGCTCGATCAGGTCCGACTTGGTCCTGTGCGAGACCGTGAGCACGCGCGCTGCGTGACGAACCGCGTGCGGCACGACGAGCCGGAAGACCATTCGATCCTTCCGGCCCATCAGCTCCGAGCGACGCGCGAAAGACACGTCGTGCACCGTGACCACGCAGGGGCACGGCGGGCGGAACGGGAGGGCGTACTGCGTGTGGCACAGGTCGGCCCGGAGCGACCGCAGCACGCGCGGCAGCGCCCAGGCCATGCGGAGCTCCTGCCAGCGCGCGTGAAGCTCGAACGGCTCGACGCCGGTCGGCACGAGCTCGGGATGGCGGGTGACGGCGACGAGACGAATCCCGGCCTCGGAAGCGAGCTTCCCGAGCTCGCGGAGCAGATTGAGCGCATAGGTCTCGTCCCCGGTGCGCTGGCGCCCGAGAACGTCTGCGTCGAACACGACGGTGCTCACGCGAGCTCCCGCCAGAGCGCCTCGACCGCGTCGGCGGCTCGACTCCACGGGAACTCACGAGCGCGCGCGGTTCCGAGTGGTGTGAGCTCCTCGCGCCGCGCGATCGCCTCCTGGATGCCCTCCGCGATGGACGAGACGTCGAGCGGGTCGACGAGAATCGCGGCGCCGCCGGCGACCTCCTCCATCGCGGTCGCCGTCGAGGTCACGACGGGGACGCCGCAGGCCATCGCTTCGAGCACAGGGAGGCCGAAGCCCTCGTACAGCGAGGGGTACACGACGCAGCGCGCGCCCCGATACAGAGCGGCGAGCTCGGCGTCGGGGATCTCGCCGACCCAGCCCTCGACCTCCACGTCTCCCCACCCGCGCGCTCCGACCACCCGCAGCTCGACACCCGCTTCGCGCGCGGCATCGACGGCCCGGCGGAGGTTCTTGCGTGGCTCGAGCGTCGCGACGGCGAGGACGTAGTCGCCCTCGGCGCGCGGACCGTGCGCTGTGAAGACGGCGTCGACCCCGTTGGGCACGACGCGGATCCGGTCGGCCGGCACGTCGACGAGCGCTGCCACCTCGGTGCGGGTGAACTCGGAGACGGCGACAACGGCGTCTGCAGCGCGGAGGACTCGATCGAGCCCGGCGTTGCCGTAGAGCCGGTGCCAGCGCGGGAACGCCTCCGGTGCACGGAGGATCGCGAGGTCGTGCACGGTGACGACCGTCGGCACCGATGCTCCGACCGGACCGCGGAAGGTCGTGCAGTGCAGGACGTCGAGCGCGCGCGCACGGCGCTTGAGGCCGACCGGGTACCAGAGCGCGTCACGCAAGACGCTCGAGACACGTCCGTCGCCTCCGAACGACAGCAGGTCGAGATCGAGCCCCGGACGGCCCCTGAGGGCGCCGAGCAAGCCGCGAACCACGCGGGCCGTTCCGGCGCGCGTCTGGACGAGCGGCGAGGTGTCGACGCCGACCCTCACGGAGCCGCCGCGCCCGCGCGCAGCGCGTCCCGTGCCGTCTCGTAGGCCATGAGTTCGAGCGCGTCCTCCAGCTCGCACCACCGGTAGACGTCGTGCTCCGCATCCAGCGTCGGCTCCCACCCGACAGGTGCCTCGGCGACGAAGGCATGGACCGTGACGCGCTCGATTCCAGGTGCGTAGCGGGCCCGGATCGCCGGAGGGTCGTCGAGGAGGGAGTACGACAGTGAGATCGGGAGCTTCCGCACCTGCGCCTCGAGACCCGTCTCCTCCCGCAACTCGCGGACCGCTGCGTGCCACGACGTCTCGTCCGGCTCGAGGCCGCCCGCGACGATGCTCCAGTAGCCGAGGCGCTCGGGGGAACGCCTCATGACCAGAAGCTGGCCATCCCGCCGCACGACCACGACGATCTCCTGGTCGCCCCTCAGCACGCCGCCGCTTCCTGGTATCCACGCAGGAACGTCTCGCCGACCGCGCGCCAGGAGAACGTGTTCGCATGCTCGAGCCCGAGCACGGCGAGCCGCGTACTGTCCCCCATCGCGCCTTCGATCGCCGACGCGAACGCCGCGGGGTCCTCGGGGTTCGCTCGCAGCGCGGCGGTGCCGCTGGCCTCGTCGAGCGACTCGTGCGCCGAGGCGACCACGGGTACTCCGCAGGCCATCGCCTCGATCACCGGGATCCCGAAACCCTCGAACCGCGAGGGATATGCGACGACGGCGGCGCCGCGATAGAGGCGCGCGAGCTCCTCGTCGGAGACGAAGCCGAGGCGGCGGATCCCCGGCCCGTCGAGGAGCGGCTGCTCGCCCCAGCCCTCCCCACCGACGACCGCCAGCTGCAGCTCGCCGTCGAGCAGGCGGTGCGCTTCGACGAGCACTTGCAGGTTCTTGCGCGGCTCGAGCGTCGCGACGGTGAGGACGTACGGGGCGCCGAGGTCGGCGGCTGGGCCGTCCGGCCGGAACACGGGCTTCGGCGCAGGGTGCGCGACTCGGATCCGGTCCTGCGGTACGCCGAGCGTGGCGGTGACGTCGCGCCCCGTGAATGCCGAGTTCACGAACACCACGTCGCAGGTCGCCGCGGCATTCCGGTACTTGCGCGAGTGCATCGATCGCGTCCTCGCCGTCGTCCACTCCGGGTGGTGGAGCGGCACGAGATCGTGAATCGTCGTCGCGCGGACTCCGGCACGCTGGGGCGGGTACATCCAGTCGGAGAAGTGCAGCGCGTCGAAGCCGCCGAGCAGACGCTCTGCCGCAGGCCGGCCGGCCCTGCTCCAGGCGGTGCGCACTGCGTGGGAGAACGGGAGCGGCCACGTTCTGACCTCGACGCCGATCCCTGCGAGCGCGCGGCGGATCCGCTCCGGTCCGCGGATGCTGGTCGGGGCGAAGGCGACGATCTCGTGCTCGCCGTCCGCGGCGTCCGCGAGTCCGCCGAGCGACCCCTGGAGGTACGTCCCGATCCCGAGCAGTGCGTGACTCAACGGGCTCACGTCGAAAGCGATCCTCACCGTGCGGGCTTGTAGACGAAGCGGTTGAAGTGCGCCCCGAGCACACGGTCGTCGGTGTTCGAGCCGCCGATCACCTCGGCAGGAACGGCCGTCGGCGACACCGTGTAGACGACACGGCAGTCCGTCGTCCCCGGTATCGGCTCGATCGGGACGTTGAGCAGGACGTGCCCGGTGGGCTGGAGGGGCGCGCGACCGACGACGCCGCCGTTCGAGAGCGCGACGACCGCCTGGGGCTCCGAAAACAGGCTCGGGTCGCTCGAGAGGTCGACCGTCAGGCGTCCGCCCACGCAGCCGCGTCGGAGGTAGCTGACCACGGGCCCTGACCACGTGTCGTTCGGGTAGAGCCCCGTGATGTCGACGGCTGAGACGAGCGGCGTCACGACACGCCAGAGCGTGACACCCCAGCCCTTGTCCTGCGCGAGCTGCTCGCCGTCGACGGGAATGAACGAGGAGTCGGTGAGCAGGTACTCGTCCCGGACTTGACGGCCGTCGGGAAGCGTGACACGGCCTGTCCTCGGATCGATACGCACTCGGGTCTCCGGGAGCGAGCCGGGCGTGGGGTCGGTGACGTAGTAGACCGGCCCGACGCTGCGATTGAAGAACTCGGTCTCGTGGACCGTGAGACGGTCGGTTCGCCCCGTCCAGAGGTATGCCGCCTTGGCGCCCGGCCCGAGAGCGGCGTCGACCCAGTCACGATCGGCATCGCGGATGCCCTGGAAGAGCACACCGCGCGAGAAACGCTCGAACCCGTGCGTCCCCCACCAGATGGGCCGGATCGCGAGGATCCAGAGCCCGAGCACGAGGAGTGGCAGTGCGATGGCGAACCGCTTCGGGACGAACAGGAACGCCGTAGCGAGAGCGGCCGCGAGGCCGAGCGCCGCGAGCGTGATCCAGTCGGAGCCGATCCGGTCCTGGAGCGACCAGAACGGCAGGAGCATCAGGGTGTCGGTGATCGCTGACGTCGTCAGGAAGCGGTCGAACGGGATCGCGACGACGAGCAGCGCCGAGACGATGGCCGCAATCGCCGCGAGCAGGCGAGGCCGTGGCGCCCCACGCTCCACCCACGCGAGGAGCGCGATGCAGAGGAGCGGCGCGACGTAGAACATGTTCCGCTCCTCGATCCTGTCGGAGAAGCGCGATGCGAACACCGCGACGACCGGGACGACGGAGGCCGTGATCGAGACGGTCGCGGCGAGGAACGCCTGCAGCCGCGCATCGAGCGTGCGGGCTCGGGCGACGAGTACGATCGTCGCCGCGAGCGGGACGACGAGGACGTACAGGGCGAGCTCGGCCACATGCCACCAGAGGTAGCGGAGCGCCTCGCCGACGTCGTAGTTCCGCTCGCCGACCGGCTCGTAGGCGCCGAGCAGCCCTCCCCCCGCGAGCTGTGCGACGAGCAGGATCCCGACCGCGCCGAGGGTGATCCCGTACAGCCAGCGGTAGCGCGAGAACGTCGCGCGAAGGCCCCGCTGCTCGAAGAGGGCGAGCACGAGCGGCGCGAGCAGGATCGCCGGGCCGAGGGCGACCGCCTGAACGCGGGTCGCGTACGCGAGCCCGAGCAGCACGAGCAGCAGGGCAACCCAGAACGGCGTCGGGCGCTCGAGCACGAGGAGAAGGACGAGTACGACGACGAGGAACAGCGGATAGAACGCGTTCTCGGTCATGACCGTGCCCGTGTACGCGAGCGACGGCACCGCGACCGCGAGGAGCGCGGCAAGCAGTGCGTACCCGTCCCTCACGACACGGCGCGCGAGGAAGAAGGCCGGGACGGCAGCGAGCGACATCAGGACGCCGTTCCAGGTCTTCACCGCCGCGTACGCGTCCACGAGGTTGTGGAAGAGCACGTACGCGGGGGTGATCAGCAGCGGGTAGAAGGCGCTGTAACCGGGATCGGGCTGATCGCGGAGCAACGGCTGGCCGGCGTCGGCGATGCCGCGCGCGATCTCCGACCAGATGAGCTCGTCGACCATGATGAACGGGGCCACGAGATCGCGTGCGAGCCATGCCCGGACGGCCGCCGACGCCACGACGATCGCTGCCAGCCACGCCCAGGTCGGAACCCGGGCGACCGCTCTACCCAAGCTCGACCTCGGCGAGGCGGCGGGCGATCTCCCTCGCCTCGGCCGTCTCCGCCGAGATTCCGACGTCCGCTGCTGCGGCGCTGACGTCGCTCAGAACGGCGTCGTCCACGGCCGCGCCGCCCGCGACGGCCTCGAGCGCGGCGACGTACAGGTCGGCGACGTGCTCGACGTCGTGGTCGCGCTCCGCGAGCTCGGCCGCCCTGGCGCCCATCGCCTCGCGGACGTCGGCGCGCCCCGCGAGGAGCTCGAGCGCTGCCGTCAGCGTGGCGACCTCGTCGTCGTCCGGCGGCACCTTCAGCGCGACGTCGCCCGGTAGCTCGGAGAACCAGCCCACGTCGCTCACCACGACCGGCTTGCCGAGCGAGAGCCCGCGGACGACGCTGCCGGACGTCTCGCCCATCGTCGGGTGACGGAGGTTCACGAGGACGTCGCTTCCCGCCATGAGCGCCCACAGCCGCGACTCGTCGACCCAGCCCTCGCGCACGAGGGCGGCATCGTCGAGGCCGAGCCGCTGCAGCCTCCGCTCGAGGTCGAAGCCGGGCGAGGTCGAGCCGACGAGGAGAAGCGTCAGATCCGG
>Ga0070688_100001731_pt1 | contig 10883 bp, 7 predicted proteins | sample KBSS13HmetaG_FD_64679 | JGI IMG/M metagenome (GOLD analysis project Ga0070688, IMG submission 64679) | Switchgrass rhizosphere microbial communities from Kellogg Biological Station, Michigan, USA - KBS S1-3H metaG | ecosystem: Host-associated > Plants > Roots > Rhizosphere ...
AGTCGCTCTCCGTGAAGACCGCGGTGGGCCGCACGACGAGCCTCGAGAAATGGGCGGACACCTCGGCGAACATCCGTGTCACCCGGCTGCGATCCCCCGAGTGCTGCGGTGCCGTCCATCCCGGCAACCGGCGCTCGCAGGAGAGCAGCACGCCATCCGCGCGCCCGTGGAAGAGCGGCTCGGGAGTCGGCAGCCACGGAAAGCGCGCGCGGACGCTCGCGAGCGTCTCGTTGCGGCGCGGAGCGCGCTCGATGTTGCGCGGCGAGAGCGGCACGTGGAGCGTCCAGCGTCCGGCGGGCGCCTCCGCGCCGTCCCGCGCGCGCGTGTGCACGACGACGTACTGGCCCCGCGTCGCCACGATGTGCTCGACTTCGGGCGACGGCTCGCCGACGCGCTCCGCGATCTCCGCCAGGATCCGGTCGATGCGCAACGGACCCGCCGCGGCCTCCTCGCGCCGCGCGACGAGCAGGAACGAGGGCGCGAGCACGGGAAAGAGCCCGGCGTTCACCGCGGCGAGCTTCAGGCGGTTCCGGCGCTCCTTCGGTCCGATCGTCAGCGCGGGGCGCCGTGCCTCGAGGGCGACGACGTGCGTGAAATCCGTCGCGTGCGGGTACAGCGCGAACGCGCGCGCCCGCGCGAACCCGGACGCGGCGAGCGCCCGCCGGAAACCGCCGAGGGTGCGCTCTCCTTCCCGCGGCAGGGCGGCGTCGAGCGCGTACCGCAGCGGTCCAGGGACGTAGTGGATGCTGCGCCGCCCCGTCGAGCGCTTGTAGCCGAGGCGGTTGTTGCCGACCAGGACGATCTCTCCGCGCGCGACCCGGCGACACTCCGCGAGATCGTGCCCGAACTCGGGCGTCGCGCCGGGGAAACCGCGCTCGACGACGACGAGGTCGAAGCTCTTCTCGCCGAAGGGGAGCAGACGCGTCGCGCCGGCGACGATCGCGCGCACGTCGAGCGGCCCGTGGAACGCGTTGCGCCACTGGCCGAAGCGCGCGCGCTCGGGCGAGACGTCGATCGCCGTGACTCGGAATCCGGTCCGTGCGAGCGTCGGCACGGTCCCCGAGAGCGCGTTCCCGAGGAAGAGCGCGTCGCCGCCGGCGCTCGCGAGGACGGTGAACCACGCGCCGCGCGCCTCGCCGAGGAGCTGCATGAAGCGGTCGGCTGCGACCGTCTCGAGCGTCGGGAGGAGCGCTTCGAGGGACTCGCGGAACGGAAGTGCCGCGTCCTGCGCCCGGAACCCGGCCTCGAAATCCTCGCGGCGCAGCGGCGACGGCGCGCTCGGGAGCTCGACGCGGAGCCGGAGATCGAAGACGTCGTGCGCGCGGGGGAAGCCGCCGCCGTGAGCGGAGCACCAGAGACGCGCGGGATCGGCGTCGTCGAGCGCGCCGCCGCAGACCGGACAGCGCAACGTGACCGCGGAGTGCATCAGCCCGCGGCCCGCGGCTCGGGGCGGGCAGGAGCGGAAGCGGCGAACGGCGACTCGTCCGGAGCGAGCAGCAGCCCGAGGCCGACGGCGACGAGCGGAGCGAGGGGCAGCAGCGCATCCACCGCGCCGGAGAGCGATGCGAACTCGTCGCGCGTCGCGAACAGGACGATGCAGAGGACGGCGATGTCGCGGACGATCCCCGCCTGGGGCCGGGAGGGATCGATCGCGCGCGGCGGCACGGGAACCGCGTCGGCGGACTGCGCTCGCGCGAGCGCGAGGCGTTGGCGGGTCGAGAGCGCGAGGGCGACGACGAAGAGCGTCGCGACGCCCACCGGCGCGAGGACGAATCGGGCGGAAGGCGAACCGGGCAAGGCGTAGCCGACGGCCGCGCAGGCGACGAGGACGATCACCGCAGCGAACGTCAAGCCCGGACGCGCAGGTGCCGGCGTGTGCACGCGGAGCGCGAAGAGCCCCGCCGCTCCGATCAACGTCGGGCGCGGACCGAGCAGGGCCACGCCCCCGAACGCGACGACCGCGATCGCGACCGCGCGTCGATCGCCGCGGCGGAGCCAAGGGACGGCGAGCGACGCGCCTCCGCCGAGCAGGAGAGCGAGCTCGATCGGCTCCGCATGGTCGGTCGCGATCGCGGCAGCGAGGGCGGCCGCGAGCGCGAGGACGCAGAGAGCACGCGCGACCGGAGCCCGGCGCGCAGCCGCGAGGCCGAAGGCGGCGAGAGCGAGGAGCGCGAGCGCATTCGCGGCGGATACCGCGGCGCCGTGATCGAACTCGGCGTGCCGGAGGGCGACCGACGCGACGATGCCGACGGCCGAGACGAGGAGAAGGACGCGCGCGAGCGGGCTCGGCCGATCCGAGAGGGGCTCGTGCCTCGGGACCATCGCGCCCGGCAGCGTGATCCAGCGCGCGAGCGCGAGGAGGAGCCACGGCGCGAGGAAGAGCGCGGTCGTCGGGTTCACGTCGACGCGCAGGAGCAGCTCCTGCTCGAAGAGAAGAGCGACGGAGCCGAGCAGGTGGCTCGCGGCCCAGGTCGCCGGGAGATCGCGCGGGCCGTGGCGGCCGGGGAGACCGGGCGGGAGGAACGAAAGGAGGACGCGGCCGGCGAACGCGCGCTCGGCCAGCACCGCGAGAGCACCGAGGGCTTCCGAGGGAATCATCGCGAGGTGGGACGCGACCATCCTCGTGCGCGGCGCGGTGGAAGCGCAAGGGCGGCCTCGAAGGGCAGCCCGGAAAAGGGGAAGAGCCGGCGCCGCGGGGACGCCAGCTCTTCACACCTTCCGTCTCTCTAGGAGAACGCCGACTCTCACATCGGCAAGGGTGTCTTGGGCGCGCCTCCGGTGATCACGCCGCCCGTGGGCACGGCGATCGGGGCTTGAATCATGAAGTTCGCGCTGCCGTCGCCCGGTCCGATCGCGCCGAGGTACAGCGGCAACATGCTGCTCACCGGATTCGCGCGGACGACGTTGCAGCCGTTCTGCTGCCAGGTCACGAGGCCGAGGATTCCCGGCACGAACCAGAAGCTCTCGTCGGGCGATCCCGCCGGCGGAGCGAGCACCAAGGTCCCACTCGTCGCGAGAGAAGTCGGGCTCCGAACGGCGACGACTTCGACGAAGACTCCGGGCAGCGCTTCAGGCGCGAAGTCGTAGCGGACGCTCGCGCCGCCGTGGAGGACGACGGTGACCGTCGAGCTCACTCCGGCGCGACCGAAAACGAGGAGGTGATCGAAGTTCGAGAAGTTGCGGCACAGGAGCGCCGTCGAGGTCACGTAAGTTCCGACCTCGACCGCCGCTTGATTCGTCGGCATTTGCGCCGGCGATTGCAGCGGATCGGAAACCGTAAAGGTCGCGCAGGTCAGGAACGCAAGGACACTGGACAGCATCGTGACTTCCTCCTTTGGTGAACCGAACTCGTGGCTCGGTACGCCGGACTATCGGGAGGAGCACTGCCGCCTCTTGAGGTGGAAAAGAACTTCCGAGCGACACCCTTCGCAGGGCGGAGCGAACGCGAAACGTTTTCCCGATCGAAGGAAAACGCGCTGGAGTCAGTCGCGGCCCAGGAACCGGAACGCCGCCCAGTCCGCCGCAGGGAATCCCCTGTCGCGGAGGACAGCTCGCGCCGATGCCGAGGCCTCGGACGGACGCCGTCCGGCGAGCAGTTCGCGGTGGAACGCTTCCGCGAACGTTCGAGCAGCCTGGTCTTCCACGGGCCAGAGCGTCACCAGGAGATTGCGGGTACCGGACTCGAGGAAGGCACGGGCCACGCCCTGCAGTCCTTCCGCGTCGACGACTCCACCCTCAGCCGTCTCGCACGCATCCAGGACTGCGAGAGGCAGGCGCGGTCTGGAAGCAACGATCTCCTGTGCGCAGAAACTCTGTCCGGCGGAGAGTTCCAAGCCGACGTCCGCCATGCGCTTCTGCTTCCGACCGCAGCCACGGACGAGGTGCGTCGCGACATGGATCGGACGGTTGCCCGCGAGGGCGGACATGAGAGCTGCGCGATTGAACGCCGTGCCCGTGCTCACCTGGATTCCCGTTGCCGTGGGTGCCCGCGCCTGGACATCGTTCGCGTCGGTTCTCGTTTCACCGGCGCCGTGAAGCGCGGCGACGACGGCGAGCTCCTCGCGTGCGCCGGGAAGGAATGCTCGACCGTCCGTGTCCACCGGATTGCCAAGGAGATGCCACGCGGCGAGGTCCGCCGGTGCGATGGAGTCCCCGGGTCGCGGTTCGGGAAGGCCGGGGAGGACGAGCGGCACGACCGAGTCGTCTCTGAACAGGAATTCGAACGGCAGCCGCTCGATGGGTCCGTGGACGAGGAAGAGGATTCGAGCGTTGCCCGCGCGCTTGGCTTCGTCGACGCGTCGCGCAATCGGAGGCGGCATGACGCCGGCATTGACCTCCGCGGCGAGTCGCTCGGCCTGTGTTCGATCGTTTCCCCGCACCGCATCGTTCAACCTGCGGACTGCAGCCTCGATCGCGCGTCGGCCGCGGGGAATCGGGACTCCCTCTGCGGTCCCGTCCGGTGCGACGAAGACGACGACGCTCGATTCGGCACCGACGACCCACGTCACGAGGCCCGAGCCGGCGAATCTCGCCCAGGAAACCAAGTCGTCGGTGGAGATGTCCTCGCTGGAGGCGGACTGCCTTCGCAGCGTCCGCGACTGCCAGCTCTCGATCGATCGAGCCGCCTCCAGCGCGTGTCCGCTCCTGACTTGAGCCTCCGCCAGCAGCGCGATCGCATGGACGCCGACGCCCTCACCGATCACGCTCGTTGCGGCACCGAGCAGATCACGGTCGGGTTCGAAGTGGGACTGCAGGCGACCACCGATGCCGAGTGCCTTTTCGAGGTCACGAGTGGCCTCGTCGTATCGCTGCAGCTTGACCAGCGCGTCGCCTCGGAACTCCAGTGCGTAAGCCTGAGCGAGAGGGTGCGGATCCTCGAGGAACTCGGGCTGTGAGAGCTGCTCGAGCGCGCGTTCCGCATTGCCCGAACGGATGTCGATCAACGCCATCCCGAAGCGGACGTTCGGTCCCCACGGCGGCGGCTCCGCCGTGGCGTACGCGTCTCTTGCTGCCGCCAGGTCACCCTGCCGCAGATAGGCACCTGCGAGAAGGATCTGCGCTTCGCGTCGCTGGGACGGGTCCGAACGAGGATGGTCGACGAGGAACCCCACGGTGGAGGAACCCAGATCCTGTTCGAGCAGGAGGAGAGCGTGCTCCCTCGTCAGGACCCAGCTCTGCTCCGGCGTGCGGATGGTCGCGAGCTCCTCGAGGAGCTCCGCTCGTTCCGCCAAGTCACCCGCGCGTCTCGCGAGATTCAGCAGACCGTAGAAGATCTTCTCCTGTGGTTCCGTCTGCTTCAGCTTGCGCGCCAGCGTGAGGCACTCCTGGAATGCCGCGTAGGCCTCGCGATCCTCGCCCGCTTCCGTGTGGAGGTGTGCGAGCAGGTACATCGGCTGGATCTTCGGCACCACCATTCCGCACTTCGCGAACGCGTCGAGAGCGCGCTGCGCATCCTCGCGAGCCGTCGCCAGCACCTGCGCGCGCTCGGTCTCGCTCATCCCGAACTCGCGCTGCAATCGATCCGTCTCGACGAAGGCGAGGCAGCTGAGCGCCGTCGCGCCCGGGAGGATGTCTCCTCCGGCGTGCATGCGATCCGCGATCTCGCGCAGTCGCTCCGTCGCTTCCTCGCGCACGCGATCCCAATCCGGATCCGCGCTTCCCCGCTCCAGCTTCTCGCGGAACCCGCTCCAGATCTCGTTGACCGCGTCGCTCTCCTCCGCGCCGCGCGCGCGCGCCTCGGGCGCGATCGACAGGTAGTACGCGAGGATGTCCTTGCCGTCGCACCGCTCGTACGCCGTGCAGAGCTTCTCCGCGAGCTCGCGCAGCGCCGGCACGACGCTCTCGTCGTTCGCGCGCAGCTTCCCGAGCAGCGCGAGGAACTGCTGGACGTCCGGTCCCGCGTCCGGCGCCGCCACGGGCTCGCGCTTCGCTTGCGAGCTCTCCCCCGCATCCAGGCTCTCGGCCCTCCGACTCGACGCGCCTTCGGCCTGCGACGTCGCGGTGTGGAGGCTGTTCAGGAACACGAAGAGCAGCCCGACTCCGAGGCTGCCCATCACGACTCGCGCGCCGCGAGCCATGCTCTATCTCCCCGGAACTTGGGCGAGGTACGCGTCGCGCTCGGGACTCGCCGGCATCGCCCGTGCGATCGCGCGCGCCTCTCCGAAGAAGCCGCGCTCGTGCAGGAGCTTGATCGCCGAGAGGCTCCGCCCCGGCTCGGCGCGCGACGCGAGTCCCTCGAGCTGGCTGCTGACGTCCGCGTCGTCCACGAGCGCGAAGTCGCGTTGACCGAGATCCTGGTCGAGCCCGCGCACGACCGCCCGCGCGGTCCACGTGTACTGCCCCGGCGCGATCTCCGCCGTCGCCGGGATCGTCGAGGAAGCTCCGGCGAGCTTCATCAGGCTCGCTTCGTCCGCCGCGAACGCGTCGCCCGCGTGCCGCGCGACGTCGACGCGGTAGCTCGTGGCCTCCGCCTGCGGCTCGATCTCGAACACGACTCGGCCGTCGAGCGCGGGGAACGCCGCGCGCACCGCGGGGGTCGCGTGCAGAACGCGGTCGCGCGGGAAGAAGAGGGGCCCGCCCGCGCTTCCGCGCAGCAGCGGAGCCTGCGGGAATCCGACGGCACCGGTGTCCGAGGGCGAGAACGCGATCCAGAGTCCGAGGCCGATGACGAGCGAGGCGGCGACTGCGATGGGCGCGAGACGCGGCAGCGCGCGCAGGCGGCGGGTCGGCTGCGCGCGTGCGAACGGCTCCGCGTTGGCGAAATCCGCGGGGAGCGCGTCCGGGACGACCGCGGGCCGCGCGCTCGGAGCGGCGCGACGGCCGCCGGTGTCCTCGCCGTTGCGGCCGGCGTCCTGCTTGCGCAGTCCCGGCGTTCCGGCTTCGGAAGCGGATCCCGTCGCCTCCGACGCCGCGCGCGCGGGCATCCGCAGCGGACCGCGAGACGGCAGCTCCAGCGGGACGGGTGGGGGAGCGGCGAGAGTCTCGACGAGCTTCTCGCACGCGGTGCAGCTGCGCAGGTGGCGCTCGAGCTCCGCCCGGCGCGCGCTCACGATCGGGCCGAAGCCCGGTCCGCGGCCGAAATCGTACAGCTCCTCGGCGCTCGGGCAGCCCGCCGGCGCGCGCGCGCCCGCCGCCTTGGTCTCGAGCCAGTGGTCAGCCCGTCGGAGCATCGCCAGGCGCGGGCCGTGCTGCGGATGGGCCTCGATCGCCGTCAGGAGAGCCGGTTCGAGTTCGTCCCAATGGGTCAGGGCCTCGGCGACCCTCTTCGGGTCGTCGAGATCCTCGATGCTCAACCGTCGGGGATCGAAGTCGGACCCGTTCGGCGCAGCCTTCATGTTCGCGCCCGAATCCGAGGGGGTCCCGGGCACCGGTGCACCTTCAGTCGGTTTTTTTTGGGGGTCGGGGGTCATTCCGCCGCCTTCTCCAGCGCGAGGTCGTTCAGCAGCACCTTGCGAAGCGCCACGGAAGCCCGTTTCAGCCGGTACTTCGTCTGCTCGAGGGAGATCGAGAGGACCTCGGCGATCTCACCGATCGTACGCTCGTCGACGAAACGCAGCTCGAGGAGGGCCCGCTCCTCCTGCTCCAGGGTCGCGAGGCCCTTCCGGACCATGTCGCCGACCTCGTTCTCTCCGGCGACGTCGCCCGGCCCGAGGTTCGCGTCGATGCGTTCGGGGATGCGTTCGCCCGCGGGCATCAGCTTCGGATTCCGCCGCGCGCTCTCCTTGCGCTTCAGGTCGACGCAGCGACACCACGCGACGCGGTAGAGCCACGTCCCGAACGAGCCCTTCGACGGATCGAACGAATCGCGATCGAGTCGCTCGAGCACGTAGACGACGACCTCGTTGCAGAGATCCTCGCGCGCGTGCTGATCCGTCTCGAGCTGCGCGATGCAGTGGTAGAAGAGCGGCCGGTACCGTTCGAGGAAGACCTCCACGGCCAGATCGCGCCTCGCTCGCGAGCCGTCGCGGAGGCCGGCTACCAGTTCTTGATCGTCCAACGGTCCAGGCCCCTGCGGCGGCCGGACGCGGGGGGAAGCGCCGCTCGCCACGCTTGCACCAGGCTGCGGGATATAGCTTACCCGGCTGCAATGCAAGGGACGGGACGCGCTCGGACCCGCGGGAGTCTGGCCCGGTTGGCTGTGCCTGCGCCCGGCACAAGTCCCGACACGAAAGAGGGTTGGAGCGATTTCGGGCACCCGGGCTCGGGCCGGGTGCCCCGACGCCGCGCGAGCCGTTGGCAATCCACGGGTTGCGCGCAGGTTCGGCACAATCAACTGGGCCAGATTCCATGCATGTACATGGCGTTTGCGGGGTCGCCGCGCCCACCTTGGCGTCCGCCGCCCTAGGACGCCTGTCCGGGCATCCTTATACTGGCTCGCCTCTTCGTCGGTCCGGCCGCGGCGAGGGTCCGGTTTGGGCCCGTGGTCCCGGCTCCTCTCTCCCGGAGTGCTCCCGTGAAGGATGTCGTCATCGTCAGCGCCTGCCGGACCCCGATCGGGAAGTTCCAGGGGGGGCTCGCGTCGTTTTCGGCCCCGGCGTTGGGGGCTCTGGCGGTGGCGGAGGCGCTGCGGCGCGCGGGGGTGCCCGCGAGCGCGGTCGAGGAGGTGATCCTCGGGAACGTCCTCACGGCGGGGCTCGGGCAGAATCCGGCCCGGCAGGCGGCGATCAAGGGGGGGATTCCGAACAGCGTCCCGGCGTTCACCGTGAACAAGGTGTGCGGGTCGGGCCTCAAGGCGGTGATGCTCGCGGCGCAGGCGATCCGCGCGGGCGATGCGGACGTCCTCGTCGCGGGCGGGCAGGAGAGCATGACGAACGCTCCCTATCTTCTGCCGGAAGCCCGCGCGGGTGTGCGCCTCGGTCACGGGAAGCTGATCGACTCGATGGTCTTCGACGGTTTGTGGGACGTCTACAACGACTTCCACATGGGCGTCACCGCGGAGCTCGTTGCGAAGAAGTACGAGATCACGCGCAAGGACCAGGACGAATTCGCCGTCGCCTCGCACAAGAAGGCGGCCGAAGCGACGGCGGCCGGCAGGCTCGACGCAGAGAAGTTCGCGGTGAGGATCCCGCAGAAGAAGGGCGATCCGATCGCGTTCACGACCGACGAAGGCGTCCGCGGCGATTCGACCGTCGAGGGGCTCGCGAAGCTGAAGCCGGCGTTCCAGGAAGGCGGCACCGTCACCGCCGCGAACGCGTCGCAGATCAACGACGGTGCCGCGGCGCTCGTCGTGATGAGCGCGGAGAAGGCGAAGGCGCTCGGCGTGAAGCCGCTCGCGCGGATCACCGGCTACGCGACCGGCGGGTGCGCGCCGGAGTGGGTGATGATGGCGCCCGAGCTCTCGATCAAGGCCTGCTCGGCGAAGCTCGGCAAGAAGCCTTCGGATTTCGAGCTCCACGAGATCAACGAGGCGTTCTCCGCCGCGGCGATCGCGCTGACGCGCGTGCTCGACCTCGACCCGACCAAAGTCAACGTGAACGGCGGCGCTGTCGCGCTCGGACACCCGATCGGGGCTTCCGGCGCGCGCGTGCTCGTCACGCTGCTGCACGCGATGGCGCAGAGGAACGCGAAGACCGGCATGGCTTCGCTCTGCCTCGGCGGCGGCAACGCGGTGTCGCTCGCGGTCGAGAGGCTGTGAGCCCGATGAGTCCGGGCGCGAAGCCGTTCTTCGAGAAGGTCGCCGTCGTCGGTGCCGGCACGATGGGCAACGGGATCGCGCAGACCTTCGCCGCGTTCGGCTCGGACGTCGCGCTCGTCGACGTCGATGAGGCGGCGCTCGCGCGCGGCATGACGGCGATCGAAGGGAGCCTCGGCCGACTCGTGAAGAAGGGCGCGACGTCCGAAGGCGACGCGAAGGCGACTCTTGCGCGCGTCAAGGCGTCGAAGGACCTCGCGAGCCTCCGCGACGAGTCGCTCGTCGTCGAGGCGATCGTCGAAAAGGTCGACGTCAAGCGCTCGGTGTTCGAGAAGCTCGACCGCCACCTCGCTCCCGCGGCCGTCCTGGCGACGAACACGTCGTCGATCTCGATCACGAAGATCGCCGCCGCGACGAAGCGCCCCGACAAGGTGATCGGGATGCACTTCATGAATCCGGTCCCGTTGATGAAGCTCGTCGAGGTCATCCGCGGCCAGGAGACGTCCGACGAGACCTGCGCGAAGGTGAAAGCCTGCGCCGAAGCGCTCGACAAGGTGCCCGTCGAGGCGAACGACTACCCGGGATTCGTCTCGAACCGCGTGCTCATGCCGATGATCAACGAGGCGGCTTTCTGCCTGATGGAAGGCGTCAGCTCGCGCGAGGGGATCGACACGGTGATGAAGCTCGGGATGAACCACCCGATGGGTCCGCTGGCGCTCGCGGACCTGATCGGCCTCGACGTGTGCCTCGACATCCTCGAGGTGCTGCAGCGCGAGCTCGGCGATCCGAAGTACCGTCCGTGCCCGCTGCTGCGGCGCATGGTGGCGGCGGGGCGGCTCGGGAAGAAATCGGGCAAGGGCTTCTACGACTATCCCGCTCGTTGAGAGCGCGCTGAGGAGACCGATGCAGTTCGAGCTGAACGAAGAGCAGGCGCTGATCCGCGACATGGCGAGGAGCTTCGCCGAAGCGGAGCTCCTGCCGCGCGCGACGATGCACGATCGCCAGGAGAAGATCGATCCCGCGGTCTTCGAGAAGATGAAGGAGCTCGGTCTCTGGAGCCTGACGGTTCCCTCGGAGTACGGCGGCGCCGGGCTCGGCAACATGGAGCTCAGCCTTGTTCTCGAGGAAGTGAACCGCGCCTGCGCGTCGACGGGCGTCACGCTCTCCGTGCACAACAGCCTCGTCGTCGGCCCCCTGAAGAAGATGGGGTCGGCTGCGCAGAAGCAGGCCTGGCTCCCGCGGCTCGCGTCGG
>Ga0070688_100001733_pt1 | contig 10880 bp, 7 predicted proteins | sample KBSS13HmetaG_FD_64679 | JGI IMG/M metagenome (GOLD analysis project Ga0070688, IMG submission 64679) | Switchgrass rhizosphere microbial communities from Kellogg Biological Station, Michigan, USA - KBS S1-3H metaG | ecosystem: Host-associated > Plants > Roots > Rhizosphere ...
TCGCCGCGCTCGATCTTCAGGTTCACGCCGGCGAGCGCCACCACCTCGGGCGAGCCGCGCGACCGTTTGAACACCCGGCGCAGGTCGCGCGTCTCGACGGCGGGCAAGGCGGGTCCGGATGCGGTGGCATGCGCCATCCGGGCACCGTAGGGAGCCGGTGCCCGGGGTGTCAAAAGCTAGTGCGATTCCTTGAGCAGCACCACGCGCGTCGAGAGCACCTGGCCATCCACGGTGAGGCGCACGAAGTAGAGACCGTCTCGCGCACCCGCGCCGTCCCACGTGAAGCTCCGCCGCCCGGCCTCGAGCGCGCCGTGCGCGATCGTGGCGACGCGGCGCCCGGCGAGGTCGTGGATCGCGAGGTCCACCTGCGCCGCCCTCGGCAGCGTGACGACGAAGCTCGTGAGCGATCCGAACGGGTTCGGGAACGCGCTCGAGAGCGACACGGTCCCCGTGGCCGCCGAAGGCGCGTCGAGCGTGATCACGGGCAGCGCATCCTGCGGCGTGAGCACGGTGCCGTCCGGAGCCGCCAGGTCGGCGCCCTCGGCCTCGATCCGGTCGCCCGGCAGCGGCGGCGCGATCGGCGTGAGCGCGAGCTCGAAGCGGATCTCGTCGGAGGCATCGTCCCGCATGCGCAGGCCGCCCAGGTAGACGTGCCCGGGCTCGTCGGTGTCGACGACGGGGAGCCAGTCCTCAGCACCCGGCGAGGTGCCCGCCGGGGCCGCGCCCGACGCGGTCGCGCGCCAGCGCTCGCCCGGGTAGTCGAGCTGCAGCAGCACGGCACCGAGCGTGGCGGCCCCGGAGACGCGCACGCCCACCGTGACGTGGTCGCCCTCCGCCTGCAGCGGATCGAAGCTCACGCGAAGCCGCGCGTCGTGCTGCACGCTGTCGCGAGGCAGGAGCGGCCGGCGCAGGATCCGGCGCGCGCAGCAGAGCACGTCGGAGCCCGTGAACAGGCTGTCGCCGTCGCAGTCGCGGCAGTGGACCGTGGTGTCCGCCGAGGTGAGCACGGTGCGGAGGCAGCTCGCCATTGACACCAGGTCGCGCACGTCGGTGTGCCCGTCCCCGTTCGCGTCGCACACGCTCGAGTCTCCGCTCACGCACAGCACGATCGGGAACGGATCGATGCGCCGCGGGTCGCAGAGCGGCACGCTCCCGCCCGCCGTGTCGGCGGCGAGCGTGATGAGCGCGAGCATGTTCCCCCTCGCGCCCGGCGACGCCCCGCGGTCTGCGGCGATCTCGAGCTTCAGCACCGGCCCCTTGGGCGCGGCGATCGGGAACCGGAGATCCGTGAAGATCACGTAGCGGATGCCGCGCCCCTCCGGCACGGACGAGACGAACAGGTGGTCCATGCCCTCCGGCGCGCTCGCGCGCAGGATCCGGAACGGCGGCGGGCAATCGATCCGGCCCTGCAGGCCGCCGAGCGGCTCGGTGGGATGTGCGGAGAGCGTGAGCTCGCCGGTGCCCGCGGGATCCAGCGTGAGCGCGCAGCCGATGCTCCGCACCGCGCCGGCCACGAGGAACGGTGACATGCACGGCGCGACCGTGGTGTCGCATGGGGGCACGTCGAACTCCACGCGGGCGAAGTAGGAGATCGTCGAGTCCGCCTGCGGCTCGAGCAGCAGCCGCACGTCCACGCGCACGGTGAGCGAGTGATGCCCCGCGGGCAGCCGGCCGAGCGGCGCGGAGAGCGTCTCCGGGACGCACGCGAGCTCGACGCAGTTGGGCCGCCAGTCGAGCGTGGCGCGGAAGCCGCCCGCGGCATCGCGCCCGAGGCCGGTGAGGTCGGTGCACGGCGGGCAGCCGTTCTTGAACATCAGGAGCGACAGCGTGTCGGCCGCGCAGCGCGGATCCGGCGCCACGCCGAAGCCCACGAGCATCCTCGCCAGCGAATCGATCGGGACCGGGCCGCCGCAGCTCGGGAGCGACTCATAGGTGATCATCTGCTGCCGCGTGGAGAGGATGACGGTCGAGTCGCGGCAGCTGCGCACCTGTTCGACGAGCAGGAATGCGTGCGGGCCCGGGGCGAGCGGTGGCGGAAGCTCCGTGCTGCGCTCGGCCGTGTACGCCGCGTCGGGACAGGCGCCGCTGCAGTCGCCCTCGATGAGATCCGCCTGCAGCACGGTGAACGCCGCGGCGACGGGGAGCTCGCGCAGCGAACGGAATTCGCCGCAGAGGTTCGAGAACCCGGCGCGCACGGTGACGCGCGTGGGCTGGTCTGGGCAGACGCGCGGCGGGCACGTGTCGCACGGCGGCGTGCCCACCACGACCGAGGTGATGTGCGTGAACGGCTCCCCGGTCGTGTCGCTCGCCGCCGGCCGCGCGAGCGTCCGCCCCGGGGCGGACCCGGCCGCGACCGCGCACGCGGGAAGCGCGAACAGCAGGAACGCGAGCGCCGACGCGCGTGTGCGTGCCGCGAACACGGTCGACGCCGCGTTCGCTTCCACTCGTGTCACGGCCGGGTGTTCCGGAGGAGCGCCACGCGCGTCGACAACACTTCCCCATCCACGGTGAGCCGCACGAAGTAGAGCCCATCGCGGGCGCCCGCGCCGCCCCAGGTGAAGCTGTGCTCGCCCGGACCGTACGCCGCGTGCGCGAGCGTCGCCACGCGACGGCCGGCGAGGTCGTGCACGGCGAGATCCACTTGCGCGGACTTGGGCAGGCTCACGACGAAGCTCGTGCTGGCGCCGAACGGGTTCGGCCGCGGCGGCGAGAGCGCGAGCGTCTGCACCGGAGGGCCGGGGCCCGGCTCAGGCGGCGCCGGCGCGGTGAGCGAAAGTGTGGGCAGCGCGGCCGACGGCACGATCACGGAGCCGTCGGTCCCGCCGAACTCCGCGCTCACGGCATCGAGTCGGTCGCCCGGCAGCGGGGCGGCCGTCGAGTGCATCAGGATCTCGAACCCGAACGAGTCCTCGCCGCCGCTCTCGCCGAGGCGCAGCGCCCCGAAATAGAGATGACCGGGGTCGCGGTCGTCGAGGAACGGCGACCAGTCCACGTCCACCGGTCGGGACGCCAGTGCCGGGTAGACGCGCTGCGTGGCGATCCAGCGGTCGGCCGGGAAGTCGAACCGCAACGACATCGCGCCGAGCGCACGGGCGCCGCTCACTTTCACGTGCACGATGCGATCGGCGCCCAACGAGTAGACCGGGCCGATGCTGATCTGAAGTGAGTCGTCGGCGTGCACGCTGTCCCGCGGCACTCCCGGCCCGCGCAGGATCGCGCTTGCACAGCAGAAGATATCGGAGAAGTCGAATGCTCCGCTGCCGTTGCAGTCGACGCACGGGCTCGTGCCGGTGGTGTCGCCGCCGTTCTGGCGAAGACAGCCCACCATGCGGACGAGGTCGCGCACATCGAGCCTGCCGTCGTGGTTGACGTCGCACGTGGAGGAGTCGCCCGCGATGCACAGGCGTGTGGCGATCACCTCGAAGCCCAGCGTCATGCGGTCGCAGAGCGGCAGCCCATCACCGCTTGGGCTCGCCGCGACTGTGATGCGCGAAAACATGAGCACGGAGGCGCCGGACCATGCATCGGAACTCGCGAGGAGCGTGGCATCGAAGAGGTGCTGCCGCGCGCCAGGCGGGAGCGTGACGCCGGGGTCGGTGAACACCAGCCAGTGCGCGCGGTGGATCTCGTTGTTGAAGGTCAGGTGCACCCCCGCCAGCCCGGGTGCCACGCGAAGATCGGTGATCATGAACGGCGCCGGCACCTCGAGCGTGCCCTCCAGGCCGCCCATCTCCAGTTGGCTCTCGTAGAAGAGCGGCACGACACCGCTCTTGCCGGGGTCGAGCGTCACCGCGCACTGATGCGCCGGCACGCTGGAGAACATCTCGCGCGCGACGCACGGCGGCGGCGTGCCCACGCACCCCGGCGGGCCGACCTGGAACTCGAACGGCAGCACGAACGTGATGGTCGAATCGGGGTTCGACGTCCCGAGCACGTGCACGGTCATTGGCGCGATCACGTGGAACGAACCCTGCGCCAGGCGTCCCATGGATGTCGCCAGCGACTCCGGGGCGCAGCGCAGATTGAGGCACTGCGGCGTCCACTCGATCACGCCCGCGAACGAGCCGGTATCTGCATCGACGGCGCCGAAGCTCACCAAGTGCACGCACGGCGGGCAGCCGTTCGTGAGGAGCTTGAGCGTGACCGAGTCGCCAGCGCACGGGTGCTCGGGCGAGATCGCGAGCCTCACGAACGTGCGCACCAGCGAGTCGGGGGACAGCGGGGGCGGGCTGCCGCAATCGGGAAGCACGGAGTAGGTGTCCACGCGACCCAGGTTCGTGGACACGACCGTCGTGTCCGGACAGCGGCGTGCCTGCTCGCGGATCATGAACTGGTAAGTGCCGGCCGGAAGCGGCGGCAACTCGACACTGGCCTGGTACGAGTACGGATCGATCCCGCACCCGGTCGCGCACGTGTCCACGACGAAGTCCGCGACGACCATCGTATAGAGCCCGCGGTTCGGCGCCAGGCGGAAGCTGCGGAGTGTGTAGCAGTGGTTCGGGAGCTCGCCGCGGATCGTCACCAGCGCGGGCTGGCCGGCGCACACGCGCGGCGCGCACGTGTCGCACTCGGATCGTCCGACCACGGTCTGTCCGATGTAGAGGAACGGCGGGTCCGGCGGCGGGTCTCCGTAGGCGCGCGCGGACGCGAAGGAGATGGCGAGGAACAGCGTCGCGAGCCGGGCGATACGACCGGCGCGAGCGAGCGGGTGCGGCGTCATACGGGTACCTCGGGCTTGGAAGACGCCCGGTCGAGGCCGTGGATGAGGATTCCCCGCCGGACCTTCCCGGTCAAGGACTCAGTGCTTCGGTACCTTTACCGACCCTGTCGGGCTCGTGGCCGCGGGTACGGCGCGCCGCGGCTCATCGGTAGAGCTTCTTCAACCGACCCCATGAGGTCTGCCGGGCGGCCGTCGGGAGGGGGACGGCACTCGTGCGCCCGGCGCTGTCGAATTGGATCGCAAAGTCGGTGCCGGCGACGAACGTCATCTGGATCGAGAACTGGGCGATATCGCCCTCCATCGCGATCGCGAGAACGAGCTGCGCGGAGCCACTGAACCCGGGCGGGTAGTTCACCTCGAGCGAGAGGAGCGGCGACGTCTGGTGGAATGTCTCGCCGGGCTCGAGCAGCGTCAGCAGCACGGCGTTGAAGTCCACCACGCTGCCCGTGGCCTCGTTCGGGTGGACGGGCACGATCGGCACGTTCGGGTCGATGTAGAGGAACACCTCGATGCCGGGGGTCGTGGACGTGCCGGTGAGCGTGGCGCCCCGGAACTCGGGCCCGGTGATGTCGGTGGAGCCCGTGTTGACGACGATCGCGATGTCCCGACCGTAGATATTGAAGCCGGAGTTGGTCGGATACGTCGTGACCGTGATCCGGTTCCCCCAGATCAGGTCGAACGTCCCCGCTCCCGCTCGGGAGGCGAGGGCGAGCGTGAACGCGAGCGCAAGGGCGGTGCGTGAGACGCAGGCGAGCATCGATCCTCCCCACCCCGGTCTTCCGGTCCGGAATGCCCGCGGACCTCGCCAGCAGACCGTGCGCTCGCCGCGCGAGCGCATCAAGGGCTTTCCCGCGGGTCGGGTATCTCCCGCACCGCGGATCGACTCGAGCCGGCCCGGCATGGCGGGACGCTACCGGATCGGGGCGCCCCCGATGCAACGGTCGCCGGCGTAGAACACCGCCAGCTGCCCGGGCGTGACCGCGAGCTGGGGCTCGTCGAAGCGCGCCTCCACCCCACCGTCCCGCCGTGGCTCGAGCGTGGCCGCGGCACCGGCGTGGTTGTAGCGGATGCGCGCGAGCACGCGCGTCCCCGCGGCCGGCGGCGTCGGCAGCAGCCAGTTCACGCGCTCGGTGACGAGGCCCTCGCGCTCGAGCGCCGCGCGCGGACCCAGCGTCACCGTGTTCGCGGCGGCGTCGATCGCGAGCACGTACTGGCGCTCACCGAGGGCCACGCCCAGCCCCTTCCGCTGCCCCACCGTGTAGTGGATGACGCCGCGGTGCGTGCCCACGCGCGCGCCGCGCTCGTCCACGAACGCGCCGGGTGCGGTGCCGCGCGTCTCGCCGAGCTGGCCCGTGATGTAGCCCGCGTAGTCACCGTCGGGGACGAAGCAGAGGTCCTGGCTCTCGGGCTTGTCCCAGCACGAGAGTCCGAGCCGCTGCGCATGCGCGCGCACCGCCGTCTTCTCCAGATTGCCGAGCGGGAACAGCACGCGCCCGAGCACCGCGTACGGGATGAGCGCCAGCGCGTACGTCTGGTCCTTCCCCGCATCCGCGGCTCGCCGCAGCGCCCACGAACCATCGGGTTCGCGGGTGACGCGCGCGTAGTGCCCGGTCGCGAGCCGGTCGGCGGCGGCCAGCTCCATGCGCGTCACCAGGTCACCGAACTTGAGGTGCTGGTTGCACGAGGCGCACGGGTAGAGCGTGCGGCCGCTCGCATAGCCGTCCACCCACGGCATCATCACCCGCTCGCGGAACACCTGCTCGGCGTCCACGATGTGATACGGGAACGACATCGTCTGTGCGACACGGCGGGCATCGTCGATCGCATCCAGCGTGCAGCAGGCCTTGGGCGAGAGCGGCGTCTTGCCGTAGCAGGCGAGCCGCAGCGTGACGCCGGTGACCTCGTGGCCCTGCTCGGCGAGCAGTGCTGCCGCCACCGCCGAGTCGACGCCGCCGCTCATGGCGGCGAGCACGCGCAGCCTGCTCATGACGGCACCGTCACCTTCCGCGCCGCCTTCACCGACTCGTCCACGATCGCGAGCGCGCGCGCGACGTCGTCCTCGGTCGTGGTACGGCCGAGCGAGAAGCGGATGGCGCAGATCGCCAGCTCCCGCGGCACCCCCATCGCCTTCAGCACCGGCGAGGGCTCGACGCCGCCGCTCGCGCACGCGGCGCCGGCCGAGGCGGCGAGGCCGCGCGAGTCGAGCGCGAGCAGGAGATGATCCGAGCGCGCGCCGGGGAACGACGCGTTCACCGTGTTCGGCAGCCTGGGTGCTGCGGCGCCGTGGATGACGATGTCCGGCACCGCCTGCTTCAAGCCCGCCTCGAAGCGCTTGCGCAGCTCCAGCAGCCGCGCGCTCTCCGCCGCGAGCCCGCGGGCGGCGAGCTCGGCCGCGACACCCAGCCCGATGATGCCGGGCACGTTCTCGGTGCCCCCGCGCAGGCCGCGCTCGTGCGCGCTGCCGCGGAACAGCGGCTCGAGCGGCGCGCGGTCGCGGATCACCAGCGCGCCGGCGCCCTTCGGGCCGCCGAACTTGTGCGCGGAGAAGACGAGGTAGTCGATGCCCAGCGCGCCCACGTCCACGGGTATCTTGCCTGCGCCCTGCACCGCATCGCACACGACGCGGATGCCGCGCGCCTGGGCGCGCGCGGTGAGTGCCGCCACCGGCTGCACCACGCCGGTCTCGTTGTTCGCGAGCATGAGCGCGAGCACGGTGGTGCCCGAGGGCAGATCGTTCACGCTGTCGGGCGGCGTGAGGCCGTTCGCGTCGCTCGGGAGCACGGAGTGATGCCAGCCGAGGCGCTCGAGCACGTCGGCGGCGCCGTGCACGGCGTGGTGCTCGATCGCGGCGTAGGCTACGTGCTGGCCGCGCTCGCGCTGCGCCCAGGCGCTGCCGACGATGGCGAGGTGGTCGCCCTCGGTGCCGCCGGAGACGAACACCACCTGCCGCGGCTCGGCGCCCACGAGCGCCGCCGCCTGGGCGCGGGCGCGCTCGACCGCGGCGCGCACGAGCTGGCCCTCGGAGTGGGCACTCGAAGGGTTCGCCCCGAGGTCGCGCAGGGCCAGCTGCATGGCCTCCGCGACCTCGGGGCGGACCGGGGTCGATGCGTTGTGATCGAAATAGATCGACATGAACCCTACTGCCCGCTCAGGAACCTCTCCAGCACGTCGATGCTCTCCTTGGCGCTCTGTGCCTCGGGCGAGGACGGCGCCAGCTCGACCACCTTCTTCCACATCCGGATCGCGTCGCGATAGAGCCCGGCATCGGCGAACGCCACGCCCATGGTGAAGTAGGCGCAGTGCGAGCGCGGCTGCCTGGCGATCAGGTCGCGCAGCAGCGTCATCGACTCCGAGAACTTGCCCTGCGCGTAGAGCGAGGTCGCGAGCCGGCAGCTCGCGAGCGAGTCATTGGGCGCGATGGCGATGGCCTGCTTGTAGTAGGACTGCGCCTCGTCGGCCTTGCTCAGGTTGTCGAGCGACACGCCCAGGTTCACGAGCACCTTCACGTTCTTAGGTCTAACCCGGTTCGCCTTCGAGAACACCTGCGCCGCCTCCGCGTTCTTCTCGCGGTCGAGGTACATGATCCCGAGGTTGTAGAGATTGTCGAACTTGGTGGAGTCCTTGGCCACGGCGCGCTCGAGCAGGCCCAGCGAATCGGTGACGGCAGGGGTGGCGGCAGCAGCCTTGGCGTCGGCCTTTGGAGCCTTGGCGGGCTTGGCGTCGGCAGCGAGGGTGGCGCGCGCGGTGAGCGCCACCAGGGCGAGCACCGCGAGAAACGGGACGGGACGCTTCACGGACGACCTCCAGCGGGTGGTCAAGGGTTCGGACAAAGCGCGAACGAGAATAACACGCGCGCACTTGTCGATAGAACCCGCCCGGGGCCCGTGTTCAGGCCCTTGTCCGGCCGCCGACTCTGCGTTTTCAAGTCGCGTGCGCCCTCAGACGCGCGCGACGGCCGCCTTCGCCAGCGCCTGCTGGAGGTCCGCCCACAGGTCGTCGACGCTCTCGATGCCGGCGGAGATGCGCACCAGGCCCTCGGGGATGCCGGCGCGCTTGCGGCCCTCGACGCCGAGCATCTTGTGCGACGTGTGCGCGGCGAGGCTCGCCAGCGACTCGACACCGCCCAGGCTGGCGCCGTGGCGGATGACCTTCAACGCGTTCACCACGTGCAGCGCCGCGTCGGCGCCGCCGCGCGCCTCGAACCCGAGGAGCGGGCCGAAGCCCTCCATCATCTGCTTCGCGGCGATGGCGTGGCTGGGATGCGCGGGAAGCCCGGGATAGAACACCTGCGCCACGTCGGCGTGGGCGGCGAGCCGCCGCGCCAGCTCGAGCGCGTTCGCGTTCCCGGCGCGCACGCGCAGCGGCAGCGTCTTCAGGCTGCGCTCGAGCATCCACGCCATGGTCGGCTCGGCGATCGGGCCGAACACCTCACGCGCCTTCCACACCGGCGCCAGCGCCGCACGCGAGCCACAGGCGACCCCGGCGAGCAGGTCGCTGTGACCGCCGAGGGACTTGGTCGCGGAGTAGAGCGACACGTCGCAGCCCAGCGCCAGCGGCTGCTGGCCGATGGGCGAGGCGATGGTGTTGTCGATGGTGACGAACGCGCCGCGCTCGTGGCCCAGCCGCGCCGCGGCGGCGATGTCGAAGCAGACGAGCGTGGGATTGATGGGCGATTCCAGGTGCAGGAGCTTCGTGTGCGGCTGGAACGCCGCCGCCCAGGACTCGGGCCGTCGCGAGTCCACGAACGTGTGGCTCCAGCCCATGCGCTCCTTCCCCCACTGCAGCAGCGCCTGCGTGCCGCCGTAGCACGGGTCCACGCACACCACGTGGTCGCCGCTCTTCAGGTGCGCGAGGAAGGTGGCGCTGATGGCGCCCATCCCCGAGGGGAACAGCAGCGCCTCCTCCGCGCCTTCGAGCGCCGCGAGCCGTTCCTCGACGGCGTGGATCGTCGGGTGGCCGTCGCGCTGGTAGAACGCGCCGGCGCTCCCTGCGGCCTGCGCGGCGACCATGTCGTCCAGCGACTCGAACGAGAACGTGGCGCTGTGGACGATGGGCGTGCTCATGGCCCCGGTGGTGCCGAGGTGCGGGCCGTGCACGGCGCGGGTATCGAGGTCAGGCTGTTTCGGGCGCTCCACGGCTGGATCCTCCCGATGGACGGCGCGGCGGGAATGGCTCTACGGTCGCTCCATCTTGAGCGAGGCCCGCCCGTGAAGCCAGTACCCACTTGGGAAGTGCGCCGGATCCTGTTCGTCCGGCCGCGCTTCCTCGGCGACCTGTGCCTGACGCTCCCGGCCGTGGACGCGGCGCTCGCGGCCTGCCCCGGCGCGAAAGCGGCCTACGTCACCGAGGCGCCGCTCGCGCCCTTGCTCGAAGGCGATCCCCGGTTCTCCGAGGTCATCTCGGTGCCGGCGAGGCCATCGCCCCGCGAGACGTTGCAGCTCGTGAGGAAACTGCGCGCGTTCGCGCCCGACGTGGCGTTCGACTTCTTCTGCAATCCGCGGAGCGCGGTGTGGACTCGCGCCTCGGGCGCGCGCGTGCGCGTGGGCTATCCGGGGAAGGGCTGGCGCTCGTCGCTCTACACGCACCACGCGCGCCCACGCGTGCTCTCCTCCACCGCGTTTCACGCCGCTTCGATCGCTGCGCTCGGCTGGCCGCTGCCCGTGCCGCTCCCCTCGCCGCGCCTCGCGGTCGCCGGCTCGTCCCGCGTGGAAGCGCGCGATGCGCTGCGGCGGATGAGCGTGCCCGACGATGCGCTGCTCGTGGGCTTCCACCCCGGCGCGCGCTGGCCGACGCGACGCTGGGCGCCGGAGCGGTTCGCCGAGTTGGCGCAGCGCGTGCTCGACGCGCATCCACGAGCGTTCGCCCTGGTCACGGCAGGGCCCGGGGAGACCGAGGCGGCCGAGAAGGCGCTGGCGCCACTCCCGCCCGAGCGTGCACGGCTCGTCGAGGGCTGGCCGATCGCGCGCTTCGCCGCGCTCCAGTCCCAGTGTGCGGCATTCGTGTGTGGTGACACGGGTCCGCTCCACACCGCGGTGGCCGCAGGAGCGCCGACGCTCGGCCTCATCAGCCGCAACCGTCCCGCGATGTTCTTCCCCTACGACGAACGCGACGGCCACCGCGCCTACACGGCGCGCGTCGAGTGCTCGCCATGCGACCGCGA
>Ga0070688_100001735_pt1 | contig 10877 bp, 10 predicted proteins | sample KBSS13HmetaG_FD_64679 | JGI IMG/M metagenome (GOLD analysis project Ga0070688, IMG submission 64679) | Switchgrass rhizosphere microbial communities from Kellogg Biological Station, Michigan, USA - KBS S1-3H metaG | ecosystem: Host-associated > Plants > Roots > Rhizosphere ...
GCGGACACGATTCGGAAAACTTCACAAGGGCTTGTGGAAACGGTTCTGATCGGCCCGGCCAAGTACAACGAGTTATACGAGAAGTTTGGGAATTTGAATCGGCTCCTCGGATGGGGGCACGCACGGGTGATTGAGAATTTGCTGGCGCGAAAGCCGGGCTGCCCGCGGTCTTTATCGGACCAGTTCGCCGACGCGCGCGTAATTAAGGAGTCCTTGATGAGGCATGGGCGCAACATTGTCCTTGAGCAAAGGCCACGAGCGGAATCCGACATCGCGGTGGCGGCGGCGTCGATCATGGCGCGCGAGGGATTCATCAATTGGCTTGATCGCAAAGGCAAAGAACTCGCCATGCGATTGGAACGCGGCGTATCAGCCAGCGTGAAGGAGACTGCAAAAAAGCTGGTCGAAATGAGCGGGCCAGAGGCACTGCGCGAAGTGGCGAAAGTCCATTTCCGCACCGCGCATGAGATTGCTCCGGAGCATTACGCCGCACCGCCGGCTCGCGAAGATTGGCGACGGCGCACCTCGTCAAACGTTAACAACTAAAGCGTTGAAATGCCGGCTTCAAAAAATTGCTTTTTTGTGCTTAATTGGGCCACCGGGAGAGTCACAAGGAACGATTAATAAAGTACATATGGCGAAATTAACCAAGCGCGACATTGTAGTGTCGATCAGCAATCAGACTGGGATGGTTCAGCATCAGGTCTTCGATGTGGTGCAAAAGACCCTCGATAAAATCACTGACAGTCTGGCCAATAATATTCCCGTTGAACTAAGAAACTTCGGCGTGTTTTTGCCGCGCCTGACCAGGCCGCGGATCGGACGAAACCCCAATCAACCGGGTAGCAGTTTCGTCATTCCGCCGCGTGCGACGGTGAAGTTCAAGGCGGGTAAAATCATGCGGCAACGCGTGGAAAAGCTCTCTCGCCAATTAAAAGAAGCGGAAGAGCGAAAGGTCAAAACCGAAGTCAGCGTGTAGGTTGGCGAATAGCTGGATCTGATCGGACGATTGCGCCTGCGACCCAGATTTGCAGGACCTGATTGTTTCTCCCCACGAGTCAGGAGAGCAAGCTCTGGATGGTTTTCTCCAAGCGCTCAAAATTAATCGGCTTCGTCAGATGTTCAGCAAAACCTGCTTCTTTGGCTTGGCTCACATCTTGTTCGCTGCCGAAACCGCTCAAAGCGATCCCGGGCAAACGTTTGTTGAGACGCACTTCGCGCATTAAGTCGTAGCCGCTGCGATCGGGCAATCCGATGTCGCTGATTAGTAAGTCGAATTCCTGTGTACGGACTTTCTCCACAGCCTGCTCTGCGGAATGGGCGACAGTTATCTGGTAGCCGCGACGTTCCAGCATTCTCTTCATGCCGAGACAAGTATCGTAATGGTCGTCAACCAGCAGGACGCGCCGGTGACTCGCGACAGCGGCGTCGGGCTTCCGATCAGTTGGTCGATCCTCACCGTGCCCATCGCGCTCAATCGGGCTTTCAACGGTGTTTAGCTCGACTGTAAAAATGGCGCCTTGATTTTTTCCGGAGCTTTGGACGCGGATATGTCCGCCATGCGCGTCGATCAACGTCTTTGAAATGGTCAGGCCAAGCCCGAGTCCTCCAAACCGGCGGGTAATATCACTCTGTCCCTGTTCAAACGCGTCAAAGATTTTGTCGATTGTTTCGGACTCAATGCCAATGCCGGTGTCGACAACGCGTACCTCGATTTTATCCGGCACCGGATTCAGAGTTTCGATGCTAATGCGGCCCTTTTCCGGAGTGAACTTGACGCTGTTCTTGATCAGGTTCCAAAAAACCTGCTGCAAGCGTGCGGGATCGCCTTCCACGTACGGGCGGGCTGCGCGAAGCTCAAAGTTCACCTCCAGATTCTTTGCCGCGATTTCGTCATGGCATATCTCGTAAGAGCGGTGGAGGATTTGGTGAATGGAAATAGTTTCGAAGCTTAGTTGGAGTTTGCCTTTCGAGATGCGGGTGATGTCGAGCAAATCGTCGATCAGGCGTGCTTCCAACTCGACATTTCGTCGGACCACTTCAAGCGCTTCCTTGACGGGCTCGGAATCCGGCACCTCTGCTTCGAGCTCTCCCACCATGGCGATCACGGGCGTGAGAGGACTGCGCAACTCGTGAGATAATTGTGCTAGGAACTGGTCCTTCGCTGCGTTCGCGGCAATCAACTCCTGGCGCAGAGTAACGTCGCGCGTCTTATCTTCTACCAGGTAAAGAACGCCTTGGACGGTCTCCTTCGCTCCTTGCAGTCGGAGCAGATTGATGTCCAGGAAATGCGGTATGCCTGTCTTATCTTTTAACGGGTGCTCGATGAGTTGAAATGGCGTTCCAAAGTTAAGCACCCGATCAACTGCCCCCGGAGGCGCAATCTTTATATCATTGCAGGTGATTTCGGTAATATCGCGATCGGCAGGCATCTCTCCGAAGCGCTCAGCCATCCGGGCAAATGCATCGTTCGCATGAAGAAACCGACGAGAAACTGGATCGACCAGAGCGATCCCGCCAGGCATATTCGCCAGCATTTTCTCGTTGAAGATAACCTCACGCTCCAGTTGCTGTTTTGATTCCAGTTGCCGTTGGTAGAATCGGCTGCCCATCCAGGCGAACACGGCCGTCAGAACAACCAGCCACGCTGTTAAGACCGTCATCCGCCCGAGAAGATCATGAACCGGTTTGTAAGCAACCGAGAGCGGTTGCTCCACTAATGCCACCCAACCAGTCGATTCGATGCGACTGAAGGAATAAAGGTTGTCGCGGTAATCGAAATGCCCACTCTTGCTCTGGCGAATCTTGGTGAGCAGCTCGTTGCTCTCAGGTGAATTGGCACTGGGATTCGGTTTAAAATCATTGGCGAAAAGCGCTGCACCCTTTTGGTCGAGGACTTGGAAAACGAAGCGATCGGAAAACTCGATAGTGGACAATCGCTTGCCAATTCTTTCTATAAGGACCGAGTCGCCAACGAATCCAAGAACCGTCCCATCGGGCGCGCGAACAGGGGCGACAATGTCGGTGATGAGGCGGTCATCGGAGAACCTTGGATGGACCGAGGAGACGATCGGTTGATCCGATGCCGCAGCCTCTTCACGCCATTGATTCGCCCCAAAGTCTTTGCCTACCAATTCGGGCGTGGTCGGGATTGAGCCGAGCAAAGCGCCATCCGGTGCAGCCATGAACATTCCATCAACGTTTGGATGGGAATAGAAGGCGGAGTTAACCCATTGTTGTGCGGCCTGCGCAGGATTCGGCGAACCGAGAATCCTGGCAACCTCAGGAAGGGTTTCGTAATAATTGATAATGGCGCTGCTACGGCTGAGATCGGTTCCGACCACGTGGCCAAGCAATTGCACCAGCGTTTGCCGGTCTCGCAAAATGCGTGATTCTAACGTGTCGCGCAGGATCGTGTAGGAAACGATCAGCGTCAGGACTGACGGAATCCATCCCGCCAGCAGAATCGGAATAATGATCTTTGAACGCTCGAAACGCTCGCGCCTTCGTTTCGTCATGAAATTTCCCAATAAAATGCCGGTATTTAGCAGAAAACCGGCTGAATCACCGTTAACCTGCTGACCGTCTCAGGCAAGAGGGAATTCCGGTAGATTTAACCGATTTTCGAGGCACCGCGCCCGCTAAAGAGTGAGATGGCCAGACCGGTCGGCATCGGAATTGCGAATTCGATAAAAGAGTGCTGTGTATCAACACGATGTGACCGGGGCTTTCACTGGCAGCCGTTTGATTTTTGGATTGACGCAATTGTTGGAAATTGCATCATGTCGGCCTGACTGCGTCATCCATTCGCAGCCATAGCAATCTCCATGCAAGAAAGCGTCGGACATATTATCTGGTCGACCTGTTACCTGAGTGTGCTCATCGGGCTTTCCGCCTATGGGATCCATCGCTATTTCATCATTTATTTGTATTTGAAAAACCGTAAGCGGCCCCCGGTTCCGGCTTGCTACTTTGAAAAATTGCCGAGAGTGACGGTGCAGTTGCCGATTTTCAATGAAGTGTACGTCGCCGAGCGGCTGCTTCGTTCCGTGAGCGAACTCGATTATCCCCAAGCGCTTCTGCAAATCCAGGTGTTGGACGATTCAACGGATGAGACACGCGAGATTACCGCGGCGTGTGCGGAGGAATTGCGGCAGCGCGGGTTCAACGTCCAGCGGATCCATCGGACTGATCGGACCGGCTTTAAGGCTGGCGCCCTTGCCGTCGGACTTGGCGCTGCCGAAGGCGAATTTCTTTGCATCCTCGACGCCGATTTTGTTCCGGAAAAAGACCTGCTTAAACGCACCGTCCATTTCTTTACCGATCCAAAAGTCGGAATGATTCAGACGCGGTGGGGGCATTTGAACCGCGGCTATTCATTGCTCACACGCGCGCAGGCGATTTTTTTGGATGGACATCTTTTGCTTGAGCAAATCGCGCGTAGCCGCAGCGGCCGGTTTTTCAATTTTAACGGGACGGCTGGGCTGTGGCGCCGTTCATGCATCGAGCAAAGCGGCGGGTGGCAACATGATACGTTGTGTGAAGACCTCGATCTGAGCTACCGGGCTCAACTCGCGGGGTGGAAGTTCATTTACCTTGCCGACGTTGTCACTCCGGCGGAGCTGCCGGTGGATATGAACGGGTTCAAATCTCAGCAGCATCGTTGGACGAAGGGTTCAGTCCAGACATGCAAGAAGTTGTTGCCGAGCGTTTGGCGAACCCGGCTACCGTTTCGGATAAAGCTGGAAGCCACCGGGCATTTGATGTCGAATTTCGCTTACCTGCTGCTGGCAATTCTTTGCGTCCTTTTATATCCTTCCACCGGTGGACCTCCCGTTGGCTGGGTTCGCACATTGCTGGTCGACATTCCGATTTTTCTCGCGGCATCAGCGTCGGTCGGGCTTTTTTACATTTGTGCCCAACGCGAATTGCATCCGCGAACATGGATCAAAGAAATCCTTTTTCTGCCATGTTTGCTTGCATTAGGAATTGGTCTCTCGCTCAACAACGCGCGAGCAGTGCTCGAAGCGATGATCAACCACAAATCGGATTTCACACGGACGCCAAAGTACGGAATTGAACGCAAGTCGCAGCCATGGCGGAGCTGTAAGTACCGGCCGCTCAAGTCGGCACTCCCGCTCGCTGAGCTGGCATTTGCCATCTATTTCAGCTACTTCGTCGTTTATGCCATCATGCACCGGCAGTTTTTCTCGGTCCCTTTTCTGCTGATGTTTCAGGGTGGATTTCTCTACGTCTGTCTCAGTTCCTTCGTGAGTCGTTGGTCAAAATTTAATCTTGGCAGTTCACGGTCGCGGGTCACAATTCCCGCGTGACAAATCGAAATTGTCGAGTAAAAGATTTGGCCATGCTTCGGCGCGTTGCAGCCATTCTTACTGTAATTTCGGCTACGTCCGCGTTTGCGGCTGCGCCGCTGGATACTTCGAACGAGCTGATTATCAGCGTCCGTGATCAGAAGTTGGTTCTTCTGCGCAACGGCGCCAAAGTGGCGACCTATCCCGTATCGACGTCAATGTTCGGATTGGGCGACGCGCGGGGACGAATGACCACTCCTCTTGGTTATTTAGCGGTAGAAAAAAAGATCGGCGACAATGTGCCGGTCGGCGCTGTTTTCCATAAGCGGCGGCTGACAGGTGAAGTTCTTGAGCCCAATGCTCCTGGGCGCGACCCCATCACCACGCGCATCATCTGGCTACGCGGACTCGAGGCGCAGAATGCGCACGCTTATCAACGCTGCATTTATATTCATGGCACGCCCGAGGAAAAAAAGATCGGGCGCCCCGCAAGTTACGGCTGCATCCGCATGAAATCGAAGGACGTCGCCGAGCTTTATGACCAGTTGCCGGTGGGTGCACTGGTGCAAATTATTCCTGATCGGCTACCCAAAACGGAAAAGGCGAAGCCGCGTCAGGAAATGAGTGGTGGTGTCGTCGCCGTCGCTGCAAACGTAACGCCGCAGCCGCCACCCCAGAAAACTGCTACGGCAGTTGCGAACGTAGCGCCGCAGCCGCCACCCGAGAAAACTGTCACGATGGCTGCGAACGTAGCGCCGCAGCCGCGATCGCAAAAAACCGCCACGACGACTGCAAAAGTAACGCCGCAACCGCCACCGCAGATAACTGCCGACATGCTCGCGATGCCACCTTCCAGCTCACTCACTGTAGAAGAAATGCGAACGGCCGGAGCGCTCGCCGGCGCCCGCCAAAAAGCGAAACTCGCACAGAACAAACGCTTATAACAAGCGCGCTAGCGGGTGTTTGCTCGATAAAATTCTTGATCGCCGATGGCCAATACGAAATCAGCCGGTAAACGTGCCCGACAGACCCTTAGACGAGCGGTCCATAATCGAAGCGTCAAGACGCACCTGCGCAGACTGCAAAAACAAATCCGCTTAGCGCCACAGCGCACCGCCGATCAAATTCGCACGGCGATTTCCGCCATCGACAAAGCGGCGAAGAACGGGGTCATTCATCGCAACGCCGCCAATCGTCGCAAGGCGCGGCTGAACAAGGCATTCGCCGCGGTCAAATAATCGGAGTAGTGGAGCGATGGAGTAATGGAGTAGTCAATCTGCAACAACACTCCAATACTCCATCACTCCACGGCCATCTTCCCATTGCATATCTTACTGGCCTGATAGATTCTGTGGAATGATTCCCGCGCTTCTACTCATCATATCGGCGGTAGTATTTCGCATCGCCACCGGGTTCTTCGGACAACATTCTCAGTCGATCGGCTGGTTGAACTTCGCGCCCGTCGCCGCGATTGCGCTGTGCGCGGCTGCTTACTTCCCGCGGAAGTACAAATTCAGTGTTCCAATGGCAGCGCTGCTGATCTCTGACATCGTGTTGAACTTCCACTACGGGTTTTCACTGTTTAGTCCCTTCGTTCTCTCGCACTACGTTGGTTTTGCGATTATCGGCTGCCTCGGATTGCTTCTGCAACGCCGCGCGTCGTGGAAAACCCTCCTGCCCGCTTCGATTATCGCATCGCTCATCTTCTACGTCGTAACGAATTCCGTATCGTGGATTTACGATCCCGGTTACGCAAAAAATTTTGCGGGACTGATTCAGTCGCTGACCGTTGGCTTGCCGCAATACAGCGCGACACCGACCTGGATGTTTTTCCGCAATTCACTTGTCAGCGATCTTATTTTTACTGGTCTGTTTGTTGTTTGCATGAATGTCGGCCGGAGCATGGGGAGATCGCGGGAACGCGCTTCGCAGTTTCGTCCTGTTGCTGCTGGATAATTAATTATGCAGCCGGTGGAGCAGCGCGACGAAGTCGAGATGCTCTCGCTAATGCTGTTGATCCGGCGCTTCGAAGAACGGGCCAGTCAGCAGTATCAAGCGCAGAAGATTGGCGGCTTTTGTCACCTCTACATTGGTCAGGAAGCGGTCGTTACCGGCGCGATCGCTGCCGTGCGTCCGGATGATTATATCATTACTGCTTACCGTGATCACGGACACGCCCTTGCTCGGGGCACAACCGCAAATGCATGCATGGCGGAGCTTTTTGGAAAAGAGACCGGCTGCTCCCGTGGGCTCGGTGGGTCGATGCATTTTTTCGACAAGCGACACCACATGTATGGAGGCCACGCGATTGTAGCCGCGCACGTACCGCTGGGTGTTGGGTTGGCTTTTGCAATCAAGTACCGCGGCGAGGATCGCGTTACGCTCTGCTTCTTCGGTGACGGCGCGATCAATCAGGGGTCGTTCCACGAAGCGTTGAATCTCGCCGCCCTGTACAGGCTGCCGATCATTTTCATTTGTGAAAACAACCTTTTCGCCATGGGCACATCGGTGAAACGATCGACATCGCTCAAACAGATCGTCGATCGCGCGGAGGGTTACGATATCCCCGGCGAGATCGTCGATGGAATGAATTTCCGGGAAGTGCGCGACAAAGTTGCTGAGGTTGCCGATTCCATCCGGAAAGAATCTCATCCGGCGTTTCTGGAAGTCCGTACGTATCGCTATCGTGGCCATTCTATGTCGGATCCCGCAAGTTACCGAACCAAGGACGAACTGGAAAAATATCGCCTTGATGATCCAATCATACGTCTGCGCGCGCAGCTTACGCGCGAGGGGAAATTGACCAACGAACAGTTCGATGAGCTCGACAAGCATGCGAAGCAAACAGTGTTGGACGCGGTAAAGTTCGCCGAAGAAAGCTCGGAGCTACCAGTCGAGAAACTCCACGACTACGTGTATTTCAACGGAGCCAAGTCGTGAGAGAAATCACGTATCGCCAGGCGTTGAATGAAGCGCTCGCTGAAGAGTTGGAGCGTGATCCAAATGTTTTCCTGATGGGCGAAGAAGTCGCCGAATATCAGGGGGCGTACAAAGTGAGCGCCGGGTTGCTGCAGCGGTTTGGTCCGAGACGCATCATCGATACCCCGATCAGCGAGAACGGATTCGCCGGTCTGGGCATCGGCGCAGCGATGGTTGGGCTGCGACCAATTATTGAGTTCATGACGTTCAGTTTCTCACTGGTGGCTTTCGATCAGGTTGTGAACAACGCGCCAAACATGTTCATGATGTCAGGCGGCCAATTCAATATCCCGATTACGTTTCGTGGACCGAACGGTCCGGCCCATCAGCTTGGAGCGACCCACTCGCACGCCACAGAGAATTTTTATGCCAGTGTGCCCGGCCTCAAAGTGTGCGCACCGGCGACCCCGCGCGATGCCAAGGGCCTGTTGAAAACGGCGGTGCGCGACGACAATCCGGTGTTGGTCCTCGAAGCGGAACTGCTTTACAGCTCGAAGGGAATGGTCGAGCCGCCCGACGAAGAACTGCTTATCCCGCTGGGTAAAGCCGAGGTGAAACGCGAAGGCGGCGATGTCACCGTTGTTTGTTACGCGCAGACTGTTCCGATCGCCCTGAGAGTCGCAAAGCAACTCGAAGAGGAAGATATTTCCGCCGAGATCGTTGATCTGCGCTCCATTAAACCGCTCGACGAGAAGGCGATTTTCGACTCTGTCGCGAAAACGCATCGTGTGGTGATTGTTGAACAGGACCACCCGTTCTGCGGGGTCGGGGCAGAAATTTGCTACCGGATTCAAAAAGACATTTTTGATGAGCTGGATGCGCCGATTCTGCGCGTATCACAGGAAGATGTTCCGATGCCATACAACGAAGATTTGGAGCATGCCGTCCTGCCGAACGCTGAAAAACTCGCCGCCGCCGTAAAAAAGGTCTGCTACGCGTGAAATCACTCGGCACTTCCGTTTATGCCTGAAATCCAGATGCCGAAACTGAGCGACACGATGACCGAAGGTACTCTTGTCGCGTGGAAGAAGAAGAAAGGCGACCAGGTCGCGGCCGGCGAAGTGCTCGCAGAGATCGAGACAGACAAGGCCACGATGGAATGGGAGTCGCCCGAGGACGGAACCCTCTCTGAAATTTATGTCCAGGAAGGCGGTAAAGTGAACGTCGGCGATAAAATCGCGTTCATCCGCGGAGAAGGAGAGGAAACCCCAAAACAGCCAGCGCCGGCACAGAAAGAAAATCCGGAAGCTGCGGAAGAAAAGAAGCCGCAAGTTGAAACGGAAAAACCTGCCCCGGCAGAGGCCGCAAAAAAAGAAACCGCGCCACCACAGGAAAAAAGTGTAGAGGCGGCTGTGTCAGCCGCCCGAAATGAGACGACGCAACAAAAGCCTCAGGCAAAGGAACAAAAATCCGAAGACGCCCGCGTGAAAGCGTCGCCCGTGGCGCGCCGAATCGCAGCGGAACTTGGCGTGGATCTTTTCACCGTGAAAGGTAGCGGGCCGGATGGTCGCATTACCGAAAATGACGTTCGCACTGCGGCGAAATCCGTAGCCACGGGCGTTGACCGCGGCAGCGAAAAACTTCCGACGAAAGCGCCCGCTCCGGTGAAGCCCGGCGAAAGTGCACGTATTCAACTTTCCGGGATGCGCAAAATTATTGCGCAACGGCTGGTCGAAAGTCTCGGCCCGATTCCACATTTTTATCTGACGATCGACATTAATGCGGGGCCGCTGATGGAAGCGCGTGAGGAATTGAAGTCGGCGGGCGAAGGCGCGGATGCTGCGAAGATTACGGTGAACGATCTTGTTTTGAAAGCCGCGGTAATGGCTGCGGTAAAGGTGCCGCGTGTGAATGCCTCATTCGACAACGATGCAATCGTGCAGTACGCGGACGTCGATCTCGGCGTCGCGGTTGCGATCGAAGACGGACTGCTGACACCGGTCATTCGCGCCGCGCAAGACAAATCGCTTCGTGAGATTAGCTCGTCAGCCAAGGACCTGGCGCATCGGGCCCGTAATAAGAGGATGAAACCGGAAGAATTTCAGGGCGGTACATTCACCGTCTCAAATCTCGGCGGAATGGGCATCGACAGTTTCTCGGCTGTCATTAATCCACCTCAGGGCTTCATTCTCGCCGTGGGCAAGGTCACAAAGATCCCAGTCGTTGACGACTGCGATCAAGTGATGGTCGGTCACCGTATGTCGATCACGATGAGCTGCGACCATCGCGTCATCGACGGCGCGCTCGGCGCCGAATATCTTAAGGAACTGCGGCACCTGCTGGAAAATCCAGCTCTGTTGATGGTCTAGATCTGTAGCCGCTTCGGCGAGCGGCAAGAATGGCGTCGCCCTTAGGACGATGGCTACACTGCCGTGGTTTCCCACATCATGAAGTCGTCCAACGTTTGGCGGGTTTTGTCGGCGACAAATTCTATGACGGTTGCATCGTCAACGAAGCCGAGGACCGGCGTCGCGTCGGGAATCAAATCGAATGGATCGATCAGATAATTGAGAGCGGCAACAATCCACAGAAGTGCGTTATCGGGGATTTTATCGTATTCCCTGCGATGATGAGCGCGGACTAAAC
>Ga0070688_100001738_pt1 | contig 10873 bp, 7 predicted proteins | sample KBSS13HmetaG_FD_64679 | JGI IMG/M metagenome (GOLD analysis project Ga0070688, IMG submission 64679) | Switchgrass rhizosphere microbial communities from Kellogg Biological Station, Michigan, USA - KBS S1-3H metaG | ecosystem: Host-associated > Plants > Roots > Rhizosphere ...
GGTTCTCCGCCGCCGGCAACGTGCTCTGCCAGCTCGAGATCCCCGACGAGGCGGTCCGGGAAGCGCGCTCCCAGGCACAGTGGCTGTGCGTCAACGCCGCGCCTGCACGACCGCTCGTGATCGACGCCGACCTGGTGGTCGTCAATCGCTACGAGGCCGAGGTCGTCGGCGGCCAGCCGCTGATCGCGGTGACCCTGGGGGAGGAGGGAGCCGTGCTGTTCGAGCAGGGGACGGAAGTAACGCGCGCGAAGCCGCCGCACGTCGAGGCCGTCGACGGAACTGCCGCAGGAGACGCCTTCACCGCGTGTCTCGTGGTCTCGCTGCTCGAAGAACGTGATCCCGAGGAGTCGCTTCGCCGGGCGTGCGCGGCCGGCGCGCTCGCCGCTTCCCGCTTCGGGGCGCAACCGTCATTGCCGACCGCTGCCGAGGTAGACGCAATACTGCGCGCGTGACGACACCGATCCTCATCGACTGCGACCCGGGGCACGACGACGCGATCGCGCTGCTGCTGGCACTCGCCTCACCGGAGGTCGAGCTGCTCGGCGTCACGAGCGTCGCCGGCAATCAGACGCTCGACAAGACGACGGCGAATGCGCTCCGGCTGCTCGAGTTCGCAGGCCGAGGAGATGTTCCCGTCGCCGCAGGCGCGGACCGGCCGCTCGTACGTGAGCAGTTCGTCGCCGCGTACGTTCACGGCGAGACGGGTCTCGACGGTCCCGATCTGCCGCCGCCGCAGGGCAAGCCGGTGGACCAGCACGCCGTCGAGTTCCTCGCAGAGACGATCCGTAACTCTGACCGGCCGGTAACGCTGATCCCGGTCGGGCCGCTGACGAACGTTGCGCTGCTGCTGGCCCTCCATCCGGATGCGCGGCCCGAACGCATCGTCCTGATGGGCGGCGCGATCGCAGAGGGGAACGTCACGCCGGCGGCCGAGTTCAACATCTGGTGCGATCCCGAAGCCGCCTCCCGCGTCTTCGCGAGCGATATCGACGTGACGATGATCGGGCTCGACGTCACGCACAAGGCGCTCTTCACACAGGCTCACATCGGCCGGCTCGTCGGCCGGGTGGGGGAGATGGTCACGGAATTGCTCCGCTTCTACGACACGTTCCACCGCAGCGTCTACAACTTCGACGGCTCGCCGATCCACGACGCGCTCGCCGTCGCGCACGTCTTGAATCCCGAGCTCGTCGGAACGTTGAAGCGCAACGTCGAGATCGACACCGAGTCGGAGCTCTGTCGCGGCCGCACGGTCGTCGACCTGTGGCAGCGCACCGATCGGGAACCGAACGCGCTGGTCGGTGTCGAGGTCGACTCGGACGGGTTCCTCGAGCTGCTCGTCGAGCGGATCAACTCGCTGCAGTGAGCCTCGTCTTCGCCGCGATCGCGCCGCACGGGACGCTCCCCGAGGCGCCGGTGCCCGGAGCGGAGAAGACACACGAAGCACTCGCCGCTCTCGGGCGCCGTTTCGACGCGGCGGCACCGGAGGCGACAATCGTCATGACGCCGCACAACGTCCACGTCGAGGGCCACTTCGCGGTCGTGCTGGCGGGAACTGTCGCGGGCTCGCTGGCCGAGTTCGACGCGCCGGAGGTGATGCTCTCCTGCCCGGTGGACGTCGAGCTTGCCGCCGAAGCGGTCGTTGCCCTGCACGACGACGGCCTGCCCGTCGTCGGCGCGAGCTTCGGCCCGAACGATCCCTCGGCGGCGACCGCACCGCTCGACTGGGGAGCCCTGATCCCGCTGTGGTTCATGGGCGGACGCACCGAGCCGCAGGTGCCGGCGGTCGTGGTCAGCCCCGCACGTGATCTCTCTCTGCCGGACCACGTCCGCGCGGGCCAGGCGCTGGCTCGGGCGGCCGACGCCTCGGGAAAGCGAGTCGCCCTGATCGCGAGCGCCGACCACGGGCACGCTCATGATCCCGACGGGCCCTACGGCTTCGATCCCGCGGCCGCCGAGTACGACGACCTCATCGTGCGCTTCGTCCAGGAGGACAGTCTCGACGGCGTCCTGGGGCTCGATCCGGCCCTCGTGGACGCAGCGAAGGCGGACAGCTGGTGGCAGCTGGCAATGCTTCACGGAGCATTGGGAACGGCGTGGACTGGGACCTTTCTCTCTTACGAAGCATCAACCTATTTCGGGATGCTTTGCGCCGCCTATGCACCTAATTAAAGACAGGGGCTATCCGGGCCGAAACCAGCCTGGTAATGCCATCCAGTGGAGAATTGCGGCTGCGTACGTTCACCCTGGCGCTGATCGCGCTCGGCGGAATCTGGATCGCTCTCATGATCCAGCGAGGCCACCACGCCCCGGCGGCGTCGTTTGCCGCTGGACCGGAGCCCGCTGACGTCGCTCCGCCGAAGCTCGTCCGGGTAAAGGGTCTCAATCGTCCGGTCGCCGCGAGCCCGGTCGCGAACGTCTCACCCCGCGTCAAGCCGTTCACGCGGGTGCCGACGAAGCAGACTCCTGACGTCCAAATCCTCGCCGCCTCGGCGAAGCCCGCTCCGAAGGTGAAGTCGCCGAAGTCACCCGCCCTCGAGGTCGTCCCGCAGACCGGCCGCTCCTATGCCGAGACGGCCACTCCGCCGCTCGAGGCTCTGGCGATCTCCGACGCGCAGGTCGTTGCGGTCACGTCGTCGAGCGCGAGCATCACGTGGAAGACGAACTTGCCCGCACGGACGCAGGCTGCGTTTGGCCTCGACGCAGCGACGATCTGGTCGCAGCCGAGCGCCGACAGCCTCGTCGACCACCAGACCGTCCTGACCGGCCTCGAGTTCTCGACGACGTACCAGGTCTACTTGCACGCGGTCGACGAGTGGAACAGGGCGCAGACGTCGACGGTGTCGATCACGACTCAGCCGATGGGAAGCCGAAGCATCGCCACGACGAATGGCGGCCAGATCATCGTCGACGACCGGCCTTTCTTCCCAACGGCGGTGTGGGCCCAGTGCTCCGACGGATTCGGGAGCAACATCGACGACGGCATCAACCTCTTCATGGGCGACGGCTGCAGCACGGACGACACCGACCTCTCGTCACGGCTCGACGGCCGCGCTTACTCGATCGTGAACGCGGAGAACGCCGCCGCCGACGGCCGGGGTGTGATCGGCTGGTACTACCCGGACGAGTGGGATGCGTTCCTGCAGAGCACCGTCACGCGCAAGGAGCTCGACAAGAGCATTCCGCCGGCGCGCCCGGGCCGCATCAGCTTCCTCACGCTGACGAATCACTTCTACAGCCTCGCGACCCCGCTACCGCAAGGGAAGGGGATGTATCCGCTCCTGATGTCGATCCCCGACGTCGTCGGCTTCGATCTCTATCCCCTGCAGGTGTGGTGCCGGCCGGCGTTCGGCGACGTGATGGACGCGCAGCGCGAGCTGCACACCACGTCCGGCGGCAAGCCGACGTTCCAGTGGATCGAAACGGCGCCGATGGAGCATCGGTGCAAGGAGGAGAAGCAGCTCGATCCGACGCCCGCAACCGTTCGAGCCGAGACGTGGCTCGCCATTGCGGGCGGCGCCGCGGCGATCGGCTACTTCCCGAACCGCTGGTCGGCGCCGATCGGCGACGAGATCACCCGCACGGACCGCGAGATCAAGGCACTGAGCCAGGCGCTTCTCGCCCCGGCGGCGAACGTAACGTCGGATGTCCCGGCGGTGCGGGTGTCGGCGAGGATCCTGAACGGCGCAACCTATGTCATAGCCGTCAACACGACCGAGTCGACACTTCAGGCGAAGTTCACGGTGGACGGCATTGCAGGCCGTTCGGTCGTCGTGTTCGGAGGCGGCCAGGTCGTCGGAGCCGACGATCGGGGCTTCACCGACAACTTCGGCCCGCTAGCGGCCCACGTTTACATCATCCCGCCCGCGGGTTGGTAACGACCTCCGGACGAAAGCTGCGCTTTCGCCCGGATTCTTGTACGGCGCTTCGCGCTCAACGTGCGCGGGCCAAGCCCGCACACTCTCATTTGTGTTGGCGTCGGGTCATCGTCCCCTTCCGTGCGTGCACGGGCGCTACGCGGCCGCGCCCGCATCAGTTCGCCTCCGTCTAAGGCTGCTCCGCAGCGCCTTAGCCTCCGGCCTTCGCGGTTCCGCTCGACTCGCGTTCACGAGCCACATCGCGTAGGAAGCGGAGCCTCGGCGGCGAAGCAGGCGCGCATGGCGCCTCGTCGTAAGCCGAAACGCACCCTCAAACCACGCCTGCCGGCGCGCGTTCGTACGAAGAAGCGTAAGAGCAAGACGAAGAACGCGCAGCATCCCGAGCTGATCGGCCTCGGGCTGGTCGCGCTCGGAATCTTTCTCTCGTCGGTCCTCTACCTCGGCTGGAGCGGCGGGATGGCCGGAGGCTGGATCGTCGACTGCTTCACGGCGACGATCGGGGCCGCTGCCTACGTCGCGCCGATCGCCTTCTTCGTCGTCGGCGCGTTGATGGTGGCGCGCAGCTCGATCGTGGACGTGAAGCCCTTCCGTACCGGTCTCGCCGTCACGACCTTCGGTCTCGTCGCCGCACTCGGCGCGAGCCACGGCGGCGCGACGGGTCGTGGCCTCGAGGGGATCTTCGGCTTGCTCGTCGGCTCGACCGGCACCACGATCGTCGGCGTGCTCGCGCTCGTGATCGGAGCGCTACTGCTCTCGGGCGCCTCCGCCGGCGCGCTCGTACGCCGCTCGGGGCATGCCGTGCGACGTGCACACGATCGTGCCCGGCGCGCCCGGCCGGATGACGACCACGTCGAGCCCGCTGCCGTCATCCCGTTGCGCTCACTCGAACCGCCGGTGGACGTCGTGCACGACTTCCCGGACGTCGTGGGGGAGAACCAGCCCTCGCCGCTCCTGATCGAGCCGGTCTCGACCGAGGATCCCGACCAGCCGAGCCTCTTCGACGTCGGCGAGATCGAGGCCCACGAGGAGTACACGCTGCCGGACCGGGCAATCCTCCGCCGCTCCTCGACTGCGAACGAAGTCTCCAGCGACGTGGCCGAGCGCACTGCCGCGGCGCTCGTCCAGACCCTGAAGCACTTCGGCATCGACGCAAACATCGTCGGCCAGATCTCGGGGCCGCGGGTGACGCGCTACGAGCTGCAGCTCGCACCCGGCACGAAGGTCTCGAAGGTCGCAGCTCTCAAGGACGACCTCTCGTACGCCCTCGCGACGACCGAGATCCGCATCCTCGCTCCGATTCCCGGCAAGCAGGCCGTGGGCGTCGAAGTCCCCAATCTCTCGCCGAACCTCGTGACCCTCGGCGACATCTTCGACGACCTGCCGGCGACGGCGAGCCCGCTCGCAGTCTGGCTTGGCAAAGACATCTCGGGGTCAGCCGTCTGGACCGATCTCGCACGCATGCCGCACCTGCTCATCGCCGGGACGACGGGATCGGGCAAGTCCGGCTGCATCAACGCGCTGCTTACCTCGGTGCTGTTGCGTTCCACACCGGACGAGGTGCGCATGATCCTGATCGACCCGAAGCGAATCGAGCTCGGTTTCTACGAGTCGATCCCGCACCTGCTGGCTCCCGTGGTGACGAGCCCGAAGCAGGCCGCAGCGGCACTCGCGAATGTCGTGGCCGAGATGGAACGGCGCTACGAGAAACTGTCCATCCTGCGCGCGCGTAACCTGCCCGAAGCGAACCGCACGCTTCGCCAGCGCGGGGAGCAGGCGCTCCCGTATCTCCTGATCGTGATCGACGAGCTCGCAGACCTGATGATGATTTCGCCGCAGGCCGTGGAAGACGCGGTGATCCGGCTCGCGCAGAAGTCGCGCGCGGTCGGCATCCACCTCGTGCTTGCGACGCAGCGCCCCTCCGTGGACGTCATCACCGGGATGATCAAGGCGAACGTCCCCTCACGCATAGCCTTTGCGGTCTCCTCGCAGACCGATTCACGGGTCATCCTCGACCAGGCCGGCGCGGAGAGCCTGCTCGGCCAGGGCGACATGCTCTTCAAGCCGCTCGGGACCTCCCGCCTGCAGCGCGTGCAGGGTGCCTATGTCTCCGAGGAGGAGATCGCTCTCGTCGTCAGCCAGTGCGGCCAGCAGCGTGAGCAGGAGCTCGACGAGTCGCTGCTCGAGCTGCCTGAGGTCTTCGCGGAAGACGTCGATGCGGCCGAGGGCGAGTTCGACCCGGACGAGGATCCACTGCTCGAGAAGGCGATCGAGATCGTCGTCCAGACGCAGACCGCATCGGTGTCCCTGATCCAGCGGCGGCTACGAGTGGGCTACACCCGTGCGGGCCGTCTGATCGACATGCTGGAGCGGCGCGGGATCATCTCGGGCTACGAAGGTTCGAAGCCTCGACGCGTGCTCGTCGAGGACAGCGAGCACATCGCGCTCTAAGACATGGGCAGGCCGTCAGTTCCTGGCGAGCCTGAGTCCCTCCAGCCCCCAGATGACGAACGCGCCGGTTCGCCGCGGTTCCTCGGCGAGCTGAAAGTCGGGCCACGAGCGCCGTAATGCATCTAGGCTCGCCGCCAGCTCGACGCGCGCGAGCGGCGCTCCGATGCAGACGTGGATGCCGCCGCCGAACCCGATGTGCTGCGCGGCGTTCTCCCGGCCGACGTCGAACTCGTCGGGCCGTTCGAAGACGCGCGGATCGCGGTTCGCCGATCCGAACAGCAGCGCAACCTTCGCGCCGCGCGGGATCGGCACGTCGCCGATCGCAAAGTCGTCTGTCAGGACCCAGCGTTCGAAGAGCTGGAGGGGAGGATCGAACCTGATCAGCTCTTCGCTCGCCGCCTGCGGCGAGACGTCACCATCGACGACGCGTCGCCACTCGCGCGGATTGCGCGCAAAAGCGAGCGTGCCGTTCCCGAGTGTGTTGACCGTCGCTTCGTGCCCCGCGTTGAGCAGCACGATGACGGTACTGACGATCTCGTCGTCGGACAGGCGTGCGCCGTCGACTCGCGCCTCGACGAGCGCCGAGACCATGTCCTCACGAGGGTCCGCGCGCCGCTCGCCGATCAACCCGCGGACGTACTCCTGGAACTCGGCCGCGGCATCGTTCGCCGCCGTTGCCGCTTCGTCCGGAACGTCGAACTCGTACATCTTCACCATGCGGTGCGACCAGTCGAGCAGGTCGCGGTGACGATCGAGCGGAACGCCGAGCATCCTGCAGATGACGGCGATCGAGTACGGCTGCGCGTAGTCGTACAGGAGCTCCATCTCACCCGCCTCGGCGAGCGGCTCGAGGAGCTCACGGGCAAGCTCGTGGGCCGGCTCGCGCAACGCCTCGACGCTGCGGGGCGTGAAGGCCGCCGCGACCAGCTTGCGTAGGCGAGTGTGATCGGGAGGCTCGAGCCAGAGGAGACTCCAACGCTCGGAATCCCAGAAAGCCTGCCAGCGCGGATCGAGCGGCGGAACACCAATCTCCTCGGGTGCCAGAACGTGCCGGAAGTTGCGACCGAGCCGCTTGTCTCGGAGGCAGGTACGGACGTCTTCGTGCCGGGTCACGAACCACCGCTCCCGCTTCGGCTCGTAGAAGACCCGGCTCTCCTCCCGAGTCCGGTTCAGCACCGGGTAGGGATCGGTGAGAAAGCCTGGATCCGAGGGGTCGAAGGAAATTGTTTGGGTTCCCGTCAGGGGCCTAACCATACGGCTCACGCGGCCGTCTTACTTCCCTGGCAGAGGCCGGCAGGCGTTAGCATCGGCCCTGATGAATAGGTGGGTCTCTAGGAGGAGGAGAGATTTGAGCAAGCATCGACTGGTGCCGTTCGGGCTGGCAGCTTTTGTCGCCGTCGTACTCATGGCGGTGGGCTTTGCCGCGAGCGGTGCTGCGGCACCTCAAGCGACGTTCAAGGCTGGGCTGGTCAGCGACGTCGGCCGTTTCAACGACAAGGGGTTCAACCAGAATCAGCTGACGGGAATGAAGAAGGCAGCCAAGGTGCTGAAGATCCAGTACCGCGCCGTCGAGTCCCGTTCCGCAGGTGACTACCTGCCGAACATGGCGTCGCTCGCGAGGAGTGGCTACAACATCGTGATCTCGGCGGGCTTCCTGCTCGCGGATGCGACCGAGGACGTGGCCGACCAGTTCCCGAACACCAAGTTCGCGATCACCGACATGTCTGTCGCCGGGTTCAAGCGCAAGCACTCGAACATCGAGGGCCTGACGTACGCGACGCAGCAGAACAGCTACCTGATCGGCTGCCTCGCAGCACACGTCGCGGCCGCGCGCGGCAACAAGAACATCAGCGTCGTCGGCGGCGTCAAGATCCCGCCGGTCGACACGTTCCTCGCCGGGTACAAGGCCGGCGCACAGAAGTGCGTTCCAGGGACGACGGTCCAGATCGGCTACTCGCAGGACTTCATCGACCAGGCCAAGTGCAAGAGCGTGGCCCAGAACCAGCTCGACGCGGGCTCGCAGGTCGTGTTCGGCGTTGCCGGTCCGTGTGGCCTCGGTGCACTCGACGCGGCGAAGGAAGCCGGCAGGTGGGCGGTCGGCGTCGACGTCGACCAGTCGTACCTCGGCCCCCACATCCTCACCAGTGCGGTGAAGAGAGTCGACCAGGGGATCTTCCTGGCCGTCAAGGGCGCGAAGACCGGCAAGGGCTACAAGGGTGGAGGCAACCTCGTCTTCAACCTGAAGAACGGCGGAGTCGCCCTTGGCAAGTTCAGCAAGAAGGCCAAGCTCAAGAAGGCCTGGCTCACGCAGATCAACACCCTCAAGAAGCAGATCATCAGCGGCAAGATCAAGCCGCCGCTCACAGTCGGCGGCCAGTAGGTCGTCCGGATTCTCGAAAGAAGGGCGGGCTCTTCGAGCCCGCCCTTCTTTTAACACCGAGCGAAGCGAAGGTCTAACGAGGCCCGGGAAAAGTGCGAAGCACTTTTCCCGGAGAGTAGAACCGACGCGGCGTCGCGGCCCTTCATAGAATCCCGCGGGCATGGACGAGCCTCCCGTCCTCGAGCTTCGCGGAATCACCAAGCAGTTTCCCGGGGTGCTCGCGAACGACCACATCGACTTCGACCTGCGTCGCGGCGAAGTGCATGCGTTGCTGGGCGAGAACGGAGCCGGCAAGTCCACGCTGATGAGCATCCTCTACGGGCTGTACACCGCGGACTCGGGCCAGATCCTTTTGAACGGCAAGCCCGTGTCGATCACCTCGCCGAAGCACGCGATCGAGCTCGGGATCGGGATGGTGCACCAACACTTCATGCTCATCCCGGTCATGACCGTGACCGAGAACATCGTGCTGGCGAATGAGCCCGTCCACCTGGGCGTCCTGCTCGACGAGTCAGCAGCCGAAAAGCGCGTTGCCGACGTCGCGAAGACGTTCAGCTTCGCGGTCGATCCTCATGCCCGCATTCAGGACATCACGGTCGGGCAGCAGCAGCGCGTGGAGATCATGAAGGCGCTCTACCGCAATGCCGACATCGTCATCCTCGACGAGCCGACCGCCGTGCTCACGCCCCAGGAGGCAGCGGAGCTGTTCGAAATCCTGAGAACGCTCACGCGAGAGGGAATCTCGATCATCTTCATCACCCACAAGCTGAACGAGGTGCTGGAGATCGCAGATCGCATCACGGTCCTGCGGCGAGGCAAGCAGGTGGAGACGATTCCGCGCGAAGGCGCGACGGAGGCAGGGCTCGCACGGGCGATGGTCGGACGCGAGGTCCTGCTTCGCGTCGACAAGAAGCCGGGTCAACCCGGTGAGCTCCTGCTGAAGGTCGAGGATCTCTCCGTACACGATGACCGCGGACTGGAGGCTGTGCGGGACGTGACGTTCGACGTCAGAGCGGGGGAGATCGTCGGCATCGCCGGCGTGGACGGCAACGGCCAGAGCGAACTGATCGACGCCCTGACCGGCCTCCGGAAGGTCACCGGCGGCCGGATAAGCGTCGGCGGCCAGGACCTGACCCACGCATCCGCGCGCCAGGCGCTCGACGCCGGAATGGGTCACATTCCCGAGGACCGGCAGCGACGCGGCCTCGTGCTGGACTTCAACCTCGCCGAAAACCTCGCCCTGCACGACTACGGCAAGGAGCCGTTTTCGCGGTTCGGGTGGCTGAACCCGCGGCGCTGGCTCCAGTGGGCCGGCGGACTGCTCAAGGAGTTCGACGTCCGGGGTGGAGGGCCCGCGACGCGCGGCGCCTCATTGTCGGGCGGCAACCAACAAAAGGTGGTCATCGCACGGGAGGTCTCGCGCGATCCGAGCGTGCTGGTCGCAGCACAGCCCACCCGCGGCCTTGACGTCGGCGCGATCGAGTTCGTGCACCGCCGCCTCGTCGAGCAGCGGGACGCCGGCAAGGCGGTACTGCTCGTCTCGCTCGAGCTCGAGGAGATCTTGTCGCTCTCCGACCGAATCCTCGTGCTCTACGAAGGGCGCATAGTGGCCGAGTTCCCGCCGGACGTCAGCGAGGAAGAGGTCGGGATCGCAATGACCGGCGCGGGACGCGGAGTAGAAGCAGCATGAGCGTCGGTCGCCTTTCCACTGCTCATCGACTGAAGAGCAGCCGATGAGCGACCCAGGGCTACCGCCCGGGTCCGCGCCGACACCGCAGGCGCCGCTCGGATCCGATCCGGAAGCGTACGCCCCGTCGGTCGCCGGCCAGCTCGCGTTCTACCAGCGCGCGGGCGGAATCATCACGCCGCTGCTCACCGCCGTCGTCGCGTTCCTTGCGGGCGGGCTCGTCGTGCTCTCGACCGGTCACAACCCCCTGCGCACGTACAAGGCGATCTTCGAAGGCGCCGGGCTCAACTGGTTCTTCCACTTCGGCAACTACCACATCGACCTCCCCTTCACAAACCACCACATCTGGTTCTGGTGGAACACCGACACGAACCTCACGGCCGCGTACAACCTCACGCAGACGCTGCTGACGACAACCCCGCTGATCCTCACCGGGCTCGCGGTCGCGTTCGCGTTTCGCTGCGGCCTCTTCAACATCGG
>Ga0070688_100001741_pt1 | contig 10863 bp, 9 predicted proteins | sample KBSS13HmetaG_FD_64679 | JGI IMG/M metagenome (GOLD analysis project Ga0070688, IMG submission 64679) | Switchgrass rhizosphere microbial communities from Kellogg Biological Station, Michigan, USA - KBS S1-3H metaG | ecosystem: Host-associated > Plants > Roots > Rhizosphere ...
CTCGATCACGTTATTCCAGCCGACGACGCCGCCGACGACGATCGTCGTGGTCAGCGTCTTCAACAAGGCGCCGTAAACGATAGCTTCCTGACCAGTTTCTGCGCGCGGTGAGGCACAATTGAACGATGCGTCCCGCGTCGTCATCCGGGCTGGCCCTGCTGGTTCTCGGGGCCTTCGGGTGCGGGGGCTCGCTGGGCGCTGATTCGAGTGGCCGCGTCGGGAGCGGCGATGCGAACGGCGCCGGAGGAACAGCGAGCAGCGGGCCCGGCGCGGACGGAGGCAGCATTGGCGTTGGTGGCAACGGCGGCGGCACGGGCGTCGATGGCGCGGCGTACATCGGCGACTACACCTGGGGCGACGTGATGGTCCACGTCGCGCCGACGTCCATCGCCCCCGGCACCTTCGTTCTGGAAGTGACCGATCTGACGACGAACCCCAACGTGGTCGTGACCTCGACGTATCAGTCTGCGTCGGGATCGAATTCCCTTGAGGGCGCCTTCGCAAGAGCGGTTTACGGCTGCGCGTCGGGTGCAGTGACGGAGGTTCTGCTCTACACGTGCGCTCACCAGGGATCGGTCGTCGCGGAGCCTGGCTGCCTCTCCGTCTACTTCGACAGCTCGGGCCTGACGGGCGACTACGTTTCCCTGAGCGGGGCCGGCTGCGTCATCAAATCGGGCACGGCAAACATTCAATTGCCGGTGCCGCTGCCACCGGTCGACGGCGCCCGCCCCGACGCGGCGACGGGATCGTTCATGCTGGAGTGTGACGGCAACGACGGCGCCCGTCTGCAGCTGAACGGGCGTTTCGACATCTTCGTGCAGTCCGGGTTCCTGCTCTGTTGAGCGATCCGACGAGTGCGTGCAGCATCGTGGTCGCGCAGGCTTGTGCCCGTGAAGCCGCGCAGCGCGCCCCGCTTCTGTGGCATCGTCGGCGCGATGAACACGAGAATCGCATTCGCGGCGGCGCTGTTACTGGGCGTTGCGTCGGCTGGCGCGGGGTGCGGGTCGGGCGGCGCTCCGAAAAGCGAGGGGGGCATGTCGACTTGCCAGCCGGACGCGCGCGGGGCGGGCACGATGAGCTGGCTCCACGACGGGACGACCGAGTGCGCAGATTCGACCGCCACTTTCAAGGACCTTCCGCTGTACACGACGTTCTCGCTGACGGGCCAATCGGCGACGACCCGCATTCTCATCAACGTGTCGACGGTGTTTGCTCCGGGCCCGATCGGCGGCAACTACACGTGCGCCCCCCTGGGGAGCCTGAGCGTCACCTTCTATTACATGCCAGGGCAGGCCAATAACTACGGCCCGAATACCTGTGCGCTCACGCTCAACATGCAGGGGACGGAGGGCGTCCACGCGACAGGCACATTCTCCGCGACGTTCGATCCTCCCGTGGAGGGGACGACAGGGATCATGAACGGCGTGTTCGACGCGCCGGTCACGATCGGCAACGGCAGCTAGGCTAGAGCGGTCTAGTCGCTCCGCGCCGCAGGCGCGGTGTGCGACTAATGTTTTTTCAGGTAGCCGCGATCCCGCGCTTCGCGCGGGGGCGGCTAGTCGGCGTCGCCTGCGTCGTTCATGGCGGCGTCGTCTGCGTCGCTGGTGGCGTCGTCGCTCGTGTCGTCGCTTGCGTCGGCCCCCGCCTCGATCGCGTTGGCGCTGCCCCCATCCACGGGGTGGGACGCGAAATCGACGAAGCCGCCGGGAGTGTCGATGCAGGTGAGGGGGCAGGTCGGCGAGAGTGGCGGGGGGAGCGCGCCGCAGGCCACGACCCCGTCGGCGCAGTGGCACCCGCCGTTGCCGCTCTTGCACCACGTATCGGGCCAGTCGCCCCTCGCGCAGGCCGCGCCCTCGACAAAGTTGCCGGGGCACTCCTGCCACGTCCGCGGGCACGACGGAATGTGGACGTCGGGGCACGCGGGCACGCATTGACCCGCGAGGCAGGTCGCTGGGTGCGGAGGACCGCACGAGGACGAGGCGGGGCCGGTGGGCAGGCAGGTCATCTGCAACTTTGCCTCGAGGTCTTGCAGGGTCTTCTGTGCGCCGACGTTGATGGCGACCTCGCAGGGAGGGGCGCCGGCCACCTGAGGAGCGGCCAGGCCCAGGCAGTCGGAGCTGACCTTGCACGTCGGCGCCGCAAGGAGCGCGCGCACGTCGTCGGCCAGGGCCCGGCAGCCGTTGACGTTGCGGGGCCGCGCCGCGACGGCGGCGACGTCGATCGGCGCGAGCTGAACGTGGGTGCTGGTCGCGAGGGCGGTGAACTTCGGGACGCCGTTCTCGAGCTGCAGCGTGACGGCATCGGGGTCGGGGGCAGCGGACAGCGCCTTCACGGGCGCGCATTGCGAGACGGGCTCGGGTGGGGCGTCGCCGCCGCAGCCTGACCCGCCCGCGGTCCTGATCTCGTTCCATGACGGCGTCGCGACGAAGAGCACCGGCTGAGCCCCGTCCGTCTCGAGAATCGCGCCGACACACAGCTTGCTGTCGGTCGGGCGCACTTGCGTGCTGCACACCCGCAGCGGAGACATGCCGGCGGGTGGAATCCCGTCGAGGGCCGCGACGTGGCCGATCGGCATGCGGATGGTGAGCGGATCGTCGAGGTCGTCAGGCCCGAGCTGCGCGGCGACGGAGGCGGGCGAGCCGCAGGGGACGTTCTTCAACACCCAGGTCACGCGAATGTCCGCGGCGTCGGCGCCGGTTCTGGCGTTGAGCAAGTACGGCGCATGCCTGTTGGACTTCAGCGTCGACGAATCCGCGAAGCACGCCGCGGCGCCCATGACGACACCCACGCGCCCGAGGGCTGTGCGCGACCAGCGCCGCGGCCGACGCTGCGGCAGCCGCACGAGGCGGATCGTGAGCGGCAGGCACGCGAGCGCGAGAAGGTCGGTCGGATCCGGCCAGAGCTTCGTGCGGAGCCCGAGGAGCGTCATCGCGGCGACGAACCCATCGGACACGGCGGGCGAGAGTTCGGTGGCGACGAAGAGTCCGAGCACCGACACGAGCGCGAGCGTGCGCCGCCACGGCAGCCTGCGGGGCAGGATCGCGGCGAGGAGGGTCGGCGCGACGACGACGAGCGCGAAGTCCGACAGCTTGCCCGTGAGCCACGAGGGCACGACGCCGCGGCCCTTGAGGAGCTGGTCGTTGACGACCAGCACGGCGAGCGCCAGCCACCACCCCGGGTGGCGCAGCGCGGTCAGGTCGAACCAGGCGGCACGCGACGGCTCCGCTGACGAGCGGGCGGCACGGCTACCTGCGGCGTCGAACGGCATCCCGCACCTCACAGCAAGGAATGGGCCCATTCTAGGCCCGAAAACACCTGTCCGCCGGTCTTCCGTGCCCTCTTCGACCCCGGCGACCTCCGCCGGTCGCCAGTCGACTTGCCGAACCCGGTCGGAAGCCGCGTAAGGTGGGGAGGACCGAGGGCTCCGCCAGATTCAATTTGGAATGTGACCCGACCGGGAATCGAACCCGGGATTGTGCCGTGAGAGGGCACCGTCCTAACCGCTAGACCATCGGGCCAGTGTGAATCGTCGCTATTCAGTTTTCAGCTTGGTTCGGGGACAAGGATTCGAACCTTGATAGCCAGATCCAGAGTCTGGCGTCCTGCCATTAGACGATCCCCGATCACGCCCGCCGCCCGGATGTTACTCGACCGGCGGGACGCGTAGATCTAAAGAGAGGCGCGCGGCCTGTCAAGCTCGCGTAATCTATTCGCGATTCCCGTACCGTCGAGCCGGCTTTCGTGATACCGATGATCGGCCGGGGACCCGCCATGGAGCTATCCTTCTGGGCCGCCACCGACGTCGGTCGGAAACGCGAGATCAACGAGGACAATTTCCTCGTCGACAAGAAATTGTCGCTGTTCGTGGTCGCGGACGGCATGGGCGGCCATGCGTCGGGCGAGGTCGCGTCGAAGCTCGCCGTGCACGAGTTCCGCAACGCCGTCGAAACCAGCCGCGAATCGATCGATAAGTTCGCGAAAGGTGACCCGACGGTCCGCCCGCAGGACGTCCTGACGGTGCTGGAAGAAGCGATCCAGTCGGCCGGCCAGGCGGTCTACAAGAAGGGCCAGGCCGAACCGGAGAAGCGGGGCATGGGGACCACCGCCTCGGCCCTGCTGATCGCCGGCGACCGCGGCTTCATCGCCCACGTCGGCGACAGCCGCATCTACATGCTGCGCGGCGGCCAGGTCGTCCAGCTGACCGAAGACCACTCGCTGGTCAACGAGCTGATTCGCCGCGGCCGCGTCACCAAGGAAGGCTTCGAGACCTCGCCCTACAAGGCGTACAAGAACGCGGTCACCCGCGCGGTCGGCGTCTACGAGCAGGTCCAGGGCGACACCATCGACTTCGAGATCCTGCCCGGCGATCAGTTCCTGCTCTGCTCGGACGGCCTGCACGCCTACCTGAACGACGCGCGCATCATCGACAACCTCAAGGGCGACGACGTCAAGACGCTGCCCAAGAAGCTGATCGATCTGGCGAACGCGGGCGGCGGCCACGACAACATCACCGCGGTCGTCGTCCGCATCGACCAGCCGGCGGTCGCCGCCGGCACCATCCCGCCGACCGACGATCGCGCCGAGGAGCTGGCCCGCAAGGTCGACGTGCTCCGGCGGATGCCGCTGTTCCGCCACCTGGTCTACAAGGAGATCCTGCGCCTCCTGAACGTCACGTCGGTGAAGGAGTACGCGCCCGGCGAGGAGATCATCAAGGAAGGCACCGCCGGCGACGAGATGTACGTGCTCCTGCGCGGCAAGATCCGCCTGCACAAGAACGACGCGTTCATCACCCACCTGGAGCCGGGCGCGCACATCGGCGAGATGGCGCTGGTCGATCGCCGCCACCCGCGTTCCGCCAGCGCCACTGCCGAGGAGCGCTCGCGTGTGCTAATCCTGTCGCGTAAGGATTTTTACGAGATCATTCGCAAGGAACCGCAGCTGTCGACAAAGCTATTGTGGGCGTTCACTCAGGTGCTGGCGGATCGGCTGCGCAAGACCACCGCCGAGCTGTCGGGCGCGCGCCTCGAAGCCCACGCGGAAGACCTCACCGCCGACGCGCTGTTCGAGGAATCGTAAATGTCGAAAGCAGACTGCCGCATCGAAACCGACTCGCTCGGCAAGGTCGAAGTCCCGTCCGACGCGCTTTACGGCGCGCAGACGCAGCGGGCCGCCGAGAACTTCCCCGTCAGCGGGCTGCGCCTCCCGCGCCGCGTGATCCGCGCGCTGGCGCTGATCAAGAAGGCCGCCGCCGAGGTGAACCGCAAGAGCGGCAAGCTGGACGGCAAGGTGGCGGACGCCATCACCCAGGCCGCGCACGAGGTCGCCGCCGGGCAGCACGATCGCGAGTTCGTGGTCGACATCTTCCAGACCGGGTCGGGCACCTCCAGCAACATGAACACCAACGAGGTGATCGCGAACCGCGCCATCCAGATCATGGGTGGCGTGGTGGGCAGCAAGAAGCCCGTCCACCCGAATGACCACGTCAACATGGGACAGTCGTCGAACGACGTGTTCCCGACCGCGGTGCACATCGCCGCCGCCGAGGCGCTGGAACGCGACCTGATCCCGGCGCTGGACGCGCTGCAAGCCGCGCTGGCCTCCAAGGCGAAGGCGTTCGACCACGTCGTCAAGATCGGCCGCACGCACCTGATGGACGCCGTGCCGGTCCGCCTGGGCCAGGAATTTTCGGGCTACGCGCAGATCCTCGCCAACACCGTCCGCCGCGTGCGCGCCGCCGTGCCGTCGGTGGCGGAGCTGGCGCTGGGCGGCACGGCCGTCGGCACCGGGCTGAACTCGGCGCCCGACTTCGCGCCCAAGATCATCGCGATCATCAGCGAGGAGATCGGCGTCCCGCTGCGCCAGGCGCCCAACCTGTTCGAGGCGCTGTCCGCGCGCGACGGGCTGGTCGAGGCGTCGGGCGCGCTGCGCTCGGCGGCGGCCAGCCTCACCAAGGTCGCCAACGACATCCGCTGGCTGGGATCGGGGCCGCGCTGCGGGATCGGCGAGATCCTGCTGCCGGACCTGCAGCCGGGCAGCTCGATCATGCCGGGCAAGGTGAACCCGGTCATGTCGGAGATGCTGCTGATGATCTGCGCGCAGGTCGTCGGCAACGACGCGACCATCGGCTGGGGCGGCGCGGCCGGGAACTTCGAGCTGAACGTCATGATCCCCGTGATGGCGTACAACCTGCTGCACTCGATCGGCATCCTCGCCGCCGGCTGCCGGCTGTTCGCCTCCCGCTGCGTGGAGGGCATCGAGCCCAACGAGGAGCGCTGCGCGGCGCTGATCGAGCAAAGTTTGGCGATGGTGACCGCCCTTAATGAGGCGATCGGTTACGACGCGGCCGCCGCGATCGCCAAGGAGTCCGTGAAGACAGGAAAGACGGTCCGCGAGCTCTGCCTGGAAAAGAACGTGCTCCCGAAGGAGCAACTGGATCGTCTACTCGACGCCCGTCGCATGACCGGGTCATAATTCGTCGCCGCGCCCCTCCGCGCAGCAGCACGACGGAAAGGAGCTCATGTCCTCTTCGCGCCCCCGCCCCCTCCGAGTCATTTTCGCATCGCTTGTCGGTTTCGTCGGCCTCTCCCTGACCGCATGTCCGGGCAGTCTCGATCCGCGCCTGAAGGGCGGCGGCGGCGGCGCCGGCGGCCCGACGGCGTGCGACGCGCCGGGAATGGTGTTCGATGCGAAGCCGAACGCGATGTGCGCGTCGCTCGGTTGCCACGACGCGATGTTCAAGTCGGGAGGCCTGGACCTCACGAACGACGCCGGCCTGGTCGGGCGGCTGCTCGGTGTGACGTCCAACGGCATGAACCAGTCCGTCTGCATGGGCGTGACGACGCCGTATCTGATGGACGGCACGGTGCCCGCGCAGGGCCTGCTGCTGGACAAGATGTTCGCCAACCCACTGCCGTGCGGCGCCGGCGGAAACCGGATGCCTTCGATCGGGACGCTGACCACGGACATGGTCAACTGCATCCATAGCTGGGCGGACAGCGTCACCGCGCCGTAGGCGGCGGCGCGCGGGCTACCTCGAGCCGAGCGCGGCGCATTCGGGCGCGGGCGCGCGCTGCGCCGCCAGCGCCGCCAGCGAGAAATCCGTCACGCCGCGCGCGTCCCACTCCGCCAGCCAGCGCTGCATGCGTCCCGCGTCGACAGCGTGCGGACCGGCGGCCGCGAACAGCAGGATGTTGCCGTCGACGGGCGTGCGCCGGCAGTCGAACGGCGTCAGCACCGCGGCGAACGCGCGCGCCGCCGCCCGCCCTTCCGCCTCCATCTCGGCGATGTTGATCGCGACGACGCCGTCGGGCGCCAGCCGCCGCGCCACCGCCCGGAAGAACGTCTCCGTCGCGAGCGCCGCCGGGATCTCCTCGCCCGCGTAGGCGTCCAGCAGGATGAAGTCGTACGTGTCCTCGCCGCGCGCCACCCACTCGGCTGCGTCGGCGACGTGAACGCGGTAGCGATCGTCCTCGCGCAGGCCGAAATAGTCCCGCGCGGCCGCCACCACCATCGGATCGATGTCGACGGCGTCGATGACCGCGTCGGGCAGCGCCCGGTGCACCAGCGTGGTGAACGTCCCCCCGCCCAGCCCGATCATCAGCACCCGCCGCGGCCGGCCGTGGTGCGCGAGCCCGATGAGCGCGTAGCGTACGTACTCGACCGGAACCGCGCGCGGATTCGCGGGCTCGATCGCGCTCTGCTCGGAACCCTCCAGCGATCCGAAGCGCATCACCCGGCGGGGGCCCTCGTCGATCACCAGGACGCGCCCGTAGCGCGATGTCCGGTCGAAGACGATCCGTGGCCGGGTTGTCGCACACGCCGCACCGACCGCCAGTACGGCGATGACCGCTAACGCCCTGCCCTGCTTCCCCGACTTGTAAAACAATCGTTCCTAATAGTAATTTGCTGGCGCGTGACGACGAAAGCCCTCCGCGTCTCGATCGGTTTCTTCGCGCTGCTGCTGGGCGCTCTCTTCTCTGCGCCGGCGCTGGCCGCGCCCAAACGCATCGGCGTGCCGAAATTCGACGGCGCGCAGGAAGCGCTGGTGCGCAAGAAGGTCATGCAGATCTTGAAGTCGCATGGCTTCGACCTGGCGAAGTCGCGCGAGATGGAGATCGGGCTGGCCAACACGGGGGCCCTGCTGGACAACGACGAGGGGTTCCAGAAGGTCGCGAAGGAGCTGGCCCTGGCCGCCATCGTCACCGGCGAGATCGGCAAGAAGCGCGCGAAGATCAGCGTGCACGACGGCAAGGACGGATCGCTGCTGGGCGAGGCGAACTTCGCGGGCGCGAACCCGCGGCACATCATGGCCGAGGTCGGACGTTCCTTCTGGTCGAAGCTGGGCGGCGACATCGAGCACGGCAAGACGCCGTCGGGCTCGAAGAAGCCGCAGAAGGTCGTGGCCGAGGCGCCCGAGGACGACGAGAAGACGCCCGACGCCGGCGGCGAGGGCGAAGCGCCGCCGCCCGAGTCGAAGTCGAAGTCGAAGTCGAAGGGCGAAACGGCCGCCGCCGAGGGCGGCGAAGGTGAGGAGGCCCCGCCCCCGCCCAAGAAGAAAAAGAAGAAGAAAAAGGTGGGGCTCGAGTCCGGTGTCGTCGTCGAGGAGGAGACGAACGAGGTCATCCCGCCGACGCTGGACGTCCAGCTGGGCCCGCGCATCATCAACCGCGCGCTCGCTTACAACGACGACGCCAGCAACCCCGGGCTGCGCTCGTATTCGCTGCCAGCCAGCATCGCCGTCGCTGGCAGCGTCGTCTGGTATCCGATCGGACCGTTCACGGACGGGCCGTTGAAGAACCTGGGTCTCGAGGCCGGCCTCGAGCAGGCGTTCCTCGTCTCGTCCACGCTTCCCACGGGCGAAAAGTTCGGCACGTCCATCCACGAGTTCTCGGGAGGTCTGCGCTACCGCATCCCGTTCGGCGCCGGCCACTACTTCTACGGTTCGGGAACTGGAGGCGAGCACGCGTTCACGTTCAAGAGCGGCAGCGGCAGCGACCGCCTGGCCCTGGATATCCCGGACGTGATCTACTGGTACATCCGTCCGGGCGTGGGCATTCATTTCGAGGTGGGCGCGCAGATCTCGCTGGGGCTCGCCGCCGGCTTCCGCTGGGTGATCAACGGCGGCGGCCAACAATTCCATGACACGTTCTTCCCCTACTCCAGCGTCAACGGCGCCGACGCCCAGGCCGTCGTCGGTTACCGGATCGCGCCGCAGTGGGAGGCGCGCCTGGTCTTCGACTTCCGCCGCTATTTCTCGTCGATGAACTGCTACGACCCGATGGCCATGAACGGCGGCAACCGCTGCATCCGCACGACGTCTAGCGGTACCATGGTGAACTTCACGGCCGGAGGCGCCGTCGACCAGTACATCAGCGGCAGCGCTGTCATCGCCTTCACATTCGGCGGCACCGAGATCAGGTCGGCCGACGAGGCCGAAGAGGCGCCGCCCCCGCCCAAGCGCAAGCGCAAGGTGGAAAGCGAGGAGGAGGAACCGCCGCTCGGCAGCGACGTGAAGCCGGAAGGCGGAGGCGGCGACGAGTAGCGCCGACGAGGGACGCGCGCCGCGCGCGATCCTCCACGTGGACATGGACGCGTTCTACGCGTCCGTCGAGCAACGCGACGACCCTGCCCTGCGCGGCCGGCCGGTGATCGTGGGCGGCGCCGCCCGCCGGGGCGTGGTCCTGGCAGCGTCGTACGAGGTGCGCCCGTTCGGCGTGCGCAGCGCGATGCCGATGGCGCGAGCGTTGCGCCTGGCGCCCGACGCGGTCGTGGTGTCGCCGCGTCACGACGCCTACGCCGACGCCAGCGCGCGCGTCTTCGACATCCTGGGGTCGGTGACGCCGCTGGTCGAGCCGCTGTCGCTGGACGAGGCGTTCATGGACGTCACCGGGTCGCGGAAACTGTTCGGCGCGCCGGCGGAGATCGCCCGGCGGGTGCGCGCGCGCATCGCCGACGAGGTCGGGCTGCCCGCGTCGGCCGGCATCGCCGAGGTCAAGCTGGTCGCCAAGATCGCGTCGGACATGGCGAAGCCGAACGGCCAGCTGGAGGTTCCGCCTGGCGGCGGTCCCGCGTTCCTCGCCCCCCTGCCGGTCTCGCGGCTGTGGGGCGTCGGGCCGAAGAGCGCGCGAACGCTGGCGACGATGGATCTCGAGACGGTCGGCGACATCGCGCGCCGCGATCCGGAGGCGCTGGAGCGCCGGCTGGGACCGTCGGGGCGAGCGCTGTGGGAGCAGGCGAACGCGATCGATCCGCGGCCCGTCATCCCCGACCGCGACGCGAAGAGCATCGGCGCCGAAGAGACTTTCGACGACGACCTGTCGACCATCGACGCGCTGGCGCCGCGCATTCACGCGCAGGCGCTGCGCGTGGCGCACCGACTCCGGCGGGCGGGCGTGCGCGCGCGGACGGTGCAGCTGAAGTTGAAGCGCGCGGACTTCACGCTGGTCACGCGGCGCGAGACGCTGGACCAGCCGACCGACGACGGCCAGGTGCTGTACCGGACGGCGGCGGCGCTGCTCGCGCGCGAGCCGGCGCGGCCCACGCGGCTGACGGGCGTGTCGGCGCAGAACCTGGTCGCCGTGGAAGCGCCGCAGCTCGGCCTGTTCGCGCCGCCGCCGACGACCGCACAGGCGCTGAACCGCGCGCTCGACGCCATCACCGACCGCTTCGGCGCCGGCACCGTCACCACCGCCGACGTCGCCGACGACCGCGAGTGATTTCTGGGCGACCCTCACCCCGACCCTCTCCCGCAAGCGGGCGGCGCCCGCAAGCGGCTTGCCCTCACCCCGACCCTCTCCCGCAAGCGGGAGAGGGAGATCAGATCCGGTCCCCTCTCCCGCTCGCGGGAGAGGGTTAGGGTGAGGG
>Ga0070688_100001746_pt1 | contig 10855 bp, 6 predicted proteins | sample KBSS13HmetaG_FD_64679 | JGI IMG/M metagenome (GOLD analysis project Ga0070688, IMG submission 64679) | Switchgrass rhizosphere microbial communities from Kellogg Biological Station, Michigan, USA - KBS S1-3H metaG | ecosystem: Host-associated > Plants > Roots > Rhizosphere ...
CCATCGCTCGCCGCCGCGATCGCGCCGCTCTATCCGCGCGGCGTGCGCTTCGAGGTGAACGGGCGGCCGCTCGATCCCGTGCGCGCGCCGGCCGCGGAACGCGCACCGCTCGAGGTGCGCATCGAACGCCAGCGGAAGGCGTCGGGCCTGGGCCACATCGAGCGCCACGCACAGCCGGTGGCCGAGTCGCTGCGCGGCATCGCCATCAGCACGTATGGAAAGGTGATCCGGCGCGGCTGGGACTGGCTCGGCATCCTGCCCGCCGCACCCGAGCGCATCACCGGCATCCTCGAGGTGCCCTCGCTCTCGCAGGCGTTGACGCTCAACAAGGGCGACTTCGTGCGCACCGGGCCGCGTGGCGCGCTCTACCTCTCCTATCGGCGGGCGATCCAGGAGGCCGTGCAGGCACAGCTCACGCGCTGGGGCGACGCGCGCGACCTGGCGCAGGACACGCGCCGAAAGGCGGCGCGACCCCTGGAGCGCGACCTCGAGCGCGTGCTGGATGGCTTGACGGAAGAGTTCCCGCTGCTCGCATCGCTCGTGGAGCGCCAGCGCGGCGGGCAGCGGCGGATCGAGCTGAAGCGGCGGGCGGACGGAGCGCTCGCGGCGGGCGATGCGGGCGAACCGGCGCTCATGGCCGGAAGCTCGATCGCCGCCGCGGAGCTGGCGGCGGAGCTGGCCGTGGACTCATCGGTCGCCGCGGCCGTGGCGACGCTCGAGTACGAGGGCGGGCTCGTGGCGCCGGAGACAGCGACGCTTCCGACCGAGCCTCCGGCGGCCACGCTGGCCCCGCCGGCGCCCGAGGAGCCGGGCGAACGCGATGCCGCTTCCGACGCGCACGCGGCGGACGGGAACGGTGGTGGCTTGCGCGCCGCCGGCACCGCGCGCGGCCAGCGCTACGGGCTCTCGCTCCAGTTCGAGGCGCGCCCCGGCGACCCCGAGCTGGCGCGCCTGATCGAGAGCACGGTGTGGATCAACACCGACCACGCTGCATACCAGCGCGCCGAGGCCACACGCTCGACCGGATATCACATCGCGGTCGCCGTGGCGCTGGCTCTTGCCCCGCTCGCGACCGGCGGCGCCGGCGTCCAGCAGTTCCTCACGGCGTTCCTTGCCCAGTGGGGCGAGTCCGTGCGCGCGGACAAGAAGGGAAAGGCGGCGAGGCGGCGCGGGAGGTAGCGGAAAGGCTCACGCCGCCCTCGCCTCGCCCTCGCCGCTCACGACGTTCTTCAGCGCCTCCAGGCACTCGCCGCTGAACCCCTTGTCGGCGTCGCGATCCATGATCGAGAACACTTCGGGCTGGCTGAGCGCGTGCCGGTAGGGCCGCACGGTGGAGAGCGCGTCGTAGACGTCGGCCACCGCCAGCACGCGCGAGAGCTCCGGGAGCTGGTCGGCCTCGAGCCCGCGGCAGTAGCCGCTGCCGTCCATGCGCTCGTGGTGCGCCGCACTCGCGAACGCCAGCCACTCGAACCCCTTCACGTGCTCGAGGATGCGCTCGGTGTAGAGCGCGTGCATGCGCATGATCTCCCACTCGGGCGGCTCCAGCGCCCCGGGCTTGTCCAGGATGCTGTTCGGCACCGAGAGCTTGCCGATGTCGTGCAGCAGCCCCGCCGAGCGCGTCTCCTCGACCAGCTCATGGCTCCAGCCCAGCTCGCGCGCCACCGCCACCGCCACCTCGGCCACGCGCGCCGAGTGAGCGCCGGTGTAGGGCGACTTGGCGTCCACGATGCCGGCGAACACCTGCGCCACGCGCTTGAGCGTCGTCTGCCCGGCGAGCACCGACGCCTGCCCTGGCTCCGAGCGCGACACCTCGGCGCGGAGCTGGCGCGTGGTCATGGCGGCCCAGCGCGCGAGCTGCGATTCGAGCCCACGGCAGGCCTCGACCACGGTGGGATCGAACCACTTCCCCGAACGTCGCCGGACCAGCGCCAGCCCGGCGGCAGGCCCGCCCTCGGCGGCGAACACTTCCAATATCTGCGCGAGCCCCAGCACGCGTGCGGCGATCGGGATCTGGTCGCCCTTCAATCCCCGCGGGTGGCCGTGGCCGTCCCAGTGCTCTTCCAGCGTGCGCACCGCCTCGGCGACGCCGGCGCCGAAGCTCAGCTGCCGCACGATCTCGGCGCCGCGGTCACAACGAATCTGCACCAGCCGCGTGGCGGCGTTCTGCCCCAGCCGGGCGATCGAGGCTACCCGTTTCGCGCGCTCGAACCACGACGCCCCCGGCGCGCTCTGCTCCAGCGCGTAGATCGCGGCCTGCACCTCGTTGGTCCAGTCGGTGACCATGCGCGCGCGCTTGGCGACGATGTCGTTGCCGCCGAAGAGTTCCGAGACCGCGGCGGCGTTGCTCGAGCAGCCCGCGTCTTTCAAGAGCGCGGCATAGTGAAGGTCGCGCCTCACCTGGAGCGGCAGGTCGAGCCGGGCGGCCAGCTCCAGCGCGATCAGGTCGGTCCTGAGGGCATGCCCCATCGGCTGGCCCTCGGTCAGGTCCAGCGCGAACGAGAGCGAGGCGAGCATGTCCGTGAGGGGGACGTTCTCGGGAGGTCTGATGCGCGCGCGGGGCAGGCTCACACAGGCGGTATCGGAGGGGTCTTGACCCCTCTTGAGCCCGGTGGAACCGATTTCAAGGCGGTTCTGCCGTGGCAGCCGGGCTGTCCGCCTTGATACACTCCGGGTTGGCGAACCCCTTCCACCGATGTCCACCGGCGCTCCCGGTCCCGGCCGCCCCCCAGGCGTTACCGTGGCCGCCCCGATCCACCCGGTTGGCTCGGCACCCTTGCTGAGGAGTCCCGATGGCCCCCGAGCCTTCCCGGACGCCGGCTTCGCGCTGGCTTCCAGCCTTTTCCACGGCGCTCCTGCTCGCCCTCGCCGCCCCGGCCCACGCCCTGCGGCTGATCGACTGGAACATCCTCAACTACCCGGGCACCACGGGCGCGACCAGGGACCCGTTCTATCGCACCGTGCTGGCGCCGCTCTCGCCCGACGTGCTCGTGACCGAGGAGACGACGTCGCAGGCGGGCGTCACCGAGTTCCTCGGCAGCCTGAACGTCATGGAGCCCGGCCAGTGGTCCGCCGCCGCGTTCGTGGACGGCAACGACACCGACTGCGGCCTCTTCTACAAGCCGGGCAAGGTGCAGTTCCTGGGGCAGTGGGCGTTCTACCCGAACCCGGCGAGCCTGCTCCGGTACGTGCACGTCTACCGCCTGAAGCCGCTGGGCTATGTCTCGGATGCCGCCGAGTTCCGCATCTACGCGCTGCACCTGAAGGCCTCGATGGGCTTCGAGGCGCAGCGGCTCGCCGAGTGCCAAGGCCTGCGCGACTCGATGAACGCCATGCCGCCCGGCACGCACGCGTTCATCTGCGGTGACTTCAACTTCTATACGGGCCTGGAGCCCGGCATGCAGAAGCTGATCGAGAATCAGGTGAGCAACATCGGCCAGGTCTACGACCCGCTCGGTCTCCAGAACGTCGCCTGGCAGGACAACACGTCGATGCAGCCGGCGTGGACGCAGTCGCCATGCAAGACCGGCGACACGGGGTGCGCGCCCGGCGCCGCCACCGGCGGCATCGACGACCGCTTCGACCTGATCCTGCCCACGAACCCGTGGAAGGACGGTCTGGGGCTGGAGCTGATCGCGGGCACGTACGTCTCGGTCGGGAACGACGGCCTGCACCACAACAACAGCATCCAGGACCCGCCCACGATCCCCGAGGGTGCGGCCTACGCCACCGCGCTCCACACGGTGAGCGATCACCTGCCGGTGCGCGTCGACCTTCGGCTGCCGGCACTCCTTTCGGTCTCCACCGCGCCGATCGCGTTCGGCACCGCGATCGTGGGTGCCACGGTGGGGACGACGCTCTCGGTGACCAACACCGCGCCGGCGCCGGGCGAGGTGCTGAGCTACTCGTACGCGCCGCCGACCGGGATCATCGCGCCGCAGGGCACGCTCACGGCGGCGGCTGGCGCGACGAACCTCGACGCGATCTCGCTCGACACCTCCGCGCCCGGCGTGTTCTCGGGCAGCCTCCAGATCGGGAGCAACGCGGTGGACGCGCCCAACCCGAGCGTCACGGTCTCGGGCACGGTGCTCCGGCACGCGTCGGCCTCGCTCGATTCGGGCAGCGTCCAGGCCGCCGGCTCGATCGACTTCGGCACGCACGACGCGGGGCAGTTCACCGCGCAGGACGTGCGCGTGCACAACCAGGGCTACGACGCGTCGCAGGCACGGCTGAACGTGACCAGCGCGTCCATCACCGGTGGCGACGGGCACTTCTCGGTCATCGGCACCACACCGCAGCTGCTGGCGGGGATCGGCGCCTCGTTCAGCGTGTCGTTCGACGACGCGGCGACGACCGCGGACTCCACGTACGACGCCACGCTCACGATCGCGAGCGGCGATGAGGCGCTTCCGGGCGCCGCGGCGCAGCCGTCGCTCACGGTGAGCCTGTCCGCGCGCCGCGGCGCGGGCACGACCGCGGTGGAAGACAGCCGGCCCAAGGCCACGGTGCTGCTGGCGCCGAGCCCCAACCCGCTCAGCAACTCGAGCCTGCTCCGCTTCGCGCTCGCGACGGGGGGTGACACGCGACTCGACATCTATGACGCGGCCGGCCGTCGCGTGGCGTCGCTGGTGCGCGCTTCGCTCGAGCCCGGCAGCTACAGCATCACCTGGGACGGTCGCTCCGACAGCGGTGAGCCGCTCGGGGCCGGCCTCTACTTCGCACGCCTGATCGCACCCGGCGTCACCGCGCACGCGGCTCGACTCGCCATCGTGCGCTGACGTCTTGGGGACCGGGCGGCGCCCTTGCGGACCGCCCGGTTGAACTCATGGAGGTGACGGGGAGATGAAGGGCAGGTTGGCGGTGGCCGGAGCGCTGGCGGCGACGCTGCTCGCCGTCGCGCCCGCGCACGCGCTGCGCGTGGTGACCTGGAACCTGCTCGCCTACGACGACGCGGCGGTGCCCTCCCGGCGCCCGAACATGATCCAGGTGGTGCCGGGCCTGAATCCCGACGTGATGATCGTGCAGGAGTTGTTCACGTCGACGGCCGCGGACTCGTTCGCCAACCTCTTGAAGGCGACCCTGCCGGGCCGGGTGTGGAAGGGCGGCAGCTCCACATTCATCATCGGCACGCAGAGCGCCTTCTACTACGACTCGCTCACGGTCTCGATCAGCAACCTCACCGCCGTCACCACCGGCGGGCCGCGGCAGGTGCTCGTGGCCCTGGTGCGCCCGAACGGCTACAAGGCGAACGCGGCGTCGTTCCGGCTCTACAGCGTCCACTTCAAGGCCGGCGACGGCGCGCTCACGCCCAGCGATTCCGCGCAGCGCACGCTCGAGTGCACGAACCTGCGCAACACGCTCAACGCGGCTGCGGCGGGTACGAACATCCTCGTCGGCGGCGACACCAACTTCTACGGCTCGTTCGAGACCGGCTACACGCGGCTCACCGAGTCGCAACTGGACAACGACGGCCGGATGAAGGACCCGCAGACCATCTCGGGCCTGTGGAACAACCCCGCGTTCGCGGCACTCCACTCGCAGTCGCCGTGCGCCGGCGCCGGCTGCATCGGCAGCAGCGGCGGCATGGACGACCGCTTCGACATCATCTTCAGCTCGTACTCGCTGAACGACGCCCAGGGGCTCGACATGGTCACGGGCTCGCTCCCCGGCGGCTACGGGCCCTACGGCAACGACGGCCTCCACTACAACGACTCGATCGACGGCGGCGGCGTCAATACGGCGGTGGGCGTGGTGGTGGCGGCGGCGCTCCGGCAATCCTCCGACCACGTGCCGGTGATCGCCACGCTCCAGCTCCCGGCCAAGCTCGCGACCACGAGCGCGGTGGACTTCGGCGACGTCATCGTCGGCGGCGTGGCGCAGCAGACGCTGGTGGTGGACGACCTGCCGGCGCCGCCCGCAGCCACGCTCACCTATTCGTTCACCGCGCCGACGGGATTCACCGCGCCTTCGGGCTCGTTCAACAACCCGGCGTCCGCGACGCCCGATGCGCAGAACATCAGCATGAACACCGCCACGGTCGGGGCGAAGTCCGGAACGCTCACCGTCAACTCGAACGACCTCGACACCACGGCGAAATCGGTGCTGCTCTCCGGCCGCGTGCTGGCGCACGCGGTGCCGTCGCTGGATTCGACGGCCGCGACGACCGTGACCTCGCTCGACTTCGGCACCGTGGAGCAGGGCAGCGTCACCGAGAAGTCGCTCCGGCTCTTCAACCTCGGCTACTCGCCGCTGCAGGCGCGGCTGGTACGCACGAGCGAGTACATGGTCCAGAGCTGGATCGTGTTCCTGGGCCCGGAGAACGCGACGAATGACACCCCTGGCTTCTCGTTCCAGGGCCCGCCGGCGACGCCGATCACCGACGCCGGCACGTACGCGATCACGTTCGATGCCACCGGCGCACCGACGGGGGCCTATTTCTCGGGCCAGATCCGGATCGCGCCCGCCGACGAACCGCTGCCCGGCGCGCTCGCCCACGACACGCTGCGCGTGAACGTGAACGCCCACATCCGCGGCAGTGGCGACGTGGGCGACACGCCGACCGTGCTCCGATTCGCGCCCCCGGCGCCGAACCCGCTCCATCGCTCGACGGCGTTCGCGTTCGACCTGCCCCAGGCCGCAAACGTATCGCTGGCGATCTACGACGCCGGCGGCCGCCGCATCGAGACCCTCGCGGACGGCCCCTGGCCCGCGGGCCGGCACCGTGTGGGCTGGGTCGTGGCGCGGAACGGCAGGACGCTCCCGGCTGGTCTTTATTTCGCCAGCTTCAAGACTCCGGGCATGCAGCGGGTGGCGCGGTTGGTGGTATTGCCGTAAGCCGGGCCGTCACTTCTTCCGCTGGCGGTCACCGTCATCGGGTTCGGGCCCTTCGGGCTCTCCCGGCTCGAACCCAGGGCAGGTCAGCATCGGGAGCCGGGGATAGCGGGCGTAATTCGCATCGTCCCGCGAGCGCGCGCAGAGCCAGAACAGGCTCCGAGGCGTCGCCACGCGCCGCGCGTGGCGGCAGCGCGCGCAGAGCCCCACGGCCGCGTCTTCTGGACCGCTCATCAACCGCTCCTCGCGCTCGCGAACCCCGCCGTCGACTGTCGGTGGCGGCGACGCTTTCCACGGACCCATGAAGGGCGGGGCCTGGCCACGAACCGTGTCGTAACGCCATATCCGGAAGGCGCGCAGCGCGTTCGCAAGTCACACCGAGACGTGGCCCGCAGCTTGCAATGCTAGCACGGCGATCCGTGTCTCTCCGCATGGGTCGATGGGGTGCGTGATGAAGCTGCAGGTCGTGCGGTGACTCTGCAGCGCCATAGAAGTGGTTGGCGCCAACTCCCCACGGGCGTCATCCGCGGATGGACGTGCCGGGTCTCTCTCTCTCCTCCGGCGTGAGGCGGCGGGATCTCCAGTCCCGCCGCCGTTCCGTTTCTGGGCGGGAGCAGTGCCGGGCACCGGCGCGCGGATTCGCTAGAATCTTCGCCCATGCCCAGTCGTCCCCTCCCGAGGCAGTGCCCCCCAGCGTGAGCCGCACCGCCCGCCGGAACCGCCCTACTCGTGCTTCGCATGGGTCCCCGGTCCCCAGTTCCGCGCCCGCCCCTGCCCGACGGCTGCCGTTCGCGCTGGACGGCGGCGCGCCGGCCGCGTGGCCGGCGCTCAACTGGGTCGCGCTCGCCGTCGTCGCCGCCTACGCGGCGACCCTGCTCTGGCTCACGTTCGGCCCGCACCGCGTCGGCGACGTGTTCACGGAGACCGACTTCTACGGCTCGTACGGACCCGGCGCGCGGCTCATCCAGCACGGCCACCTGATCCCGTCCCGCTACGGCGTCGTCGGCCCGATGTTCGAGGTACTGCTCGCCGGGTTGGGTTTCGTCGTCCACGACCTGTTCCTCGCCGCGGGGCTGATCGCGGCGTTCGCCATGACCGCGGCGCTCCTCCTCTGGTGGTCGCTGATCGCGCGGCGCACGGGGCCAGCGGTGGCGCTGCTCGCGGTCGCGTTCATGGCCACCAACGCCCAGTGCTTCCGCTACGGCTGGTCCGTCACCACCGACGCGCCGGCGTTCGCGTTCCAGGCGGCGGCGCTGTGGGCGCTGCTCGGGGCGGCTCAAGGAACGGCCGTCAGCCCGCGTCGGATGTTCGCCGCAGGCGCGCTCGCCGCGTGCGCGTTCCTCACGCGCTACAACAGCATCGCGCTGCTGCCCGCGGGACTGCTGGCGATCGGCCTCGGCTGGAACGGCGTGGCGAAGGGCGGCCGGGCGCGCGCCTCGCTCGCCTTTGCCGCGGGGTTCCTGGCACCGGTCCTGCCGTGGGTGGTGTTCTCCGTCTCGCACGGCGGCGCGATGCGGTTCCAGCTCCACCACAACATCGCCTACGAGGTGTTCGCGCGTCCGCACGGCATCGTCTGGGACGTCTACGAGCGCGACATGGAGGGACAGTTCCCGACGCCGTGGTCGGTGCTCGCGCGCGATCCCGTGGCGGTGATCTCGCGCGTGGGGTTCAACCTCTTCGACCACCTGCGGCTCGACGCGTTGAAGCTCGCCGGCATCCCGCTCGCTTTGGCCGCGGCGTTCGGCGCGTGGTGCGCGTGGAAGGACGGCCTGCTCGGGAAGCTCCTGCCGCTGCTCGTGACGATGGCGCTCTTCTTCCTGACGCTCGTGCCCGCGTTCCACTCCGAGCGCTACGCGCTCGCGGTGCTGCCGCTGTGGTGCGTGCTCGCGGCCGTGGCGTTCGGCTCGCCGAGGTTCGCGCTCTCGGCCGCGGGCGTGTGGTTGAAGCTCCTGCTCCTGCCGCTGGTGTTGGTCCCCGCGATGGGTGTCACCCAGGTGTTCGCCCAGCGCGTGCTCTACCAGCTCCCGGTGGAGGCGCGCACGGCGGGCGAAGCGATCCGCCCGTACGTTCATCCCGGTGACAAGGTCCTGGCGAGGAAGCCGCACTTCGCCTGGTACGCCGGCATGACGCCGCTCACGTTGCCCTTGACCGACACGCTCTCGGCCTGGGGCGCCACCGCGCGGCGAACGGGAGCACGCTGGCTCTACTTCTCCTGGCCCGAGGCGGAGATGCGGCCCAAGTTCGAGTGGCTGCTCGACTCCACGAGCCACGCACCGGGGCTCACGCTGGTCGCCGCCACCGAGCACTGGCCCGCGCTCGTCTACCAGATCGGCCCCGATTTCGGGCGCGAGCCGGACTGGATCGGGCTCGACACGCTGGTGGCGCTCCACCGCGCGCGGGCGCGGGTGCAGGTGGACGAGAAGGACGTCCGGGCGCGCGTGTTCCTCGCCATGCACGAGTTCTCCCACCGGAACCACGAGCAGGCGCAGGTGTACATCGACCAGTTGCTGGCGCTCGCGCCACAGGACCTGGATGTGCTCATGCTCGCCGCCGAGAACCGATTGCAGTTGAAAGACCCTGACGGCGCGCTCGCGTACTATGACCGCTACGATCGGCTGCATCCCGGCACGCCCGACGTCAGCGTGGGGCGCGGCTGGGTGGCGGTGATGAAGGGTGACGACGAGACCGCGGCGCGCTACTGGGCGCCGGTGATCGAGGACACCAGCGATCCGATCACGCTGCAGCGCATGATCTACACGTTCGGGGCCGTGAGGGACCAGGTGCACCAGGCGCAGGCACGCGAGGCACTCAAGAACATGGGCGGCACGCCGTGAGGCGGCGCGTCGGGCTCGCGTGCGTGCTGCTGCTGGTGCTCGGCTGCGCGCACCACGGCGCCTCGTCGAAGGACGGCTTCGCGCCCGAGCCGCCGCGGCTCCCGGCCGAGCAGCCGCTCGCCGACTCGGTCACGGTGGGCCTCTGGCACTTCGACGACCGCAGCGGGCCGCGTGTCCTGGATTCGGGGCCGTTCCGAATGACGGGCGTGGCCGGCCCCGACTCCCGCATCGAGTTCGGCCGCTACAAGAGCGCGCGCTCGTTCGCCCCCACGGTGCAGTCGTTCGTCGTCGTGCCCTACAACCCGGTGATGGAGTCGCCGCGCGGGTTCACGGTGGAGGCGTGGCTCGACCTGAACGACATCTCCACGTACGAGCTCTCGGCGATCGCCATGCGCTGGTCGCCGGACCTCAGCGAGCAGAGCTGGGTGCTGGGCGTGACGGGCAGGAACCTCGTCGCCACCTCCTCACCGAGCCCCGGCTGGTTCAGCGATGTGGTGGGTGCGTCCTTCACCGGCCGGCTCGTGTTCGCGTTCCGGCCCGAGACCGCGAACGCCCTGCAGCGGTTCTCCTCCAGCGCCACGCTGCCCATGAATCGCTGGGTGCACGTGGCCGCCACCGTGGACGGGGAGATCGTGAAGCTCTTCATCGACGGCCGGCTCGACGTGCAGTTCGCTGTTGCCACGGGCATCAAGCGCTCGGAGGCGCCGCTCGTGATCGGCAACGCGCTCGACCCGCGCCACCTCACCGACGCGAGCGGGGAGCTGAAGCAGGACCTCACGAACTCGCCGCTCCCGTGGTACGCCCTGAACGGCTTCGTCGACGAGCTGCGCATCTCGAACGTGGCGCGGAGATCGTTCGAGAGCACGGATGCGCGCTAGCGGGGGCCGCATGCGGAGCACTCCGTGAGGCGGCGCGGATGGGTCGCGCTCGCACGCGCCGCGCTGCGTGCGTCGCTGGCGCTGACCGCGTGCGCCGGGTACGCCGCCGAGCCGCCGCGACCGGGGCCCGGGCCATCGAGTGCCGACTCGGTCACGGTGGGCCTCTGGCACTTCGACGAGCGCAGCGGACCGGGCGTGCACGATGCCGGGCGGTTCCGGCTGCATGGTGTCGCGGGGCCGGACGCACGTGTCGAGTTCGGACGATTCAGCAGCGCGCGCTCGTTCGCTGGCACCGTGCAGGCGTTCGTCGTGGTG
>Ga0070688_100001753_pt1 | contig 10839 bp, 7 predicted proteins | sample KBSS13HmetaG_FD_64679 | JGI IMG/M metagenome (GOLD analysis project Ga0070688, IMG submission 64679) | Switchgrass rhizosphere microbial communities from Kellogg Biological Station, Michigan, USA - KBS S1-3H metaG | ecosystem: Host-associated > Plants > Roots > Rhizosphere ...
TTCGAACGTGAGACGCTGACCGATCGGTTTGGACGCTTCTACGCGCAGCCGTTCGAGCGTGGCTTCGGGACGACCATCGGCAATGCGCTGCGCCGCGTGCTGCTCTCATCCATCGAGGGCGCGGCGATCACCGCGGTCAAGATTGACGGCGTGCTGCACGAGTTCTCGCCGATTCCAGGCGTGGTCGAGGATGCGACCGACATCATCCTCAACCTGAAACAGATCCCGCTGAAGATGCACGTCGACTACACCAAGACGCTCATCCTTCGTGTCGACAAGCCTGGCATCGTCCGAGCCAAGGACATCGAGGTCGATCAGGACGTGGAGATTCTGGAGCCGGAGGCGCACATCGCCACCGTGTCCGACGGCGGCAAGCTGCACATGGAGTTGCGCATGAAGCGCGGCCGCGGCTACATCTCGGCGGACAAGAATTTCGACGAGGATCTCGGCATCGGCTGGATTCCGGTGGACTCCGTGCATTCGCCGGTCAAGAAGGTGAATTATCTGGTCGAGGCCGCGCGTCTCGGACAGACGACCGACTATGACAAGCTGACCGTCGACGTCTGGACGAACGGATCGGTCACCGCGCGCGATGCCGTGTCGCTCGCGGCCAAGTTGATTCGCGATCACCTGAACATCTTCATCAACCTCGAGGATGCCGGGGAATCCGCTGAGGCGGCGGCCGAGCAGCCGCGTGCGGGATCGCTCAACGAGAATCTCGACAAGAGTGTGGAAGAGCTGGAACTGTCGGTGCGGTCCTACAACTGCCTCAAGAACGCGAACATCCGCACGATTCGCGAGCTGGTGCAGAAGACCGAGGCCGAGATGCTCAAGACGAAGAACTTCGGCCGCAAGTCGCTGAACGAGATTAAGGAGATCCTGCACAGCATGGGACTCAGCCTCGGCATGAGACTGGATCAACCTGCGGTGCACCAGGAGTGAGGCCTTAGGCCCTGGCCTTTGGGCCTCCGGGAATGCAGCCATGAGACATAACGTCGGATATCGCAAGCTGGGGCGCGTGACGGAACACCGGATCGCGCTCCTGCGCAACCAGGCCATCGCGCTGCTGCGTCACGAGAAGATCGAGACGACAATGCCGAAGGCGAAAGAGCTGCGGCCGTTCGTCGAGCGCCTGATCACCATTGCCAAGCGCGGCGTGGCGGCAGGCGACGCTAACGGCAGGACCCTGCACGCGCGCCGGCTCGTGCTGGCGGAGCTGCCGGACAAAACCGTCGTCGGCAAGCTGTTCGACACGCTGGCTCCGCGTTTCGCCGAACGGCCGGGGGGCTACACGCGGATTCTCCGTGTTGGCTTCCGGCGTGGTGACGCCGCCGAAGTGGCGCACGTGGAGCTGGTGGGCAGCGAGTACAACCCGAAAGCGGCAGCCGAGAAGGACGAGTCGAAGGAAGCCCCGAAGAAGGCGAAGGGCGTCGGCGACCGCCTCAAGCAGGCCGCGCAGCGGATGCGCGCGTCGAGATCCGAGGGCGGCTCAAAGGCGCAGGCCGGCGGTCAGACGAAGGGCAAGGCGCAGAAGAGCACGACTCCGCGGAAGGCCGGCGGGTCGTAACGACACTGACAAGGGTCAAGTCACAGGTACATAAGTAAGTCCCAAGTGGGCCGGCGTGAGCCGGCCCTTTTTCTGTACGGAACTTACGCGCTACTTGTCAGGGTAACTAAACTTCTTCTGCGACTTCCTGGCCACGCTCGGCCTTCGCCGCTGAGATGATCTTCCCCTGCAGGTGCGACGGCACCTCTTCGTAATGTGAAAACTCCATGTGGTACGACCCGCGTCCGCCAGTCGCGGACGTGAGGTGCTGTTCGTAGGTCAGCATCTCCGCCATCGGTACCTGCGCCCGGATGACGGTCATGGCGCCGCGGGTATCCATCCCGGCGATGCGTCCCCGCCGACCGTTCAGGTCGCCCATCAGGTCGCCGGCGAAGTCGCTTGGCGCGTAGACCTCCACCTGCATCACCGGCTCGAGGATCGTCGGCCTGGCGCGCGTCATCGCGTCCTTGAAGGCGAGCGTACCGGCCATCTTGAACGACAGCTCGTTCGAGTCCACCTGGTGGAATGAGCCGTCGAAGACGGTCGCCTTGAAGTCGACCATTGGATAACCGGCCAGGAAGCCACGCAGCCGCGCATCCTGGATGCCCTTCTCGACGGCTGGAATGAACTGCCTCGGGATCGACCCGCCGAAGATGTCGTCGACAAACTGGAAGTCGCTGCCGCGCGGCAACGGTTCAACCTTGATCTTGCAGTCGCCGAACTGGCCATGGCCGCCGGTCTGCTTCTTGTGGCGACCGTGCGCTTCGGTGGAGGCGGTAATCGTTTCGCGGTACGGAATCCGCGGTGGCTTCAGGTTCACTTCAACGCCGAAGCGGCGTTTCAGCTTTGCCACGGTGACTTCGATGTGTAACTGGCCCTGGCCGGCCAGCAGCAGCTCGTGGGTCTGCGGGTCGCGGGTGTAGTTGATGCTCGGGTCTTCCTCGCGCAGCCGCTGCATGGCGGTGCTGATCTTGTCCTCGTCGCCGCGGCTCTTTGGCTCGATGGCGTAGGCGAGCACCGGCTCTGGGAACTTGATGGCGGCAACGCGGTATTTCACCTGCTTGTCGGCGATGACGTCGCTCGTATGCGTGTCCTTCAGCTTGGCGACTGCGCCAAGGTCGCCCGCTTTCAGTTCGGAGACGTGGGTCTGCGCCTTACCCTGGAGCGCGAGCAGGTGGCCCAGCCGCTCGGTAGAATCGTGGGTGACGTTGATGACGGTCGCATCCGACTTGAGGGTGCCGTTGACGACGCGGAGCATCGTGATGCGGCCAGCGAACGGGTCAGCGATAGTCTTCCAGACGAACGCCGCATACGGCGCCCCGTCCGAAGGCGTGACGCCGACCTCCGAACCGTCGGAGGCAAGCGCGGGAAACTCTCGTTCCACCGGCGACGGGACGAAATTCACGAGGGCATCCAGCAGCAGCTGGACCGCCGTCATGTGCGGCGCGGACGTGCAGACAAGCGGAAACAGCTTGCCGGCCATTGTCGCGGTCCGCAGGCCTGAGACGAGCTGTGCCTGGCTCAGCGTCCCCTCGGCGAAGAACGTCTCCATCAACTGTTCGTCGGCCTCGGCAACCGACTCAATCAGCTGGTCGCGGGCCTTCTGCGCCCGCTCCACGAGCGCAGCGGGGATCTCGGCTTCCGTCATCTTCCCGCTGTTGTCGCCGGCGAAGGTGAGCGCCTTCATGCTGACCAGGTCGACGACACCGGTGAAAGCCTTTTCCTCGCCGAGCGGAATCTGAATCGGCGCGATTTCCCTGGCACAATCCCGGTGGAGCGTCTCGAGCGTACGGTCGAGGCTGGCGCGTTCGCGATCCAGCTTATTGACCACGACGATCCGCGGGAGATTCAGCGCAGCGGCCTCGGACCAGAGCTTTTCGGTCTGGACTTCCACGCCGTGGACGGCATCGACGACGACGACGGCGGCTTCAGCGACGCGGAGCGCGGCACGCGCGTCCGACAGGAAGTTGGCGAAGCCCGGCGTGTCGATGATGTTGATCTTGTTTTTCTGCCATTCGGCGTAGGCCAGACTGGAGGAGAGCGTGTGTTTGCGGGCGATTTCCTCTTCGTCGAAGTCGGTGGTTGTCGTCCCATCGTCGACCCGGCCAAGCCGGTTGACGGCGCCGGAGGCGAAGAGCATCGCTGAAACGAGTTGCGTCTTGCCGCTTCCGCCGTGGCCGACGAGAGCCACGTTGCGGATGGCGGCGGCGTCATAGACCTTCATACCGGGTTCTCCTCCTGCCTCGCGCGCCGCGCGAGGCCCCGAGACACGCCATGAATCGACCGAGATGAACGCCCGCGAGCGGGAGTGGGATCATAGTCAGCGCGGTTCCGGTGCCGCAAGGCGCGACATATGGCTACAATGATGTCTCTTCTTTTTGTCTAGACTACATGATTGTAGAAAGACAACGAGACGGCGCCAATCGCCGCCGTTTTTGTGGCCGCGATGGCATTCTGCGGGTGAGCCGTCACCGAATTCGAGCGGGGTCTCCGGCGGTGCGGGCCGTCGGGCCATCAGTTCTGACGATCGCCTTAATCAGACAATCATGTCTCTAGATCCATAGTTGGCAACACAAACGTAGCGCCAAATTTCGCATAGCTTCCACGCCGATCGCACGATTTCAGGCTGAAAACGGCGGATCCGCCGCCTCCGGCTACCTGCCTCGACTGGCTCTCATCTTGCTCAAACCGAATGCAACGGCCCGCACAAATCCGGCGGGTGTCCCTGTCTATTCGTAACGAGGTGGATGAATGAATGCAGCTGATACCGCATGGATGCTGGTGGCAACAGCCCTGGTGCTCCTGATGACGCCGGCCCTCGCCTTCTTCTATGGCGGGCTCGTGCGCTCCAAGAACGCGCTAAACACGATGATGATGAGTTTCATCTCGCTGGGCTTTGTCGGCGTGCTATGGGCGGTCGTCGGCTACTCGCTGGCGCTGTCCACTGGAAATAACTGGATTGGCGATCTCTCCCTGGCGTTCCTGAACGGCGTCGGTCTCGACAACATGGGCGCGGTCGTGCCGCTGACCATCCCGCACGTCCTCTACATGGCCTTCCAGGCGACGTTCTGCATCATCACGGCCGCGCTGATTTCAGGCGCCATCGTCGAGCGGATGCGCTTCTCGGCCTACGTGACATTTATCTCACTCTGGTCGCTGGTGGTCTATGCGCCGATCGCGCACTGGGTCTGGGGCGGCGGCTGGCTCGCCGACATGGGCGCCTGGGACTTCGCCGGCGGGACGGTCGTACACGTTAACGCGGCCGCCGCAGCGTTCGTCGCGGCGATGGTTGTCGGCAGGCGCTCCGATTACGGCTCGTCGTCGATTCTTCCGCACAACGTGCCGTTCGTCCTGCTTGGCTCTGGTCTGTTGTGGTTCGGGTGGTTCGGTTTCAATGCCGGCAGCGCCGTCGCGGCCAGCCCGATCGCCGGTCTGGCGTTCGTCACCACGATGCTTGCGCCTGCGGCCACGCTGGTCGTCTGGACGTTCCTCGACATGATGCGCTCGAAGAGGGCTACGGCAGTGGGCTGCGCGACAGCTATTGTGGTTGGTCTCGTCGCCGTCACGCCCGCGGCCGGGTTCATCAGCCCGATGAACGCGATTCTGCTTGGCGGCATCGCTGCCATTCCGAGCTACCTGGCGCTGATGATCCGCGCCAAGACCTCGCTGGACGATTCACTCGACGTCGTCGCTGCACACGGCGTTGGCGGCACCGTCGGGGCGCTGCTGACTGGCGTGTTCGCGTCGAAGGCGTTGAACGGCGTCTTCGACGGCGCCCTCTACGGCAATCCGCAACAAGTGCTCATTCAGGGCGCTGCCGTGCTGGCGGCGATGTTCTACAGCGGCATCATGAGCTTCATCCTGCTGAAGGTCATTGGCGTCGTCATCCCGCTGCGCGCCACGTTGGCCGAGGAGACAGAAGGTCTCGACCTGAACGCGCACGGTGAAGAGGCCTACATGCACGTGGGCGGGTCAGCTCCGATCATGCGGGAGAAGTCCGCCACGGCTCAGGGCAGCCTGTCGCCGGCGCGTGCGGACGCGTAGGGTTTGAAACTGCCAACTCCCAATTTCCCAGCTATCCAGTTGGCGAGTTGGACGTTGGAAGTTGGGAATTGACGGCAGGCCTGCGCCGCGGGGGCGTGGGCAACGGCGGAGTGGCTGGTTCTCCGGTGTCCGGGCGTGGGAAGTCAGAGCCCGGTGCGTCCCGGCGCCTGAGAACCGTTTCTGGTTGAGGGTTGAATGAGACGAGCGATTTGCAACGCGACGATGTCCGTGGCGCTGTGCGCGGGCCTTCTTGGTGTTTTCGCGGCACCGGCGGCGGCACAGGCTCCGAAAGTGGCGGTCACCGGCGGAGTCGACTTCAGCAATCGGTACGACTTCCGCGGTATCCGTCAAAACGGGGGCGAGGTCTCGATCTGGCCGTTTGCTGACGTGGGTGTTCCAGTCTTCAATGGTGACGGCAGCTTGAAGACCGTCACGGTCAACGTCGGAACCTGGAACGCGGTTCAGAGTGAGATGCCCGACAGCAAGTGGTACGAGTCGGACCTCTACGGAACGCTCGGCCTCGGATTCGGTATGACTACGCTCGGATTCACTTACACCTCGTATATGAGCCCGGGCGACTACTGGCACAACGTCCAGGAACTGGCGATAAAGCTGGGGGTCGATGACAGCAGCAAACTCGGAAAGGGCGCACTCAAGCCGTACGGACTTGTCGCCTTCGAACTGGGTGACGGCCAGGCGGACGGAGGCGCGCCTGGCGAGAAGGGCATCTACGTCGAACTCGGTGTAGCGCCTGGGTACTCCGGGTCGAAAGCGTCTGTGGCGTTTCCGATCAAGTTGGTCTGAGCGCCAAGGACTACTACAAGTTCGCCGGCAGCACGGACGACGGAAAGTTCGGCTACTTCAGCGTTGCCGGCATTGTGACGGTGCCGATCAACTCGAACTGGAACGTGCACGGCGGCGCCGAACTGCAGCTCTTCGGAGACGCGCTGAGAGCCTACAACGGCTTCGGCGACTCAGGCGATCGCCGCTACGCCCCCATCGCGTCCATCGGCCTCGGCTTCTCGTATTAGGATCCTCGTCCGCTTCGACGAGGGCCTATGAGCCGAGCAAAGAGCATCGCGCGCATCGCGGCAGCCCGTGTGGCTGTCGCCATGCTCTCGTGGGCGAGACCGACGGTTGACGGGGCGCATCAGCGTCTCGGCGACCGTCACTTACTCGCCTACGGCACCAGACCGGCGATCTATTCCATCGGGATCGGTTTCAGCTACTGAGAAGCGCACCCGGCGCCCAGGGCACATATGCTTGATGCGGCAGCGGGAGGCGAATATCACGATATGTCAGTGACTGAGCCGGGACCCGTGGGTTCCAAGCTGACGGCGGTGCTGGCGGCCGCCCGCGCGGAACTGACGGCTGATGTGCGCCGTGGGGCCGGCGGGCGTGCTGCCCTCGAGCGCTATTCAGATCGCGTGGACGCCATGCTCCGGCAGCTGGTCGCGGCGGGCGGCCCGTCGGAGGACGTCGCCATCGTGGCGCTGGGTGGCTATGGCCGCCGGCATCTGTGTCTCCATTCCGACATCGATCTGCTCGTGCTTTTTGGCGGGCGTATCGGCGCCGCAGAGGAGCAGTTCCTGCGGGCGTTTTTGCACCCGCTGTGGGACATCGGCGTGGTGGTTGGTCATCAGGTGCGGGAACTCGACGACTTCCGCACGCTCGAGGCGGACAATCCCGAGTTCCTGCTGGCGCTGCTCGACGCGCGTCCGGTGGCCGGCGCGCGTGTGCTGTTCGATCGTTTCAACTCGCTGTTTCACACGCCGGAGACGCACGCGCACATTCTGACGTCGCTGCTGCAGCTGATCGAGGAACGGCACTCACGTTTCAACGCCACGCTCTATCAGCTCGAACCGGACGTCAAGGAATCGCCGGGCGCGCTACGCGATCTGGCGGCGACGCGCACCATCGCGCTGTTGACCGATCCGCTGCTGCTGCGACGCGGCCCGGCGGATCCCGCGCGGTTCGACGACGCTGAAGACTTTCTGCTGCGTGTGCGGTCGGCGCTGCATCTGGAAACGGATCGCAATCTGAACGTGCTCAGTCACGAACTGCAGGAACGAACCAGCGATCTGCTCGGCTATCCGGGCACGGAGCCACGGCAACGCGTCGAACGGTTGATGAGCGACTACTTCCGCAACGCCCGTATCGTCTCCCGCTCGCTCGAATGGGCGCGCAAGACGGCGCCTGCGCCGGTGGGTCCGAATCTCGGGCTGTCGCGCGACGGCATCCGGTTTCTCGATCCCATTCAGGCGGCGCGCGATCCCTCAATGTGGATCGCGGCGTTTCAGGCGGCAATCGATGGCAACACGGAAGTGACTGAAGAAGCGCTGTCGTGTATCCAACAGCACGTGGACCGGTATCGTGCGGACGATTTCTTCCCGGACGAGGCTTCGCGAAAGGCGCTGTTGCGGCTGCTGAGGCCGCGTGCGGGACTGTACGCACGTTTATCCGAGATGCATGACTGCGGGCTGCTCGGTCGCGTGTTTCCCGAGTTCCAGGCGATTTCGTGGCGGGTGGTCCGCGACTTCTATCACAAATACACGGTCGACGAGCACACGCTGCTGACGATTCGAAGCCTCGAACAGCTCTCGACCACCACGGATCCGTACCGCCAGCGGCTGCGCAACGTGCTGAACGAGCTGGCAGAGCCTGAACTCCTCGTGTTGTCGCTGCTGCTGCACGACGTCGGCAAGTGGCGCGATGACGACCATGCCATCGAGAGCGTGCGTATGGCCCGCGACGTGGTCGATCGACTGCACCTGCCTGACGATGCGCGTGATACGGTGCTGTTCCTGATCAGGCACCATCTCCGGATGTCGCTCATCGCGTTCAGGCGCGATACCGAGGACCCCGACATCGTCAAGGATTTCGCCGCGTTCATCGGTACGGAACAGCGGCTGAAGATGCTCACGCTGCTGACCCTCGCCGACGTCCAGGCGGTCAGCCCGGAAACGCTCACTCCGTGGAAGGAGGAGCTGCTCTGGAGGCTCTACGTCGATACCTACAATCACCTCACGCAGCGGTACGGCGATGAGCGAATCGAGCGAAGTCAGGCGGGTGTCGATGACCTGCTGGCGCAGTGTCCGCCGGACCTCGATGCGCAGGAGATCACGCGTTTTCTCGAGGGGTTGCCACAACGGTATCTCCAGCTGTTCCCGCACGAGGCGATCTACCGTCACGTGCGGCTCGCGCGAGGCATACAGCCCGACGAAGTGCATCTGTCGATCGAGCGGCAGGACTCGTCCGTCTGGACGCTCGCCGTCGCCACGCTCGACAAGCCGTATCTGTTCTCGAATATCTGCGGTGTGCTGTCGTCGTTCGGCATGAACATTATTCGCGGGCACGCGCTGACGAACCCGAGCGGGCTCGTCCTCGACGTGTTTCAGTTCACCGACGACGAGCGGTTCCTCGAGTTGAACGGCGATGCGCAGCAACGCCTGCTCCACGTCCTCGAAAACGTCGTGGCCGGGCGCGAAGAGCTGGCGCCGCGGCTGCGTGGTCGGGAGCGCGGTGCACTGGCAATGCGGAGCGGCATGCGGTTTCCGCCTGTCGTCCGCGCCGATAACGAGGCATCCAGCCGCTACACGATCCTCGACATCGTGGCGACGAACGCCCTCGGCCTGCTCTACCGGATCAGCAGGGTCATCTCGCGGCACGGCTGCGACGTGGACCTGGTGTTGATCGCGACGGAAGGCGAAAAAGCAATCGACGTGTTCCACATCACCAAAGGCGGATCGAAACTCACGGAATCGGAGCAGCAGGAGTTGACGACCGACCTTCTTCGCATACTGGAGGAGACGCAATGAAAATGATCAAGAGCATCATCCGCCCCAACAAGGTGGATGATGTGAAGGACGCCTTGGCCAAGCTCAACATCGCCGGCATGACCGTGACGGAAGTGCGTGGCCACGGCAAGCAGAAGGGTCACACGGCTATCTACCGCGGCAAGGAATACAACGTCAGTCTGCTGCCGAAGATGGAGATCGAAGTCGTCGTTCCAGACTCGTTGGCTGACGACGCGATCAAGGCGATCGTCACCGCCGCGCGCACCGGTGAAATCGGCGACGGCCGCGTATTTGTCATGCCAGTGCAGGAAAGCTATCGTATCCGGACGGGAGAGCGCGAGGCGTAAACCTGACCCATCCACTGCAGCTGCTGCTGATTCTGGCGCTCGTCGTGGCCGCGGCCAAGCTGGCCGGCGCGCTGGCGAACAGAGTCGGGCAGCCGTCAGTCTTCGGTGAGATTCTCGCCGGCCTGATTCTCGGCCCGACGGTGCTGAACGTGCTCGGGTGGCCGCTCTTTGCCACGCCCGAGCCGGGCCCGGGCCACTCAGCGCCAGGCCTGCTCGGCGTGATCCGCGATTTCGCCGACGTCGGTGTCATCCTGCTCATGTTCGTGGCGGGGCTCGAAACAGACCTCGCCGAGATGCGACGCGTCGGGAAGGTGGCCTTCTGGGCTGCCTTCGGCGGCGTCGTCCTGCCCATGGCCGGCGGCATTGCCACAGCACGCGCGTTCGGGCTGCCGCTGTACTGGGAAGGCATCTTCATCGGCACCATCCTCACCGCCACCAGCGTCAGCATCTCAGCGCAGACACTGATTGAGCTGGGCGCCCTTCGCTCCCGCGAAGGCGCCGCCATTCTCGGTGCGGCCGTCATCGACGATGTCATGGGTATCGTTGTGCTCTCGTTTGTCGTCGCTTTCGCCAGGGCACCCGGCGGCGGGACGGACGTGGCCTCGGTGGCCCTGGTCGTTGTGCGAATGGCAGCCTATTTCGCGCTGGCGATCGCTGCGGGCCGTCTTCTCGGTCCGGTCCTGACCTGGTCGAGCCGCTTGCCGGTGACGCAGGCCGTGCTCTCCGCTGCCGTAGTGATTGCGTTCCTCTATGCCTGGACTGCTGAGTACGGCGGCGGCGTCGCGGCCATCACCGGCGCGTATGTGGCCGGAGTCCTCATCGCGCAAACCCCCTTCAAGCGACAGATCGACGCCGGTGTCCACCCGCTGACGTACTCGATCTTCGTCCCGATTTTCTTCATCGCCATTGGTCTGCAGGCAAACGGGCGTGAGCTTGGCGATAGCGCGATGTTCACCTTCGTGCTGATCCTGGTGGCGATCGTCAGCAAGATCGCCGGCTCCGGCGTGTCTGCGCGTCTGTCGGGATTCACGACCACAGAGTCGATTCGTATGGGCGTCGGGATGATTTCGCGCGGGGAAGTCGGCCTGATTGTTGCCGGTTACGG